>Ga0247843_1002380_pt1 | contig 34367 bp, 31 predicted proteins | sample LaCruzMarch2017__FD_192420 | JGI IMG/M metagenome (GOLD analysis project Ga0247843, IMG submission 192420) | Freshwater microbial communities from meromictic Lake La Cruz, Castile-La Mancha, Spain - LaCruzMarch2017_8m | ecosystem: Environmental > Aquatic > Freshwater > Lake | place: Spain... | reverse complement strand
TCGACGGCTACTACAACACCCACCGTCGCCACTCCTCCCTCAACTACCTTTCACCAACAGCCTTCGAGGCTCAATTAGCACTCGAAGCTTAACTAAATTTTGGTCCAGAAATAGCTAGCACCTCAGTAACGAGTGTTTTGAAATAGTGTTCCAGCCAAGTATTCGAATGCCGCATCCGGATTCCTGAAAACTCTATAGCGATTTGTCCTGCGTTTGGGCTCGTCAAAAATGATTCGATTCGGGTCACCCCCAACGACTTCCAAGGCGAAGTCATTTGGACTTCCATCTTCGTTAGGCTGTCCCAGAAGCTGATAAACATCACCCAGTCGTCCGCTCTGGTTCTTTATGCCAAAATAATTGTGCGCATAGATCGCGGTTCTTGTGAATCCATAACCACTCTCCACGCAAGCCATTGCCAATAGAACACTTGCAGGAAGGCCATACTTGGTCGCCAACGATTTAGCAGTTGGAGCGTGCCTTTCGATGAAAGCATTGCGCTCCAATGAATTCGCACTCTTCGATGCCAAGTATGCATTTGTGTTTCGACCATTTACCCGATCTTCTGTCGGAACAGGTGGAAAGTGTAATTTTGATGTCCTCAAAACACTGGGTGAATTTGTCTCACGATCGCTACTTCGCGCCAATTTCTTTGCGTGGTGGGCACAACTGGAAACAGCGAGCACACTGGTAAACAATAGGATACACGTTTTCATCAAGTATATTTGAACTCGTGACTATGTGTGACCTCCCGCATGTTTTTGTCCACGAGATTTACAAAAAAAACGAACACCGCTGCCGGGACTCTCGTGCCCATTTCCCACCTCCCACGACTCCATTCCTCCAACTCTCGACTCACTCACCTCCATGAAACCGAACGATCTCATCCGCCTCGGCGTGCCTCAGGGCGCAGCGCTCAAGTCTGGCATGGAATTCATCGCGAATTTCATCCGCCAGGGTGGTGAGCCTGCGTGTCTCGAAGAAGAACTCGGCGCGATCATCGCGAAGCCTGAATCGTTCCTCGGCGATCCTCTGAGCGAAGCTTTTGCCCGCGATCTCTATGCACCAGCTTACAAGCAGCGTGATGCTCTCGCACCCTGGCAGCAATGGGGCTCGGGCCTCGAAGCCGGGGCGGTGCAGCAGATGGCGAATGCCTGTGCGCTGCCGGTCGCGGTGGCGGGAGCGCTCATGCCGGATGCGCATCTGGGTTATGGGCTGCCCATCGGTGGCGTGCTCGCGACCGAAGACTGCGTGATCCCTTATGCGGTCGGCGTGGACATCGCGTGTCGCATGAGGCTGAGCGTTTATGATCGCAAGGCCAGCATCATCCCAGGACAAAAGGACCGGCTGGCAAACATCCTCGAACACGAAACCAACTTCGGCATGGGCGGCGCATTCAAAGACAAGCGCCACCACGATGTCTTGGACGAGGACTGGGACGTGTCGCCGATCACGCGACGCTTCAAAGACAAGGCCTGGGCGCAGCTTGGAACAAGCGGCTCCGGGAACCACTTCGTCGAGTTCGGAGCGTTCGATGTGAATGCTGACCAGTCACGCCTGCTCATGGAATCTGGTTTCGACGTCGAACCCGGTGAATACCTCGCCCTGCTGTCTCACAGCGGTTCGCGTGGCACGGGAGCGCAGGTTTGCCAGCACTACAGCCGCATCGCGATGGACCGCCGTTACGAATTGCCGAAGGAGATGAAGCATCTCGCGTGGCTCACCTTTGAGGAGGAAGCGGGCCAGGAATACTGGGCCGCGATGAACCTCATGGGTCGTTACGCCGCAGCGAACCATGCCTTGATCCACAAGTTCATCGCCAAGAAGGTTGGTGCCCATGTCATCCTCGACATCGAGAACCACCACAACTTCGCGTGGAAGGAGACGCACGTCGTCGAAGGCCAGGAGCGCGAAGTCGTGGTGCATCGCAAAGGTGCCACGCCCGCTGCGGCAGGTGTGCTCGGAGTCATCCCCGGCTCCATGGCCACGCCAGGTTTCGTCGTGCGTGGCAAAGGCAAAGCTGAGTCCCTGAACAGCGCCTCCCATGGTGCCGGACGGGTCATGAGCCGGACCAAAGCTTTGCAGAGCTTCACCTGGGGTAGTGTGAAAAAGCAACTCGCCGCCGCCGGTGTCGAGCTGCTCAGCGCCGGTCTCGATGAAGTGCCCGGAGTCTATAAAGACATCCACAGCGTCATTGAGGCCCAGCAGGATCTCGTCGAAGTGCTCGGGCAGTTCCAGCCACGCATCGTCAAGATGTGCCCGGCGGGGGAGAAGGCAGAGGATTGAGGAATGGCGAAGCCAAGCCGCAGTGCGTGGCCTGGCTTCATCTTCTTCATTTCCCACGCCCGTAGATGTCAAACTTGCCACTTGGCAAACGCGAATCCCCCGCCAGCATAAATGTCCATCAGCGAAGAACGAACACCGCGTCGTCCTTCAGTGCACGCAATTCCAACCTGAATATGGAGCCAAAGCATGAGTGATGTGTTGAACAAATCTACCGTTCTGGTGCTGAACCGGAACTGGCAGGCCATCGGCGTCAAGACACCCGCCGAGGCTTTCAGTATGATGGCTACTGGCAACGCCACCGCGCTGAAAATCGCCGTTGACGACGAAATGTCCCCCGTGACTTGGGAGGACTGGATGAAGCTGCCGATCAATGAGGAAGACAACTCCATCGGCACCGTCCACGGCCCGGTGCGCGTGCCCACGGTGCTGGTGCTGGCGCGTTTTGACCGCGTGCCGAAGCGCCGTCCGAAGTTCTGCGCCAAGGCCATCTGGGAGCGTGATGGCGGCGTCTGCCAGTACACCGGGCGGAAGCTCAAGCCCAGCGAGGGCAACATTGACCACATCGTGCCCGTCTCCCGCGGCGGCAAGAGCACCTGGGACAACTGCGTTCTCGCCGACAAAAAGGTCAACAGCAAGAAAGGCAGCAAACTGCCCGAAGAAGCTGGCCTGAAGCTCCTGCGCCGCCCCAGCGCGCCACGCGAGGTCCCCGTTACGCACCTGATTCGTAACACACACCAGGTGCGCGATTGGGAGATGTTCCTGGCACACGCGGGAGCTTACGATGCCTGATTCCACGGAGTGCGGATGCCCTCATCCGCACTCCTTTTGCGCAGGGTGAAGCGAAAGCTGTCGTTGCTCGGCATGGTTGAGACATCTGGAAATGCACCGCCGCCACAGTAGCGTGCCACTATCCTCTCCGCCGGATGCCTCCATCATCGCACCATGAATACCACGACTCACCTGAAGAGCGGCGCGAGCTGCTGAAATTTCTCCGTAGCAGTGGGGACATCCCGGCGGAGCAGGGCGGCTGGGAACGGCGGCTGGAGCACTGATGGGATCAGAACCCGTTCGCCGACTTGCATCCCGAACGTGCGTGGACGGTGCATCAGTCCGGCAGGGTCACGGGTTTCGGCGGCGTCATCCCGGCCTGCTATGCGCTGCACGGGGAAAAGCTACCCGTGCTGCTGGCCACGACGTGGCGTGTGGCTCAGGCGCAGGTGGCGGCCAGCACGGCAGTCTTTCTGAAAATGCGGCGGGCTTCCCGCACGGTCCCTGTCGTTCATACCACGCCCTCGCCAAAGATTCAGAAAGTGCTGCTGAAAATGGGCGCTATGGCGCAGACACACGTCACGCGCCGGGTCTATCTGGCGGGAGGGCTGCGTCATCTGCGTCCAGGCCGCCTCTGGCCCCGCCTCGACAGCAGCAGCACCCTCATCACCGATCCGGCGGCGGTGCGCATTGTGGCGCGGCCCTGGCAGTCTGACGGGCGGCTGGAGAAGTGGATTTCCCCAGAGTCACTGCGCTGGGCCGCAGCCACACCGATGCACCGCCTCCACTTTCTGGGCGCGATGGATGCGGCGGGCGTGCTCACCTCCTTCCTCATGCTGGTGCCACGCGCGCTACGCGGCCTGCCCGCATGGGACGTGGTTGAGTCCTTCACCACGGCGACACTCCGGCGGAATTGCACGCACTGGCTGGCGCGCTGATTCGCGATACCAGCATCCTACCTGGCGCGCGGCGCCTGCTCACCGTGGCCGCCTTTCCCTCCGACCCGGCCTGGGAGCACACACCCGCCGTGCTGACACGTCCACAGAAGGTGGCGCACTTCTTTCTCCTGCCCGGGCCGCAGCGGCAGGTGCCAAAACTGACCCTTATGGCCGAGGGCGACCTGTTGCTGTGATTCCATCAGTGCCGTCCCCACTCACCGCCAGCTCATGCAGCGGAAGGGGTGGTCATCAATGAGGTTCGCCTGTACACCACTGAGGCGCTCAGCGTGGTAGAACTGGACGCCGACGTAGTAGTACACCGGGATGACAGCCGCTTCGGTGCTAATGAGCTGCTGCTCAGCCTGCTGGAAGATCGCGTTGCGCCGCGCACTGTCAGGCTCACGTGCGGCATCCACGATGAGGTCATCGTAAGGTTTGTTCGACCAGCCCGTGCGGTTGTTGCCGCTGCCGGTGATGAACATCTCCAGAAAGGTGCTGGGGTCGTTGTAGTCGCCTACCCAACTTGAGCGGCAGAGGTGATAGTCCAGATCGCGCATGGACTTGAGCCACACTTTTTGCTCCTGCTTTGTCAGGTTCACCGTCACGCCCAGCGCGTCCTGCCACATGGCCTGCAGTTCGATGGCGATGTTTCTTTCGATCGGCAGCGGGATGTAGAGGTACTCGACGCGCGGAAAGCCTTTGCCGTTGGGGAATCCGGCCTCAGCCAGCAGCTCGCGGGCACGCTGGATGTCGAGGCCGAGTCCGGGCGGCGGCTGGTAGTTCTGCCCCGCGCCGGGCGGTGTGATGCCAGGCGCGACTGGCTCGCCGAGCTGGGTGATTTTTTCGACGATGCGCTTCTTGTCCACCGCCAGCGCGAAGGCCTGACGCACGCGCGGGTCGGTGAAAGGCGGGCGCGTGACATTGATGCGGATGAACCAGGTACCGAGGAAGGGGCCGGTGTGAAACCACGGCTGCTGCCTCAGCTTCTGCGTGAGCGTGGGCGGCACCATGCCCTTGTCCATCATCAGGTCGCACTGGCCGGTGTGGAAGTAGCTGAGCGCCGTGTTTGCGTCCTGCACGGGCTTCACCTCCACCGTCGTCATCTTCACATTCGCCGCGTCCCAGTAGTCCGGGTTTTTGCGCAGACGGATGCGGTCGTCCAGCAGCCATTCTTCGAGCAGGTAGGCACCGTTGCCGACGATGTTCGCGGGCTTAATCCAGGCACTGCCATGCCGCGCGATAGTGGCGCGCGGCACGGGCGCGAAGGTGATGAACGAGCACAAGTCAATGAAGTAGGGCGTGGGGTTCTCCAGCACGACCTCCAGCGTGCGCTCGTCCACCGCGCGCGCGCCTGTGAACTCTTTGGCAGCGCCGTCCGTGAAAGCCTTCGCCCCACGCATGATGTGCAGCAGGCTGGAGTAATCCGCGCCTGTCAGCGGATCGAGAGCGCGCTGCCACGAGTCCACAAAGTCCTGCGCTGTCACAGTCTCCCCATTCGTCCAGCGGATGCCCTGGCGAAGATGAAAGGTGTAGGTCTTGCGGTCGTCGGAGATGTCCCAGCGCTCTGCCATTCCCGGCTCTGGCCGACCTTCCTCCGTGACGCGGCACAGCCCCTCAAACAAAGACGTCGTAATGCGCATGGAAACCTGGTCCGAGGTCAGTGCGGGATCAATCGTCTCCGGCTCAGCGCTCTGGATGAAGACGAGGTCCGCGCGCGGCTTCTCGGGTGAGCAAGCGGCCAGCAGAAAAATGGGCAGAGACAAAAAATGACGGAAGCGAGGGATCACACCACCAGCCTGAACGCGGCTCCATGATGCTGCAATGCAGGGGCGAAAGAATTTTGAGCGCCTGGAATAAATCCGCGCTCACTACTCATACGTCATTGCCGGGCGTTGTACCTTGGCCCCGCAATCCGGGAAGTTCTCCGCCGATGTACTCCTCTGCCGCCACCACGTTTGATCTCCTGCGCATGCTCGTGCCAACATCTCAACGCGACTTCGCAGTTGACCGGAGGCCAGTCTCCCGTCCTAATGCGCGTGCGATGCCAGCCGCGCCGGACTTCCAAGCACTCATCACTGACTACTACCCTGGTCTAGTACGGTTCGCCCAGAGCCTGTGCCGACGGCAAGGTTTGGCAGAGGATCTGGTGCAGCAGACTTTTCTGCAATGGGCGCGCAAAGGCCACACGCTGCGTGACCTGGACAAAGTGAAGACCTGGCTTTACACCACGCTGTACCGTGAATGGCTGGCCATCACCCGGCGGGAGAAAATGCATGAGCATGTCGAGTTCGAGCCGGACCTGCACGGAGGCGAGGCAGATGCCGCCCCGGAGGCACCGCGCGTGGACTCCGCCACGCTACAGCGCGCCCTTGATGAACTGGATGTGAACTACCGCGCGCCGCTCGTGCTTTTTTACATGCGCGAGCTTTCGTACCGTGAAATCGCGGAGACGCTGGGCATCCCAATCGGCACTGTGATGAGCCGCCTCTCCCGCGCCAAAGATGCGCTCCGCTGTGCCTTGACCCAACTGCCCGACATCCATTGACCACCACTATGACCCGCGAAGAAGCCAGAGCCGAACTCGATGCCTGCACGCTGCGCCCCGGCGACGCTAGCGCAGAGGCGCGTTCCCTCGCGGCAAAGGATGACGATCTTTCCCGGTGGCTAGATGAACGCTCGAAGTTTGACCAGCGGGTGGCGGATGTCTTCGCCGCGCCTGCGGTAGTCCCTGCCACTCTGAATGCCGAGTTGCTCGCTGCAATGAAGGCTGCCACCGCACCGCCCGCACCTGTCCGTTGGAGATGCGACGGACGGCAAGTCTGGATGGCCGCCGCTGCTGCCGTGGTCATCGGTGCAGGGGCGCTGTGGTGGAATGTCAGCACGCCGACATGGCAGGACGACGCTCTAGCCGCTGTGTCAAAAATCCAAAGCGGCGAAGTCTCGCTTGATGAATATTCCACCGATATTGAGGCACTCAAGACCGTGCTCGCAGATGCCAATGCGCCACTGCCTGAGCGCCTGCCAACATTGGTCGCCGACTTGACCAGCATCGGCTGCCGTGTCGTGAAAGTTGCGGGGCGACCGGCTTCAGTAGTTTGTTTCGAGATAGGTGATGGGCACGAGGCGCATCTCGTTATCTTTGACAATCATAACCTCAAAGACGCTCCACCTCAGAAAACCCCTCTCTATGCCACAAGCGGCGAGTGGCACACTGCAAGTTGGAGCTATGGCACGCGGAGCTATGTGCTCGCCACACAGGCCGATGAGTCTGAACTCAAGCGCCTGTTTGCTATGGTGCGCTGTGCTTCAAAGGTGCTAAACTTGGCTTAGGCTCAAGCGCCCAGCAGTTCCTTCGCCGCACGGTTGCCCGTCTCGACGCCGCCGTTCATGTAACCGGGGGATACGCCGCTGGTGTGCTCACCGGCAAAGATGAGCCGCCCATCGAGCTCCGGCGTGGCCGCCGCTCCATAGACCCAGGTGTATTGGCCGACGAGCGGGCAACTGTAGCTGCCCTTCATCGTCTTCATGCTCGGCCAGTTCAGCATCGTCTTGTTGCCATCATGCTTGGCTTTGAGACCGGGGAAAATGACGTCCAATTCGGCGATGAATTGCTCAATGCGCTCGGGGCCATATTGCGCGCCGGAGGAGCCACCCATGAAGTTCGTGATGATGCCGCTCTCACCCGACTGCCCGCGGCTGGTCTCCCACACGCTTTGGAAGCTCTTGTCCGCATACACGCTGCCATTGCAGAAAAAGTCACGCCCGCCAGCCGGGGTGCGCCACAGCTTCTCGGTGAAGCCATACATGACCTTCAGATTCGTGCCGTAGCCCATCTCCTTGATGGCGCGCACCTTGTCCTCGCTGAGCTTCAGATCAAAGACGCCCTGAATGCCGCTGCGCAGGATGGTAAAGGGGAGCGCCATGATGACATGCTCGTAGCTCGACGTGATGACTTTGCTGCCCGTGGTGAAGGTCAGCTTGATCTTGCTCACGGCTTCTTCGATGCGCACGAGGCGGTGCCCTGGGTACAATTTCACCTTCCCGTTGATGGCGCTATGCACAGCGGTGGGCAGCGTGTCATTGCCACCGCGCACGCGGAAGGCTTCGTCGCTCTCGCCAAAAATCTCGAAGCCCTTGCTGGTGTCGGGATTGATGAAATCAATCAGGTTCAGCGAGGACTGCCGCTCCAGGTCCACGCCATATTCCGGCACATAGGCCGTCTCCAGCATCTGCATGACCCAGCGCTCTGCGCCGCCGCCGATCTGCTTGAGGTAATCCTTGAGGCTGGTGCCATCCAGACGGCGTGCTTTGTCGGTGAAATTCTCCTCCTTCTCATCCATCAGCCCTTCCGCATCAGCGGCAATCTTTTCTGCCAGAGGCGCAAAGGCGGCGATGACATCCTTGTCGGTGTAAAACTTGCCGCCGAAGTGGTAAAAATCCACGCCCTGCTCGTCTTCCTTCAGCGCCTGGATGTCCACGCTAAGTTCCTTCGCCAGCTCGATGAGATCCGTGTGATTGCTGTCCACCAACTCGCCACCCAGCTCGACAAACATGCCGTCCTTGTTGAAGTCACGCTTCGTCCACATGCGCCCGCCGAAGCGCTCCAGCGCCTCATACAGATGCACCTCTACGCCTTCCTTTTGCAGCCGATACGCAGCGGTGAGTCCCGCGATGCCGCCGCCGACCACAGCCACCGGGCCAGTGATTTTTTTTGCGACTGCCGCCGCGTCCTTGGCGCGCAACCCCACGGCAGCGGACATCCCGGCTGCGCCTGCGAGGCGGATGAAATCACGACGACTCGTGCTGCGCGGCGCGGCCTGGCGCATGGCGTGCATGACGGAGCGGAAGAGTGGGGTGCGTCCTGTGGGCATGGCGGTGGTGGGGGCTGAGATGAGTTGAAGGGTAAAAGGGTCCAGGCTTCTTGAGAAAGCCTGAACCCTTCGGCAATGCAGTGAATTATTCGTCGTTCGTCGGCCCGATGCCAATGAGCCAGAGTTTGATGAAGTTCATGATCTGCGGCTTAGTGAGCTGGTTCGCATCTAGCTGGTAGGTGATCTTGCTCGCGCTGACCGTGTCTTCCGCACCAGCCTTTGCCATCGTGTCCACATAGGCGATTGTGCCCGTCAACGAAGGCACGCTGTTGTCCACGGCGAAGAAGGCTTCTTCATCATTCGCACTCTTGAAGGCGTCCGCCTCGGTGCTGGCGGTCTTGTTCTTGTCTTCGTTCCAGCGCAGGTTGAATTCATACTGCCCCTTGCCGTTGGCGGCGCGGTTGGGGTCTTCCACCCACTTGATGGAGCCGGTCACTGTGTCGTCATATTCCTGGCCGTTGAGCGTGTAGTGAAAGCGGATACCATTGGTCAGCCAGTTCCCGGTTTCATAATCGAAGTCGAGATTTCCGGTCACGGTCGTCTTCGGGTAGCTCTGTGCAGGTCCCATCGCCAGGGCGACGTTTTCAAAGCGCATCGGGTCCACGTTCTTCACCTCGAGCTTCACTTCCTTGCCCTGGACTTTGCGGACATAGGACATGATGCCTTCGGTCTTCTTGCCCTTGCCATAGAGACGTCCGCCGAAGTTGTCGGTAAAGGCAGGTGCTTTGCCGATGGCATCCACACTGATGCGGTTCTTGCTGGCTTCGACGCCAGTGAGTTCGTACATGCCCTGGTTATCAATCGGCACCGTGCCGACCCATTTGCCCACCGTTTTGCGCTGGGTCATGTTCACCGGATTGATGACCGCGAGATCAAGGGAGTAGAAAAGCTGCCCCGGCTGCTCAATGCGGCCCAGCACACTGCTTGTCAGCAAGGGCTGGCGTTCCACCTTGCCCTTGAACTCCGTCGTCTTGCCGACGTTGAGGGCGACTTCATACACATCCTTGGCACCCTTTTCCGGTTTGCCCTCAGCGGTGAGGCGGGTGCGGGTGTTGAAGGCGATGTTGACCGTACCGGAGATAGCTCCGGTTTGGGTGATCTTTTCCGGTTCCTCGGCTCTGATAGCCGAGAGGGAGAGCAGGACGATTGGCAGGAGACGTAGCATCTTCATGGTGTTCTTGGGGTATAGGATTCAATTGGCCGGGCGATACTGGCGGGCTTGCACCTGGCCAGAATTACAATGTCAGCACTTTTTTACCCGCCACGTTTCCCAGCTACAAGCAAACAAGCTGTCGCCTAGCGAAAAAATTATTGGGTAGCGAACTTCGTCAGCAGCCCGCGTTTCCGCGTGAGTTGCAGGATCCAGAAAAAGAGTGCGCCCGCTGCCACCAGGTAGAGCACGTTCAGCAGCATGGCTATCGTCAGGTGGCTCCAGCTCATTGTGCCGGTCTTCATCACCTCGCGCATCCCTTCGAAGATGTGCGTGGCTGGAAAGGCCAGCGCGATCGGCTGCGACCAGCCTGGCATCTGAGCCACCGGATAAAACACCGCCACCACAGGCTGGATGAAGAACGGCACCGCCCAGGCCAGGGACTCCGCTGCCTGTCCCCAGCGCAGGATCAAAGCTGTGGAGATCATGCCCAGTGCCCAGCCAAAGACCATGAGGTTCAGAAAAAACGGCACCAGCCACCAGTGCAGCACGAAGATGTTAAAGGCATACCCGAACCACGCGATGCTGCCCAGCACCACGCCCGTCACCGCGATGCGCAGCAGCCCCACGGCAAAGGTCGCGCTGAGATACTCAGTGGTGCGCACCGGGGCCACGAAGATATTCAGCAGATTCCGCGTCCACACATCTTCCAGAAAGGAAATCGCCACGCCCTGCTGCGCACGGAACATGATGTCCCACAGGATCATCGCCCCGAGCAGGAAGACAATGTACTGCGCGAACTTGGCGTCACTGTTCGACTGGATGAAAAGCGTCAGGTTCCCCCACACCAGCAGGTCCACTACCGGCCAGAAGACCATCTCTACCAGCCGCACGGGATTGCGTGTGTAGAGAAAGATGTACCTTAGAACCAAAGCCCAGATGACTCGCAAATTCATAATCCTGTAATCTTGTTAATCCTGTCCAAAAAAATGCCTCAACTACGCCTCCAGATCCCCGCTGCGGGCGATCTTGATGAAGACACCTTCCAGCGAATCTTCGGAAAACTTTTTCACGATCTCCGCCGCAGTACCTTCTGCGACGATCTTGCCCTTGTGGAGGAAGATCACGCGGTCGCACACCTCCTCAATGTCGCGCATGTTGTGGCTTGTGTAGAGGATTCCGATGTTGCGCTCCGCCTGCACCTTGCGCACGACCTTGCGCACTTTGTCGGCGATGTCGGGGTCCAGGCTCGCCGTCGGCTCATCCAGCATCAGCAGTTCCGGGTCGTTGAGGAAGGCCTTACACAGATTCACGCGTGTGGATTCGCCCGCTGAAAGCTGTCCCGTCACGCGGTCCCGCAGATGCGCCACTTCCAGCAGTTCCAGCAACTCGGCGATCTTCTCCTTTGGGTTGGGCACGCCGTAGATTTGCGCAAAGACGAGCAGGTTCTGCCACACTTTCAGGTTCCCCGGCAGGCTGACATAGGCGGAGGAAAAGTTCGCCTTCTTCAGAATCTCGATGCGGTGGGCATGCAGTGCTTTTCCAAACGCAAACAGCTCGCCACGGGTCGGCAGTGTCAGGCCCAGCATGCAGTTCATCGCCGTCGTCTTGCCCGCGCCATTGGCACCGAGTAAACCGAGCACTTCACCACGATGAAGTTTGAAGGAGAATTTATCGAGCGCCGTGACCCCATCAAACTCACGGGTGAGTTCACGGGCCTCTAAGATGACTTCGCGCGTGTCAGGGGTGGACATGGGCGCGCAGAGTCCGCAGGAAGCGCGGGAATGCAAGAAGCAGGAGGAATCGTCACAATTGCAAGCTAGGCCGTTCTGCCCAGGAATGTGTCCGGTGCCGCAAAACCCTGACCGCCTCCCTGCGATCTTGCACAGGAGAGGCATCCCGCTATTCTCGCCACGCCATGTCTCTCGAATTCCAACTAAAAACCGCTGCTGATTCCGGTCAGCTCCTCTCTGCCAGCCTTGAAAACATCGCCGCTCTGCTCGCGGCGAGCGAGAATCCTGTCTATCGCGCTAGTATTGAGGAGCTTGCCTCCTCCGGCCAGTGGGCGGAGTTAAATGACCGCTTTTATCAGGCACTCAAGTTCGGCACTGGCGGTCTGCGCGGGCGCACGGTGGGCAAGGTGGTGACTGCTGCCGAACGAGGCGCGGCACCTCTGGACCAGCGCCCCGATCATCCCTGCGTGGGCACGAACGCGATGAACTTCTACAATGTTGGCCGGGCAACGCGCGGACTGGTGGCATATGCAAAGGCCTACCGCGCCGCCGCAGGTCTGGCTGGGAAGCCCAGCATCGTATTTAGTCACGACACACGGCATTTTTCGCCAGAGTTCGCCCAAAAGTGCGCGCAGATCGCCATTGAGAATGGAGCGGATGTTTACCTCTTCGACGGCTGCCGCGCCACGCCAGAGATGTCCTTTGCCGTGCGCCAGCTCCGTGCCGATGCAGGCGTGATGCTGACCGCCAGCCACAACCCGGCGCATGACAACGGCTACAAGGTCAACTACAGCGACGGCGCGGGCATCGTGGAGCCACACGCCACAGGCATCATCAAAGAAGTGAACTCGATCACCGGGGAGGCCTACACACCCCTGCCGGAGTCCGAACAGGGCACCTTGACGATGCTTGGCGCGGAGATGGACGCTTTTTATCTGGAACGCGTGGAGACCATGATGCTCCGCCCGGAGCTGCTGCAGGATGAGAAGGCGAAGAAGCTCAAAATCATCTATACCGCCCTGCACGGAGCTGGCGGCGTGCTCGTACCCGTGCTGCTAAAAAAACTCGGCTTCAACTTCCTCACAGTGCCCGAGCAGGACGTACGGGACGGTCGCTTCCCCACCGTGAAATCACCGAACCCGGAGAACGCGCCTGCTTTGAAAATGGCCGTGGACCTCGCCGACAAAGAAGGCGCGGACATCGTCATCGGCACCGACCCTGACTGTGACCGCATGGGCGTGGGCGTGCGTGATGCAGCCGGTGGAATGGTGCTGCTCACCGGCAATCAGACCGGCTCCCTCATGGGCTGGTATCGGCTCAAAACGATGTTTGATCTCGGCATCCTCAACGAGGCTAACAAAAAGAACGCCGTCTTCCTGAAAACCTACGTCACCAGTCCGATGCAGGACACCATCGCCGCGAAATACGGCGTGCAGTGCGTGAACACCCTGACGGGCTTCAAATGGATCAGTGCCAAGCTAGCCAAGTACGAGGCCGCCCTGCCCGCCGACATCCTCGCCAAGTACCGTGACCTGTCCGCCGCCGAGTCACGCGCTGCACGTCTGGCGCACAGCAAGTTCCTCGTCTTCGGCGGTGAGGAGAGCTACGGCTACATGGGGGATGACTTCAGCCGCGACAAAGATGGCAACGGTGCCGTGGTCATGTTCGCCGAACTTGCCGCCTACGCCGCCTCACGCGGCATCACGGTCGTGGAGTTGCTCGACGAAGTTTACTGCGAGGTCGGCTACTTCCTGGAGGTGAACCAGAGCAAGGTCTTTGAAGGTGCCAGTGGTGCCGCCCAGATCGCTAAGCTCGCCGACAGCTACGGTGCCACCCCGCCGACTGAGGTGGATGGCAGCGCCGTGGTCACAGTGCGGGATTTCCGCAAAGACGAAATCCGCGATGAAGAAGGCGAACTCGTCTCCAAAGAAAAAATGCTCTTTGTGGACCTCGCCGATGGTCGCAGCTTTGCCGTCCGCCCGTCTGGCACTGAGCCGAAAATCAAATACTACATGTTTGGCCGCCAAGTCCCCGCCACTGGCCAGAAGCTCAGTGCCGATGAGCTTGCTAGCGCGAAAGTGCAGGTCACCGCCTCGCTCGACAGTCTATGGGCCTGGCTGGAGCAGGACATTGAGGCGCGGCTGCAATGATGTCCGATCATGCTGCCATCTTGCCGCGCGGTTCCCGCCACAGCAGCGTCATCGCCACCACCCCGATCCAGGGGGCCACGCCAGCGATGACCAGGCCAGTGTCATAAGACCCCGTCTCGTCCGCCACCCAACCGAATAGCCGGTGTAGCGGTGACGTGACCGCCCACACCCACATGCTCAGCAGCCCGGTGAGCCGCCCCACATGATGCGCCGAAAGCTCCTGCACAAAACTGTAGTAGCAGGGAAACTGCGCCAGTGCCCCTGCGCCAATAATCAGCAACACACCCAGCAGCAACCAGCCTTTTACCAGCCAAGGCAGGCACAGGCTGAGCGAGGTCAAGCCGCAGGCACCTGCATACACCCAGCGGCGTGCATGATGCGCCGTGAGGCCGCGCTTTCGTACCAGCCAGAGAGAAGCGCAGCCCGCCAGGAAGCAGCCCACGTCTGTGGAGATGTAGTAGAAGGAGTTGAAGTCCAACGCTGCGCCTTCTGAGTAACCCCTGCCCGATTGCAGGAACTTCATCAGCCACACACGGTACATGTGCCACACCATCTGTGTGCCGGTGATCAGCAGCGCCAGCGCCCAGAACCGGCGGCTCAGCACAATATCTAACAGCGCGCTCTTTGGCCCTGCATCACGCGCGGCAGCGGGCACCTCCAGGTCACGCGGCCTCAGCAGCACTAGCCAAAACACCACCCAGACCAGCCCTACAGCACCAACGACGACGAAGGCGGAGCGCCACGAACCCAGTTCCTCCGTCATCAGCAGCTTCATCACCTGCGGCGTTAGGATAGCCCCGATAGATGCGCCGCTCTGTAGCACGCTATTTCCCATGGTGCGGTCCTTTTCACTGAGTAGCGCAAAGGTCGTCTTCAGAGCACAGGGCCAGTGCCCGGCCTCAAAGAACCCCAGCAACGTCCGGCAGACCAACAGCCCCGTGTAATCCTGCGTCCAGCCGGAGATCATGCCCATGAGCGACCAACTCGCCAGCACGCAAGGGTACAGCCAATAGACCTTCAGCCGGTCTGCCAAAAACCCAAAGACCAGCGATCCCACTGCAAACGCCCAACCAAAAGCGAGTTCGAGATTACCATACTGCTGCTCATTCAGCCCAAACTCCTGTGTCACTCGCACGGAGGCATTCGCCAACGTCACACGGTCCATGTAGTTGATCGTAGTCGCCAGCAGCAGCAGGCCGGTGATCCACCACTTCCAGGCTGGGGGGCGTGTGGCACCGACGATGGTCATGGCTTAACCGGGTGCATTGAAGGTTGACCGACTGGTGCTTCGGGTGCTCTCGACAGGTGTGCCAAATAGCGGTGGGTAATGTTCTTGATCGGCACAGATCCCCAAATGCGTGAGTCAGAACTATTGCGGCTGTTGTCGCCGATCATGAAAGCGTGGTTATCAGGAACCCGGTAAGGCTCGTAAAGATCTGTCACCGCCTTCAATCCAGTCGGAGGATATTCCTGAATTCCTGACTGAAAGAACTCGGCCTGCGGTTTGCGATTGATCCAAAGTTTATCGCCAATGATCTGCAACTCATCACCCGGCAGTCCAACGAGCCTCTTGATGTAAACCACTGGTTTGCCATCGGGAGTCGTGATGCCCTTGATTCCTTGCGTCGAAAATGCATATAGGCCGCCTCTTTCAAATCTCTGAGTAAGGCGGCATGAACCTTCCGCGAGGATCCAGTCACCTTTGTTCATCGTGGGTGACATTGCATTTGTTGGCACGATGAAGGATTTCAAAATTCCGGTTGAAGCCAAAGCTATATACAATCCCACGAGGACGGCACCGAATACCCCGATGACGAAAGACAGGTTTGTGAGTATGGATTTCCGCATGGCTGTCATCCTTCCCATGATTTTCCATTCCAGGCAATCATCCGGCGCAGCATTGCCACGGTGTCCTGGGTGAAGTGGCGAAACAAAGCCTCGCCCTTCTCGGCGCTCGCCGTGCTGGCGTCGCCAACATGACCGGGCACGGAGCGGTCAGGCATGGTCCAGCCGCGCGTAGCAGGCTCGAACGCATTCCCAAACGGCACCTCGGCAGCCTGCGTGTGATCTTTGACCAGATGCGGGGCCAGCCGCAGAACCATGCTGGTCTCCCACTCGCAGGCGTGGCCCATGATGCGCTGCCGCAGGTCTGGGTGCGCCGTGTGTGCCTCCGGGCTGAGATTCCAATAGGTGGCAAAGAGCAACAGCAGGTCATGCCGCCCGCGATGCCGCTGCCGTACCTCAAAGACGGCCTGCTTCCCCGGCACGTCGTTGCCGCCATGACCATTGAGGATAAGCAGGCGGCGAAACCCGTGGACGATGAAGTTTTCCAGCAGGCCGCACAGCAGGTCCAGATAGACGCGCGGCTCCGCCGACAGCGTCCCTGGGAAGTCCAGGTGATGATGTGAATTCCCCAGCCATTGTAGCGGCGCAAAGAGTGCCTCGTCTTTCAGCTCGATCTCAGCGCGCCGGGCGATCTCGCCCATGAGCAGCGAGTCCGTGAACAGCGGCATGTGCCGCCCGTGCTGCTCCAGCGCAGCGACGGGGAACACTACAGGTGTGTCTTTGTTCAGCGCGGCGAGGTCTGGCCAGGCGAGGTCGGCGAGGAGCATGGGGGTAAAACGAACTTCCAAGTCCGTTTTCAACGAATCTGGAGATTCGTTCTACATTTTATGCGAGGAGCCATTAATCGGATGTTTCTGGCCTGCGAATTTCAATGGGAGGACTCGTCGTCTTCCTTTCAGAGTCCTTGATCAAAAATGCCGTCTTTAAGCCAAAGGATAGCGCGATAACAATCAGACCAGATGAAAAAAGCAAACCAAACAAGAGTGCTGTCATGGCATGACTCGCACGCCGAAGAAAGAAGGCACAAATCAAGCTGAGCAGGCCCAGCATCCAGCCATAGCGCTCAATGAAGACAATGAGGAACAACAGAAGCCAACCGATGGCTGTGCCTGGCTCAGCAGCCAGCATACCCAGCAACAAATGGGAAAGTTCATTCTTCACGCGACAATGCCCTTCACCACATGCCCATGCACATCAGTCAGGCGGTAACGGCGACCCTGGAACTTGTAGGTCAGGCGTTCGTGGTCAATGCCCAGCAGGTGCAGCAGAGTGGCGTGGAAGTCGTGGATGTGGACGCCGTCTTTGGCGACGTTGTAGCCGAACTCATCCGTTTCGCCATAAACCGTGCCCGGCTTGATGCCGCCGCCTGCCATCCAGGCAGTGAAGCAGCGCGGATGGTGGTCGCGGCCGAAGTTCGCCTGTATCTTGCCCTGGCAGTAGTTCGTGCGGCCAAACTCACCGCCCCAGACGACGAGCGTGTCATCCAGCAGACCGCGTTGCTTGAGATCCTTGATGAGCGCCGCAGATGCCTGGTCGGTCTCCTTGCAAAGCTTTGGCAGCGCCCCCGGCAGACCGCCATGATGGTCCCAGTCCTGGTGATAGAGCTGGATAAACCGCACCCCACGCTCCGCCAGGCGGCGGGCCTGCAGGCAGTTCGCGGCAAAGGTGCCAGGCGTCTTCACATCTGGACCGTAGAGGTCCAGGATGTGCTGCGGTTCATCGCTGATGTCCGTAGCTTCAGGAATGCTGCTCTGCATGCGGTAGGCCATCTCGTAGTGGTCAATGCGGCCCATGATCTCCGCATCGGGAGTGCCTGCGAACTGGTGCTCATGCAGCTCGCGCAAACGGTCCAGCATGAGCCTGCGGCTGCCAGCGCTGATGCCATCGGGATTGCCCAGATAGAGCACAGGGTCTTTCGCCGCGCGGAACATGACGCCCGCGTGCTTCGTCGGCAGGAAGCCGCTGCCCCACAGATGCGCGCCCAGCGGCTGGCCGCCTTTCCCCTTGGTGATGAGCACGGTGAAGGAAGGGAGGTTGGCATTCTGAGCGCCCAGCCCGTAGCTCAGCCAGGCTCCCATGCTCGGCCGCCCGGCGATCTGCGAGCCAGTCTGGAAAAAAGTCACGCCCGGGCCGTGATTGATGCTCTCTGTGAACATGGAGCGCACCACACAGATGTCGTCCGCGATGCTGGCCGTGTGCGGCAGCAGCTCCGAATACCAGCCACCCGCCTGCCCCTGCTGCGCGAATTTGAAGGGCGACCCGACCATCGGGATGGAGCTTTGATTGCCCGACATCCCGGTGAGACGTTGCCCGCCACGCACACTGTCGGGGAGCTGCTCCCCATGCCGTTGGTTCAGCAGCGGCTTGTAATCATAGAGGTCCAGATGCGACGGCCCGCCGGACATGAAGAGGTAGATGATCCGCTTCGCCTTCGGTGCCCCATGAGGCGCGCCGAGGATGCCTGCATCAGCGGCGAGCGCCAGGTCATTGGACAGCATCTCTGCGAGGGCGATGCCGCCGAGGCCCATGCCGAAGCGGTTGAGCAAGGTGCGGCGGTTTAAAAGAGAAACAGAGTTCATATGACTGCGAGGATATTACCGCTTCACCACCGAAGCGTCGTGGTTCATCAAAGCCTGGGCGAGCACCATTGCGGCAGCAGCTTCGGGGAAGGGAATGGAGAGGTTCCGTGGCGCATTGCCGGTCTTGAGCGCAGCTTCGGCTTCAGTGGGATGCGTCTGGAAGTGCTGCAACTGCTCCTGATAAAGCCGCGTGCATATCTGTTGTTCCTTTGCGTCCGGCAAACGGCTGAGGCAGCGGAGGAAGGCTTGTTCGATCATCGTCTTCACGTCTCCCTTCGCCTCCAGGTGCAGCGTCTCACCGAGCATACGCGCGGCTTCGACATACTGCACGCCATTGAGCAAAATGAGCGCCTGGAGCGGGCTGTCGGTGCGCTCGCGTTTGGCGGCGCACACCGCGCGGCGCGGGGCATCAAAGGCGACCATCGCGGGCGGCGGGCTGGTGCGCCGCCAGGTGGTGTAGAGACTGCGACGGAAGACGCTCTCAGTGTCTTTGCTCACGGCGAATGGCTTGAAGGCTTCCGTCATCTCATAGGGGTTCACGGGCGGGCCGCCGAGTTTGACTTTGAGCAGCCCGGCGGCGGCGAGGGCATTGTCGCGGATCATCTCCGCAGGCAGCCGGAAGCGCGGACCGCGCGCGAGCCATTGATTGTCTGGATCATCGGCCATCGTCCTCACGTCGGCGATGCTGCGCTGGAGATAGACATCGCTGGTGACGATCTCGGTGATGAGCGCCTTCATGTCCCAGCCGCTCTGGATGAGGCGGAGGGCCAGGTAGTCGAGCAGTTCGGGATACAGCGGCTTCTCGCCCTGGCTACCAAAGTCCTCACTGGTCTTCACCAGGCCGCGCCCGAACAAACTCTGCCAGACACGATTCACCGTGACGCGGGCTGTCAGCGGATGATCCGGTGCCGTGAGCCACTTGGCGAGGCCGAGGCGGTTCATCGGAGCCTCTTTGGGGAAAGGGGAAAGGAAGGCGGGAGTGACCGGCGGAGCCTCCTCGCCGCGCTTGTCATACTCACCACGAAAGAGCACATACGACTTCTTCGGCTGTGGCAACTCCTTCATCACCATGATTTCCTTTTGCGCCTCGGCAAAGGCAGTCAGCTCAGCACGGGCGGCTTTGAGAGCGGCCAGTTGAGCCTCCAGCTTAGCGTCAAAGGGCTGCGAGACATCGCGATTGAAGATGCGAAGGTCGTCCACGAGTCCGCCTTTGAATCCACGGTCCCGGAAGCGCTCGCCGAGGCTGATGTTGTCGCCTCCGCCGCCTGTGATGTCCTTGGTCAGATGATCGCGAATGATGTCCACAACGGCGAGCCGATCATTGATGAATATCTTCAACCCTGCCGCCGTGCTGCTTCCGTCGTTGGTCACTATGACGTGTGTCCATTCATTGAGCGGCAGGTTCTCCTGAGCGCGGATGGAGATGGCGTTGCCAGGCCAGAAATGAATGAGGGACCACTTGAGTTTGCCTTCCTCAATCAACAGCTCGTAGCCACGGCTGGCGGCATCAGTCCATGCCCTGGAGCGATGGAGAACGACGGCACGTTCTTTGACATCGGGCGTCTTCAGCCAGAGCGAGATGCTGAAAGGCTGATGGCGGGGGAAGTTACCCACAGGCGTGTCCACGGCATCGTCACCCGTGAACTGGATGGCGTTGCCCAGCATGCCAGGGACGAGCGTGTTTTCACCTTTCAGTAGGGCGGCTGTCTCTGGGTTTGGCTTGGCTTTGGGATCAGTGGGCGGAGGCGGGGAAGGGTGCAGCGCATCGGCCAGCTTGTTTTTCTCCAGCATGTCGAAGGTGAAGTGAGCGATCTCTCCGTGATCCAAAGTGAGTCCGCTGTGATGGCTGGAAGCCCTCACTCCTTGCTCCAGCGCGGCGATCTTCTTCTTCAAGACGGCCATCTTGTCCTTCGCAGACGCATCCATCAGCATCAGCGCGGGCGTGGGAGGCGACTGGGTGAAGTAGGAGTACAATCCCGCCTCATCAATGTTCTGGAGGAATGCGGACAGGCCATAGTACTCCTTTTGCGTGATCGGGTCATACTTGTGATCGTGGCAGCGCGAGCACTCGAAGGTCAGCCCCAGGAATGCGGTGGAGAAGGTCTGCACGCGGTCGGCCACATACTCGATGCGGTATTCCTCCTCGACCGATCCACCCTCGCTTTCCTGCTGGTGCAGGCGGTTGAAGGCGGTGGCCAGAATCTGGTCATCGGAGGCATCGGGCAGCAGATCCCCTGCGACCTGCCAGGTGATGAACTGGTCAAAGCGCAGGTTGTCATTGAAGGCTTGGATGACCCAATCGCGCCACATCCACACTTCGCGCTCACGATCCACCTGGAAGCCGTAACTGTCAGCGTAACGAGAGATGTCGAGCCAGTCCACGGCCATGCGCTCGCCATAGGCGGGGGAGGCGAGGAGGCGGCGTATGAGTTTGTGGATGGACGATTGGGGATGGTGGATGGACTCCGAGACGAATGCCTCCACTTCGGTGGGAGAAGGAGGCAGCCCAGTGATGTCGAAGCTGAGGCGGCGGATTAGTGTGTTCGCATCGGCCTGAGGCTGGAGTTTCAAACCGCGTTCTGCGAGCCCCTGGGCGACGAGATGATCAATCGGTGTGCGGGCACCCGCTTTCTTGGTGGCCTCATTCCACTTTGCAAAATCAGCCGATGACAAGGGCATGAAGCTCCAGTGCTTCTCATACACGGCACCCTCGCTGATCCAGCGTTTGAGTTTCTCGATCTCGTCAGGCGTGAGACTGCCGATCTTTGAATTCAGAGGCGGCATGTGGTCGTCATCTGTGGCGAGCACGCGGGCGATGATCTCGCTCTTGCCTGGCTGGCCTGGGAAGATTGCGCCATCGGCGGTGGCTCCTTCAAAGGTGTCGAGGCGCATGTCTGCTTCACGCTTCTTCGGGTCGGGGCCATGACAGTGAAAGCATTTGTCAGAGAGGATGGGGCGGATGTCGTTGTTGAAGCGCAGCCTTTCAGCCGCAGGGGCGACCGCTGAGAGCAGCAAAGAAAAGCACAGTGTGAGAGCAGCGCTCAAAATTGAGCGCTGAATACCGGACACTGAATGCTGGGTTACCTCGCTGGGCTGTCGGTCACGATTCATCACCGTCATTCTACGCTGCCAGCGCGTGCCGCCTTCTGACAAAGCTGTGTCTTATTCTGCCCGGCTTGTTTTGCCTGCTGAGTGTCGAATGATGGGCGGAATGGGTCTCTGCGCGCTGGACTCGGTGCCGTTTTCTTCTTTGATGCACCATGCACCATGCACTATGACATCGCAGTCAAACGGCTCATGGAAATGGGTGGCAAGGACATCCTGCAGCGGTTGGCGGGTTTGGAGGCGGCCTATCTTGATGCGCTGCATGAGGCGGGGCAGGAGACCTTTGAGGTGAAGCGCTGCGACTTCGCGGGCCTCTACCAATGCACTGACGGGAAAGAGGGCATTGCGATCATTGAGTTCCAGACGCGCTGGGATCCCACGAAGCCGCTCGACATGGCGATTTATTCGGCGCAACACCGCAGGCGGCATCGGCTGCCCGTGCTGCCGCTGATGGTTCTTTTCACCCCGGACCGCTGGGCGACCCGGCTGTATGAGGACGAGTGCCTGAGCTTCCGCTTCCGTCTCGTGCGGCTGTGGGAGATGCCTGCGAGCGACTGGCTGGGTGCCGACACACCGTGGCTCTGGCCTCTGGCCGCGCTGGCCAAAGACGGTGAAAAGGGGGCCGACAGTGTGGACGCCATGCTGCATGAGGCCGCGCTGCCACGCCGTGAAAAGAGCGATCTGCTGACCATCCTGGCCGTATTGTTGGGCTTGAAAGACGCCCGAATTGCGGAAAGACTCATTACGAAACGCCGAGAGATTATGATTGAATCCCCCATTTACGAAATCATCAAGACTGAAGGCCGTGTGGAAGGCCGCGCCGAGGGGCGTGTGGAAGGCCGTCTGGAAGCACGCCTGAGTTCGCTCATTGAGATTTTGGACGAACGCTTCGGCCCGCTGCCGGAGACGATGCTAACTCGACTGAACGGCATTTCCTCAGTTGATAAAATGAGCGTCTTGATTCCCCAGGCGTTGCGGACGCAGACGCTCGAGGAGTTTTCAAAGCAGCTCTGATCGGCCTTGGAGCCGCCAGCGCGCGCGATGCATCACACGCCCCATGTCGAGCCAGTGGGACTCGAAGTCAGTGGTGGGATAGAAGAAAGCCTCCGGCGGCCAGTCGAGGCGCTCGAACTCAATGCGCGTGCTGAAACTGGCGAGGGCATCCTCGAAATAAACGCGGTCATCTGTTTTCAAAAGGAACTCCCCACCAGGCACCAGCACACGGGCGAGTCCGGTGAGGAACTCGTCCTGATTCACCAGTCGGCGCGCGGCGTGCTTCTTTTTCGGCCAGGGGTCAGGGCAGAGCAGATGCAGGCGAGTGATACTAGTGGCGGGCAGTAACCAGCCGACCGCGTAGCCGCTCTCCAGACGCATGACCTGGGCATTGGTCAAACGGGCACGGGCGATTTTGCGGGCAGTCTTGGAAAGGCGCCCGAGCATTCTTTCCAGACCTAGAAAATCACGATCAGGATGCTGCTGCGCCATGCCCACGAGGAAGGTGCCGTCGCCGCAGCCGAGTTCTACTTCCAGAGATCGCGCGGGATCGGGGAATATCTCCTCGTGGCGGAGTTCGCGGAAGTAGTCTGGTGGGAGGTAGAGTGGAGTCATTCGGCTGGGCTGGCTGGTCGGATCAGGAGGCTGGCGAGAATCCTTGCAAGCACGAGAGCCCGCCAAACGAAAGTCGAAACGTACTAAACCCATGATCTGCGCGCAGCTAAGCCATGATGAAATAAGTTTCCCCAGCACCAATCTCGTGCAATCTCCGCCCGGTTCATTCCGAGCCATCATGGAAGCCGTCAACATCCAGTTCGCGCCCGCCACGGGCACCGAGGAAGAGTGGAACGAGGCGTATGCGCGCCTTGCCGACTACTTCCGATCCTACCAGTTGCACAATCGCATCCGGCGCACGCAACTTATTCTCGAAACCCTGCGCCGGGCGGCCATAGCGCACAAAAAGGAACCGCAGCGCACACCCACGGCGCACAGCATTGAGCAGGCGCGACTCATGCTGCGGGAATGGCTGGGCGTGATCTATAGCGACTTGAATTTGAACACTTCCCAACTAGAAGCGGCCGGGCGGCTCGGCTTTCACCTCAGCGGCGGGCCGACTCGCTGGCCGAATTTCTTCCTCGACATCGACAACCTGCCCAAAGACATGATGGAAGCGATGCGCTCCGCAGTGCGCACCTCCGGCCCCGGCATGCAGGTCAGCAAGATGACCCCACGCAGCATGGACCTGGGCATCGTCTCTGAGGTCGCCGAGGACACCTTTGACCGGCTGGGCCGTCATCCCATCCTGCGCTACTCCATCCTCCTCACGATCGTTGCTGGCGTGCTAGGCTACCTTTATTCCCTCTTCGGATGAGCATGATCGGCGCGCAGACCGCGAACCTCAATGCCACCGCTGGCATCCCACCGCCGCGCATTGCGCGGATGCGCCGTGCCACCTTTTTTGCCTTCGTCGGCCTGGGCACCATCGTCGGTGCCTGGCTCATGTTTGTGTACCTGGCCGACCACGGTATGAGATGGTCAGAGTGGGCACTGCTCACCGTCTTCCTGCCCCTTTATTACCAGCTCAATGTCGGCTTCTGGACTGCTCTTTTCGGAGTCTGGCTGATGAACCGGCCCAAACCGGACACACTCGATCTCTGGCGCACCTTGAAGCCGGAGGACGTGGATGAGCCAATCACCGCCTCCACCGCCATCATCATGCCCGTATTCAATGAGGATGTGACTCGTGTCTTTGAGGGGTTGCGCGCCATCTACCTTTCCCTGGAGTTGACAGGGCAGTCAAAAAACTTCGACTTCTTCATCCTCAGCGACTCGAATCAAACGAGCCAGTGGATTGAGGAGGAGACGGCCTGGCTCGAGCTGTGCCGCCAACTCAACGCCTTTGGCCGCATCTTTTACCGGAAGCGCCGCAAGCCGATCAACCGCAAGAGTGGTAACGTCAGCGACTTCTGCCGCCGCTGGGGTAAACGCTACCGCTACATGCTCGTGCTGGATGCAGATAGCCTCATGTCTGGCGGCCTGCTCACTAGCATGGTGCGCATCATGGAGAAGAATCCCGGCATCGGCATCCTTCAGACATTTCCGAAACAGATCGGTGCCGAGACGCTTCTAGGCCGCGTGATGCAGTTCGCCCAGGCGCTCTACGGCCCCCCCTTCATGGCCGGCCTAGATTACTGGCAGTGCGGCGAGGCAAACTTCTGGGGCCACAACGCCATCATCCGCCTTGATCCCTTTATCAAATACTGCGCCCTGCCCGCTCTGCCAGGTAAAGAACCCTTCGGCGGGCACATCCTCAGCCACGATTTTGTGGAGGCAGCCCTCATGCGCAAAGCTGGTTACGCCGTCCGCCTTCTGAACACCAACCGTGGCAGCTATGAGGAAGGCCCACCCACCCTTGTTGACATGCTCAAACGCGACCGCCGCTGGTGTCAGGGGAACATGCAGCACTTCTGGCTCCTCTTTGCCAAAGGCTGGCACCCGATGAGCCGCGTGAACTTCTTCCACGGCATCCTCAGCTACGCCAGCAGCCTGCTCTGGTTCCTCTTTCTCATCTTCTCCACCTTCCTAGCCGCCACCCGCCAGCCGCGCGATCCCCTCTCTCAGTCTGTCCTGGCGGAGCATATCCTCCTTGGCCTCACCATCATGCTCATCTTCTTGCCGAAGGTGACCATCCTGCTGGATGAAGTCATCACCGGCCGCATGTTCAAGCCCCTGTCTCTGCGCCTGGCCACCTTTGTCAGCAGCATGGTGGATACCATCATCTTCACCCTCATGGCCCCCGTGCTCATGATCTTCCACTCCCAGTTCGTCGTCTATACAGTCCTGGGCAAAGGCGTCCGCTGGGTGACGCAACGCCGCAAGCTGGATGGCGGCGTGGACTGGGCGGAGGTCTTTTTCACCTTCTGGCCGCTGGGCTTCATCTCCATTCTCTGGGGTATCATTGGCTGGTTCGTCTCGCATAGCTTTTTGCTCTGGATCAGCCCTATCCTCGGTGCCCTCCTGCTCGCCATCCCCGTCGCCATCCTCATCTCCGGCAGGAGTTCTGGCTACCGCATCGGCCTCTTTCTCACCCCGGAGGAGACTGAGCCACCTGGTGTGCTGGCGCTGATGAATGAAAACCTGGCCGAGATCAAAGGCCGCATTCATCTCCCTCCCGAATTGGAAAAGCACCACGGCCTCCTGCAAGTCTGCCTGGACCCCTATGTGAACGGTCTCCACGTCAGCCTCCTGCGCCGCCGCAAAAACATTCACGTCTCCCGCGCCTACCTCGACCAACTCGCCCAGCGCCTCATTACGGAAGGTCCACAGTGCCTCAACGCCCAGGAGATCAAAGCCATGATCCACGACACCGAGACCGTCACCGATCTGCACTACCGCCTCTGGTCCGCGCGCGACCACGAGCTTGCGCCCTTTTGGGCCACCGCCATCCGCCAGTACAACCTCGCCTCCACCAGCCCCTTTACCCACACACTGGCCCAGCGCGAAGCGCCCGCAGCCTGACGGCAACCATAGAGGATGGCTGATTGCATCTGGCATCCTTTGCGCAACCCTAAAGTCTCATGACCACTGGCCTTCTACTCGACCCGCTTTACGCTGACCATGATCCCGGTCCTGGGCATCCCGAGTGCCCTGGGCGTTATGCAGCCGTCACACGCGCGGTCAGCGGGCTTCTGCCAAAACTGGTCGCCATCCCCGTGAGGGCTGCCGAGGTGAGCGAAATCGAGCTGTGCCATCCGCTCCGCTACATCGAAACCGCGCGCGCCGACGTGGCTGCCGGACTGGACGCACTGAGCACTGGCGATACGGACATCTGCCCGGCCAGCTACGACGTGGCGGTCCGCGCCGTCGGCGGTGTGCTCAATGCCGTGGATGCGGTCATGTCCGGGAAGCTCAAGCGCGCCTTCTGCGCAGTGCGGCCGCCGGGGCATCACGCGCGGCCCTCGCAGGGCATGGGCTTCTGCCTTTTTAACAACATCGCACTCGGCGCGCGGCACGCGCAGAAGCAGCACGAGGCCGGGCGGGTGGTCATCGTGGACTGGGACGTGCATCACGGGAACGGCACGCAGGACATTTTTTATGAGGACGGCAGCGTGCTCTTTGTCAGCACCCACCAGTCCCCGTGGTACCCCTTCACCGGTCATGCGGAGGAGACTGGCGGCGGCAAAGGGAAGGACTGTACGCTAAACATTCCCCTGGCCGCCGGGGCAGGCATGACGGAGATCGGTGCGGCCTTTCAGGACAAGGTGGTGCCCGCCATCGCGAAGTTTAAGCCGGACCTCATCATGATAAGCGCTGGGTTCGACTCGCGGGTGGATGATCCGCTGGGGCGCTTCCGCCTGACAGACGCGGACTTCGCCACGCTGACGCAGCTTTTGATGAAGACCGCCGACGAGCACTGCCAGGGCCGCCTGGTCTCCATCCTGGAAGGCGGCTACAACCTCGACGGTCTCGCCAATGCTGTGACGGCGCATGTAACGAGCCTGCTGGCTTGAGATTCTCTCGTACTCAAAATGGCTTGAGCTGCACCCCGCCACAGTCCTTGCAGACAGACTGGGCGTCCACGAACTGCGCCATGCAACGCGGGCACCAGGCGGCAGAGCCGGGCTGCTTTTCAGGTGTCTCATCGAGCTGCTCTAGGGCGATGCTGTGGGACTTAAAGAAGCTCTCCAGCGCGCGGGTTTGGAGCGCTGCGGACGCGGCCTGGCTGTGGCGGATAGTCTTCCAAAAGTGCCGCGCTAGACGCAGCCAGGCTGTGTCGTCCAGCAGCCCCTTTGCAGCCAGCGGATGCGCGGTGATCGGCTGCCCGTGGCACAGCAGATCGGCGGCGCGCATGGCGTGCTGGGGCAGGCAGGCGATGGCGAGGGTCTTCCAGAAGCGGTGCTTCACGGGCGCGTCCAGCTTACGCGTCGCGCGCCAGAAGACGACCGCCTGCACCCACAGCAGCAGCAGCAAAAGTCCAGCGGCGATCAGCACCTCATAGCCGTCCCCCAGCCAGCGATAGACGGCGGTGATGACGCCGAAGCACCAGAGGAAGATCACACCACCGAGCAACCGCAGCGTGCGCGTCCTGGCGCACAACGCAGCAGCCTGGGCAGCAATAGCCGCCGCATCCAGCGACTGCCGCGCGTGCTTCAGGAAGTCCTTTTCCCGCGCCTCCGCACCCAGCCCGCTCCAGCCCTGTAGGCGCTGCGCCCATGCGGTGGCGGTGCCTTCATCCGGCAAGCGCAAGTGGTGCCCGGCGCTGAGGTGGAGCAAGCCGCCCTCCGCCTTGGGGGCAAGCTCCGGCCAGGGAATCAGAAAGGGGGCGCCACCGTCCTGCGGCAGATGCTCCAGCCCCGGTGTGCTGGGCACAAATTGCCAGGGCAGGGTGAGCAGATGCACCCGCAGCGGAGGCAGCACGGGCAGCAGCAGCAGCTTCCGCCCGGCGACCTCCAGATGCTGCAGTGGCCTCCGCACGCGCCAACTGCGCCCCGCGCCCGCGATCATCCACACCGCGCCAGGAACCCAGCGCGCGCACTCAATGAGGTAGAGCGCTGCGAAGATCGTGAAAAGCCACTGCCCGTCGGTCATGCCGGATCAGGCTGCGTCTTTGCGGCCAAAGAGCTTGCTAAAGAGCGCCTTGATGGCGACGCCGATGCCGATCACGACAGCAATCGCCAGCTTGCCCATCTTTGCGAACACGCCCGCCAGTTTGGCAAAGAGGCCCATCTTGCCTGCGGCCATCGCCGCACCGCCTGCGACCAGCGCGGTAAGGCCGTATTTGGCGATCTTGTCGCCCTCGCGATACTCGGCGTAGCTTTCACCGGTGACATACTGGTGGGCAGCGATGATTTCCTGGTACTGCGGGATGAGGGACTGCATCTCCTCCGGGGAGCAGACAAGGTCCACCTCCATCACTCCGTGGCGACCGAGGAGACGGGTGCTGTAGTTGATGGACTCGCCACTGGTCGTGCCGACACGCAACGCCCACTCCAGGTTCTTCGTCGCGTCATTAAAGCGCGGCGGCACCGCCCAGCCGAGCACGTGCATGGGCTCCAGGCCCATCTCCTTGCGTCGTTCATTGGCGGCTTCTTGGCCCTCCTGCTTCACTTTCAGCATGGCGTCGGCGTCGAGTTTGTCTTTCTCGTCGTCCTTCACATAACCGGCGTCATCGAATTCAAAGATGACCCAGGGACCGCCCAGCTCCTCCGTGGTCAGCAGGCCGAGCTCACGGTCGGATGTCAGGTTACCGGTCAGCTTCAGCATCTCGCGCGTGCCATTGCCATCAGTGAAGCGCCAGCCTTGGGGGATGCCCACCTGCGCCATGCCGCCGAGCTTGCCGAGGCCGCTGCGTGTCCACCCAAAGGCCTCGATCTTCTCGGTCATGGCCTTGCGCCGCGCCTCGATCTCCGCCGGTGTCGGCTCGGCGGGGGCAGGTGCGGGCTGCTGCGCCGGGAGGGAAAGAGACATCAGGCATCCGAGGAGACCTGCTAGTGTGAGTGTGCGTGGGATCATCATAAGGTCTCCGTGTGGGAGCGCGCGCAGACTAGGACATGATTTGAAACTGGCAAGCCTCATGAGCAGGCGCGCGCGTGAATATGCTGCCACCTGCCCGGTCTTGGCAGCCATGTTACAAGTCCGCTCCAGTATGCGTACCTTTTGCGACAATGCCTGCGCGGACGATGCACTCGCGCAGCCGTGCGCCCGCTGTGATTCGCGCCCCAGGCCAGACGATGCAGTCCTCCATCTCAGCACCGCTTTCCACAGTGGTGTCCGCACCGATGACGTTCAACCCACGCAGCATAGCCCCTGGCTGGATGCTGGCCTGAGCAGAGATGGGCGGGGTTTCAATACCCTGCTCCATAAGCGCACGATGCGCCTCCAGATAGGCAACGCGGCTGCCGATATCCCACCAGTGCCCCTCATCCACCACCACCGCGCCCAGCTTTGCACCCTGCTGGATCATTTTCAGGAAGATGGGAATGACAGACTCCACCTTCCCCGGTGTCAGCCAGTCGTGTATCTCTGGACTGCACGCATAGATGCCGGTGAAGAGGTGCGTGCCAGGATTGCCGGTGCCGAGCAGATTGCGGATGTCAGTGACGCGGCCCGTAGCGGCATCGTAGGCGATGTGCTGCGCTGGGCCGCTGCTGCGGAGGGCGAGGGTGACGAGGTTGCCGCGCTCCTGATGCGCGCATAGCAGCGGCTGCAAAGGCAGGCTGGTAAGAATGTCGCCGTTATAGACAAGAAAGGGCTCGTCCCTCAGCAGGTCGCGCACGTTGGCGATGCCGCCCGCCGTTTCCAGCCGCACGGGTGCCTCATGCCGGAAGGCGATGGGTGCGCCGCAATACGCCGCGTCTGGAAACGCGCGCGCATATTCCTGCGGAAGGTGATGCGTGTTCACCACAAACTCCCGCACCCCCACGCCCATGAGATGATCGAAGGCATAGGTGATGAGGGGCCGGTGAAAAACAGGAATGAGGGGCTTAGGCAACTGGTCGGTAAGCGGCCGCAGCCGCTCGCCCAGCCCAGCACCGAGAACGAAGGCACGAGTCACGCGCCGCTACTAGCCGGGCGCGGCGCAGGTGCAAGCCAGGAAAATTGCACAGACATGCAGCCTGTGTCCTTTGGGACGGTTTCAGGCTATCAACCCTCAACACAAAGCCACGGCACCTCAGCCGATGCCGGGCTACTCCACCTCCGCCACCGGGCTGTCGAGGGAGCTTTTTTTCCACCTGCCCTCCAGTGTGTAAACCAGATGCGGGGTGTATAGCTGCGGCTCCAAGAGAAAGGAGTCGTGCCCCTTGTCCGAATGCACGGTAATGTGCATGGAGGACACGCCGGCCTTCTCCAGTGCGGCGACCATCTCCGCCTGCTCCTCCGGGTAAAAGCAGAAGTCGCTGTCAATGCTGAAGATGAGGTAGTGATGCCCGGCGGCCCGGCTACGGGCAAAGAGGGACTCATAGCTGTCCACACCGGCATCCCGCAGCGCGTCATAGCGCAGCCACATGCTGATGATGCGGAGGTAGCAGTTCGCATCGAAGCGCTTCACGAACTTCTTCCCCTGGTGGAGCATATAGCTTTCGACATTGTGACCGACCTGGTACCAGGAAAGCTGGCCGTTTGGCTGCGTCACGGTCTGGCTGGCGCGGCGCTCAATGGCGTCAAGATGCACAAAGGTCTTGTGCGAGATCATGCGGGCCAGCGCCAGGCCGTACTCAGGCGGCTCGCCCTCATAATAGTCGCCGCCGTGGAAGTGCGGGTCGTTTTCGATAGCCATGACCTGCTCGAACAAAGTCAGGCGCGTCAGCACCGTCGTGCGCAGGCCAGTGGCCACCGGCATGACGATGCGCACGCGCTCCGGGAACAACGTGGCGAAGTTCACCGCCAGCAGGCCGCCGACACTAGCGCCGATGACGGCGTGCAGCGTCTGGATGCCCAGGTGGTCCAGCAGCGCGGCCTGGCTGCGCACGACATCGCTGCTCTGCACAAAAGGGAAGTCCTTGCCATAGGGCTTTTTGGTCTTGGGATTGATGGAGGCCGGGCCGCTGGAGCCGTAGCAGCCGCCGAGGTAGTTCGCGCAGATGATGAAATAGCGGCTGGTGTCCATCGCCTTGCCGGGGCCGATGAAAAGATCCCACCAGCCCTTCTGCACATCAGCCGTCCAGCGGTCGCCGGTCCCCTTGATCTTTGGCGTGAAGCCGGCGGCGTGCTGGCTGCCGGACAGCGCGTGAAAAAGCAGAATGGCATTGCTCTTCCGCGCATTCAGCCTGCCATACGTCTCGTACGCGACGGTGATGCCGGGCAGCGCATCCCCGCTGGCAAAGACAAAAGGCTCGGCAGCAGAGCCGAGCTTGAAGAACTGGGTGGCGGTCTCGCCGAGGCCTTTGGACATGAGGGCGCGAAGAAACAGCGGGCGGGGGAAAGTTCAATGGTGGTTCACAGGGGCGCGCCGCTTGTTCAGACGGAGGCACTTTCACTCAGAGCCTTTCGCCCGCGCGATTCATCGCTAATGTCAGCGCCGCATGCTCGATCCCTTTGTCACCCTTGCTGAAGCTGGCTTTTCGCAGCGCGGCGGGCTGGTCACGGCCGGACCGGACGTTTGGTCGGCGGAGCTGATCGCACGGCTGGACTGGATGCGGCTGGCGGAGCTGGTGCGGGCCATCGCGGCGCACAGCGGCTGCGAGCTCGCGCGGTCCCTGGTGCTGGAGGACGGGGCGGTGGTCTTTGGCATGATCGAGCGCCCGACGACGGCGCATCCGCAGCGCGCGCTGGTGAAGATCGCCGGCTGGAATGAATGGGGGGCCACGCCGGCGAGCGTGCAGCATTTCGCCGGGGAGGTGCGCACGGCGAAGAATGCGCGCGGCATCCTGATCGCCCCGGCAGGGTTCAGCCCGGCGGCGCTGATGGCGGCGCAGGAGCAGCGCATTGAGACCGTGGACGCGGCGGCGCTGCATGGCGTGCTGCAAATGCTGCCCGCAGAGCGGAGCGACTTTTTTTTCACCATCGCCACGGCGGGCGACTGCACCGCGCCGACCTGCCCCGTGTGCCTGGAGAAGCTGGAGCGTGTGGAGTCTGGCCAATTTGAAGAGACGCCGCCCGCGCGCGTCTTCGCGCAGGATGGCCTGGTGGCCGACCCGGTGGTGGGCCAACGCGTGGAGGTGGCGGCGGGCTGCGAGGTGACCTTTTTGCACGAGGTGCGTGCGCGGGACATCCGCATCGCCGGCCATGCGTGCGGAGACTTTGTGTGCGAGGGGCTGGTGACCCTGCTGGCGGGCGGCACGCTGACGGGCACGGTGGCCGCGCGGTCCCTGGACGTGCATCAGGGCGGCGAGCTGCGCGGCCAGTTCCGCATCCTGGACGGCGCGCCCCGGTCCTTTGCGCCCGCAGTGCGGCGCTGGCACTGGCGCTGCCGCAGCGTGAAGACGCAGGCCGGGTGCTCGCGCGTGGTCTTCGAGCCGCATGAAAGGTAAAACAGCCAGGGGAACATCTCTGCACCTATAAATGCCTTGTTACCTCGGCGCATCTGATGTCCACATAGTACCTAGTGAACGTATCCCCCGCGTATGACTGATCTGGAACGCCGCATTCTCGCCGCCCAGGGCTATGTCGAACTCGGCCTCCACGCCGAGGCGCGGGATGAATTGTCCCACCTCCCACCAGCGGCCTTTGAGCGCGTGGATGTGATCGAGCTGACAATGCTCTGCCTCATGGGGGAGCAGCGCTGGGCAGAGGCACTGATATTGACGCAAAAGCTCTGCATCCTGGAGCCTGCGGAGCCAGGCGGATTCATTCACGCCGCCTACTGCCTTCATGAAATGGACCGCACCCTGGATGCGCTGGACCTGCTGGCGCGCGGACCCAATAGCCTGCGCACGAAGCCCGTCTATTACTACAACCTCGGCTGCTATCTGGCACGCCTGGGCCAGGAAGAAAAAGCCCTCAACCTCCTGCGACAATCCTTTGAGATGGATGGCAGCCTGCGCAGCCATGCGCGCAAAGACCCCGACCTGGACGGACTACGCCAGAAGCTAGAGAATCCCTGATGCATAAGCCCACGCCAACCTCACTCGCCAGCGTCACCGATCACTTCGAGGAAAACTTCCGCACGCGCTGGGAGATGGGTGCCTCGGTCTCCGTCTGGCAGAACGGCGTAGAAATCTTCAGCCTGGCGCATGGCCACTGCGACCGTGCCCACACGCGACTGTGGGATGGCGACACGCTCGTGCCCGTGTGGTCCGCCACCAAAGGCCCGGCCGCAGTGTGCTGCCTGATGGCCCTGGAGGATGCCGGCCTGCCGCTCGACTGCCCCGTTTCAGAAATCTGGCCGGAGTTCGTCGGCGGCGGCAAGAGCGCGATGAACTTCGCCCACCTCCTCTCCCACACCGCCGGCCTCTGCGCGCTGGAAGAGCGCGTGCCCATCTACAACTACGAGGCCGTGATCGAGGCTCTGGAGCGCCAGCGCCCGCTGTGGGAACCAGGCACGCGCCAGGGCTACCACGCGCGCACCTTCGGCTTCCTCATGGATGAGATCGTCCGCCGCATCGTGGATGTGGATTCACTCGGCGAATACTTCCGCGAGGCCATTGGCAGCCAGCTCGGCCTCGACTTCTGGATCGGCCTGCCCACCGCGCAGCATGAGCGCGTCTCGCCCGTGTATCCCGGAAAGATCAGCATCGCCAACAGCGACCAGCCCTTCCTCAAGGCCTACAACACGCCCGGCACACTGACGCACCACGCTTTTAGTTCGCCATTCGGTCTGAATGCCGTCAGCGACTTCAACCAACCCGCCACCTGGACGCCCGGCTACGCCAGCATGGGCGGCGTGGGCAGCGCGCGCGGGCTGGGCAAATTTTACGCCATGCTCGCCCAAGGTGGTCACTGGAACGGTCACCAGATCGTGCCCGCCTCCATCATCCGCCAGCTCAGCCACACGCTCTCCCAGGAGAACGACAGCGTGCTCTGCACGCCCATCGCCTTCGCCGCTGGTGTCATGCAGGATCCTTTGAACCCCGACCCCGAGAGCGCTGGCGGCAAGCTGCGCCGCCACTACGGCCCCTCCTTGCAAGCCTTCGGTCATCCTGGTGCAGGCGGCAGTATCGCTTTTGCCGATCCAGAAAACGGCATCGCCTTCGCCTACGTCATGAACCAGATGGAGGTCGGTGCCCTGCCCGGAGAAAAGGCGCTGGGCATGGTGGAGCGCTTGTACGCGGACATGTAGCCCTCACTTCGTCAGCAGCCAGCCGAGCATGTCCAGGAAGTCGCCCTCCTGAAGCGTGGTGCCAAAGGTGGGCGGCATGAGCGACATGGGCGTGATCGAATCCTTGGTCCTAAATCCGTGAATGGAAAAGCTACTGGAAACGCCCGGAGGCTGATAAAAGGGGCGGATGACGGGCAAAATCATCCCAGTTGAAGCTCACGCAAAAGGTGAGGTGGTCGAGACATCATTGAAGG
>Ga0247843_1002379_pt1 | contig 34374 bp, 31 predicted proteins | sample LaCruzMarch2017__FD_192420 | JGI IMG/M metagenome (GOLD analysis project Ga0247843, IMG submission 192420) | Freshwater microbial communities from meromictic Lake La Cruz, Castile-La Mancha, Spain - LaCruzMarch2017_8m | ecosystem: Environmental > Aquatic > Freshwater > Lake | place: Spain... | reverse complement strand
GTGAAGGCAAAGGCGTTGAAAACCACCCTTTACCAGATCAGGCAGAATTTGTTTTACAACTATCTAAAAGCTGAATTGAAAAACCCTACAATTGCGGCTTATTCTGGGGTATAGCGAAAGTCCTAAGGGTAATACCCAATGATTATAACGGCGACAATACCAATAATCATCAGCTGAGCAGGGTAGTGGCACAATCTAATAGCGATTAGGCTTTAATTTGTCGGTTGGCTTTTAGTGAATGGTTAGCCAAAAATGCTTGTAGTACATTTCATAAAACTAACTTGTAACCTTAATATTTAAGGCTGACATTTCTTTATAGAATGCTGAGTTGTTTACGAGCCTATTTTGATATTTAAGTTTTTTATCTGTAAACAGATTCTTAATCATTTCACTAAAACCGTTAGTCAATTTATTTGGAAACAACCATGACTGAAAAACCCGCATTCAATCCCCGTCCGCTTGCTTTAGCAGTATTTACAGCAACCACCTTAATGGCGTTCGCACCTGCCACCTTAGCCGATGTGTTGGCGGGATGGGATGTCAGTAAGCTACTCCCTACCGGATCAAACGATTTTGGCCCTTCGCCGTTATCGGCGACAATAGCCGATGCCAATGTGACCGTTGGCGGCTTTACCCGTGGAGTGGGTGTGGGCACTACCGGTACAGGTGCACAACGTGCGTGGGGTGGTAATACATGGAACAGTGCTTCCAGTGCCAGTGCGATCACTGCTAGCCAATTCGCTACCTTTTCGGTGACCCCCAAAACGGGCTACCAAATGTCGTTAAGCAGTATCAGTAAATTTGATTATCGCCGTTCTAGTTCAGGTGCAACGACAGGTATGTTGCAATACCAAATTGGCAGCGGCCCGTTTACTGACATTAGCTCGGTCAATTACGCTTCAAACTCTTCCAGTGGCGCTTCTTTGCCAGCAATTGACTTGAGCGGAATCGCCGCTTTGCAAAACTTATCCCCAGGCACACAAGTGACTTTCCGCATTGTTAACTTCGGCGGCACCAGTTCTGCGGGTACGTGGTACATTTTTGACACCGCAGTTTCCAGCGCTACCGATTTTGAAGTGTCGGGTACTACTAGCCCCATCAACAGCACTCCAAGTGTTAACTTATCCGTTAGCACAAACGCAGGCAGCGAAGACGGAACAACGCAAATTACCGTCACGGCAACCGCGTCTTCTGCTGTCTCAAGTGACCAAACGGTTGAATTAGGGGTGACAGGTACGGGTATTACCGCAGCGGATTACAGCTTAAGCGATAGTGTCATCAGCATCCAAGCAGGCCAGACAACGGGTTCAGTCATCTTCACAATCAATGATGATGTTGACATGGAGGGCGTTGAAACCGCTATATTGGCATTGAGCAATCCTAGTGCAGGTATGATATTGGGTACAAGTGCTAGCCAAACTATCAGTATTACCGATAACGACACGCCACCAACCCCACCGAATTTATCAATTAATGATGTCACACAAGTGGAAGGTAATAGCGGCACCAGCAACTTTGTGTTCACCGTCAGTTTGGATGCCGCTGCACCAACAGGCGGCGTCAGTTTCAACATGGCTACAGCAGACGCCTCAGCCACGGCTGGCAGCGATTATGTTGCCCAGTCGATTAACCAAACTATCCCCGCTGGCAGCACATCCGCTACATTTACAGTTGTTGTGAACGGTGATAGCACCTTTGAAAGCGACGAAACCTTTAATGTCAACATCAGCAATGTCAGTGGCGCCACTGTTACGGACGGTCAAGCCGTCGGCTCAATCACTAATGATGATACTGCCTCCGCTTGCGGTACGCCGGCCACAAAAATATCTACAATTCAAGGCAGTGGTTCAAGCGTATCAAGCACAAGCGCCACAACCATTGAAGGTATTGTCGTAGGGGATTACCAAGGCGATTCCAGTAATTCGCTACGTGGTTTCTTTATTCAAGAAGAAGATGCCGATACCGATGGCAATGCCACCACTTCAGAAGGTATTTTTGTATTTGATGGCACCAACCCCACTGTTAATGTCAGCGTCGGCGACCGAGTCCGCGTTAGCGGCACGCCCGCCGAGTTTTTCAATATGTCACAGTTGGGGACGGTCACCAAGGTTGAAGTGTGTGCCAGCAACCAAGCCATGCCAACTCCGGCATCATTGACCTTGCCTGTACCTGGCGTTCCAAGTGGCGATTTGGCAGCAGCAACGACAGCCATTAACAATTATTACGAGGCTTTTGAAGGCATGCTGGTGAAATTCCCGAGCACTTTGAAAGTATCAGAGTATTTTCAGTTGGAACGTTACGGTCAATTGGTACTTACCGAATCGGCACGTATTCAGTCCTACACAAATCAGTTTAGTCCCAGTGTTAAAGGCTACATCAATCATCAAATCAAATTGGCTAAACGGCGAATTATTTTGGATGACACCAATAACATTCAAAATTACTACGTAGGCAACTATGCAGCGACTAATAAAATCCCTTTGCCTTTCCCAACAGGTGGATTAAGCACCACTAATCTTTTCCGGGGTAATGATAGCATCACCAATTTAACGGGTGTATTGCATTGGTCATTTGCTGGTCAATCGGGTACAGATGCGTGGCGTATCCGTCCGGTTGAGGAAAAATATGATTATGTTTTTACGCCTATCAACAAACGTAAAGCGAAAGCGCCTAGTGTCGGCGGCAGCTTAAAAATTGCGGCTTTCAACGTCTTAAATTACTTTACAACCATTGATACCACATCCAGCACAAGCAGTGGTACGTGTGGCCCTGATGGTACGCAAGATTGCCGTGGCGCAGATTCCGCTGATGAATTGGTTCGCCAAACCGCCAAAGCGGCACGCGCCTTATGCGCCATTAATGCGGATATTTTTGGCTTGATTGAGATAGAAAATAATGCCACGGCTTCCTTGGATGCGCTAATCACTGCCACTTCAGCTATCAAAGGTTGTGGGCCTTTCAGTAAAATCAACACTGGCACAATCGGTACAGATGCCATTAAAGTGGGGTTCTTGTATAAAGCGGCAACCGTCTCTCCTGTGGGTAATTTTGAATTGCTGACCTCGGCTGACGATGCCCGTTTTATTGATACCAAAAACCGTCCTTCCTTGGCACAAACATTCCAAGAAAACGCTTCTGGTGGAAAATTGACAGTGGTTACCAACCATTTGAAATCAAAAGGCTCGGCATGTACCGATATCAATGCAAATGACACCGATAAAAACGATGGTCAAGGCAACTGTAATCTAACGCGGCTTGCCGCAGCAGAAGCCTTAGTCGATTGGTTGGCAACCGACCCAACGGGCAGTGGCGATTCAGATTTCTTGTTGATTGGCGACATGAACAGCTATGCCAAAGAAGATCCCATTATGGCTGTAGAGAAAGGTTCAGACGGCAATTTAAATACCGCAGATGATTACAACAACTTGGAGCATAAGTTTGGCGGTAATTTTGCTTATTCTTATGTGTTTGATGGGCAAACCGGTTCATTAGACCACGCACTTGCCAGTAAAACACTGACAGCGCAAGTGGTTGGAACTGATATTTGGCACATTAATGCCGATGAACCGACATCGTTTGATTATAACGACACGATTAGAGATGTGGGTGAATCCAGCTTTGAAGCCAAACCAGCGGCACTTAATTTGTATGAGGCCAATCAATACCGCTCTTCAGATCATGATCCTGTGATAATTGGTGTTCAATTGTCTGAAAATATTAAAAATTAAAGTCTTGTAGTCTTGTAGTCTTGTAGGGTGGGCAACGCTTTTCTGCCCACCCTACGTACTCCTCTTCCATGTAATCACTTAATTTTTTACCATTACCAAAAACACATCCTTTTAACTTCGATAAGGCGTAAAAAAACATGTTTTTTACGCCTTTTTAATCAATGGTTTAATGATGGGTAACGCAAGGGAGCTTTGCGATATTTTTCGTGTCTTTTCGTGTTTTTCGTGGACAAATAACTAATTAAAACAATAAAAAGCCAAGCCAAATCAGTATTCAGCTTGGCTTTGATTAGGGTTGTTATCTCGTTACTTGGCAATAATCGCCAACTGATCGGCTTCAATGCCTAGCATCAACTCGCCTTTTAATAGGCCGACCAATTCTTGGCCTGCCATGCTGTAGCGCCAGCCATGCAGTAATGGGCAGTCTTCGTCGCCTTCATTAAACAGCAATACTTCCAAGTCTTTGCGGGTTGCCAAGATATTGGGGTTGAGGGCGTTTTCTTCGGCGCGGATGCGAACCAGCGCGGTGAGGATGTCCAAGATGGCTTCTTGTTGCTGGGTTTTCTTTGCTGGCCTGCCATTTTCGTTGAGCGGTAGCGGCGGGCGGTCTTTGGCTTCAGTAATTAATCGGCAAATTTCTTTGCCGTGACGGCTGACGGTGCGCTCGTTAATGGCGCGTATTTTTGCCAGTTCACCTAGGCTTTCGGGTTGCAGTTTGGCGAGGTCAAAGAGTAATTCATCGCGCAATAACCAGCTTTTGGGGCGGTTTTCTTGTTGGGCGGTGTGTTCACGCCAGTTGCTGAGGGTTTGGATGATGGATAGTTGTTTGCCCGTGAGTTTGTTTTTGCCTTTGATTTTTAGCCAGGCTTTTTCTGGATTGACGTGGTAATGCTCAGGATTGGACAGTTCGTTAAAGTCGTTGGTCAGCCAATCGATACGGCCTAGTTCGGTGAGTTTTTGCACCATGATTTTATAGATTTGGCACAAGTAAATGACATCATCGGCGGCGTATTCCAATTCGGCTGGGGATAGCGGGCGTTTGCTCCAATCGGCACGGGTGTGGGCTTTGCTTAAGTTGATGTTGAGCAAGCTGGAAACCAGCATGGCGTAGCCGGGGTTGTCTTGGTAGCCCAGTAATGGCGCGGCGACTTGGGTGTCGAAAATCGGTGCGGGCAGTTTGCCAGTGATTTGGTAGAAAATTTCCAAATCTTGGCGGCAGGAATGGAAGACTTTGATGATTGCCGGATTGTAGATGGCGGTAAATAAATCATCTAAGTTTGGTAAGGCGATGGGGTCCACGCAAACCGCCCAGTCGGGTGTGGCAATTTGTAGTAGGCAAAATTTGGGGTAGTAGGTTTTTTCGCGTAGGAATTCGGTATCTAAGGCCAGCCAAGGTTGCTTGGCTATTGCTACACACAGTTCAGCGAGTTGTTCTGGGGTGTCTATGTAGTTGATGCTAGTCATGGTTTTTAGGTGAACTGTTTACAGAGAGGTTGTTAGGATAGCCGTTTGCCGTGTTGCCACAGGTCAATAACATCTATACAGCCATGGTTTTGGTGTGGCGATTGATTCCTAGAGCGGAATAGTGGCTTAGTTTGCGCCTCAGCTGAGGTCAGCTGGCGTTAGTGTCGTTATTGTTGGTTTTTTTGTAACGCCGATGCGGGATGATGCCGCGTTTTTTCCGGTTTTTTACCCGCTTGATGTCCAATTTGCGTTGGTTTATTTCCACGGTTTTTAGATGCTGGAAGATGTCCGGCGGCATGGCATCGGGTAAGTCGATGAGGGTGTAGACATTGCGGATGGTGACATTGGCAATATTGTTTTTATCAACACCGGATTCTTCAACCAATAGTTTTTGCAGTTGTTCCGCGCAGAGTTGGTGCTGTGCGCCTACATCCAAACGATAACGCACCATTTTTACGGAGAGGGGATTTTTTTCTGGTGGGTTTGCCGTTGTCGGTGTTTGCCAGTGGTACAGCAGGGCGGCGGCGCAATCTAAAATGTCGGTGTCCAGTTCTTCCGCAACGGTTTGCAATAGCGCCCGTTGCCGGTCTAGCGGTTGGGTTTTTAAAATCTGCCGTAAATTGGCCTTTAGCGTTGCTAAATCGGGCTGGGATGCTGCCGGATGGTGGCTGTTGTTCATTTTAATAATAGCGTGCTGTTACTGGCGGTTTGGGTTGATTTCAACATAGGCTTCATCCCGTAAGCGACGTAACCACAGCTCGGTTTCTTCTTCAATTTTGCGTTTACGGATGGCGTCGCGGATACGGTTGCGGCGGTATTCGGCGCTGTTGTCTTTGCTTTCACGCGCCAACACTTGGATTAAATGCCAGCCGAATTGGCTTTGTACGGGTTCGCTGATTTCATTGGGAGCGAGCTTGTTCATGGCTTCTTCAAAGGGTTTTACCAAGTCGCCAGGGCTTACCCAGTCAAGCGAGCCGCCTTTTAATGCTGAGCCTTTGTCGTCGGAATGCGAACGCGCCATGGTGGCGAAGTCGTCGCCATCGATCACTCGTGCTTTTAAGCCTAGTAAGCGTTTTTGCGCTTCGGCATCGTCAATCAGTTCATTGGTTTTTATGAGGATATGGCGGACGTGGGTTTTGGTGATGATGTGGTTATCTAAACCTTTAATGTCCAACATTTTGATGATGTGGAAACCGCTGGGGCTGCGGATGGGTTCGGAGATGCTGCCTTTAGACATGGCGGTGATGCCGTCGGCGAATAGGGTAGGGATGTCGCTGACTGCCCGCCAGCCTAAATCGCCGCCTTTGAGGGCGTTGTCATCGTTGGAATTGCCGATGGCCAGTTCTTTAAAGTCTTCGCCTGCTCGCAAGCGTTTTACCAGTTGCGCGGCTTTTTCTTGGGCTTTTTGGATGTCGGTCGATGATGAGCCTTCTTTTAAGGCAATCAAAATATGCCCAAGATGGTATTGGATGTTGTCTTCGCCAATTTTTTCTTGGGTTTCGATAAAGTGGTCAACTTCCCGTTCGGTGACTTTGATGCGCCCGCCGATTTCCCGTCCGCGTAATTGGTTAATGGCGATTTCATTACGCATATTGTCCAAAAAGCTTTTATAGGTCATGCCTTGGCGTTCTAGTTCGGCGCGGAATTGTTCAAGGCTCATATTGTTGCGTTGGGCAATGTCGGCTGCCGAGCTGTTGAGGATTTCTTCGCTGATGGTGATGCCCGCGCGTTCTGCCAATTGCCGTTGCAGTTTGTCGATAATCATTTTTTCCAGCACTTGTTTACGCAAGATGGATTCGGGCGGCATTTGGGTTTTGCTGGCTTGGATGCGCTGGGCGATGGTCGAGACTTCTTTGTTAAGCTCGTTTTCCAAGATGACATCATCTTCGACGATGGCGACGATACTGTCCAAGGGTTGTGCGTGGCTAGGCAGGTTGCCGAGCAAAAGGCCGATGAACAGCAAAAAAGGCAGAAGCGTTGCTAAGCGGGTACGAATCAGGTTTTGGGTCATCATTGTTTCGGTTTTTGGTAGCCGTAAATACTGGTTGCAAAGAAATCGTCGAGTTGTGTGCCTAAGCCCGTTAGGCCTTTCAGTTCTATTTGGAAGAAAATGCCTGTTTGGGTGCTGCCTTCCACGGCTTGGCTGATGGGGTTGACTACTTGGTTGATACTGTTGATGTAGCTGCGGCCTATGACCCGGAAACGCCAGCAACAGTTCTCTTTTTCTACGCCAAAGAAGCCGTCTACGGTGCGGTTGTACAACCAAGAATATTGCCAACGGCCTATGGCGTACCAAGTGCCTATTACCGGCCAACGGAAGGACATGTCGCTTTGGGTAATATCGTTGTCTCTGTTGTTGACTAGCGGGTCTTGTCGGTACAAATAGCCAAGGTTGATAAGCTGGTTGGCTTCGTGGGTGTAATGGATGGTGGCTTTGCCCCGGACAATGCGGTTGGAGTGCGGATCCCACTGCACACCGCTTTCAACCGCCAAGTGTTTGCTGATTTCGCTGCCTAATTCGCCGACCAGCGGTGACGTGCGGCTGGTTTCAACAGGGCTGTTGGCTAAATCTAAGGTGACTTCACGGTTACGGAAGTAAAAAATTTGGCCGATATTCAGTTTTAACCGTTCCCTACCGCTCATTGGGTCTATCAGCCGAGAGGTTAAGGCGACGCTGAGTTGGTTGGCATCTTGGATACGGTCTGAGCCGCTGAAACGGTTTTCCCTAAACAGGCTGTTGTACCAAAAGTCGTATACCGAGGTGTCGAACAACGGGATTTGGCTTTGGTTGGTTTTGGGGATGTACAAATAGAACAAGCGCGGTTCTAAGGTGTGCAAATAGGGTTTGTCGCCGATGTTTAAGTCGCGCTCAAAATAGCTGCCAGTATCCACCGACATAATCGGCACGGTCCGTTCAATGTCTTTGGGCAAGCTGGCTTGTTGGTTGTTGAGGAAATATTCGGTGTGTTGCACGCTAATTTTTGGCGTTACATAGCTGCTGGCGGTATGTAACGGAAAGCTGAGCGAAGGCCTTAAGTTAACCCGTTGCCCGTCAACCAAACTGCTGTGTTGGAAGTTGACCGATTCACTTTCAAGGTTGGCGTCCAGCGGCATAAAGTTGAACGAGTGGTTCAAGTTCAAATTAATTTGCGGCAAACGGCGGTAAGGGATTTGTCGGCCTGTCAGCGAAGAGTCTAAGGTTTGGTAACTTTCTGCGCGGGCGACCAGCGATACGCCTTCGCGGCGGTAATTTAATGCACCTTGGCTGCGGATAAAACTGAAGTTGGGGAAGCGCAAGGCGTTGCCTAATTCGGCGAAATAGTTTTTGTCGGAGACGTTGTTGACATCGACATCAGCAGACAAATGCTCAGTAAGCTGGGTGACGTTTTTCAGCATCAGATGGTAGCGGTTATCATTGAGCTTGCGGTCGTCGGGCATGTATTCGGCAGTAATTTTGCCGTTTGATTTCGATGTCAAATAACGGAAGTTACCACCCAGTAACACGCCGCGTTCATCATAATAAACGGGTGAAATAGTGGCATCGTAATTGGGGGCGATATTCCAATAATACGCGGAAGAAAAGTTAAAGCCGCTGCTTTGGGTGTTGCCAAAAGTGGGCGGGAGAAAGCCGGATAAACGGCGGTTATCGACCGGAAATGCCAAGTAAGGCGAATAAAATACTGGCACGCCTTTAAATTCAACCCAAGCATTGTTGGCGGCACCGCGTCCGCGATCTTTATTAATTTTTAATTCTGAGGCATGTATGACCCAGTCTTGGTTGCCAGGGCGGCAGCTGGTATAGGTGACATCTTTATAATGCGATAACGCCCGGCTATCGCGGAATACGGCTTTGGCACTACCGCGCAATGGTGTGCCAGCGGAAATAAATAAGGTATCGCGCAACACCGCTTGGTCTGCCGCTAGTTTGAGTGTGGCGGTGCTGCTGTGTAAGGACAATTGCTCTTCGTTGTAGAAGACGTTGCCTTGTAAATCTAAGGTTTCAGAAACGCTGTCGTAATTGGCTTTGTCGGCGTGGGCGTGCTGGTCAGCGCGGTTCATTTCCACTTTGCCGGAATAGTTGCCGATTTCGTTATCAAAAATTTCTGAATAATTGGATTTGACGTCCAACGGGGTTTTGTTGCGGATGGCTTGCAAATCGGCATCGGGTGCGGTTTCTGCAAGTTGTAAGGTGCAGTTTTCCCACGGGTCGGTTTTTAAGCGGGAGTTGATTTGGCTAAACAGTTGCTCTTGTTGGTGGTCGAAAACAGGCTTGATTAAACCGATGTTGAAGTTTTCTAAGATGTCGTCGCTTGGTGGCTTGACAACTGCTTCGGTGACGGCTGGTGGCGTAGGTGCTTCGATTTTTTCTGGTGTAGCTAGGATTTTTGGCGCTGGCGGTATGCTTTCGCTGCTGGGCTCAGGCTGTGGTGCTATTACGCGAGGCGCTGGTATTGGTGCTTTGCTTACAGGTGCTGGCGGCGTGATTGGTTCGACGACGGGTGGCGCAATTGGTGTCGGTTTGACGGCGCTGGTTTGGTCGCCCAAGCATACCCATTCATTGGTGTTTTTATCCTGCTGACAAGACCAGTCTGCTGAATTGGCAAAACTGGTTGAGGCAGTTAATGAGGGTAGGAAGACCAGAAATAAGCGGCGAAGCATAGATAGTAAGTTTGATAGCGAAACGAAGTATAAATCGAATAAAATGCAGTGCAGGCATTCTACCTTAATTTACTAAGGCGAGATAACTTAGAAGCGGCCTAAAACCTTTCTGGGCATTATATGTGCCAAAATCCAATGCTGTTAAGCAACTAGCCCATATAAATTGCAATGTAATACGGGTAGCAGAGCTACGAAATCCGGTATTACGCAATACGCCATAATTCCCTCACTTTTATTACCCATTCATGATTGCAGACCTCAGAATAATCACCTTAATGGATTGGCTGGAAAATGATTTGTTATTGCAGGCCGATAACTTCCAGCCCGCTTCTAGCGATGCCAGTTTTCGCCGTTATTTTCGTTTTACCAGTGCCGATGATAGCTTTATTGTCATGGATGCGCCGCCGGATAAGGAGAAGCTGGCGCCATTCATTCACGTCGCTGGCTTAATGGCGAGTGCGGGTGTTAAAACGCCGGAAATTTATCAGCAAAATTTCGAAGATGGCTTTTTGTTGTTGGAAGATTTTGGCAGCCAAAGTTTTTTGCAAGCGATTGCCGAAGGTGCGGCGGAGGTTTTGTATCCGCAAGCCTTGGCAAGTTTATTTCGACTGCAAACTTGCCGGGATTTAGTCGCAGCCGATTTGCCGCATTATGACCAAGCTTTGCTGCACCGCGAGTTGGCAATTTTTAGCGACTGGTTTATTGGCGATTATTTGGATTTGACTATGCCGGAAGCGCTGTGGGATGCAGTACAAGCGTGTTTGGTTGAGTCGGCCTTGGCGCAACCCGTCACTTGTGTACACCGGGATTATCACTCGCGCAATTTAATGGTGCTGGCATATAACCAAATTGGCGTGATTGATTTCCAAGACGCGGTCATCGGGCCGATTACTTATGATGTGGTGTCGTTGTTGCGGGATTGTTATGTCGCTTGGCCTGAACAACAGCTGGCGGTTTGGCTGCAAGACTATTATCAACGCTTGCAAGCGGAGGGGCTGGTGGCAGTCGATTATCCGCAGTTTAAACGCTGGTTTGATTTAATGGGTATGCAGCGGCACTTAAAGGCGATTGGCATTTTTTCCCGCTTGCATTTGCGGGACGGGAAATCCGGCTATCTTGCCGATATACCGCGCACCTTAAATTATGTCATTCAGGTTTGCGGCGAGTATCCAGAGCTTGCTGAGTTTGGTGAATTTTTGCAGGCCACAGTATTGCCTGCTTGGCAGAAAAATACATGAAAGCGATGATTTTAGCCGCCGGGCGCGGCGAGCGGATGCGCCCGTTAACAGATCACACGCCTAAGCCATTACTGTCTGCGGCTGGCAAGCCATTGATTGAACATACCATTTGCCAATTAGTTGCTGGCGGTTTTACCGAGATAGTCATTAATCACGCGCATTTGGGTGAGCAAATTGAACGCTATTTGGGTAATGGTCAGCAATTGGGGGCAAATATCGCTTATTCGCCAGAAGGCGGGCAGGCTTTGGAAACCGCTGGTGGCATCATCAAGGCCTTGCCGTTATTGGGTACAGAAGCGTTTTTGGTGGTGAATGGTGATATTGCTACCGATTTTCCGTTTGCCAGTCTCCATCAACAAACGGTGGATTTGGCGCATTTGGTGTTGGTGGGCAATCCTGAGCATAATCCTTTAGGCGATTTCAGCTTAACGGCTGAGGGTTTGCTGGGAGATGGCGGCAAGCCGAAGTATACCTTTAGTGGTATTGGCCTTTATCGTCCGGCATTGTTTGCAGGTGTGCCGCAGGGGGTCAGTAAGCTTGCGCCGCTGTTGCGCCAAGCGATGGCTGGGCAACACGTCAGCGGGCAGGTACATCAGGGGTTTTGGATGGATATTGGTACGCCGCAGCGTTTGCAAGAACTGGATAATTATTACCGCCAAAACCATCCCAATCTTTAGTCTTGAAAACAGGCGCGATTAACAAGTTCGCGCCTGTTCCCTATCAGCTATTTTCCTTAAACCACCACAAACTCAGCACTAGTCAGTGCCAAATTAATGCCGAGTAAGGCGATTTGTACGCTGGCGGTGCTACCACTGCCATCGGCATCATAATAAAGCGCACCGCTGGTTTTGTTGTAGATAATGTAGTCGTTGCTGTCTACGGCAGTACCAAAAACAAATTGGTTGGCGGCTAACGCACCTGTGGTGATAAGTTTAGTGAATACCGCGTTTTCTAGCTGGATAGTATCATCAGCAATCGAGTAATCGGTGACGGTATCTATGCCAGATAGGCTATTGAACAGGAAGGTGTCCTTACCAGTGCCGCCGATTAATTTGTCGGAGCCTGCGCCGCCAAGCAATTTGTCATTGCCAGCTTTGCCATTCAGGATGTTGTTGCCAGTATTGCCAGTGAGGGTATTGTTGAGGGTATTGCCTGTGCCATTAATAGCACCAGTGCCTTTTAAAATTAGATTTTCTAGGTTTACGCCTAATGTCCAAGTAGTAAATGTTTGTACAGAATCTGTACCTTCGCTAGCGGCTTCAGTAATAACATCCAGTGTGGTGTTGACCAAATAAGAGTCATTACCAGCCCCACCCGTGAGCTTATCATTGCCTGCGCCACCGTCTAGGATGTCATTACCTAAGCCGCCAGAGATGGTGTCGTTTCCTGACCCGCCTTTTAAGTTGTTGTTTACAGCATTGCCGATAATGGTGTCGTCGCCACTGCCGCCAATGGCTTTTTCGATAACAACGTTGTAGGCAATGGCAACGTTGTTGCTTGCGCTGCTTAACGGCCCAGTAGGTGAGGTTTGTTTAACGCCAACGGAGCTGAATTGCCCGGCATTCAAATTAATGATTTGGCTAAGGGTTTGGTTGGATAAGTTAAAAGTATCGATGCCACCTGCATCCCAAATAGTTTTAAGTTCACCAACGGTATTGCTAACGGTATAGCTATCGTTTCCTGTGCGTGAGGTCATATTGGCGCCATATAAAAATTGCATGGCGGCAATATCGTAAAGCATGGGGGTTGATGGGAAAACCGTTATGTAGGAGTAACTGCCGCCGCCTAAGCTTTTGTAAACGTTGCCTGCACCCGTGTAATTGGTGTACGACATAATAGAATATTGGGTAGTGTTTTCAGCGGTGCTCAAGACAGCGTTATTGCCAGCCATCGTTTCAAAAGGATGTTTAAGTCCTAAAGCGTGGGCTAATTCATGGATTAAAGTCTGGAGTTCTTGTGAGCCTGCGACGGAAAAATCGGCGTATTTAGGCGTTATCCAGATATCGCCAGCTTGTGCGGCTGGCGGTGTAGGAAAGTAAGCCCAGCCGCCCGCTCCTTGGTTTTTGACTTCATTACTGAAAGCGACTCTTATTTGGCCTGATCCGCTGGCGTTGTCGGCGACTTGAGTAAAGGTAAGATTAGCGACATCAGACCACTTAGATAATGCGGTTTTAAAGCTGGCTTGTTGGCTGGCATTGAAACCAGACCATCCTGAGCTAACTTCTTTGCCATAATTACTAATGAAAGTTGAGCCTGTGGTTGGGAAGCTATAGGTTATGGTCGCCGCATTGCCTGTGGTTCCCCATTGGTAAGTGCTGAGTAATGCGTTTATTGTCGGGTTGGTTGATAGCATCGCTATTGCCTTTGTAGTTGTTATGGGAGTAGTACAGCGGTTGGTTATGAACAGATGGTTTGTTTTAAATGCGTAAAGTAATAAAGCAAACTATTTTTTAAAGGCAATAAATTGCCGATAAGGCGAATCTTGTTTCCAAGTAAAGGCTTCAGTGTAATAGTGCATTAGCGCTAAATAGCCAAACAGCCCTAGTGTGACTGCTTTATGAATGTCGGTATCAAACAGTGTCCTGCTGATAAGGCTGATGGTTAGGTCGCCATAGCTTTGTAGGAAATAAGTTAGTGCGAACGACAATAATGGCAGCACCAAAAATATCGGCAGATGTATTTTGGCGGCGTAACGGTACAGTCGGTTTTGCGGTTGTTGGCGGTGTTTGTTGTAATCATGGGCGACATAAAAAATATAAGCGGTGGCATCATGCACCAAACGAGGAATTAAGATCGCCAAGAAATAATATTGGTTTAGATAAAAATAAAAGCTACTCAAAATTAAAAAAGTATTGCCCCAGAGAAACCATTTGCTGAAAACCGTCGGGCAATTGCGTTGATACAACACGCTGGCGCACACCAAGCTGATGCACAAGCCACTGACCACATGTTTTAACCATTCCACTTGTTCTATATCCAAGCGGTTCTTCATAAAAATGCCAATGTAAATAAAAACACCTGCGAAGATACTAAGCCAAAGCAGTAGTTGAAACGCTCTGTTTGGTAAACGGCAAAGGCCACGGGCGATGCCGTGTTGTTGTCTTAAAACATGGTAAACCGTCCAGCTAGCTACCATCACGTAAAGCACCCGATAGGGGATAAATAAGCTACCAATGCCGAAAAAAATCGCAATGGCGGCAGTCATCAGTAACAGTTTGCGGCGATAGTGGCTTAGGTAGTCTTTATTGCTGACCAAAACGATTGTGCTGGCGATGATGTGTGGCGTGCCAAACAAGATTTGGAATAGCAGGAAGTGATTAGGGCTGCTGGGTAAGGATTGCTTTAATTGTCCTTGCCAAAACCAACTGTCGGCTAGTTGCAATAGCAAGCACAGGGGAATAATGGCATATAGGCCAAGCAGTAGCCGGAAGGAAACGGACAGTGTTGGTTTTGTTATTAAGAGCTCATCTTGTAATGCGTTTGTGGATGCAGACATGAATGTACCTGATTATTAAACGGCCTTGAGGGCGCGTTCTGGTGGTCAATAGTGGCTGGACTGCCTACGGCCTTTGAAGTTGGCGGATTATAATCGGCAAACGTGGTTAACACGAATAACAAAGTGATTGTTAAAGCGAAATGGGGTAATAGTTTGCCAAGCCATCCAGTATTGTCAGCGCTAATAATGTTGATAGCGTTGGTTGCAACAAGTGTTTGCGCCCAGCCAGTGGTGGTTTTAGATGCGGGTCATGAGCCATCGCATCCCGGCGCGATAGCTAGCTGCGGTAAGCAAGAGTTGTTTTATAACGATGCGGTGGTATCGGCTTTGGCAGTTGAATTGGGCGAATACCATTTACTGCTGACCCGAAAGCCACAAGCAGATGTGCCAATCGAGAATAAATTGCAGGCGTATCTTAGCCAGCAAGCCAAGCAAAAATGGTTAGGCCATGAAAGCTTGTATGCCCGTGCTGCCATAGCCAATGAAAATAACGCAGATGCGTTTATATCCATCCATCATGATGCCACGGCTGAGCATTGGCAAATTAGCGATGGTCGATTATGTAACGGTAAAGGCGGGATAAAGCTGTCGCCCGCCTTTAAACAACGCTACCAAATAGGCTTTAATATTTTTATAAATGACGACAAGCCCGAACCTTGCCGCAGTATGTCACTGCAATTGGCGGAGCAGATTGCTAAAGGGTTGTTGGCTTTAGGCAGGCAAGTTTCGGATTACCATCAAGATGATTGCCAGTCTTGCCGTAGCGTTAATGCCAAGTTAGGTATTTGGCATCAAAACCTTGCGGTGTTGCGGGAAGCGGCTATGCCTGCGGTTTTGATTGAGGTCGGCACAATTGTCGATGTGGAAGACGAAGCGGTGATTGCCACCGCCGCGTTTCGTAAGCAGTTTGCCCAAGTGGTGAAAACGGCGTTGGCAGCGTATTTTGCCGCCAAGCCCTTGGGCAAACAGCAAGAGGCTGCCGCTTATTCGGCGTGTTTTTTCTTATAACGTATTGATGAAAATACTGACAAGCCAATCAGTATTGCGCCTACTAAGCCTGTGACCACTTCGGGGATTTCGTGGCTCATGCTGATAAGCATGATGGCAGCCAAAGTGCCGATGGCGTAATGGGCGCCGTGTTCCAAAAACACGTATTCATCTAATGTGCCTTTGCGTACCAGAAAAACCGTGAGGCTTCTGACAAACATCGCGCCAATCGCCAAGCCCAGCATGATGATGACCACGTCTTGGGTGATGGCAAATGCGCCAATTACGCCATCAAAAGAGAATGACGCATCTAAAACTTCCAAATATAAAAAACTCATTACGCTGCCTTTTTTGATGACCTCTGCCATTTCTTCGCCTTCTTCCTCGTCTTCAAACAAGTTGGAAAGGCTGTCGACGATAACAAAAAGGATCACGCCAAAAACGCCAGCGGTTAAGGCTTCAAGGCGGACTTCTTGAGGCAAAGCGTATTGGCTGCCCAGTAATAAGCTTAAGGCCAAGATGATTTCAATGGATTCAAGTTTGCCAAAAGAAGCGATTTTTTCTTCCAGTTTGCCTAGCCAATGCAATTCTTTGGCATCATCAAAAAGAAAGGAAAAAAACACCATCAGCAAAAACATACCGCCGAACGCAGCGATTTGTATGTGCGATGCTTTTAAATGGGTCGCGTATTGTTCAGGGTCATGCAGGGCCATATCGGTGACCCCAACGAAACCAATGCCAGTGGCGGCGGCGACGATAGCGATAGGGAACAGCAAGCGCATACCGAATACCGCGATCAATATCCCCCAGGTTAAAAAATACTGTTGCCAGCGTTCATCCATACGTTTTAGTATGGATGCGTTAACAACGGCATTGTCGAATGACAAGCTGACTTCCAGTACACCCAATATGGCGGCAATAAATGCCCCCATGGCGCCACCCCAGTACACGGCTATCGCAAGGCAAACCAAGGTGACAATGAAAGAAACACGAAAATGCTGCATGTAATAGTATCCTTTTGCTAATTTTTTGTTGCCTAACTATAAGGTTATTTAATCTAAAATCAACATAATGAATCATCAAGACAGTTTTTTAAGCCTTGCGGAGCAGCTGATAGCGGCGGGCAAATTTATTGACAGCAAAGGCTGGGTGCCGGCAACTAGCGGTAATTTTTCTGCGCGTTTGCCGGATGGCACGATTGCTATCACTGTGTCTGGAAAGCATAAAGGCCGTTTGCAAACAGAACATATTATGCGGATTGATGCCGAAGCGCAGTCCTTGGATGGTAAAAAGCCATCAGCGGAAACTTTGCTGCATACTTACCTTTATAAGCGTTTTCCTGAGGTGCAATCGGTATTGCATCCGCATCCTTTAAATGCGGTGCTGGTATCTAAACTATTTACCCAAGCCATTGTGTTGGCGGATTATGAGTTGCTAAAGGCTTTTGCTGGCATCTCTACTCATGAAAGCCAATTGGTAGTGCCTATTTTTGCCAATGACCAAAATATCCCGCGTTTGGCGGCAGAAGTAGAAAAGTATTTGGATAGCCATAGCGATTGCCAAGCTTATATTATTGCCGGGCATGGTTTGTATACTTGGGGGCGATCGGTGCAGGAAACGTTGTACTATCTGGAAGCCTTGGACTTTTTGTTTGCGTGTGAATTACAACTGCATAGGATCAACAAATGAGTGTTTTAACGGTTTTTGATGGCCGACAACCCGAACAAGGCGAGCAATATAGTGATTTTGTTACTATCAATTATCAGTTAGAACAGATTGGCGTTCAATTTGAGCGCTGGACTGCGACCGCTGCTTTTTCAGCTGATGCCGATCAAGATACGGTTTTAGCCGCTTATGCTGATGCTATCGACCGATTAAAATCTCAGTATGATTTTCAGTCGGTGGATGTGATTAGCCTTTCGCCTAGTCATCCGGATAAAGCGGCCTTCAGGCAAAAATTTCTGGCTGAACATATCCACGATGATTTTGAAATCCGCTTCTTTGTTGAAGGCCGTGGGCTTTTTTATCTGCATGTCGCCAATAAAGTCTATGCGGTTTTGTGCGAGCAGGGCGATTTGATTAGTGTGCCCGCCAATACCACGCATTGGTTTGATATGGGCGAAAATCCTAGTTTTAAAACTATCCGTTTGTTTACTACCGCAGACGGTTGGGTGGCTAAGTTTACAGGTAGTGCAATTGCTGCCACTTTCCCGTCATTAGATGATTTATTTCCTGAATAATGATTAAAGCTATTATTACTGATATTGAAGGCACTACTTCATCTTTGTCTTTTGTTAAGGACGTGTTGTTTCCATACGCGCGCGCTAAATTGCCTGCGTTTGTTGAGGCGCATCAACAGGATGCCCAGTTACAATCGCTGCTGGATGATGCCGCAAAAATAATGGGTGGCGAGCCGCATCTTCAAACGCTGATTGCCCAATTTCTTAATTGGATTGATGAAGATAAAAAGATAACGCCGTTGAAGTCGTTGCAAGGTTTGATCTGGGAAGCGGGCTATCAGCAAGGTGATTTTAAAGGCCATGTTTATGCTGATGCGGTTGAGGCTCTCCAAGCATGGAAAGCCCAAGGTTTGGCGTTATATGTGTATTCTTCGGGGTCAGTGCAAGCCCAAAAATTGTTGTTTGCCCATACTGAATATGGCGATTTGACGCCGCTATTCTCTGGTTATTTCGATACCCATGTCGGTGGTAAGCGCGAGCAGCTATCCTATCAACGAATTGCCGATGAAATTGCTTTGCCAGCAGATAGTCTGCTGTTTTTATCGGATATAACAGAAGAGCTGGACGCGGCAAAAGCCTGTGGTTATCAAACCGTTTGTCTAAACCGAGATGGGGCAGCGCTGCCGCTATCGTCGCATCCACAGGTAAGCAGATTTACAATTAACTATAAGGATATGATAAGCCACTAATCCCTGTGGTTTCTATGGTGTCCATGATGGGGTGGGCGGCCAAAAAATTGCCCGTGGTGCGATTCGTGGTAATGCCCGTTGAAACCAAAGCCATGGTCGTGATGGTGTCTGTATGGAATAGGGTAAAAAGGCGTTGCGTTATATAGCCGGATTTCAGAGCGTGGTTGAGCATAGTAACTACGTTCTACGCTATAGCTGCTTCGGTAAGGATAGTAGCCAGAATGTTGCTGCGAGTAACTGGCACAGGCAGTCATAGAAAATAATGCCAAAGCAATTAACGATTTAATGATTAAGGTGTTCATGGGGTTCTCCATAAAATGAAGCGGTTTAGCTACAGATTATGGCGATCATACTGAACCCCTTATGAATCGCATGGATTAGTTTTATTTCCTGCGATGATACTGTTTTTAGATTAACTTTAGAGAAAAATCAATGAGTAATGTATTTAGTTTTACGGGAACAGTCGGGCGTGATGCGGAAGTCAGGTATACCCCTTCCGGTATGCCAATATTAAATGTCACAGTTGCCAATAATGTCGGTTTTGGCGATAAGCAGCAAACCTTGTGGGTTAGGGTTGCCTTGTTTGGTAAACGTGCTGAAGGCCAATTGCCAAATTATCTTAAAAAAGGCCAACAGGTTTTTGTATCGGGGGAGCTAACCCAAAACGAATATAAGGCCAATGATGGTACAACCAAAACCAGTTTGGAATTGACTGCGAATATCATTGATTTGGTCGGTAAAAGAAGTGATGCTAGCGGTGGGGCACAAAGTTATCCGCAGCAAACTCCTCAAGCGCGAACCTCTGCGCCGCAAAACAGTCAAAATGACAATTTTGATGAGCCTTATGACGATGATATTCCGTTTTAAGCTATTAATACTGTTTTCAAATAGATTAAATGCCTGCCAGTATGTGTTACCAAGCCTAGTTTTCCGGTTAAATTTATGGAAGGCACAACTGGCATAGCTAGGTGCTATCAGGTAGAATAACCTATTTTATGTGTGATTATTTTTATAAAAATCAGTGTTTACTTTTGTACACTTGCCGCTAACGCCGCAAATAGACAAAAGTCTCACAACTATCGAAGAAGGGGCTGCTCCGTGAACAAATCAAAGCAACTATTCGCAAGTTTGGTCTTCATGGCTTTAGGTCTTGAGACAGCGCAGGCGGAATACAAGCTCAACTTAATGCAAGGGGTCACTAAACTCAGTCATGACGTTTATGACCTGCACATGCTGATTTTATGGGTGTGTGTTGTTATTGGTATCCTTGTTTTTGGTGCCATGTTTTACTCCATTTACTATCACCGTAAATCCAAAGGCCATCAGGCTGCCCAGTTCCACGAGAACACCACGGTTGAGATCATTTGGACGATTATCCCAACTTTGATCCTTGTTGCGATGGCAATCCCAGCGACTAAAACCTTGCTGGAAATGGATGATGTTCAAGATTCAGACATGTCCATTAAAGTCACAGGTTGGCAATGGAAATGGGAATACGATTATTTAGATAACGGTATCCATTTCTTCAGCAGTTTAGATGAGGCCAGCAACAAAGCCCGTCAAATTGGCTCTGGAATCGATCCGCGCTCAGTCCCCCATTATTTGTTGAATGTTGACCACCCATTGGTTATTCCAACAAAAAAGAAAATTCGCTTTGTCTTCACTGCCGCCGATGTATTGCACTCTTGGTGGGTGCCTGATTTTGGTTGGAAAAAAGATGCCAACCCAGGCTTTATTAACGAAGCATGGACGTATATTGAAAAACCAGGCACTTTCCGCGGTCAATGTACCGAGTTGTGCGGAAAAGATCATGGATTTATGCCTATTGTCGTAATTGCAATGGATCAACCAGATTACGATGCTTGGGTTAAAAAGACCAAAGAAGAAGCGCAAAAAGGCCCTAGTTTAGAAAACCAAAGCCATGATGAGTTAGTCAGTAAAGGTGCGGCGATCTACAGCAAAAACTGCTCTACTTGCCATTTACCAGACGGTAAGGGCGTACCAGGCGCATTCCCTGCAATCGGCGGTAGTGCTGTTGTTAAGGGTGACATTAATGCCCAAGCAAACCTGATTATCAACGGCAAAGGCGGCATGCCTGCTTTTGGCAAAATGTTGAAGGCTGATGAATTGGCGCAAGTTATCACCTATACCCGTAATGCCTTAGGTAATACTGTTGGTGATGAAATTCAACCTAAAGCCGTTCAAGAAATGTTGCCGAAAACCTCAGCTGCTGCAACCAAACCCGCTGTAGCCGCAGAAAAAGCCGCTCCTGTTGCTGATATGACTAAAGATGAATTGTTGGCATTAGGTCAAACGGTTTATACCAGCAACTGTGTTTCTTGCCACCAAGCGGAAGGCCAAGGCAATCCGCCAATGTTTCCAGCCCTTAAAGGCAGTGCTGTTGTCACCGGAGATATTAATAAGCAAATTGATTTGATGCTTAACGGTAAAGGCATGATGCCTGGTTTTGGTCATAGCTTAAAAGCTGCTGATTTTGCTGCCGTGGTTACATTTACACGGAATGCCTTAGGCAATTCGGTCAATGATCTGGTGCAACCATCAACAATCCAAAAGCTGCAAGCCGAAATGCCAGCAGCAAATGACGATGACGAAGATTAATAAATAATTGATTTTCTTGTTAGTTCAATCTTTTTTGAGTATTTTTTGAGGTATAGACTATGTCTGCTGCTGTAGCTGAACATGACGATCATCACGATGATCATGAACACCATGACCATGGTCCGGAAAAAGGCCTGTTAAGATGGATTATTACCACCAACCATAAGGATATTGGCACCTTATATTTGTTCTTTGCACTAGCCATGTTCTTCGTTGGCGGCACAATGGCAATGGTTATCCGTGCGGAATTGTTTGAGCCGGGTCTGCAATTTGTTCAACCGCAATTCTTTAACTCCATGACTACCATGCACGCATTGGTAATGGTATTTGGTGCGGTTATGCCGGGTTTTGTCGGTTTGGCAAACTGGATGGTGCCAATGATGATTGGCGCACCTGATATGGCGTTGCCACGCATGAACAACATGAGCTTCTGGATGTTGGTTGCCGGTATCTTGTTGCTTTCGACAACCTTGTTTATGGAAGGCGGCGCACCTGCTGGTGGTTGGACTTTATACCCGCCGCTGGTTTTGCAAACAGGTAAAGCCTTACCGTTCGCGATTTTCTCAGTGCATTTATTGGGTATTTCTTCGATTATGGGTGCGATCAACATTATCGCCACTATTTTCAATATGCGTGCCCCTGGCATGACCTTAATGAAAATGCCATTGTTCGTTTGGACTTGGTTGATTACGGCATTTTTGCTGATCGCCGTTATGCCAGTATTCGCTGGTGCGGTGACTATGTTGCTGACCGACAAGTTTTTTGATACCAGCTTTTTTGATGCAGCTGGCGGCGGCGATCCTGTTTTATATCAACATATTTTCTGGTTCTTCGGTCACCCAGAAGTTTACATTATGATTCTGCCAACATTTGGCGTGGCTTCAACCATTATTCCGGTGTTTGCGCGTAAACCTTTGTTTGGTTACAGCTCAATGGTGTATGCGACCGCGTCAATTGCATTCTTGTCATTTATCGTTTGGGCTCACCACATGTTTACCGTCGGTATGCCAATTGCTGGTGAGTTGTACTTTATGTACGCAACCATGCTGATTGCTATTCCTACAGGCGTTAAGGTCTTTAACTGGACGGCAACAATGTGGAAAGGCGCTATGACTTTTGAAACCCCAATGCTGTTTTCAATCGCCTTTGTGGTGTTGTTTACTATTGGTGGCTTCACTGGTTTGATGATGTCCATCGCGCCATCGGATTTCCAATACCACGATACCTATTTCATCGTTGCTCATTTCCATTACGTGTTAGTACCTTCGTCAATATTTATTTTGATGGCGGCAGGTTACTACTGGTTACCTAAATGGACTGGTCATATGTATAACGAAAAAATTGGCCAATTACATTTCTGGTTATCAACCATTTCAGTCAATATTTTGTTTTTCCCGCAGCATTTCTTGGGTTTGGCAGGTATGCCTCGTCGTATTCCTGATTATGCAGTGCAATTTGCTGATTGGAATATGATTTCCAGTATTGGCGGCTTTATCTTCGGCGCTAGCCAATTACTGTTTTTGTATATTGTTATCGACACAATCAAAGGCGGAACTGGCGAAAAAGTCACCGATGAAGTTTGGGAAGATGCCCACAAACATGGTTTGGAATGGACATTGCCTTCACCGCCACCGTATCACACGTTTACTACACCACCGACTGTGATTCCGACTGAGCATGTTTAGTAACAGCTTGATAACGGTGCATTACGTTGACTTATAACGTAATGCACTGGGTGAAATGATGAAAATAAAAACGAAAAACTTAATAACAGCTGTCCTATTGGCAATTTTTGCCTTGTCTGTTTATGTCGCTGCAGTTGTGCAGGCGTTTTCTAAATGAGCGAAGAAAACAAACAGAAAAACAGCAAGCTTGTTACCAAGCTCGTCGTAGTTGTTTTGGCGATGTTTGGTTTTGGTTATGCCTTAGTGCCTTTGTACGATGTACTCTGTGACATAACGGGTTTAAACGGCAAGATAGAAGGAGTTGCAGTTCAAGAGCAATCCTATGTTGTCGATAAAAGCCGGGAAGTCACTGTAGAATTCATGACATCGCTTAATGAATCTGCACCTATGGTGTTCCGCGCTGAAATGAATAAGATAAAAGTTCATCCGGGCGAATACTACACGGTAAATTTTTATGCAGAAAACAAGACCGATAAAGTCATGGTAGCGCAGGCCATTCCTAGTATTTCACCGGGACTTGCCGCGCAATATTTTAAGAAAACCGAGTGCTTCTGTTTTACCGAACAGACATTCAAACCGCGAGAAGGCAGAACGATGCCAGTGAGATTTGTCATCGATCCTAAAATGCCACAGGAATACAAACTCATCACGCTCGCTTATACATTTTTTGATAATACTGAAAGATCACTGAAAAAATAAAGGTGGAACTTATGTCTACAAACAACGCTTATTACATACCGCATAAAGCGACTTGGCCAGTAATGGCAACCATTGGCCTTACGGTGACATTGGCAGGTTTCGCCAACTATCTGAACGGTGCTTCAATTGGATCAACCATGATGATTGCAGGATTGGTGATATTTATCGCCATGTTGGCAGGCTGGTTTACTTTGCAAGCGACAGAAAGTGAATCGGGTATGTACAGCAATCAAGTAGGCATTTCATATCGTATGGGAATGATGTGGTTCATCTTCTCTGAAATCATGTTTTTCGCGGTGTTTTTTGGCACGCTTTGGTACACACGTAACTTATCTGTGCCTTGGTTAGGTGGTGAAGGTACAGGCGCGGCAACTAAAGAATTGTTGTGGCCTACATTTGAAGCGGTTTGGCCAACCAATGGTCCTGCTGCGGTAGGCGGTCATTTTGAACCTATGAGTGCTTGGGGATTGCCGTTTTTAAATACCTTAATCTTACTTGCCAGTGGTGTTACCTGTACTTGGGCGCATCATGGCTTGTTGGCAAATCATCGTGATCAATTGATAAAAGGCTTAGCGGCAACCGTTGGTTTAGGTTTCTTATTCGTTGCTTTCCAAGCTATTGAATATCATGAAGCTTACACAGAAATGGGTTTGACTTTAGGTTCAGGTATCTATGGCTCAACTTTCTTTATGTTGACTGGCTTTCATGGTTTCCACGTTTGTGTCGGTGCAATTTTCTTAAGCGTGATATTGTTCCGCAGCAGTAAAGGCCATTTCAAACCAGAAAATCATTTCGCGTTTGAAGCCGCTGCTTGGTACTGGCACTTTGTTGACGTAGTTTGGTTGGGTTTGTTTATATTTGTGTACTTGATGTAAAACAGCTAAACCGGATTAAAAAAAGCGTTGCTTCTTGGCAACGCTTTTTTTTTGTTTAGAGTTTTCGGTGAAGAATATTGATTCGGTATCGTGGTTTATAGATTGCAGTTTCTAAACTCAATAAACCGCATAAATGTTGAAGATAAATTTCGGTAAAGACTATTTTTGTTCGCTAGTTAAGGCTTTTGGTTTGTGCATCTGCATACCAATACCATTAGGCTCCAACATGCCAGTTGCAATCGCGATAAAAACGAAGATAAAAACAATTACAGATAGGGTAATACGCATAGTAAGGCCTTTAAGGGCTTTTTCGGAAGGTTGCGAACCTTTGTTTTTTACTAAGCTATACAAAGCATAAGCTAAGCTGGCAATGATAAAAAAAAAGGCAAAAATAACGATGCTTTTGACAATCATGATAAAGTGATAAGAAAGTGACTTCGCAGTATTTTGGATTATTTCATACCGGATTACCAATAGAATAAATAATGGGTAGCAAGTAGATGGTGTTATTTGGTAGAAAAATTCGGCTGCAATTAGTGCCAACTATCGCGTATTTGTTGTTATTACCAATATTATTGGCTTTGGCAAATTGGCAATATGACCGGGCGCAACAAAAACAGCAATTACTTGATGCGATTGAAAAAAACTCGGCTGCCGAAAGTATTTATGTTAATGATTTAGCAAGCATTGCAATGCCTAAGTCACGGTATAAAAAAATCCAATTGACAGGTAAATACGATCAACAACACCAATTCTTATTGGATAACCAAATCCATGAAGGCAAGGCTGGTTATTTTGTGATAACGCCATTGATAGTGGCAAACAGCCAAAAGATAGTATTGGTAAATAGGGGTTGGCTGCCAGCAAACCCAGATAGGACGGTGTTGCCGTCAGTGGTTATTCACAGTGAAGCCACCAAAGTAGCAGGTAGGGTTAACCAATTTCCTAGTTTAGGCATTAAATTACCGGGTTCGGAATTAACATCAGCAACATGGCCATCAGTAATACAAGTCATTGATGCTGAAATAATCAGTAAAAAATTAGCGCATCCAGTACAGCCATTTCAAGTTGAACTTGATGCCGATCAGCCGGATGGCTATAAACGGGACTGGCAAACCGCTAAAGACATGCTCCCCGAACAACATATCGCCTATGCAATCCAATGGCTTGCTTTGGCAGTAACACTCACCTTACTGTTCATATGGAATAGTTTTAAAACACCACGATGATTGACCAACAGAAAAAAAACCGATTGTTTATCGTAGGCATTTTTGCCTTATCCATAATACCGATGGTAATGGCTTGGACGCTTAGCCAAAATCTTGAGTTATTGTCAAAAGGTACAAACAACGGGCAATTAGTAATCCCTCCCATAACCACAGAACCAAGTGATTACCAAGGATTTGATGAGTTTTCAGAAAGCAATAAGAAAGAATTGCCAGCCCATTGGTTAATAGTCAATGTGATAACAGACGTTAATTGCGAGGCTGTTTGCTTTGAAGCCATCTTAAAAACCAAGCAAATCCGCTTGATGTTAAATAAAGAATTATCACGCACCCGTCGGGTAGTGATGTTGTTAGATAGCGTGCCAATGGCAACGGCGCAGCAATTTTGGTTGAAAGACAGCGTTATGTGGCGTTTGCGCGCCAGTAAATCGGCTGAAAACGACGCTTTATATAGCAATTTATTACAGCAATCAGCGGTTCTGGATGATGCCTTAATAAACCGATTAGTCGGTCAAGAAAATCGTGAGTTTGCATTGAATTCCGATTTAATCAGGATAAAACCCAGCGCGGCAATGATTGCCAAGCTTAAGCAAGCCAGTAACGGGCAATTAACCGACGGCATGTTGTTTTTGTTCGATCCATTGGGGAATATCATGATGCGGTATGAACCCGGTTTCGATCCCTATAAAGTTAAAAATGATTTGATGCACCTATTAAAAATTTCACAAATTGGATAGTGAGAAAAAATATGTTTAAAAAAGTTACTATTTTTTGCCTAATGCTTAGTGTTTTGCTTCTGGGTTTAGGCATTTACACCCAGCTATCAGACAGTGCCGCTGGATGCCCAGATTGGCCGAGTTGTTATGGACAATATTTCATAACAATGGATGCCGACTTCAAAGCCCAAGCCGACTTGGCTTACCCGCAATTGCCGTTTGATTTTATTAATGCACTGATTGAAATTAGCCAACGCTACTTAACGGCGACATTAGGCATCTTGTTGATATTGTTAGTAGTGTTGGCTAGCCGTCAAGCACAGCAACGCGCGTCTGCGGTGATGAACAGCCTATTTGCGTTATGCACCGTGGGCTTGCAATTGGAATTGGCGCCGTTGTTAATCAGCGCCACTGCTGACCCGTTGCTGATTTCCGTGCCTGTATTTTTACAATTATTGGCTATGTGGCAGTTATATGCCCTTAGTCTCCGCAATCAGCCAGTAATGTGCCCGACCCAGCCACTGGGCAAATGGTTATTTGCTATCAATCGCTTAGCTATGTTCGTGCTTACCGCACACATCGCTTTGTTGATTTGGTTAAATGCCGGATTTATCCATGCTGAAGCGTTTGGCTTCCCCGCTTATATTCAAACCTTGGGCAATGCTTGGGGATTAGATAGCCTTGTTCTCGACACTAAAACTATAATCCTGTCGGTTTATGCCGCCAGTACCGGCATTATTTTTATCTTATTTAGCCTAATAGCATGGCTATCCGCAGCAAATAACTATCCGAAAGCTATAAAAACAGCGGTGATTGCCGCCATCGTATTGCTATTTGTCGCTATTAGCTTGGCGGCTTGTGCCTATCAAACGCAACTGTCTACCTGGTTAGTGATTGCCCATACCGAAATATTGGCGCTGATGATGTTGCCGTTGATCGCCATCAATCGCTATAGCGGCTATAAATATCAAGAATCAGCAGCAGCGCTGGTCATTCCAGAAATAATCCCGACAGAAGAACCGCAAGCTGATGTTTATGTGCAGCCGGAAGAAGGTTCGCTGTATTTACGCTTGAAATCGCAATTAAAACGCACCCGAAGCGGTTTAGGTGGCGTACTTTCTGGCTTGGCGATTGGTCAAAAACGCATTGACCGTGACTTGTTGGAAGAAATTGAAACCAGCTTGTTGACAGCAGATATTGGTATTAATGTCACCACTGGCATCATTAATGGTTTGACCGAACGCTTAGAGCGCGACCAATTAAAAGACGGTGAAGCCTTATCAGCAGCCTTAAAGCAGGCATTGTTGGATGTGTTGATACCTTGCAGCCAACCATTGCAGATCCCCAAACAAGACCATCCATTTGTGATTTTGGTGGTGGGTGTGAATGGCGCGGGCAAAACCACAACCATCGGTAAATTGGCAAAACGCCTACAAGCGCAAGGCCACAGTGTGATGTTAGCGGCTGGCGATACGTTTAGGGCGGCTGCGGTAGAACAATTGCAAACTTGGGGTGAGCGCAACAATATCCATGTGGTTGCCCAGCATACTGGCGCAGATTCAGCTTCGGTGATTTATGACGGCGTGCAGTCCGCACAAGCAAAAGGCATTGATGTGCTAATCGCCGATACCGCAGGCCGATTGCATACCAAAGCCAATCTCATGGAAGAGCTGAAAAAAGTTAAGCGCATTATGGGCAAGTTGGATGCAACCGCCCCCCATGAAGTCTTGTTGGTATTGGATGCGGGTATCGGGCAAAACGCGTTGTCACAAGCAAAGATATTTAATGAAACCGTGGCGCTGACGGGTTTGGTGTTAACCAAGTTGGATGGCACGGCAAAAGGTGGTGTTATTTTTGCCTTATCTAAACAAATGGGCATTCCAATTCGTTTTATCGGCATCGGTGAGGGTATCGATGATCTGCAAGATTTTGATGCGGAAAGCTTTGTTAATGCGTTATTCATCAAAGACTAAATAAGCCTATGTTAAAGTTCGACAATGTCTGTAAGCGCTATCCAGAAACAGGTGAAGTATTGCGTAATGTCAGTTTTCACTTGCGGCACGGTGAAATCGCTTTCCTTACTGGGCATTCCGGTGCTGGTAAAAGTACCTTGTTGAAATTGATTGGCGTGATGGAGCGTTGCAGCCGGGGACAAATTTTGCTCGATGGGCAAGATTTAAGCGGTGCAAAAGAAAGCCAATTGCCATTCTTGCGTCGGAAAATGGGTTTTATTTATCAAGATTACAAATTGCTGCAAGACCGCACGGTATTCGATAACGTCGCTTTGCCATTGGTGATAGCAGGCTACGGGCATCAGGAAATTAGCCGTAAAGTTCGCGCTTCCTTAGATAAAGTGGGCTTGGCTGGCAAAGAAAAAAAATATCCCATTGCCTTGTCTGGCGGTGAGCAACAGCGGGTAGGCATCGCCCGTGCCTTTGTTAATAAGCCGCCAATTATTATTGCTGACGAGCCTACTGGCAATTTAGATCCGGATTTGGCAATGGAAATTATGCGCCTGTTTGTCAGTTTTCAGCAGGTTGGGGTAACGGTGTTGATTGCATCGCATGATATTTCCTTAATTACCAAAATGAACCATCGGGTATTAAAGCTCGATCACGGGCAATTGGTGTCGGAATAAGCCGCTATGAAAAAACGTAAACAAACCCGCGAAGTGAAGTACGTTAAACCTGCTAAGCAAGAAATTCGTCAAACCAAGCAAGCGGGTGGCAATTTTTTAGATAAGCTTTATGCCTACCGTGATGCCCATGTAAATGTTTTTGTTTCCAGTTTGATTAGGCTTGCCGATTCGCCATTCAATACCATCATGACGATTGCTGTGCTATCAATTGCTATTGCTTTGGCAGCAGGTTTCCAGTTAGTTGTCAGTAACATGGAGGTGTTGACTGCCAATTTGGAAAATAGCACCCAGTTCACCATCTTCCTTAAAGATAATGTTTCCGATGCCCGTGCCGCCAAAGTGGCAGAAAGCTTTCGTCAAAATCCCGCTATTTTACAAGTCAATGTTATTGGTAAAGACCAAGCACTCGAAGAGTTCAAGCATTACAGTGGCTTCGGTGATGCTATTGGTATTTTAAAAACTAATCCGCTACCTGTTGTTTTGCAAGTGATGCCAAAAAACTCGCTAGGCGACAAAAATCAGTTAGAGGAATTAAGACAAGAATTTCAGCAAGATGAAAATGTCGATACCGTCGATATGGATATGCTTTGGGTGGAGCGCTTGCAATCGATAATGAGCTTGGTGCATAGCGGGTTAACGATGCTGAAATTCGTTTTATTGGTTTCGGCATTATTTATTGCTGGCAATACCATCCGCTTGGAATTACATAGCCGTCGGGAAGAAGTCATTATTGCCAAGCTCGTTGGCGCAACTAATGGGTTTATACAAAGGCCGTTTATCTATAGTGGTTTTTTGATGGGCTTTATATCAGGCGTTATCGCTTGGTTTATCGTTACGGTAATGATGTTTATGATGCGTCAGTCCGTAAATGAGTTGTCAGAACTTTATGGCGGCGATTTTCATTTGGTGTTTTTTAGTTTTGCCGACACTTTTTGCTTAGTTTTAGCGTCGGCAGCCTTAGGGATGTTGGCCTCATGGAGTGTGCTTAAGTATCAATTACGCCATACCATCCCTGAATAAAAGCGGCAAAATTATTAGCACTCTTTAAAGTCGAGTGCTAAAATTAGCCAACTTTATTCGCAAGGTGATAAATATGAGTAATCCATTAATTTTGCCAGTCAATTTATCGGTTGGGACGTTTGATGCTTATTTAAACCTCGTCAAACAGATGCCCAAATTGACATCTGAACAAGAACATCAATTAGCCGTACATCTGCGTGACACCGGTGATCTTGAAGCCGCCCGCCAGCTAGTTATGAGCAATCTCCGTTTTGTTGTCCATGTTGCACGCGGTTACAGCGGCTACGGCCTGTCAATGCCGGATATTATCCAAGAAGGCAATGTGGGTTTGATGAAAGCGGTTAAGCGTTTTGACCCAGATATGGGCGTACGGTTAATCACTTTCGCGGTGCATTGGATTAAGGCGGAAATCCATGAATATGTCATCAAAAACTGGGGCATCGTCAAAGTTGCCACCACCAAAGCCCAGCGCAAATTGTTTTTTAACCTGCGTAAATCCAAAGAAGATTTAGGCTGGTTGTCTCAAGACGAAGCCATTGCTATTGCTGATGATCTCAATGTTGAATTGGGCAGCGTATATGAAATGGAAAAACGCTTGGGAAATCGCGATGTGTCTTTTGATATGTCCGGCGATGAAACCGATGACGATAGCTATATTGCACCAGCCACATATTTGCAACAGCATGGTGCCGATCCGGCGACGCTATTGGAAAATGCGGATTGGGGTGGGCATAAAGAAGATTTGCTCGCAGAAGCCATGGCAGCATTGGATGAGCGCAGCCAAGATATTTTGACTAGCCGTTGGTTGGTAGAGAAAAAAGCGACATTGCACGAATTGGCTGACCGCTATAACGTATCAGCTGAAAGAATTCGTCAATTGGAGCAAAACGCCATGAAAAAATTGCGGTCTGCGGTAGTGTTAGAAGCTTAGCCGCTTACTCCCAGCCTTAAACTAAAAAAGCCCAGCAATGCTGGGCTTTTTTGTTATAGCGGCAAAGCCCTATTGGGGTTGCTCGCGAAGTACAAAATACAGATTGCGGAAATAAATCAGTAAACCAGTCAATTGCCCAACTATGAATACAGGGTCTTTCCGGTAAATGGCATACGCCGCCAAAATAATGCCTCCGGCAATGCTGAAATACCAAAAAGCGATAGGGAATACACTTTTCTTTTCGCGCTCACTTTTTAGCCACTGCACAATAAAGCGTCCAGAAAATAACGCTTGCCCAATGAAGCCAACGGAAATCCAAAGCGTTTCATTATCTACGTTCAATTTCTTTCACCTCAGTTCGTTTGGTTCGCTGTTGTAACCAGATCACGCCCAGCAAATCAATAATGCCCGCGCCTAATCGGTTTAACGTGCCATATTTGGATTTACCACTAATTCTTGCCCGATGGTTTACAGGTTCAGATAAGACTTGTCCGCCAGCCCTTATCACTAAAGCCGGTAGAAAGCGGTGCATATGGTTAAAGTAGGGTAGTTCGAGAAAAACAGCCCGATAAAATACCTTTAAGCCGCAACCTGTGTCAGGGGTGTGGTCGCCCAACAAAAATGCGCGTACGGTATTGGCAATTTTAGAAGAAAACAATCGCCAAGCCGAGTCATGCCGATCGTTCCGCCACCCTGCAATCATCCCTAAATTAGGCATAGAAGTTTGGTTTTCTACCAATAGCTTATATAAGCGGGGAATGTCAGCGGGATCGTTTTGCCCGTCGCCATCTAAGGTGGCTATAAAGGGGTAATTTGCCGCCTTTACACCAGCATGTATTGCCGTGCTTTGTCCGCAACTGTGTTTATGGGTGATTACCCTAAGTGTGCTAGTGGTTAGCATTGCTTGCTCTAAGGTAACCAGTGATTCATCGGTGCTGCCATCATCGACAAAAATTATTTCAAAAGCTTCTGCCGCTTGCAGCGCAGCGACGATTTCGATAAGTAATGGCTTGATATTATTAGCTTCATTAAAGACCGGAACAATAACGGATATTTTCACAAACCCCCACTAAATGATTGTTTTAAATTGGATTAAACTGATTAAGAGGCGCTCAATACAATAGCTAGGCCTGATTCTATCATCACTTGCTAATAAAAAGTCAAGGCAATGCGGCATAAGCTAAAAAATTAGTTTTTAGTTTATTTGAGAGAAAAACACCAAGAAAGTTTGCTTATTGATTATTTAAGAGAATTTGCCTTAGCGGCGTAGCTTGCAATCGCATTCAATTTCCTTTAATTTAGCAGACCATCCGTAAAGGCTAGGGGTGCTTCGAGAATTTTTCGAGGCTGAGAGATACCCTTTGAACCTGACCCCGGTTAATACCGGCGTAGGAAAGCCAAAACTTTTCCCTGCGCCTATCTTATTGAATGTTGGAGATAACATGAGCGCAGTCATCAAAGAAATTACAGCCAATGAAGAAAAAGCTGTAAAAATCGATTCCTACCCCGCATCAGAAAAAATCTACGTGCAAGGCAGCCGCGCTGATATTCGCGTGCCGATGCGTAAAATCACCCTGTCCGACACGCCTGCACATTTCGGTGCGGAAAAAAATCCGCCGCTGTATGTTTATGATACCTCAGGCGTTTATACCGACCCGAATGTCACCATCGACCTGAAAAAAGGCTTGCCTGATGTCCGCACCGCGTGGATTTTAGAACGCAATGACACCGAAGAGTTGGCCGGCCCTACGTCTGAATTTGGCTTGCAACGTTTGCATGATCCGAAAACCGCTCATCTGCGTTTTGAACACATCCGCAAACCGCGCCGTGCCAAAGCCGGACAAAACGTCAGCCAAATGCACTATGCCCGCCAAGGTATCATCACGCCAGAAATGGAATACATTGCCATCCGCGAAAACCAAAAAATGGATGAGATGCGGGCGTTGTGGAAAGACCAGCATCCTGGCGACTCTTTTGGCGCGTCCATTCCTGATGTGATTACGGCTGAATTTGTTCGTAGCGAAGTGGCTAGAGGCCGCGCGATTATCCCTGCCAATATCAATCACCCAGAATTGGAGCCGATGATTATTGGCCGCAATTTCTTGGTGAAAATCAACGGCAACTTGGGCAATTCAGCGGTTACTTCCAGCATCGAAGAAGAAGTCGAGAAAATGATGTGGGGCATCCGTTGGGGCGGTGACACGATTATGGATTTGTCGACCGGTAAAAACATCCACGAAACCCGCGAATGGATTTTGCGTAACTCGCCTGTGCCAATCGGTACTGTGCCGATCTACCAAGCGTTGGAAAAAGTCAACGGCAAAGCAGAAGACCTGACCTGGGAAATTTTCCGCGACACATTAATTGAGCAAGCTGAACAAGGTGTGGATTATTTCACCATCCACGCCGGTGTGCGTTTACATCATGTGCCGCTGACCGCTAAGCGTATGACCGGTATCGTTTCGCGCGGTGGCTCTATCATGGCGAAATGGTGTTTGGCGCATCACACGGAAAGTTTCTTGTATACGCATTTTGAAGAAATCTGTGAAATCATGAAAGCTTACGACGTATCGTTCTCTTTGGGTGACGGTTTGCGTCCTGGCTCGATTTATGATGCCAACGATGCGGCACAATTTGGTGAATTGGAAACCTTAGGTGAATTGACCAAAATCGCTTGGAAGCACGACGTGCAAACCATGATTGAAGGCCCAGGCCATGTGCCACTGCACATGATTAAGGTCAACATGGAAAAGCAACTTGAAGAGTGCGGCGAAGCGCCTTTCTATACCTTGGGGCCACTTACTACCGATATTGCGCCAGGTTACGATCACATCACTTCTGCGATTGGCGCAGCAAACATCGGTTGGTACGGTTGTGCGATGCTCTGCTACGTGACACAAAAAGAACATTTGGGTTTGCCGAACAAGCAAGATGTGCGTGAAGGTATCGTTACCTACAAAATCGCCGCCCACGCTGCCGATTTGGCGAAAGGTCACCCAGGCGCACAAGCGCGTGACAATGCCATGTCTAAAGCGCGTTTTGAGTTCCGTTGGGAAGACCAATTCAATATCGGCCTTGATCCGGAAAAAGCCCGCGAATTCCATGATGAAACCTTGCCGAAAGAATCTGCAAAAATCGCGCATTTTTGTTCAATGTGCGGCCCGCACTTCTGTTCGATGAAAATTAGCCAAGACGTGCGTGATTACGCGGCGGCAAAAGGAATATCTGACGAGCAAGAAGCGCTAAAGAAAGGTATGGATGAAAAATCCAAGCAGTTTATAGAAGAGGGTGCAGCAATTTATCACAAGGTGTGATGAAATAATTGTTGACACAATCCTAAAACCCGCTAAAATGGTCGGCTTTCCCGGATGAAGCTGATTTGACCGGGGATGGCTGTTGCCGCCGATGTATGATTTTGGCGGGCTTTGCGGGATTGCAAAGTTGTTGACAAAGGGAATTTGGTC
>Ga0247843_1002378_pt1 | contig 34389 bp, 30 predicted proteins | sample LaCruzMarch2017__FD_192420 | JGI IMG/M metagenome (GOLD analysis project Ga0247843, IMG submission 192420) | Freshwater microbial communities from meromictic Lake La Cruz, Castile-La Mancha, Spain - LaCruzMarch2017_8m | ecosystem: Environmental > Aquatic > Freshwater > Lake | place: Spain... | reverse complement strand
CCATGTCTCGAATCAATCCCGCTCAAAGAAGTAAACAACCATGGGGCGTCGTTTTAATCTTGTTTTGATCGCTGCGGTGTCGCTTATTACTAGTCAGAATAATGTAAAGGCTCTCGTGGGACCATCGCCCTTGGTGGGTTGTTCTTCGAGGTCCCATCATCGCCGCAGAAGAATGGGATTGTCTCCTACTACTGCTCTCTTCCCTCGTGATCATCTTGCGATAAGTACGCGATGCAGGGATCGAATGATCTTGGCATCGGGAAAAGAAACTGTCGATGTCAATACAGCATCGAACAATGAATCATCCAAGCGTGAAATGCTTAAATTTGCAATCCCAGCTTTAGGGATCTACCTATCAAATCCTCTCCTGTCAAACATTGACAATGCATTTGTGGGACGAACAGTGGGTGCAGTTGGACTTGCGGCATTATCTCCCGCGACACTATGTATCGATCAAGCATTGTACATGTTTTCTTTCCTAAGCAGGGCCTCGACTGGCTTGACATCAAGGGCATATTATGATACCTCATCTTCCTCCTCCATGGTGGGAGACGGTAATGAAGAAGCAGTCGAGGAAGCGGCAAAGACAAGGATGAAGGATGCAGCATCACCTGCATTTTCGGTATCATTCTTCTTTGGTGTTCTCATGACAGTATTTTACCTATCATCTCTAGTTCCTAATATGCTGAATGTACTCAACGTCGACCCACTTCTACACAAATCGGCAATCTCCTACATTCGTTGGCGTGGTCCGATTACGTGGGCGGCAATGACGCAGAATGTTTTACTTACATTATTCATCGTAACAAAAGATTCCATCACACCCTTGAAAATTATTGCCTCTGCTGCCATCCTGAATGTCATCGGAGATGCACTATTTTGTGCGTGGCCGTTCAAGATGGGATGTGCTGGTGCCGCTGCTGCTACATCATTGGCCACATTGCTTAGTTTCAGTTGGATGGTCGTGGGCCTTGCTCGTCGGGGAATGATGCCACGATTGAAAATCCCAAATTGGAAGGAGTGCAAAGAGCTGCTGGAGTTTACGGGCCCTCTTTTGGCAATCACACTCACGAGGATGGCGGGATTTTTGCGTATGCAACGTAGAGCGATGACATTCGGTCTGGAGTCTTTGGCAGGCTATCAACTGTGCATGAATTTATTAAGCTTCTTTATATTGTTTGGTGAGCCACTAAGTCAATTGGCACAGACGAAGCTACCGTCATTGATTGATTCAGAGAAGAAAAAAGAAGCATTTGCAATATTTAAATCAATCATGATAATATCACTATTTGCTGCCATGGCAATAGGTACTGCTGGGTTCCTGACAACGTTTCTTGGGTCTGGACTGTTCACATCTAATACGGCTGTACAAGCAGTTCTTAAGAGCACTGCACCGGTACTTTTCTTCGCCATCACACAAACGATTGTTGGAATAGCTGTGGATGGTGCGCTTATGGCATCTCGCGATTTTAGCTTCATGCTCTTCTTGGGCTTGACAAGCTTTGCGCTGCAGGATAAACTCCTCAGTTATTGTCAAACCGTCCCTCATTTATTTGCAACATTTACCCTACGTTTGGGCATATATAGCATACTCTCGGTTAGTCGGATTTTACTTGGTGGTGGAAGTCTTGGAAGAGTTATTCGAGGCAGAGAAAGTATTGCAAAATCAATCATGGCTGCATCGACTCAAAAGTACTAAAACAGCAACATTGTCTCTAATATTAACTGGTGACAACTACCTTACTTTGGTGTGACTTTATTTACCAACGACCTATCAAAAATAGTCCTTGAATACATATCTTTTGTTGACACACCCTTGCGAAGTTTTTTGCCTCTAAGATCATCATCATATCCCACCCCGCCAACGCCTGCGCTACTTATCTCCAATTGACGACTTACTGATTCCAGTGCAAGATTCCCCACATTATTGGCAACACACGCCTCGGTAATACTTTGACTAGGCTCGTTCAATGCATCGGCGACCATATCTGCCAAGTCGTCAATGAATGACTGTTCAGTATTCAACGCCGGTGAACGACGCCAGTTAGTTATGCCACTCTCATGCGCTAACTCTCGGTATTCAATGTCAATCTCCTCAAGAGTTTCAATATGTTCACTAACAAAGCTAATGGGCACAACAACAATATTTTTCACCCCCAGCTCTCCCAATGAGGGTAGAACGTCATCCGTGTATGGTCGTAGCCATTCCACAGGTCCTACACGACTTTGAAAACTAAGATGTACTTTCACCCCCTCCTCTTCGGATGGTAGTAGTGCCTTTATCCTCTCGACACAATCCTCAATTTGAGATTTGTATGGATCTCCCGCCTCAATGTACGATGCTGGTACACCATGAGCCGAGAACAATACATGTCTTGGTATCGGTTGATCTACCGACGTTCCCTCTTCAATCTCTTGGGGAGTGAATGAATCCAATTCTTTCCGTATTAGATTGGCCACACTCTTCACATAGCCCGGTCGGTCATACCAGGAGGGTATGACAGTATGGAACATTTTTTGTGGTCCATCGTACAGATTGGCATTCTTGGCAAATTCTTCCTGAAGGACACGTAAACTCGAACCGGATGTAGAGATACTAAATTGTGGATACATGGGCAATACGACGAGTGCATTAATCCCATCACGACGGATCTCGTCAAGTGCCTCTTCCGTAAACGGATACCAATATCTCATCCCTATATATGCCTTGGCGGTAATGCCATACCTATCAGCAAGACTTTGGACCATTAAATCAGCCTGAGCACGTGTGTACTGCAATATCGGCGATCCACCACCTATTGAATCGTATGCCTCACGTGACTTGGGAGCACGGCGTTTCGATATGATTAGTGCCACGAGACTTTGTAGCGGTGCGAGTGGTGGAGGAAGGCGGATGATATCTGGGTCGGCGAAGAGGTTGTAAAGAAAGCCTTCGACGTCCTTCCCTGTCTCAGGACCTCCAAGATTTAAAAGGAGGACGCCCACCTTTGGATCGCCAGGTATCTCATTCACAGTTTCGACGACCGATGATGGTTTGTTAGATCCATCGAAACTCAATGCCGTTGCCGCATCCATCCTCGTTGTGAATATTCGTCGTGGTGGCAGTGGATGTATTGAAAAACCAGCTACGTGACATTGCCGACGAATTGGGACGTCATCGACCAGTAGTATTAAAAAGGTAGAGATTAGACTGGTCCATTTTCTGATGATCATTGTTGGTACCTGTTCGTCAAACAAATGCCCCTGTCTAATATTAGATGTTGCGATGACCGCACTCTCTCTAGCCTCTATGGTGGTGCCGCGTCGTAATGATTGCTCAGCGTAGCGGTTCTGCATCTCCCTACATTTAGCACGTAAATATATTATACGTCGGGCACTCCGAAGTGTTGTAGTTGGACGTCGAGGCACCTCTAATAGCTAGCCGCCACAGTCGTCAATCTCCCATGAGTAGCAGGGATAAGGGAAACAAAAAGTCGAGACGCCGCCGCCGCGACAGTGATGATGACGTCGTCCGTGGTTCGGGCGTCGATTACTCAAAGGTAGCTGATCGACACGTCGACGGCTTTGAGAAGCACAAGCAAGGTGTCAGTGCGGTAGGAGCAGGATCATCTTCTGCATCATCTGCCTCGGCTGTCGTTGACAATCAACCAAAAGTGTCAAGCCAAATGGCGGCTGTAATGAGATTGATGGCAGGAATGGAAGAGCGTACTATTGCACAGAAACTTGCTGATTCGAATCGCCCAACGTGGGAGCAGTACAAAAAAGACAATGAAGATAAGCTTGACCTAGTCGGTACGGATATGAAAAAGATGGAGGCATATCGGAAGGAACTAGACGAACAAAGAGAAAAGCTGCTAACGAGGGGGACGAATCATAAAAGTAATGACAGTGGGGCGAAGGAGGGAAACAAAAAGTCAAAGAAGAAGAATAGTAGGAAAAAACATAGCCGGCGTCATGATGATAGCTATAGCAGTGACAGTGATTCTTCCGATGATTATGATAGCAATGACGATAGTCGGAGAGATCGGAAGCGGAAGAAACACAGGAAAAGCAGTAAAAGCAGCAAGCATGATCACAAAAAGAGTTCACGGCGTACAGATTCTTCCGATAGTTACGACAGCGATAAAGACGACAGAAAGAAGTCCTCAAAGCACAAAAGGGAGAAGAAAAAGAAGAAAAAAAAGTCGGGAGATGGTGATTCGGTTGGGGATGATAAATACAGACTGAGTTCATTCTTCGCCAACGGCTCAGATGATGAAAGCAGATAGCTGCATTAATAGAGACCCATACAGACTTCCAAATTAAACGATTTCGTGATTTTTCTTTTAAGTATTTCATGAGAAACTTTGTCATGCCAGTAAAAGGTGTTTTCTATCCTTACATAACCAATGCAATTCGTCAGAGGCACTAATCTACTGCTCCTCAACCAATTTACCCTCCACAACAGCGGCAATATCCTGACTTCTCATAAAGCTGAGTTTTCGTCCATCGGGTGTCTCCTCATCCTTCGGTCCGATACCCCATGGATTCTTCGCGATGACAATGTCACCCGGTTTTATATTTGGCATGGGTGCGATACGACCATTCTCCTCCTCTCGTCCGGGACCCATTGAGATTACTGTTTATCGTGCATTGTTTAATTTTGTTAATTTGTTCGTACGATATGGTTATTTTGGGGATGAACAATATTAGAAAATGGCATATGTCAAAACTACACGGTAATAGACAACACTCTCGGGAAATTATAGATACCGACTACCAAACTCACCTCGACATAAATGTAACTTTGGTAAATTCTCTCTCGGTACGAATAGTCCACTATCAGCCGGTGGTCGACCTTGTATCCGCTCGACCAGTACCATATCATACTTGCAACTCCATTGTTCTAAACTTGGTGTGCCATCACCATCGAGGACGAGACGCCCGACGCCTGCCCCGCCCTTGAAGTCTGTTTGGGGAGCAAAGGATCGTGCAGTGGATGGATCGGCCATACTGAAGGCATCGACGACGGTCGTGATGACGAAGACTAAGAGTATCGATATCATTAACCGCTGCATCCTGTTAAGTTAAAGGGATGGAGACAAGAGTTCTAAGGAGCTTTCCCGCCATAGAGCAGTCTCACTGTCGACTATTACACCATGGCGGACGAACGCGAGCTTTACGACGAGTTTGGGAATTACATTGGTCCGGACCTTGACTCCTCCGACGATGACGATTCAGAGGATGATGATGATGTGAAAGCCCCCGACGATGCGTCGGATGTATCTGACGATGATGTTTCACGTGATGGTGGAGGCCGTGCCCAAATAATCGTTCATGAGGATGGTGGCATTGATGATCGTGGTCTAGGCATGGCACCCGGTGTCAATGCGATTATATTGCATGAGGATAAAATTCACTATCCCAGTGCCGAGGAGGTATATGGTGATGGAGTGCGTACGGCGGTACTAGACGAAGATGCCATGGACCTTGACGAACCCATCGTTGAGCCGGTAAAGAAAAAGACTTTCAGTTTAATGATTGACGAGGACGAAGAGCGAGAGGCGTATGGGGGAGATATGATCCGTCCTTCTGGTGGAAGTAAGAAGGATAAGTTAGTGGAGGATATAGTTTCAGACAGATATTTAGCGTCACTCGTTGCGAACGAGACAACGCGCACGCGTCGATGTCTAGCACTCGTTGGACATTTGCACTGTGGTAAGACGACATTTATGGATTTACTACTAGAGCAAACAAAGATCCCCTCACAGATCATGAACAAGGGGTTTGGTATCCATGGTCCTCGAGCATCACTTGAATCGTACCGTGGTGGAGGTCCACGTACAACTGATACATTACAAAGTGAGCAGGAACGACAAATGTCGATCAAGAGTTGTCCAGCAACACTGTGCTTACCAGACACAAGGGGGAAGACGTATGCACTAACACTTATCGATTGTCCTGGACATTGCAATTTCCACGATGAATCTGTCGCGTCGTTGAGGGTGGCTGATGGAGCAGCGTTAGTTGTCGATGCTATTGAGGGGATCATGCTCCATACCGAAATGCTACTTCGTCAGATAATCTCCGAGGGATTACCACTCATTCTTGTGATAAATAAGGTCGACCGGTTGATCCTTGAACTAAAGCTACCACCTGAGGATGCATATCACAAGCTTCGAAATGTCATCGATTCTGTCAACGCCTATGTTGCTCATCAGTCCAATGGGAGATATCCAAGACTCAGTCCAGACAGGGGCAATGTTGTATTTGCTAGCTCGTTGCACGGCTACGCATTTACCCTTGAGAGCTTTGCTACCCAGTATCTTGATCAGCTTGATTTCGACTATGCCGGTGGGGAGGGCGACGATCCTTCATTCGATGATAAACACAAGGCAGGTGGACTTGGAAAGAATCTTACACCAGATGCATTTGCTAGACGATTGTGGGGGAATGCATATCTCGACCCCAAAACCAAAACATTCCGCCGTCGTGCGGGCGACTGTAATCCAGATCCCGAAACAGCATCCATGCCCAAACGAACGTTTGTACGTTTCGTGCTGGAGCCATTATATAAGATGTATGCGCTATGCGTTGGTGAGTCCGAGAAGGACGTCGAGAGGGCATTTCGTGGACTTGGTGTCCTATTGGGGAAGGACCAGCTGCGTGCATCAGCCCGACCGCTAATGAGGGCGGCACTTGGGCGGTTCTTTGGAGTTAGCACTGGTTTTGTCGATACTGTGGTCAATCACATACCTTCTCCGGCTGCAGCGGCAAAAGGGAAGATAGCTCGATGCTACTCTGGACCACTGTCATCGCGGGCAGTCTCGTGTATGATCAAGTGCGATTCGTCAGGACCTCTCGTAATACATGTGGCGAAGTTGTATGCTGAATCGGATGGTCAATCATTTTCCGCATTTGGGAAAATCTACTCTGGTACAGTGAAACCCGGTGAGTTCATATATTTCATCCCTGAATATTAGCATATTCGTATTGATCAAATTCAGAAATCGCTGTCTCACTTGTTACCTATGCGATTGACCTATCCGCAGGGGATCGCGTGAAGGTGCTCGGTGAGGCATACACACCCGATGATGATGAGGATATGGCTTTCGCAACGGTGACCAATGTTTGGATACCCCGTGGGAGATCTCGGACTGAGGTCATGATGGCCAGGGCTGGGAACTGGGTGTTGTTAGGTGGCGTCGATGCTGATATTGTCAAGACAGCGACGATCGTTGGTGCTGGTTCAGCCAGTTTTGGTGGAGATGATGGAGATGGTGAAATCCATATCTTCTCTCCGCTCAAATTTCCACAGGCGGGTGGGGAGTCCACTGTGAAACTTGCAGTAGAGCCACTGAATCCAGCTGAGTTGCCAAAGATGGTGGAAGGGTTGCGTAAAGTCTCGAAATCATATCCTATGTCGTTTACTCGCGTTGAGGAGAGTGGAGAGCATGTTCTTTTCGGTACTGGAGAACTATACCTGGACTGCATTATGCATGACCTGAGGACGGTGTACTCCGACATTGAAGTGAAGGTCGCAGATCCTGTGGTTGGATTCCGTGAGACTATAGTGGAAACAAGCAGTGTTAAATGTTTTTCTCAGACCACAAACAAAAAGAACAAGCTCACTTTTATCGCCGAGCCACTCGATGATGGATTAGCCGAGAAGCTCGAAAGTGGTAAGGTCAATCTTAGCTGGGATAACCGAAAACTGGGACGATTCTTCCAATCAAAATACGATTGGGATTTATTATCCTCGCGGTCGGTATGGGCATTTGGTAGCTCTCCAACTCATGGAACAAATATACTTTTGGACGACACTCTGCCAAGCGATGTAGACAAGTCAATGCTTAATTCGTGCAAATCTTCTATTGTGCAAGGGTTTCAATGGGCAACCAGGGAGGGGCCTCTTTGTGAGGAGCCCGTTCGATCGACGAAGCTTAAAATTCTAGATGTTGCATTGGCAGACAACGCCATTCACAGGGGAGGGGGGCAATTGATCCCTACATCGAGGAAGGTGGTCCATTCCGCATTATTGACGGCATCGCCTCGACTTATGGAACCGTGGTACCGTCTCCAAATCCAATGCCCTGGAGACATTGTGAAAGCTATCCAACCAGTGCTATCGAAACGTAGGGGTCATATAAAAGCAGAAAAACCAATCCCAGGGTCTCCTCTCTACTGTGTCACGGCTTATCTTCCTGTAATTGACAGCTTTGGATTTGAGACTGATTTAAGGACTTTTACCCAGGGTCAAGCGATGGTCCACTCGGTGTTTGACCATTGGGCTGTAGTTCCGGGTGATCCTCTCGACAAGAGTATTATCTTGCATCCTCTGGAACCGAGTCCTCCCCATTGTCTAGCAAGAGATTTCCTCGTCAAAACGAGAAGGCGAAAGGGTCTCTCAGATGACGTGTCGATATCAAAGTTTTTCGACGAGGGCATGAGAGCTCAACTTCTACAGAGCACCGCCGATGGCAACGCTCTGCCTAACTAAATAAGTAGAGTGGTTACATAATTCATCTGTGTAATATTTTAAGCTAAGATTGTCTTAAATGCGTTCAAATGGCTTGACAGAGAGCTGGCGTGTACAGGAGAGGTCGCTTAAGTAGGCACAATTAATACCTCTTACGTCTTAAGATAGATATATCACTTTTAACATCCCCTCCCGAGCTCTTCACACATGGCTATTCTCCTTTCTTCCTTCGTCTTTTGTAAACTCTTTTGCTTGTTCTTCTCGGCTTCCATAGATTCGGCATACCCAATCGGCTTTGCAACCTTTTTCTTTAGTTCAGCTTTCATTCGAAGCCTCTCTGCCATGGCACCCTTTTCGTTTGTATGCATGCAATAATGAAATGTGAGTATAACACAAGACGTGGATATGAATATGAGAATGTACAGCTGTTGGGATAGAGGACGACTCCAAGCAAATGTAAAAAGGGGAGGAACTCAGCTACAGCACTTTCTATCAGGTCGTGCTTTTTCAAGCAGCATATAAATGACAGAATAATTGTCCCCCTACCCAGTTGGTGTAACCAGGACAAGCGCATAGAAGACTTTCGTAAACTTCAATGAAACTCATAAAGTCGAGATTTCGGGGTTCGTCGTTGTGATGTCATATGAGGCAGTAGTAGTAAGCAGCTGTCCGTGGCATTCGACTCACCTCTGAGACCTTCGTTTCCTCCACAGATGGCATTGATAGATTATCTACCGCGTCTTCGGCAGCAAATACAATCGATGGTGCAAATAATGTTATTGTCATTATAGCCATTGTGGCGTAGGAGGTTTTCAAGAAGTCGGATCTAGAAGATGATGATGCATTCTGAGCGCTCAATGTGACGGAACTACGACCATTTGCAATTACCAAGGCACCTGCAAGTGGTGCGGTGAATGCGGAGGCCATATTGCTCAGTAAGAGACCGACGAGGCCGCAGGCGAATGAGGTCGATGATCGCATGGTTCCCTTTGTTGTCTACTTAGGTTATCTACATAAATATAATACACCAACCGTCAGTTGTAAAAACTCGAACTCGAAACTCGATGTTGTTGACCTGCGTCTTCTTGGCCCGTAGTTATTCATTCACCGTCACTCAGCGACGACCTCCTGTCTCACTCGTCTACGCGATGTCATCCTCCTCCTCAACACCAAAGTCTTCGCCATCGCAATACGTCATCGATGACGATGGTCGTAAATGGCGAAGTTGTGCTGGTTGTTGCGTACTAAACTCAAAGAATGAGGTCCTTATCGGTGAACGTCTTGGTAAACCAGGCTCGTGGCAGGCACCACAGGGTGGATTCGACGTGGGGGAGAGTGCGATCGATGCTGCTATAAGGGAATTGTACGAGGAGGTAGGTCTTGAAGTTGGGAAGCATGTAATCCACGACGCTGAAGCCGACAGTGTCATGATCAAGTGCAAGTACGAGACCGAGGGTACGGGAAGTTGGCTAGAGAAGGAGGGATTTGCTGGGCAGGAATTGAATTGGGTGGTCTTCCGATGTACCGATTCAGAGTTGGAACAGAATCCGTCGCTCGTATGTAATATGTCAGGATTGAATGGCGAGCCACAGGAATTCACCTCCATACGATGGGAAGGCTTGGCTTGGATACTAGCGAATGTATGGGAAAAGAAGATAAAACCCTATCGGGTCCTATACGACCAAAGTGCCCTGTTTATCATGCAATGGCATGACCGATGCGAAATGCTTGATCTGAGTGGAAAGTGGGTACGTGATTCTCAGCGTTGTGTTGGAGTCGTTGAGGCACTTGTGGCTCGCGGTCAAAGTTTGGAAGCCGCAAAGGAAAAGGCAACGGAACCCTATCTTCAATCGTGGAAGAGACATTATGTACAATACCTAGAGTGGGTTGTTACGACGTACTACGATGCAGAATGGCTGAAAGCCCGGCGAGAGCTTCACTATCCAATCGGCGAGTTCGAGGAGAGCTACGAGCAGGCATCAACAATATTTGGCACCGACGGTGGAGGTACAGTCAAACGATGTTGCTTTTATATGGCAGAAATAGATGCCGAAGAACGAGTTGCACATGTCACCTGCACTGACACGAACATCGGTAAGGAAGAAGCTGTACGCTACACAAAGAATGGAGAGATGATTTTGAGGCGCACCTTTGTCCCATCGGGTGGAACGGAAAAGTCTGTGTCCACCGAGGTTTTTATCAAATGCTGATTTATCTAGATTGTTACTGAGGCACTAATTATTCAATCATTTTTTGCTGTTGGCTCAATTTTTGCTCACCCAATTAAACATACATCACTTATGTTTACAAACTCTCAAATGTGAGCTTCACGTTCATCTTATTCGCCTGCTTCACAATTTCAGCAACGCCTACGGCCTTAATAGCGGCATCCTCCAAATCCTTCGCGAGGATCATTTTGAATGGCGAGTCTTCGATGATCTTGCCTGCAATTTCCGAGTTCGTGCCCTGCAAACGAATAACGATTGGTTTCTTCAACCCAATCTCACTCGCGGCTTTGCATACCCCGTTGGCAATAATATCACACTTCATAATCCCCCCGAAGATATTCACAAGGATTGCCTCAACGGCATCGTCGGCATCTAGAATCTCGAATGCCTTCTTGATTTGATTCTCGTTCGCGCCCCCTCCGACATCCAAAAAGTTGGCAGGCTTTCCCCCCTTGATATTGATAATGTCCATTGTCGACATGGCCAGACCTGCACCATTGACCATGCACCCAATATTCCCATCGAGGCCAATGTAGTTGAGATCGTACTTGGCCGCCTCCACCTCTCGTGAATCCTCCTGGGAGAAGTCCCGTCGTTCGAAGATGGCCTTCTGACGAAAGGCTGCATTGTCATCAAAGTTCACCTTGGCATCACATACCACAACATCACCTTCAGGGGTCTCGGTGAGTGGATTGACCTCCACTTGTGTACAGTCGCACTTAAGGAACATGGCATATAGGTTCGTGATGAGTGTTACAGCCTTGGCATGACTGTCAGTCCCCGCCTCTAAACCAATATTCGTCGCCATCCTCTTTGCCGCGTCAGGGGTCAGCCCCACGTTAATATCTACGGCCTCGGTAAATATGAGTTCAGGATTCGTCTTGGCTACATCCTCAATACTTGTTCCTCCCTTGGGAGATCCGACGAGCAGTGGTCCACCGGCGGCACGGTCCATAAGTATGGAGAGATACATCTCATTGCGTGCATACATACGGTCCATAAGCAATACCTTCTGACAGATGATCCCATTTGGTGCCTGTTTCGTTACCAATTCCTGACCAAGCATCTGAGAGGCCATGTACCCCGCCTGTCCTTTCTTCGTGACCATGTGCACGCCTCCTTTGAACCCATTCTTGAACGTACCGAGACCACGACCACCCGACAGGACCTGGGCTTTGATAACCACATCCCTGGATCCAGCGGCTGTCATTTTTGCGTATATATCATCCGCCTCCTTTGCCGTTGTGGCAACAAAGTTCTTTGGCGTTGCGATGCCATGTTCATTCATTATTTCCATGCTGATATATTCATGAACATTTAGGTTCCGCACAGCCCCCATCGCTGGAGTGGCAACGCGAGAGACATTTACGGCGGTTGATGAACCCACTCGTCGGGCGAATGTTGACGCTGCGGATGAGATCATGTTACTACAAACGAAGGTACAAGCGTCTCGAAGATTTTGTTTGTTGCTTTTGATGCCTCTGGGGGCTCCGTCCGTCATATGGCGTGCAAAGGCGTGCACCAATCGTTCTTATACAACATGGCGTGTAACAATCGGCTACGTCGTCGAGTGATTGTGTTGTCATTGCTATTAACTGTGGTGGTACCTATACAATCTTTTTCTCAGACGACCTCTCGTTTGTGGACGCCTTCAGTCAATCCTCCATTCGAAGTGTCACGACGACGTCGATATACCTTGTGTGCTAGCAGCACCGAGGATAGTACGTCGACCGATGAAGAAATGGATGTACTGTTTGAGGAACTATTCCAAGAATCCACCTCCGCGTCGTTATCGTATCCCAAAAATAATAACACTGTGCAAGTACCATCCCACTTTATACAAGGGAAGGAGACTGTAGGTATTGGGGGGAATGCTGGATTTTTTTACGATGTGAATGCATTGAAGCGTAACCTTGTTCAAGAATCTGTCAAGAGATGTAAACAGGAGTTACTTCTTCTACTTGGGGATGGGAGACAGAATAATGCAGCAGGCATGAGCATTCCTTCCAAAGTCGGGGATGATAAACAACGTACAGCCATGTCGTCATCATCAAGGTGGAGGAGAGATAGAGATGATTTAATAGAGGATCGTCTTGCGGCGTTAGTACAGGCAAATCCTGTTTCCACAACTACAGATTCAAACCTCTTGGATGGCAGCTGGTCATTTGCATTTGCAACGAACTCGGCTTCCACTATCCTTGATACATCACGCTTCCTTTTGAGCAAAACTAAACGAGTTGCTGCTGCTACTCAGAATAATTCATTCGTCAAAGGAGAGTCCGTGGGATCAGGCAGAGGTGGTCCATGGCGATTTAGATCGGGTAGGACTGAGAATCCATTTAGATCCTCGACACGGCAAATATTTTTGGAAAATTTAGATGACAGTGAAAATGCTCATATCATTGACGAGACTCGTTTGTTGGGAGGGCTATTTCAGAGTAGGATACGATATGATGTGTATGGTCTAACGCGAACATCCATCGACCTTGACATGACAGAAAGTGATTCGATTTTTTTTGGTATGTGCGTCGATAGTAGTACAAGAGTTGACTTCAAAGGAACCAAACAAGGAAAGCCGTTGGAAATACAGGTCATCTATCTTGATTCTGATCTATGTATCTGTACGACCGGAGAAGGACTAGATGGGCCGTTACACGTGTATACAAAAAGTGATACATGGAATACTGGTGGAGCCAAACGAACGGTATGGTTGATTACAAATACCATCTCTTGGATAACATCTTTCCAGAGTCCGCTTCGAATACGACAACGTTTACTCGCATTGCAATCAAAAACAAACGTCATATCGAAGAAAATTGGTCCGGGATTGAAAGCTATTAATATTGGTGAATTAGATGTAGATAAAGACGGAGCTACCCGGGCAGATCAATTTTGGGATGGCAAAGACGATCCATTTGTGCACTTATCACCGGGGGAAAGGATGGAGGTATTGAAATCGATGAGCTTAAAAGAGATTTATCGATCTGCGTCGGAACGGAAAGAACAAAACAAGAAGCAAAAATGGAGATGGTGGGGAGGCCAGAGAAATTATACATTTAAGCGACCTGAGAAATAGATTTACTTTACTTTAATGAAATCATGCACTTTCTGTGTTTATCACCAACACCAAAAACGATACAAGGAGTAACAACTAGTCACACTACAAACTAAACAGCCACGTTGCCAATGTATCCTAGAAAGGTCTGGGACAACGAGATGAGCAATCCCAAATCGCTCTTCCAATATCACGAGGCCAAGTGATGAGCTGTTCCAAGAAGTCATTAATCTCCTTAAAACAGTGACACATGGGTTCGAACGGCTGCAGTAACAACCAAACCTATCAAAAGAGGATGAAAGCGAATTTAGTTAGATTATTACGGACGAATACAGAGATGACATGAGCGTTGTGTGGTGTACAATGAGCCATTAGCCGAGCAGATGACTTCATGAAAGTCGACTTACCCCGGCGCATGCAACAGCGATAGGCCAAGCCAGGAAGATTAGGATGGCGAGCCAAAGAATAGCAAATATGGGATTGCGTGCCATTGTTGTTGTGATTGTTCGATGGTTGCTTGCCGACTTGAATATGACACTCGTCAACGAACGGAGTTTGTCTTGTGGCGTCTCGGCTCGGAGGGTTGCAAATTTTGAGATGTTGGTTCCCGGTCCACAAACTGACTGCACCGTCTCGTCACAAGAAAAGCGTCTCGATCTCTTCTACAAAACCAACAACAACACGATAGACCACGGCTCAAGAACATGATGCTCAAAATAAATAATGACAGTGGTTCGGTTTGTGTGATCCCTACATAATAAAAGCATGGATTTATTGCTGTTCTGCACACTTGTCCTCCACTTCCTCACGCTGGTATCATCATCGTCCTCGTCTGATGCAGATTGTGGACTGTATTTATCAGAATCATCGACAGGCCACACGTTAGGCAACTTCGCGGGCCGGTCTTATGAAAGCGATGAGACAATTGGCTCAAGTGATGCCATTATTCAGATTGTAGACATCCGACATCATAACATGGAGTCGGGAGGAACTGACCAAGAGGGTAGGGCTTTCGTTGACCGATTCCTAGTCGCATTATGGTCAGGTGATGCCACGGGGGGGTCGGATGAGGGTGATGACGTTGTATCGGCCGTAGGTGGACCTGTCTTTAGCAGTACTGGTCATGTAGGCATGACGAATGCAGTAATATATCATCCATCGACGTTATTAAGAACTGACACTGATCTTCTTGCTGCTGGGTATGATGAATTTACTTCTCCAGGAAGGGGGGCGTTTACTACATATCACAATCTAACCCTACTTGCGGTTGATAAAATTCCCGTGGGGATGGAAATATTCCTTGACTTTGGTGCAGAATACAATGCATATGAAAATCCTGACGCACCAGCTGATGATGATTACCGCAAGATGGACGAGGCGATTAAAAAGATGGTGCAATACTTTGATAAACATGCTGAAAATCTTGGAGAGAAGGCTGCGGAGGAAGTATTTGAATTCATAAAGAACGACGTTCTCAATTTGACTGCCGAAACTCGTGCACCCGCAGCACGATCACTTCTTCCCGACACGTACCAAGGCTTACAAGCCATAATTGATGTGGGTGGGACAGCCTTGTACAAAAATCCATCAGTCCGTCGTGATCTCGATTGGTTGAAAATGAATGGCTATTGTCAAGATAATCTCATTGCCGGGGTAAGTAACATACCTCATGCAGGACGAGGAGCTTTTGCCAAACGAAGTATGAAGAGAGGCGAAGTGGTGTCGGTAATGCCCTTGATGGCACTGAACAATGGACTTGATGCTCTCGTCATCACAGATGAAGAAGAGTATGGTGATGACACAACGTACCAACTGCTTCTAAACTATATGCTACAGCATCCGCAGTCATCCACCTTATTCTTTCCTGCTGGAGCGATGACTAATTACATTAATCATGGTGGTAAGAAATCAAATGTTAAGATGATATGGAGCACTAAAGCATGGAGTGACGTAAGAACAGCTCATGAGGTTCAGCTCGAGGATGTCTCTCTAATACCTCCAATTGATTTGATTTTGGAGCTTGTTGCCACCCGCCCTATCAAGAAAGGGGAGGAAGTCTTACTCGATTATGGAGACAAATGGGATACTGCGTGGAAAGATCATGTAAACAAGTGGAAGGCTGGGAAAGATACCAACATTTTAAAGACTGCCATGACTCTCAATGAGGAGCACCATAGTGTTCGAAAACCTCCTAAACCTTTCTCGACTGATAGCGAGAATAAATTGGCTGTGGATAATCTACATCTTGATGATAAAAAGAATGTCGCATTGAAATGTCAACTATTGTACGATGAAGACAAAATTGAACGTAGAAGAAATGCAGATGGAACGAGGACTAAAATTTACCCTTGGATACCATATCCAGTTGCTGGTGAGTCAAGACTGAAGTCAGACAGTGCCATACGTGGTATCAATCGAGTTGACTGCACTATCATGGATCGATCTGGCGATGAAACGTCGGGATATAAATACCTTGTCTCTGGAAACTTCAAATACACTGACACTGGCGCAATCAAAATGATCATTATAAAGAATGTGCCACATTATGCTATACGATATGTGGATAAACCCTATACCAATCCACAGTACGAGTTGAGTGCATTCCGAAACGCCATTCAATTTCCTGATGATATCTTTCCAAATAGATGGAGGAATCTAGTTCATCAAGATGGCGATCATAATGAACTATAGATCGGAGTCGGATTAACTATTCATGTAAATAAGCTATTAATGAGTTATGCTCTCAGTGGTTGTCCATTCTGTTACGTTCAACTTCATCCTCCTCTTGGGCTTGTGATGCGGAGCCCCTATCGGCTTGTCGTGAGGGCTGGCTTCTCCTCTGCTCCATTATTTGTCAATAATAATGCGCCTTACTGGACCCAACGATGATGATGGGACATTAGAAGAAGCCCCTGGACCATCATCATGTTACGCTCGAAGTAAAAGGGTGAACTTAGTCAGGCATGACGTGGGTGCAAATGGGTTCTGTCTCCACCATAGCGATATTCAGCTTTTACGTCAAGCCGACAATGGGAAATGGGCAACTGTTCGGAAGAAATGTCCCGATTGTATCAAGGAGGACTGTCCAGTCATGCTCGGTGAAGATGGTTCGATTCCTAATAAAGCCATGGTGGAACATCAGGAACCGCGTTACACCAGCCTGCGTTCGTTGCTACAACGACCACTTTCTGAATCTACTCTATCCTCGGCTATCAGTACATCCGATTTAATTGAGGATGCGGATAACAATGGCTTGGAGATATTATTACGCCGTCCAGATCGCATCTCCGTTTCGATCTGGTCACCATCGGAAAGACGAGATGAACAAATTGTCATTGATTATCGTAGTACGATGGTGGAAGGGCTGCATTTTTGTTATGCGGGCTCAGGAGAAATTGCAATACAAGCCATTCAAGGTACTGATGGTTCTCCAATATTGCAATATGTAAATGCCTGCGCTTTAATGGAAGGCAGTAATCAAGTATCGACATTCTTCGATGTTGGGGATGTTCTTGAGTTTGCCTGTGGTGTAGATTTAAACTCGACCTCCACTGACGTGCACGATGAATTGAATTTCACAACCTCTGATGTTGTCATTGACGAAACAACAGTAGACAACAGTGAAATTGACAATGATGAACCTGTATGCAACAATGATGCAACTGAATTCCTACTCAAACACTTTCGTCAATTAAGCAGTGATAAGTTTGACAAGACTCTATGCATTTCGACCAATACAACATTTCGGGAAAATCCGATCCGTCTTTGCCAAGCAATTGTATTGTTTCCAAAGAAAGATGATTTGTTAGACGCTGTGGAGGAATCGAATATTGACGATGATACTGCTGTCGGCAAAAGTGACATCGATAGCGTCTGCTTTGATATTGGAATTGTATTTTCACAACGAGATGAGAGACTTATCATTGGTTCTGTACGTAACATAAGTAATGGCTGGCTCAATTCTCCAGGATGTGCAATAAAGGAAGGAGATGTTGTAGTTGGAATTAATGAATACATCACGTCGACAATGTCACCAACTGAGGCCAGGCAAATAATTCATGCGATCGTTACATCTCGAACAACCTATCAATTATCTATTACTACCATTACCGGCAAGTTGAATACCGCGTCAACGAGATGGAGTGTCGTAAGAAAATCAGTCGTAGGAGCCGTGGGAGGAACATTGGCCGCGAGTGGGGCCGTCCTCATGGTCACGCCGTTGCATCCTATAGGACACGTCGTAGCTTTGGGAGGAGTGGCCGTGCTTGCTACGGAATTTGATGCACCGCGGAAAGCGATGGTCAATGCAAAGCATCGCTTTGGCGAGGGAATGATGAAATTTAACGAGATGAGAAGGTCGTTTAGACAGTCAGGTAAAGAGGGTTCATGTGAGGAAGGTAGCGTGCCAAACAACTGTGAGGACTAGTAGTGCAATTTCCTTAGCCGTAGGTATGTTTAGGAATAAATAAACAACATATAGAAGAATGACATAAAGAGAACATGATAGATTTTATCTTGAATCGAGCTAGACAACAAACATTTCGAACATCCAACGAGAGAGAAAACAGCAGGACGGGACATATTTTTACAACGACTAATGCAACTTTGAGTGCCGAGAATTGGCATCGCATCCGCTACCAGAATTACAGCCATCACAGCAACTGGATACTTCCGTCATGACATCCTCGCGTCTCTGGCGGTAGAAGTCACGTAAAGAACGATCCTTCACCACGTACATGAAGAGCATATCAAACATGTCGTCATCGTCAAACACACGGCTTAGGCATGAGGGTGACTTGAGCTTGGCAGAGTTGTGAACAAAGGCAACGCAGAAACGAATCCAATTCTTCACTTTCTCCTTCTGATATGTACCTGAATGTTGACGAAACTCGATCGTAGGCTGACGTCCCGTAATTAGAGGTTGCATATTCAGCTTGTAATACTTGGTAGGACTCACTAGTCTCCCAAGCTCGTTAACAGATGCGCAGGATGCGATCATGTCGTGGATCACACTGTTCTTAGTTGATGCACCTCCGAATGCCGATCTGTTGGAAAGGCAATACTGGCTATTACGACGAGACTTGGGCATGAACTTATCCATTACGGCTTCAAATTTCACAAAGTTTTGACACACATTCTTCAGTTGAGGTAAGGACAGATTTTTCACATTAACGTGAACATGAAAGCCCATGGACGTATTAACCTTGATGGACGTATCTCCCAACACTCGCATGACGCGATCGACTTCACCAAGGCCCGCCCCCCCTTGCAAAATAGGGCTAACAAGCTCGAAGGTGTTGCAGTTTGGACTTGAGATATTGCACTGAATTGATGAATCTGATACCAGACGCCATACATCTGTGCGGGTATGGGCAACCGACAATGAAACCTCAGTCATGTCTTTTATGACCACAGAGGCATTGGATTCAATCAAGCTGGCAACATCAGCATGAGAAATGTCGAACGAGGTCGATAGCTCTAACTCTAATCCAAATTGAACATCGGCCATGGGAACAGGGGCCAGTGATTTGTACGGACGATTCTCCACGAACGTGGTTGTTGGGCCAACGGAACCTCCTGGTGTTAGTTTGACACGATAGGTTCTACGCATTGTTGTCCCACCTTTCCCCACAATGATTATTGTGGCATCGCCTGTTTGTCCGTACGTCTGCTGCCTGGTTGCAAACCTCCACCGGCGATTTTTCGATGGTCCCCCCAGAGTCTTGATGGGATAATACGATACGTATTCTGACGGGGTGAAATTGCTGCCCAAGTCAAAAATTACCTTTTGGACGAGGTCGGCGTGTTCATCATTAAAGGCACGGAAATCGACATACAGAGTCCAATCATGAACCTTACGAAATGTGCTCGTCCTGTCGAGTTTGGCACGTGAATCACTGACTCTCTCGTATGTATTGCCGATGATAAAGTCGATGGAGGCCATCGTTTTATGACAGGGCTAATTCTGACGAGGTGAGGAAAAACAAAGGAATGTGAGGAAATCACCTCTCTACATGTTAGCAAAGTCGCCTTGACTTGGGTGAGCTAAAAGCTTTGTGGCCGAACTCCACAATTAATGCTCGAATTAAATCCAACAATTACAGGAATAATTTCAAGCGGCCACCCCTCACCGTAGAGCTGTTAAAAGGGATGAGCAAGTCGTCGACGGTGCCGTTAATTAAACGATTCCGCACGAACTATTTCTCCTTGACGTTGGGTTGCAGTAGGTATGTGGTATGTTGTCTTAAGGTTCGTACCTACCTACCTCTACTTATGTACGTGTCCACCGTACATCATCATCTTCACCAAACACCATTCAAAATAATGAGCTCCGCCGACACCGCCGCTCTCCGCGACGAACTTGACGCCCTCAATGCCAAGGTCACTAAGCAGGGCTCGCTTGTACGTGAGCTTAAAAAGGCTGCTGCATCCGGTGACAAAATTTCCGCGGCAGTTGATGCACTCAAGGATCTTAAAATTGAGTCGGAGGTCCTACGCAAAAAGATTGATATCCTCGATCCGACGGTTGCACAGTTCAATCGACGTGTCTTTGATGAATTAATATTGCGTAAGATGTTCATAGTACCCAGTTTCGAAATACACGGTGGTGTTAAAGGTCTATTCGACCTTGGTCCGCCAGCATGTGCTGTCAAGGCGGCAATGGTCGATGTATGGCGTAAGCATTTCGTCTTGGCTGAATCAATGCTTGAGATGGAATGCACCTGCCTAACACCCGAGGTCGTATTGAAGACATCTGGACATGTTGATCGATTCACAGATCTGATGGTTAAGGACCCAACAACTGGAGAGTGCTTCCGTGCCGACAAATTATTGGAGGAGGCGATTGATGAACTCATCGATGCGAATCCCACTATGCCTCTTGAGGAAAGGGAGGGACATATGCGTGTACAAATACAGGCAGATGCATACAGCCCCACCGAGCTCGATGTCAAGCTTGTTGAGTACGGGTGTAAGGCACCCAGTGGTGAGACTTACGGGCCAAGCTTTCCATTCAATCTCATGTTCAAGACGAGCATTGGCCCCGAGGGGACAAGTGTTGGGTATTTGCGTCCGGAGACAGCGCAGGGTCTGTTTGTGAACTTTCGAAGATTGTTGGATGCAAATTCACAAAAGATGCCATTTGCGGCTGCTCAAATTGGTCTTGGGTTCAGGAATGGTGAGAAATCTTGGGTGGTGGAGTAATGTAGTTGCTTTATTTTTCATTTGGGAATCACTCATCGTTTTTTGGATTCATTACACGCATCATCCAATAGAAATCGCACCCCGATCCGGCCTCTTACGCGTACGTGAATTCTGCATGGGTGAGATTGAACATTTTGTCAATCCTGATGATAAGTCCCACCCCAACTTTCCGTCCGTGGCGTCGAAGGAGCTGGTCCTCTTTGGTCGTGACGATCAGCTCGGATCTGGCAAGACGAAAACCGTTACCACTGGCGATGCCGTATCATCTGGGATCATAAATAATGAAACCCTAGCGTACTTTATGGCACGGACACAGCTATTTATGGAACGTATTGGCATGGACCCGACGAGGTTGCGGTTCCGACAACACTTAACGACCGAGATGGCACATTACGCATGCGACTGTTGGGATCTTGAGATACAGAGTTCGTACGGTTGGGTGGAGTGTGTCGGACATGCTGATAGGGCGTGCTACGATCTTGATGTGCACAGTAAGGCGACAAAAACTCCCATGTTGGCCACGCTCAAATTGGACGTGCCAAGGGAGATTGAGGTCGCGAAGCTCAAATTTGACAGGAAGGCGTTGGGTAAGGCGTTCATGAACGATCAGCGTTTGGTGTCGGGTGCGTTAGAGACACTGGCAGAAAGCTGGGCTGATTTCGAACCAATTGCAATGGCATTGGAGACAGAGGGGAAGACGACCGTCGATGGATTTGAGATAACTAAGGATATGGTCACGTGGACGAAAATGTCAAAGAAGGTTCATGAGATAAAATTCACGCCATCCGTCGTTGAGCCATCTTTTGGTATGGGACGGATCCTGTACTCGCTGCTAGAGCATTCTTTTTACCAGCGAGATGCTGATGAGCAGCGCTGTGTGATGAGATTCAAGCCAGCAATTGCCCCACAGAAATGTGTTGTCTTGTCCATAAGCAATGGTGATGAATTGTACACTGTGCTTGATGAGATTGCAGCGGATTTAATGGATGGCGATTTAGCAACACGCGTTGATAAGTCTACTGCATCACTCGGACGGAAATACTCAAGAGCGGACGAGGTTGGTGTGCCATTTGCAGTCACAGTAGACTTTGATACCCTCACCAATGGCACTGTCACCCTCCGCGAACGTGATTCTACCGTTCAGATTCGATTGCCTAAGTCGGATGTGACCAGGGTTGTGTTTGACTTTGTTCATGGTCGATTAACCTGGGTAGATGCAACAGCGAAGTATCCAATTGTTACTGTTAAGGAGGATGAAGAATAAGCTAGTGGAAATATGTTGTTGATGCACAGGAGAAATGCTAGTGCTATGTTCTATGACGATTAAGAATTAATAAACGATTATCTCTGTCAGAAAGAAAAAATACCTTAGGAGCTCATGGTGATGTTGGTGATGAAAGTCCACCAGAGAATAATATGTTGGGAAACTTTTTCGAAATCACAATCATTTCATCATATGACAAGGTGCCATCATTTTTTGACAGGGATGCGATAATTGTCTCCGCCTTGCGAGCAACCTCAGCCTCTGACTGCGCCATGTGATTGGCCCTCAATATTTTGACAAGTTCGCGATGTGTGATGGAGCCTGTTGAATCTTCGTCGTACATCATAAAGGCGAACTTCATCTTGTCGTCTTTTGCAGCACCCGAGAAGTTGGCAAGCGCAATCAACAATCTGCATTGGAATGAATGACAAGAGATAAATTAAATTATGCAGCGCTTTTTTCAAATGAAGCAAATACGATACATGTGCTCACTCTTTTGCATCAATCAGCCCCGACTGATTGTAATCATACATTTTGAACACTTCCTCACATTGAATACTGGGCTCGACTTGAAGGACTTCACAAAATTCAGTGTAGTCCAAGACCCCTGACTTTCTCTTATCCAGCACTTGAAATCGCCGATGTGCTCTTTTGATGGACTCTGGCTTCAGGTAGTTGTCTCTCGCAAACTTATCCAGAGCCTTTCGCTTGGTATTGCGCAACTGGATGAGTTCAGCAGCAGAGGCATTACCTCCTCCGCCGCCGTCTAGCCTCAAGCCAGGAATGTCGATCTTTTTATCGCCAACGATGGACTGACGAGCTGCAATTCTCAAACCAGGCGGTGGCTCGCGTCCGCCAGTGACCATGCGATAAAACTCATCAAATGCTACTTGTCCATCACCATTCTTGTCGACCATACGTATCATTTCGTCAACCTCTTCGTCAGACGGTCGTTCACCAATATTGAGCAACACATGCCTTATCTCGGCGGCGCCGACGTAGTTATTCTTATCCAGATCAAACGCCTGAAATGCCGCAATGATTTCCTTCTCCGTAAATTCTTCTCCCTGAGAGCCTACGTTGCTCTTCGTCATTTCCTTAACAACGTCTGGTAACGGAACCCTGGCTGGCTGTTGCATTCGTTGTGGATAAGTGCCATGTCGATAAAATGATGCAGAGACCTCCAGCTGACCAGCATTATGATTGAGTTTGTCAACAAGTTCGATTACGCCTTCAAAATGTCCTTGAGCTATCCAATCCAGTATTCCGACGCGTGCTGCTCCCATGAACTTATCGTCACCAATCACCTCTTTGTCAATCACTTCAATTTCCATCTCTCGCTCAGTGGTGATGTCGAACTCAAACTCTTCCTTCCACTCCTAGTCGGCAAAGGAGAGATGATGATATGTTAGCGGACGACAACAGGACAAAGCTGTACGATCAACCGACGGAAATAGCGCACTTACTGGACTCTTTCCGCCGTCCTTGTGGGTAGTGGTAGTGAATTCTTTATCGCCTATTTTCATCTTCACGTATGGATCTGCTCTTCCAAAGACGCCCTGCCCAGCTTTGAGGTTAATACCCCTGATGATACCGACAACTAGCTTCCCAAATGCATGCTGAGGCTGTACTGGTATTGGAGGCACTTGAGTGTGGATATGAGGTGGCGGCTTCCCCAGTGCATTCGATGTCGGCTGTGGCTCATTCGTAGCTGCAGTAGGCAGCTTCCCAGCTCGCATCTCAGTCGCCAGCTCTCGCAAAGAGGGATCGTCACGTTTCTTGGCAATCGCCGACAATGAACGAGCTGCATTGCTAAGTGCACGATTTCTCTCTAGATTCACTTCGTCGATGTTTACTTCACTACGACGGGGGCTAGACTGTCCAGACTTTGGCTGCATTGACTCTTCCATCGATGAATCGTCGAATTCTTGGTCATCATTTATGGACGACAATTGAGGTTGAGGATTACGAATAGGTGACAGATGCGGCATCATTGGTTTGTTGGGAAGGGTTGAGTCTGCCGAGTTCGATGAGGATGAAACAATACATAAGAAATGAGAATAATATTGACTTATTATTTTGTTTTCACCCTCCAGAAGAATCAACTTACCCAAGAGGGATGACCGGTCGTTGTTGAATCCAGGTAGACCGTGAGGCGGGCCACGAGGGGCTGGGCCCCGAGGAGGCGGACCCCGAGGAGGCGGACCCCGAGGTGGTGGCCCTTTTGGTAGCTGTGGAGATGTAACACGTCGATTTAAGCTGTCGGATCTACCGCCATCTGGAGGCTTCATTCCTAATTGTCCCATGGGTGGTGGTCCTCTGGGGGGCACTGCAGACAGTGATTGACGTCTGGAAGGCTGACTGGGCGATATACTCATTGCGGCAGGTGGAATGCCTGGCGTGGGAATCGGTCCAAGCGACGATGAAGACATCGATGATCTCCTTGGAGGATAACCTCCTGAGGCAGCATGGAGATTTATCGAATAGACCCCGAATGGAAAGGCATGAAGTAATGAAAGTTTGAGACAAGTGATGAGCCAACAACAATTGTGTTGCCATCTTTGAATGACTTACCAGGAGGCCTCGCAGGCTCAGGGTTCGATGACGCCATTTTCCTGCTTTACGATTCGATCAATTCTGATATCCGCCTTTGTTCCACAAAATTCAAATTCAAATCCTAATTTGTTCTAGAATTTCAGTTTGAAGACTCCTGGAATTCATCCTTGGTACCTCAACCACCCGACAGATAATCACGTATATGCTTCAACGATGATGCTGGTGGGACGAATTGAAACGACTGTTCCTCTCCTGCGTTCGCCAAGAGGCTCACAGCTTCTGGAAGATTCAAACCAACAACTTCAAAGTCTTCCGTCTTTCCCCCGTCGGACGAAACGGCTTGTGATACTGCATCATTGGCATCCTCAAGCTCAAAGAAGAGAGGTAGGACTAGTTTACCACTTTCATTTTCTTGTGCAATTTCCATACATGCAAATAATGGTACCTGCTGGCCCATTGCAATGGCTGTAGGAGGCGCCCCTGCCTGTATTATTGACTTCTTATTTGGTACAATTACTGCTGCATCATTGGCCCACAATTCAAATATATCTCCTAATGGATATGGACTAATATCCGTCCCAGTTTGCAGTGGTTTATTCTCCATTGCCTTCTCCAATTCGAGTAGTGCATCTGATACATGAGTGTAGAATAAGGGTATCTCAAAGGATGTATCAACCTTGTTTATAGTATATTTAATAGGCAGACCATCTCCATTGGCAATTGAAAATACAGGCTAGTTCCTCCTTAATTTTTGCCCACCCAGGCGAGTCAAACAATTCGTTCGGCTGCTTGGATGATGCTGTTTGCTGCATTGTTGTGTGATGGGCGTGAAGGAATTTAGTTGGCGAAAAAGGTTGGGAGTAGCCAAACACCATCATCAGTGTAAAGGCAAGATACCTATATGGATATGATGACGCCATCCCTGTCACTATGGTGGGACAAGCGTCGGTTGCTTGTCGGTAACCACTTGGTACAGTCGTCGGCCGCAGCGACCTCCTTTCCCGCCGTGGGTCACCTCGTTGTCAACACCCAAGCCCTAGACGAAGAACAGAAGTAAGCCGAAGAGATCCCATCGACAATGACAAGGGCCGTCGATCCGTTGATTATTCTGTGCTTAATCTCTGTAGTGACGTCCTTTTCGTATCATGATGTCTGTCATGAACGTCGTACCTTTCTCCAGACATTATTGGTTATGGGACTACCTCCCTCCAACGCCTTCGAAGATGCATCATATCTTCCACCACTTTCTGCAAATGGAAATTTCGATTGTCTACTCGATCTCCCACCAATAACACCGGGCTGCGTCCGACTCTACCTCTGTCGACATGGCCAAACTGAATTTAATCGATTGCATAAAGTTCAGGGAGCGAGGATTGATCCACCGATAAATGAGAATGGACGCGAACAAGCAAAGAGATTAGGCCTGGCTGTATCTAAATTGATAACAAATAGAGATACATTTCCACATTGTGCAGTTCATTCTACGCTATGTAGAGCTAGAGAAACAGCTGAAGTTGTAACAGCTACTGCATTATCACACTTTAAAGATGATTCACCGATCAAGGTTTATGGGCTGCCATCTCTGACGGAGGTAGATTTTGGATCTCTTGAGGGAATGACGGACACTGACAATACATTCCGCATGGCCATGACTAAGACTTATGTCAACTGGTCGATAGGTAACATAGACAGTCGAGCTGGGGATGGAGGTGAATCTGGGAGAGAGGTTTTACAACGTGCGGTCAAATCATTGGACGAACTTGCAAAACTAGCTGTCTCCTCATCATCGTCATCAATACTGGCTGTATCTCACTCGACATACCTTCGCATACTATTATCGATGGTCAGCGACAAGCCCCTTGCAGAATCGGCTTTGTGGAAAATTGAAAATGGTTCGGTGAATATCGTGGATGTGAATGTTGAGCATAAGCGACAAATGTTTACTTCTATTGACATGCCCCAGGCACATCTGATTCGACTAAATGAGGTGAGACATTTGCAGGGAATAATAATGTCGTAATTGGCTGAAATAGAAATGATAATGAATGTTACCGACATTTAAGTGGTGGCATTATTTCTCTACATAAACCCATCAGAGTTCTCTGTCAATCCACATGAGTCAGGTTCAATCCTTTGACTTTTTCTTGTCCTTTTTAGACGATTTCTTTGACGACTTCTTTGATGACTTTGCCTCCTCGACTGGAATTGAGAGAAGAGTAAGACTAAAGACCATGATGTAAAGAAAGCATTATCTCAGTAGAATGACGAACTCACCCTCCTCCGCATCAACTTTTTCTGGAGTCTTAGGAGATTCTTTCTTCGATTTCTTTGCGGATTTCTACATGAGTGGTGTGTAAGAGCCATTTGTGAGAACAATTCTACCAAGCAAGCACAGGAAGACGATTTGTCAATGATGAACTTACCTTTTCATCCTCTTCAACCACCTCATCATCGTCAGCCTTGCGCTTCTTCTTGTCTTTCTTCTTCTTTTTCTTATCGGTGTCATCCTCGTCCATTGCATCCTTCCCCACCCTTAAGTGACGTGCAACCTCCTCCATTACATCTATATTTTTCCGTGGGGCTGCACCAGTCTCATAGAATTTGAGACGCTCTTCCACTTGATCGCGTAATTTTTGTCCATACAGATTAGATGGCTCATCCGCAAATGAATCAATACGTGTGGCTATTGAACACTTGTTGGCAAGGTAGCGTGATATCCTGCCCTTGTTCTTACCATCGGCACGTCCAATGAAGGTGGAATGATAGATGATACCATATTTAGGAGTGTTCCCCTTCGTTTTTAGTGCTCGGAAGAGTGCCTTTTCGGCACCAAGAATTTGCACAGTCGAGGCTGGTGCTTTGGCAAGATTTGTTAATGACCCCGCCTTGCTTATCAAGCGAGCTGCAACCGTGTCCCCAATCAAGGCACTCAGATTTGGAGCGACGACGGACATCTTATCCGTCAAGTATGACGAGAGCTGCTTGCGATACTCAGCAAGCTTGACCATCCTCTGTGTAAAGTTTACAATATTCACCATGTCCACCACGCTGCAATCCATACCCATAGATGTTCGAGCCGCCGCAACAACAGCGCTAGCAACATCCTCGTCTCCAATAATTTCCACAAGTCCAAACAGTTTGTCCTCCCCATTCTCTTCGCCACCCTCACTCGTGGATTCACCCGCCTTAGCTTCTGCGCTAAGACACAAGGTCTTCTTGTCTTGAATAAACGCTGCACATCGTGCGTACATATAGTTATCCTTGACAAGATCCTTCAACTCGGGAAAGTGCCACGAGTACCATTCACGAACTCTCATTGCAAATGTATTAAGATCCTTATCCATCTGGTCCAGCAGGGCAATTGACTGGATGATCATATTATCCGACCTGGCAGGATTGAACTTCACCTTCCCCCTAGAATAGGAATGTCCCAAACCGAGCTGTGCCTGCTCCTGTGAACCAGAGCCCAAACCCTTAACGAAGTGTGTCATGTGTAAACGGCAGCCACGTAATACTTCACGTACCGTCTCGTCACTGCGGCAGCTCAACCCCGGTAAGCCATCGGCAATAGCAGTGGCCAACGCAGGGTCGATGACGCCTAACGCGAATGCCGGTGGCTTCCCCTCCTTCTTCTTTTTAATCTTTGGTAGGTTCATTTCTAGGAAGGCATGCAGTCCATCTGTGCAGGAGTGCTCACTAACAGCGTTGATGCTTGATAATGCATCCTCGGCCGACTCAAAAGGTTGGAAGGCCTTGAGCTTAATAGCACGGCTGAACCTATCAAGTTCGGTCACCGTATCCATTGATCCCTCAAGAAGAGCACCAATTTCCTCGAATGCGACCACCTCAAAAAGCGCGTAGCCAGCGGCCAACTCGTGAAGAACGAACAGGGCCTTGGCATCACTCATGCTGGTTGCAAGTGTAAATATTTGGATTCAATCTCACTTCACTAGTGCCGCCCCCCTGCCGTCGTTGCGTTGGTATGAGATGTTGTAGACCAACAAGTAATCAGTGGAGGGAGGGAAAGTCGGCTCTCCCGCAACTCTTGTACATAAGTCGTACTTAATTAGCTCTGCTGCGTTGAATTAATAATGCGTTAGAAAGCAGAATCGCTTGTCTTCGCCATTTCATTTTCACTCCGCCCCCCACACGTCAATCGCGATGGAGATGCCTGTACTGCGAGCAGTCGAGGACGGCAATCGTACCATGAGGACAGCAGATGATGTAGCTGGGTTTAGGAAATGGCTGATGTCAACTGGTGCTGCAATGCCGAGCTATAATATCAGGTAAGTGATCTAGGTTGTCTTGCTCATTTGTTGCTTTTGATCGTCCATTCATATTGACATTTGACACACCCTTCTCCACTTAAAATACGCTCCTAACACAGGCATAGTATTGCGACGAAAGTGGCAGCAAAAAAGACTGGCAAAGGATACACCCTCTCGGCCGAGTACTGTGACTTGTGTGAAATGCCTATGATGACACTGAAGGGTAAGACAGATTGCAAAGTCTGCCCAGCAATCAAGAAATGGATGCAGAGGAAGGATGGAGGTATCATTACCACCGAACAAGGTGGTGTCGATGAAGCACGTGATGTAATTGATTCTGCTGAGGTGGATACCGAGATTCGCGATGCTGAGGAGAGTCGTGATGAAATGCCTGTTGATCCTCCTGTATGTGATTCGACGGTTGTATGTGATTCGCAGGTTGATATTGTAGCGGATGAGACGCCATTGACGAATAATCACATCGACATAACCGCTATGGAGAGCACGGAAAGTACAGATAGTGACAATAGTACATCGATTCGAGAACGTGCTAGGCAGATTATAATGAATGCAAAGAATAGGCTAGGTGTATCACTAGCTGTCATTGATGATGATAATGATCATAACGAATTATCGAAGGACGAATCATCAGTCGAGTCAAAATCTGACCAGTCTGAGGTCGTACTTAGTGAATCTATGGAGGATCAAATGGTTCGCGATAGGGCTGCAAAAATTATCATGCAGGCTCGTAAGAAGCTCCAGGCTGAGCGTGGTTATTGTGCCGAAGAAGTCAAACTCAAGGAGCCAGAAGTAATTTATATCGAGCAAAAGAAGGTATGTTCCAAAATTGCTTGTGTATTCAGCATTATTATAATCAGAATAAGCTCGCTCATCTTTTTTATATGTTGTGTATTAGTCTGTGGAAGATAAATCTGCCATGACATCAGAACTGATGGATGTAATTACCATTCCAATTAATGAGGTATTACCACCAAACGAGGTGGTTCCTGATGAAGAGGAGGTAATCCCTGAAGTAAAGATGCAGACAATTGATACAACAGAGTCTCTGAAGGTATGTTCTAATATATCCACAAAAGCGACTTGATATTATATTCGTGGTCTAATGTTTCTCATTCTTATTCTCATAACTTGCCATAATAATGACGATTAAGCCTTCAGATAAGTATGAAGTGGTAGAAGTTGTAACTGTGACATCATCGAAGTCGGATGTCACGCTTGAAACGCTGAAAGCCGCGTTGAAAGAGGAAATAAAAGTGATTGAAAGTCATCCGATGAAAATCGAAGAAGTGAATGAAGTACAAAAGGAAGAGCACACCGATAATGCTCAGGTTAAGATTGATGTTGGTGAGGTTGAAGATCGTGAAAATGTCGTACAAGATGCTTCACAAGATAAACCAGACAATGCTGAACAAGTCATCATCGAAGGCGTTGTCCAAGCTGTGGTTAACTTAGTAGATAAATCACCAGACAACGGTGTGTCGCTGGTAGATGGCATTGTAACTGAGGAGGAACCAGCTGCCGTTGATGAGGAGCAACTTGAAATCAAGCCAGAGGAGGAACAAACTGAGGAGGAACCAGCTGCCGTTGATGAGGAGCAACTTGAAATCAAGCCAGAGGAGGAACAAACTGAGGAGGAACCAGCTGCCGCTGTTGAGGAGCAACTTGAAATCAAGCCCGAGGAGGAACAAACTGCTGACTGCGCGGAAATTCCGTCGAGTGCAAGTATTGGAACCCAAGAACATTGCATGACTATGACTAAATATGGTGGTATCTTTTCAGGAATTGCAAACAACATTATCAATGCCGCCAGTGATGTAGCGACGACATTTCAGTCACTCGTTATTTGCAACGTTGATAGCAACCGCGGACCTTTTGACGACGATTGTGTCTATGTACCGCCTCAGTATGAAGCACGAACCAAATATAATCCTCATGAGGCTGCCACATATGAGGTTGCAGACACGTACCATCTCAGCTTACTTTCACCGAGGAAATCTGAATATCAGGCTGTTGTTCTGGAAGAACATTTAATCGACACGATTATCGCATCGGCTAAACCTCCGGTTGCTCCTCAATCCCTTGCATCTACTGTACTACACGATCAACCACACATTCAACCTGCAATGGAATCGACGACAATCTGTGACAGTGGCGTTTTATCTGTCGGAACTATGCAATCTCCTCAAAATATTATTGTTAAGGAGACAATTAATGCCTACAATCCTTCGAATGTTTATTCGAAACCTCCTCTACCACGTCCCGTACCTGTCGAGCCTCGAGGAACTCATATGCACACACTGCCAAGTGTATCTGCGGATTCTTGGGGAGATTCTCGTCCGACTCAGCAAGTTGAGTTGTCAATGAAGCTTCGAGTGGACGAAGAGATTGAATTGTGGAAGCAGCAAGAGTCGGCAAAGCAGCTTCAAGTGAACGAAGAGATCGAATTGTCGAAAAAGCTTGTGAACGAAGCAAAGATATTCTTGGTGGGTAATAAAGAGACTATTGATGCACCGGTCGACGCCAACTCAATCAAGCCAGTTGAAGATGCCAAAGTAAATATGGCTATTGAAGTCAACAAGTTTCGTGTAGAAGACGCCAAGATGTCTTTGAATCATCCCGGCATGTTGATGCAGATGGATGATGCCATGCGTCGTGTAGAAGAAGCCAAGATGTTTGTGAATAGTCGACGAACCCCAACTGCGCAATATCATGGATCCCTGCCACTTCCTATGAGGGTACCACTAAAGATGATCCCTATTGGGGATAACCACCCAGGATGCTTCTCGCGTCAGACGAGTACTGTTGAGGTTAACAACCCTCAGATGGCTCCTTCTCTGCCTCCTCAGGTATTTCGTGGCAAGGGAAGCTTGATTGATAATGCCCCTCAAGCCATGGCAAGTGCCGAACCTTCGGGGAGTGGCTACAACACACCTCAGATGCCTGGAAAGTACTTTTTTGCTTGATTGGGTGGGCCGAATCGTGCTTACGTGCACTTATATAAATGTAACTCTGTGTGATACACAAAAACATGTGTTTGAGATGATAGACATTGTACTTGTAAAGATACTAAATATTTCTACTTTTTGACTTGTTACTGTACTTTCTTTACATACCGCGTTCTGACTGAGACCGATGAAGTGTTCGGCGCAAGAGTAAAGGAGATGTTTGAATTAGGTAATAGCGATTACAATGAAGCCATGGTGTGCTCATTCTGCTCACTTTTTTAGAACAAGATTTGAGAGGCAAAACATGCTACATTAAGGTACTTGACTGAAGGTGCTGTTTTAACAAAGGAAAGAATAGCTATTCGGGTATGACCTTCATCTTAAATATTACATTACTCTTTTTTAATCTATGCACGTCCCTTCTTTACTGGTGCAACCTTCACAACCTTCTTCGCAACCCTGTTAGCCTTGTAAACTTTAGTATACTTCGCAAGAGCCGCACTCGTCAAATCTGGACGGTAGTAGGTATCCTTGGCCAAACTCTTGATCCTCTTGTCAGTCCTACGAAAATCCTTGTTTAGTGCAATGCTGGCCTTTCCAGCCTTGCCACTCGTACCAGCCTTCTTCGTCTTGATGATGAGTGCCGCACGTTTGTCAGGCGTGGTCGTAATATCGACAGTCTTGGCGTTGGCAAGTCCAGAGTACTTGAATGTTGACATGGATGCCAAGTTGCCTCGTTCGACGGAGAACCGGATTGAGCCAGATCGAGATGTTCGACCATTCTTCTTCTTCATAAATGAATTGTTGTTCTTCACAAGTTCCCAAACGAGGGAATCGGGAGCAGAGACCATTTTGTTTGTATTTGGTGTATAAATTAAGGACCTGTATTTTTATTCAATGCGTTGATAAAAAGGAAGGGAGAAAACAAATATATCGTGAGAGATGAGAAGAAGTGAACCGAGATCATGCCACGACATATAGACGGCGGCACGATGAATAAGCCCAACCTCTCTCTCTCTCTCCTCTCTCGGCTCTCTTCGTTTACATGAGCGACGGCAATCTACAAAATATTCACGCCACAGACAATTAACGCCGATAAGTAATAGTGGACCACCATCGGCGACAACAATAAGCGGTTTGCCGTCAACGTTGGTACGCACCAAACTAGGGTGTGTGTCGTAGGTCGCGGCGTTTTTAGCGAGATTGGCGAGTTTTGTACCTGATGTTTACGTGCTTGAGGGCAAGTAAAAGGTAAGTCTCATCTCGTCGCACACACAAAACGAAGGTAAGAGACGGACGATGGTGATGAAGTCTCAACTCGACGACTTCCTTGGTCGTCTGACCCCGGTGCATCATGGCTGTCGAGATCTAGCATGAGAAGCAGTTCGATTTACTATTGTTAGAAGCAGTTTGATTGATATATATGTTTGCTAACGACAACCTTGTTTATCACTTATGATGCTTTCTCTCTCTCTGTAGATCAAATAATAAATCATGGGGTGCTACAAATATATGGAAGAGCTATGGCGTCACAAGCAAAGTGACGCCCTTCGTTTCCTCCTTCGTGTACGTGCCTGGGAATATCGCCAACGTCCCAAGATTACACGCGTCAATCGCCCCACACGTACCGATAAGGCCCATCGTTTAGGGTACAAGGCCAAGCAGGGCTACGTCGTCGTCCGGTGTGGCGTTCGTCGTGGTGGACGTAAACGTCCTAATCATCGTGGGATGGTCTTTGGTAAACCCAAGAATCAGGGTATTAACCATATTAAATTCCAACGCAATTTACAAAGCGTCGCCGAGGAGAAGGTGGGACGTAAGTTTGCCAATTTACGCGTTTTGAACTCGTACTGGGTGAACCAGGATGCTACCATGAAGTATTATGAGATTATTTTAGTCGATCCATCACACATGAAGATCCGTAATGATCCACGTATCAATTGGATTGCCAACCCGGTACACAAGCATCGTGAGTGTCGTGGCCTAACCAGTGCTGGACGTAAGGCACGTGGCTTGCGCAAGAGTGGTCATCGTGCCAATGGTATCAAGGGAGGAAGTTCCAGGGCCGCCTGGATGAACAGGAACATGCAGCGTCTCAAGCGTTACCGTTAGGTTACTGATATGCTGTTTGTATTTTTTCTGGTCTCCAGCTGCCTTGTAACACATAAATAGAGTGGTCCTTATGAACGATGGATAAAATCTAGTAATCAAATGTGTTTGTCGGACCGTTGTCTCGGTGTACTCACTAGTTTCAATGTTAAAAGCATGAACATTGAATAAGCCTTAAATTATTCTCGACCTTGAGACTCTTCCACGCGCATAAAACTTTACCCCTGAGAAGTCAAGACGGAAATTTTCATCCTGTTGTAGCAAGGACAAGATGCTGAGCGA
>Ga0247843_1002376_pt1 | contig 34434 bp, 31 predicted proteins | sample LaCruzMarch2017__FD_192420 | JGI IMG/M metagenome (GOLD analysis project Ga0247843, IMG submission 192420) | Freshwater microbial communities from meromictic Lake La Cruz, Castile-La Mancha, Spain - LaCruzMarch2017_8m | ecosystem: Environmental > Aquatic > Freshwater > Lake | place: Spain... | reverse complement strand
TGAATCTCAACAGGCCCTAGACTGTGACCGACAGAGGTTAATCACAGTCTGGCCTTTGCCGAGAGGCTGATTCACGCCTTTGGTGATTCCACCAAAGGCGATCAGGCTGCTAGGGTCACATCATGACCCTGAACGCCCCGACCCTTGGCCCGATCACCGGGCCGCTCGCCGATTTCGTCGCAACCCTCCGCCACGATGCGCTGCCGGAGGCCGTGCAGCGACGCGTGCGGCTGCTGCTGCTGGACCTGATCGGCAACATGGTGCGCGGCCATGCCGCGGCGGAAAGCACGAAGCCGCTGCTGGCGGCAGCGCGCGCCATGGGTCAGGCGGGGGGCAGCGCCACCGTCTTCGCCGACCTGTCGCACTGGACGCCCACCGGGGCGGCGCTGCTGAACGGCGCCTTCGCCCATTCGCTGGATTTCGACGACACCCACGCCGCTTCCTCGCTGCATCCGGGCGCGCCGGTGATCCCGGCGGCGCTGGCGGCGGCCGAGATGGTCGGCGCTTCGGGGGGCGATACGCTGGCCGCGATCGTGGCCGGGTATGAGGTGACCAATCGGCTCGGCCTGGCCCTGCCGGCCGGGGCGCATTATGCGCGCGGCTTCCACCCGACCGCCACCTGCGGCGCCTTCGGCGCGGCGGCGGCGGCGGCGCGCGTGCTGGGGCTGGATCAGGCCGGCGTGGCGAATGCGCTCGGCATCGCACTCAGCCAGGCGGCGGGCAGCCTGCAATTCCTGGCCAATGGCGCATGGACCAAGCGCTTCCAGGTTGGCTGGGCTTCCATGGCCGGGCTCTCGGCGGCGCTGCTGGCGCGCGAGGGGTTCCGCGGGGCCGCCGAGCCGCTGGAGGGCAAGGCGGGCTTCCTCGCCGCCTACGCCCCCGCCCCCGATCCGGGTCGCGTGCTGCGCGACCTCGGCCGCGAATGGGAGACGATGAAGACGGCAGTGAAGCCCTACCCCTCCTGCCGCTACGGCCATGCCGGCATCGACGCGGCGCTGGCGCTGCGCGCCGAACATGGGCTGCGCGCCGAGGAGATCAGCGCGGTCACGCTCGGCCTGCCGCAGGCGGGCATGATCCTGATCGGGTCCGACATTGCGCGCCGCCGCACGCCGCGCAACATCGTGGATGGGCAGTTCAGCGGCCCCTTCCTGGTGGCCTGCGCCTTGGCCCGCGGCGCCTTCGGCTGGGACAGCTATGCGGAGATCGCGGCACCCGACCTGACGCGCCTGATGGCCGTGACAGATTGCGTCTTCGACCCCGAGATCGAGGCGGAATACCCCGCCAACATGTCTGGCCGGCTGACCGTGGCTGCGCGCGGCCAGAGCTTCACCCGCAAGGTGGTGGTGCCGAAGGGCGAGCCCGACAATTTCCTGACCGAGGCCGAGCTGATGGCCAAGTATCGCGGCCTGGTCGATCCGGTGCTGGGCGCTGACCGCGCGGCGGCGTTGGCCGAGGCGGCGCTGACCCTGCACCGCGCCGGCGATGTCAGCGGGCTGCTGGCGCTGGGCACCGCGCCGATGCTGGCGCGGCTGGCGGGCGAATAGGCGAGAGCGAACGAGCCGGGCGGCGGCGCGCTAATCCACCGTCGCCCGGGCCGCCCGCACCACCTCGCCCCAGCGGGCGATGTCGGCCTCATGCACGGCGCGGAACTGCTCCGGCGTGGTGATGCTCGGCGGGTCGATGCCCTGGTCGCGCACCAGCCAATCCCGGAACTCCGGCGCCGAGATGATCTTCACGATCTCCTCGTTCAGGCGCCGCTGGATGGCGGCCGGCATCCCGGGCGGGCCGAACACGCCATACCAAGTGGTGCTTTCGAAATCCGGCAGGCCACAGGCCTCGGCCAGCGTCGGCACGTCGGGCAGCGCCGGCACGCGGGCGCGGGTGGTGACGCCGATCGCGCGCACCGCGCCCTGCTGGATCAGGCCGATCGCCGGGCCGGTCTGGTTGAAGAACAGGTCGATCTGCCCGCCGAGCAACGAGCCGATCACGCTGCCCTGCCCGGTAAAGGGCACGTGCAGCAGGTCGAGGTTGGCCGCCACCGCGAAGCGTGCCCCGGCCAGGTGCGTGGAAGCCCCATTTCCGGTGCTGCCATAGGACAGGGCGCCAGGCCGTGCCCGGGCATCGGCGATCACCGCGGCGCAATTCGCATAGGCTGGGCGATGCTGCGCACTCACCGTCAGCACGTTCGGCACATCGCCCAGATGCGCGATATGCGTCACGTCGCGCAGCGGGTCGAAGGGCAGGCGGCGGTACAGCGTGGCGTTGATCGCATGCGTGCCCGCCGTGCCGAACAGGATCAGATGCCCATCGGGCCGCGCCTTCGCCACATAGTCGCTGGCGATATTGCCGCCCGCGCCCAGCCGGCTGTTCACCACCACCGGCACGCCGAGTGCCCGCGACAGCGGCTCGGCGATGCGTCGCTGATAGATGCCCACGCCGGAGCTGGGCGGGAAGCCGGCCAGGAACTCGATCGGGCGGGATGGCCAGGCAGCGTCCTGCGCGGCGGCGGGCAGAGCAAGCAGGCTGGCCAGCAGTGGCAGCAGCATCCGCCGAAAGGGCATGTGCATTCTCCTCGTCAAGCCGGGACCAGCGTGACGTCCACGCCGCCAAACTCCAAAAACTCTCCGCGCATGGCGTCACCGGCATCGACCCAGGTCAAGCCCGTGCAGCTGCCGGTGATCACCATCTGCCCCGGCTCCAGCGCCAACCCGATCGAGGGCAGGAAATTGGCCAGCCACGTCAGGGAGATGATGGGGTCGCCGGCCGGGTTGCCACCGACCTTCTCCACCTGGACCGCCCCCGCATGGGTCTGGCGCACCGTCAGCTTGGCCAGGTCCATGTCCCGCCAGCCCGGCACATCGGCGCCGAACACCATCCCGTCATGCGCGACATTGTCGGCCACGGCCTCGAACACGCTGGCCTTGGCCGGGTCCTGGTAGCGGCTGGCCACCAGCTCCACCGCCGGGCAGCAGCCGTCCATCGCGGCCAGCACCTCGTCGCGCGTGTAGGGCCGGCCGAGGCCGGGCAGCCGGTCGCACACACGGAAGGCGATTTCGGTCTCGAGCCCGATCTTCTGCCCCCTTGGGACGAACCATTGCGCCGGGCCGGGCAGCACGCCGCGCGCATCCAGCATGGCGCCCGTCGCCTGCTTGTCCGGCACGGCCGCGCATTTCCAGCCGCCGATCATGCCGCCCGTGCCGCGCAGCACGGCCAGCTGGATGCCGAAGGCGGTCGGCAGGTCGGCGGGCGCATCCGCGCCAAGGCCGGCCAGGGGCGGGCCGCCGCGCCGCACCGCCAGAAGCTGGGCGCTCGCCCGGTCGATCAATGGCTGGTCCATCGGCTGTTCCCCCCTACCCTTCGATCTGCGCTTCGATCATGCGCGCAACACGCAGCGCCGCCAGCCCCTCGGCTGCGCCCACCAGCACCTTGGCACCCTGGCAGGCGGCGGCGAAGCTGGCCTGCTGGGCTTCCAGACTGTCATGGTCGGTCCAGCCCGCTGTCTCCAACCCGAAGCCCGGCATGTCGGGCAGCGGCGCCGCCCCGCCGCGCGCCACGCGCGCGAGGCTGCGCGCCAGGAAATCCACGCGCATCTCGCCCTCGGTCGTCAGCACGCGCAGCCTTCGTTCCATGGCGACGGCGGCGCGCGACGCGGTGATGGTGGCCGCCCGCCCATCGGCAAAGCCCAACTGCGCCACCGCCATGTCGGCATGCGGCGAGGCGATGCGGGCACCCACGGCCCGGATCGACACTGGCTCGGCGCCCGCCAGATGCAGCACCAGGTCGATGTCATGGATCATCAGGTCCAGCACCACCGAGACATCCAGCGAGCGCGGCCGGAAGGGCGCGACGCGCACCGCTTCCCAATGCAGCGCGCGCAGGCCCTGGCTGGCCGCCGCTACCGCCTGGAAGGCAGCCGAGAAACGCTCGATATGGCCAACCTGCAACACAAGGCCGCGCGCGGCGGCCAGGGCCGCCAGCGCCTCGGCCTCGGGCAGCGTGGCGGCCAGCGGCTTTTCCATGAACAAATGCCGCCCGGCCTCCAGCGCCTGCGTGCCCAGGCTGGCATGGTGGCGCGTGGGGGCGGCCACGATCACCGCCTCGGCGGCGTCGATGGCGGCGGCGGCGGCCAGCGCCGGCACGCCGAGTTCGGCGGCCATCGCGGCCGCGCGCGCCGGGTCGGCATCATGCACCGCCACCAGCTCCAGCGGGCCCGCCTTTGCTGCCTTCAGCGCGTGAAAACGCCCGAAATGCCCGACACCCAGGACCGCAACCCGCACCATCTCACCCTCGACCGACGATTCCCCCTGTGTAGCCGGGCCGGGCCGGGCTTGCATCGGGGGGGGCTGGTTGTCATCTTCCGCCCGGCCGCCCACCCGGGCGCCGCCAGCTGCACAAGGTTCTTCGCCTCCATGATGTATTTCGCCCGCTGGAAGGCGTTCGCGATCTTCGGCGTCTGCCTGCTCGGCGTGCTGCTCTGCGTGCCGAACATCCTGCCGCGCGAGAGCCTGCCCAGCTGGGCCCGGCAGATCAGCCTCGGCCTCGATCTGCGCGGCGGCAGCTATCTGCTGATGGAAGTCGATACCAGCCAGATGGTGCGCGAACGGCTGGAGGCGCTGGTCGACGCCACGCGCCGCGGCGCTTCGGCCAACAATCCCCGCATTCTTTATACGGGGCTGGCCGCCGACGCCGCCAATCGTCGCGTGACGGTGCGTGCCACCGACCCGGCGCGGGCCGCCGACCTGGCCCGCATCCTGCGCGAGGCCGCCATCGCCGTGCCCACCGGCGGCGGCGCGACGCAGCCCGACATCGAGGTCACCACCACCCCGGATGGGCTGGTCACCGCGACGCTGACGGAAGTGGGACTGCGCGCCAAGTCGCAGGGCGCCGTCGAGCAATCGATCGAGATCGTCCGCCGCCGCGTGGATGAAACGGGCGTGGCCGAGGCGCTGATCGCCCGCCAGGGCCAGAACCGCATCCTGGTCCAGTTGCCCGGGGTGGATGACCCGTCGCGCATCAAGGATCTGATCGGCCGCACCGCGCGCATGACCTTCCACCTGGTGGATGAGACGGCGAACCTGGACGCCTCCCTGCCCCCGCCCGGCACCCTCTTCCTGCGCGGCGAGCGCGGGGCGGAACGCTACGCCGTGCGCCGCCGGATCGAGGTGGATGGCGCCAACCTCTCCGACGCGCGCGCCGGGCAGGACAGCCGGACCGGCGAATGGGTGGTGAACTTCACCTTCGATTCCATCGGCACACGGCGCTTTTCGGAAGTGACGCGGCAGAATGTGGGCAAGCCCTTCGCCATCGTGCTGGATGAACGGGTGATCACGGCGCCGGTGATCCGCGAGCCCATCACCGGCGGCCGCGGCCAGATCAGCGGCAGCTTCGATGTGCGCAGCGCCACCGACCTGGCCGTGCTGCTGCGCGCCGGTGCCCTGCCCGCGCCCCTGACCGTGGTGGAGGAACGCACCGTTGGGCCGGAACTCGGCGCGGATGCGATCCGCGCCGGCCTGATCAGCCTGGCCGTCGGCACGCTGTTCGTCTTCCTCTACATGGGCTTCGCCTACGGTTTTCTCGGCTGGATCGCCAATATCGCGCTGCTGGCGAACCTGGTGATCATGATGGGCGTGCTGACCCTGATGGGCGCCACCCTCACCTTGCCCGGCATCGCGGGCATCGTTCTCACGCTCGGCACCGCGCTTGACGCCAATATCCTGATCAATGAGCGGATCAGGGAGGAGACGAAGCTCGGCCGAACGCCGATCAACGCCTTGGAAGCGGGGTATACCAAGGCGTCCGGGACCATCCTGGACAGCAACCTGACCAACCTGATCGCCATGGCCTGCCTGTTCGGCTTCGGCTCCGGCCCGGTGAAGGGCTTTGCCGTCACGGTCGCGGTCGGCACGCTGGTCCAGATGTGGACGGCGACGGTGGTGACGCGGCTGATCGTGGCGATCTGGTACCGCGCGCGCCGGCCGAAGGAATTGCCGGTGGTGCAGCGGCCGGGCCTGTCGCTCTGGGCGCGGCTGGCGCGGCCGCTGTTCCGCCTGGTGCCTGACGATACGCGCATCCCCTTCATGCGCGGGGCGCGCGCCGGCGTGATGGCCTCGGCGGTGATTTCGACGCTGGCGCTGGTGCTGGCCTTCAATCCGGGGCTGGAGAAGGGCATCGACTTCAAGGGCGGCATCGTGATGGAGGTCCGCACCAGCGGCGCCGCCGATCTCGGCCGCATGCGCGCCGCCACCGCCGGGCTCGGGCTCGGCGATGTGGGCCTTCAGGAATTCGGCCAGGCGGACAGCATCCTGGTGCGCCTGCCCGTGCAGGCCGATGAGGCCGGGACGCAGCGCGCGGTGGCGGCGGTGCGCACGGCGCTGGAAGGTGCATCGCCCGGGCTTCGCGTGGTGCGGGTGGAGGCGGTGGGCAACCGCATCTCGGCCGAGCTGTTCCAGGGCGGGCTGATCGCGCTCGGCATCAGTTTCGCGGCCATGCTGCTGTACATCTGGTTCCGCTTCGAATGGCAGTTCGCGGTGGCGGGCATCGCAACCCTGCTGCTCGACACCAGCAAGGTGGTGGGGCTGATGGTGCTGACCGGCATCGAGTTCAACCTGACCACCGTCGCGGCGATCCTGACCATCATCGGCTTCAACGCCAACGACAAGGTGGTGGTGTTCGACCGGATGCGCGAGAATCTGCGCAAATTCAAATTGATGCCGCTGCGCGACCTGGTTGACCTGAGCATCAATGAGACGCTGAACCGCTCAATCGGCACCTCCATGACGCTGCTGCTCAGCGCGCTGCCGCTGGCCTTGTTTGGCGGCGCGGCGCTGGAGGGCTTCGCCTGGTTGATGATCGCGGGCATCGCCATCGGCACGGCCTCCTCGACCTTCATCGCGGCACCGATCGTGCTGTTCACCGGCGCGGGCGCGCTGCGCAAGGCGACCGAACCGCCTGCCGCCCCCGCACAAGCGGGCTGAGCCGTGTCCCGCTTCGGCCGGCGCGCGCTGCTGGCCGCCTCGGTCCTGCCAATGCCCGCGCTCGCCAGCCGATCGCTCCCGATCGTGCTGGTGGTGGGCAGCCGGCTCGGCACCACCGCTGACCTGTGGGCACGCTCCGCCGCGCCTTTCCTGGAACGCCACTGGCGCCATGCGGCCGTGACGGTGCGCAACCTGCCCGGCCGCGGTGGCCTGGCGGCGTTGGAGGAGGTGGCGGCGACCGAGGTGGGGCAACGGCAGATCGCCGTCTTCGCAGCCCCCTTGCTGCTGGCGCGCGCGATCGAGGCGGGCGGCGCCTCGCCCCTGGCTGGCCTGCGGCCGCTGGCCGCCATCCAGGAGGAAGCGCTGGTGCTGGTCGGCCGGCCCGATGCGCCGATCGATCCGGCGCGGATCGCCGATGATGGGCGGCCGCTGGCCACCCCCGCCGCCGGCACCGCCGCGCATCTCGCGGCCCGGCGCATCGCGGCCCCGAGCGGCCTTGCCGTGCTGCCCTTTGCCTCGGCGGTCGCGGCACGCCAGGCCGCCGCGGCCGGCCACGCGGTGGCCGCCCTGTTGCCGCTGGCCGACGCGGCGCCGGCCTTGCGTGAAGGGAAGCTGGTGGCCCTCGGCGTGACGGGCCGCACGCCCAACCCGCTGCTGCCCGACGTGCCGACCCTTGCCGTGCCGGGGGGCGAGCTTCTGGCGCTGCCCCATCGCGGCTTCATGCTGCCGTCCGGCGCGCCGGAGTCGGTGGCGCACCGCCTGCTGCCCGGAATCGCGTCGCTCGCAAGCGATCCGGATTTCGTCAAGGACCGCGCGGCGCAGGGGCACGCTGCGCGCTTCCTGCCGCCCGACGCATGGGCCATGTTGCTGGAACAAATGGACAATGAGCTGCGCGACCGCTGGCGTGACGACCCCTGGATCGTCCGTTCGGGCTGAGCGCCCGGGCAAAGCCAGTGTCAATTTTTATTAGTGATTGTCTAAAAGACTAAGCCTCCCCTATATCGCTCCGGGGCGGCGTATACGGCTGGCCCTGTGCTCGACGTGATGGTGAGGAATTGGGGAACTTGATGCCGCGCCTGACGCGCCGGTCTTCCGTTGATGCTGGTGCATTCCTGCTCGTCGCGTGGGATCCGGCCGTGATCGCCGTGACGCGGGAAGCCGCGCGGAGCCTGGCTGGCAGCCCGGATATCCAGCTTGTCAGCCCCGATGAGGCGCTGCACCGCCTGGTTGGCCCAGGCCCGGCGCCCACCCATGTCGTGCTGGAAGAGGATGCCGGCCACCCGCTCGGACAGGCCTTGTTGCAGGCGGCAGCCGACCCTTTCAGTGGCGTTGGCGTGGTGATGGTGGCGCCACACGGCGGTCGGTCCACCCATGTTCCGGCGGCGCGGGGCCTGCGCACCGTGATGCCCGATGCCGGCAGCCTGGCCGCCGCGCTTGGCGCCCCCCGGACCATGCGGCGCCCCCTGGATGGGCCGGAAGCGCTCGCCACCGGCATGTCACGCGGCGAGATCACCGTCCGTTTCCAGCCCATCGTCTCCCTGGTTGACCGCCGCCTGCTGCTGCTCGAGGCATTGGCACGCTGGGAGCGGCCGGATGCCGCGCTTGGTGCCGCCGCCTTCGTCGGCATGGCCGAGCGCGCAGGCCTTGCCGCGCAACTGGCCGCCGTGGTCGCCAGCCGGGCTCTCTCGGAGCTGGCGGCCCTGCCATCCAGGCGCCATGTCCGGCTGACGTTCAACATGCCGCTGGCCGTGCTGCTGCAGCCCGAGTTGCCGCGCTGGCTCTCCACGGCGGTCCGCTCGGCAGGACTTGATCGGCGGGACCTGCTGATCGAGCTGACCGAGTCGATGGCCGTCACCGACACCTCGCATCTGCGACGGGCCCTGCAACGGTTGCGGACGGCGGGCTTCGGGGTGTTGCTCGACGACCTCGCCTTGTACGACCGCCGCGCCCATCTGCTCGACCTGCCCTTCGCGGGCGTCAAGCTGGACCGGAGCCTTGTGAACAGCGTCCCGACTTCTTTCCGGGCGCGCGCGGAGGTTCGGCAGATCGTCCGGCGCGCGCATGCGGGGGGGATGTTCGTAGTGGCCGAGGGGGTTGCGGACCCGCAGCTCTGGCGCGCGGCGTTGGCCACCGGCTGTGACATGGCGCAGGGCTTTGGCGTTGGACGGCCGCTATCGGCCGCGGCACTTCCCGCCTGGCAGACGGCTTGGCGGGCCGCGATGCTGGAACCGGCGAAGCAGGCCTGATGTACCCTGCCTGATGTGCCGGGCTTGATCCGGGCGCCAAGGGCCGCGACAAGGACACGCTGAAGAAGGCGGACGAGGCCCATGGCGTTCCCGCATGATGACAAGGCCTGGGCGGAGACCGCGGGGTTCCTCCAGGCGCAGCTCAAGCCCGCCGATCGGGTGCTTGCGCCCGACCTGTTCCGCTGGGTGGTGCCGCGCGCGCAGCGCTTCATGGCGGCGCGCAGCGCGACGCCGCGCGATTTCGAATGGGTGGTAACCCACAAGGGCGAGATGGCGGCCCTCCCCCGCCCCTTTCTGGAGGCGCTGGCGAAGCAATCCGTCGCCGTCTTCGCCAACCCGGTCTTCGTGGTCTGGGCCAGCGCGCCGCCCCGCGGCCTGAAGGATCTGGCGGACAGCGACCATGTGCGCGCCTTCCATGTGAACCTGGAATCGCTGCCCGCCACGCCACCCCCGCCGCCATCCCGGCCGCAGCCGGCGGCGGTTGCGGCCAGCCCCGCGCCGGCGCCGCGCAGCGTGGTGGCGGTCACCGAATTGCCGGAGGTGCCGGCGCGCCCCTGGCTTGCCCCCGGCGGCCTGCCTGGGGCCGGGCGCGAGCGCGCCTTCCAGCAGGAAATCGACCGGCTGACCGCCGAGATGTTCCATGGCGGGGCCGGCCTTTCGCTGCTGGATATCGGCTGCGGCAGCGGCCGGCTGGGCCCCGTGCTGCCGGCGGCGCGCGCGGTGACCGGGATCGACATCGATCCGATGGCGCTCGATCGCGCCGTGGCCCGCCATGCCGAGCGGCCAGGCTTCGACTTCGTCCGCATGGACGCGACGCGGCTTGGCTTCGCCGATGCCAGCTTTGACGGCGCGCTGATGCTGGATGGCGCCGATGCCTTCACCGACCTGCCTGCCGTGCTGGCGGAAGCCGCGCGCACACTGGCTTCGGGCGGGCGGTTGATGCTGACGGCGCCCAATCGGGACAGCCTGGCGCTGCGGGCGCTGCGCCGCCTCGGGCTGCCGATCCCGGGCCGCTGCTTCGGGGTGCAGCAGCTCACCGGCATGCTGCGCGCCGCGGGGCTGACGGTGATTCGCAGCGAGGGGCTGTTCCTCTCGCCCGGCTGGGCGCTGCCCGGCGCGGGGGGCGCGCTCGGCCCGCTGGAGGAAGATCCGGAATTCATCGAGGCGGCGCGGCTGCTGGGTGCCCGGATCGGCCCCGACTATGCGCTGGCCTTTGTGCTGCTGGCCCGGAAGGGTTAGGCCTCGAGCGGCTTCGCAAAGGTCAGGCGGTTGCCGTCGGGATCGCGCAAGCTGAATTCGCGCAGCCCGTAACTGAAGTCGGTGGGCGGCACTTCGACGGCGCCGCCCTTCCCCGCGAACTCGGCGTGCAGCCCATCCACGTCGGACACCATCACATGCACCTGCCCCTGCCCACGCGCCGCCGGTGCGCGCGCGGCTGGCATCAGATCAAGGCGCAGCGCGCCGCGTTCCACCGCGGCGTAGTCTGGCGGGTTGCCCACGCGCAAGCATTCCGCGCAGCCGAGCTTGCCCACATGGAAGTCCAGGCTGGCCGCCACATCGGCAACCACGAACACCGCGGCAAGCCGCCGCAGCGCGATCATTCGCTGCGGATGCCCCCCTCGCGGATGATCGGCGTCCAGCGGGCCACCTCGCGGGCGATATGCGCCGCGAAATCGGCCGGGCTGCCGCCAACCACCGTGCCGGCCTGCGTATCAAAAATGCGTTGCTTCACCTCGGGCAGGGCGGCGATACGCGCGAAGACCTCGTTGATCCGCAGTGCCAGCGCCGGGTCCATGCCGGCCGGCCCCACCACCCCGTGCCAGACCGCGCATTCGAAGCCCGGCAGCACCGAGGAGACGGGCGGCACATCGGCCAGCAGCGGCGTGCCGGCGCTGGTGCCGATACCCAGCGCGCGGGCATTGCCCTGGCGGATCTGGCCGATGCCGGAGGAGACGGTCGGGAAGCCGAATTGCGCATCGCCGCGGATCAGCGCCGTCACCATCTCGGCGCCCGAGCGGTAGGGGACATGCACCATGCGGATCCCGGCCTCGCGCAGGAACAGCGCCATGAACAGATGGCTGCCATTGCCGTTGCCGGCCGAGGAATAGGTGAAGCGATCGGGTTCGGCCTTCGCCTGCGCGATCACCTCGGCCATGGTGCGCGCCGTCACCGCGGGATGCGCCATCAGCACCGCCGGCAGGCTGACCAGGTGGATGATCGGCGTGAAGGCCGTTGGCGGATCATAGGCCAAAGCGGGGTTGAGTTCCTTCCCGATGGCGTTGGCGCCGATATCGGCCATCATCAGGGTCAGCCCATCCGGGCGTTCGCGGGCCACGGCGGCGCCCGCGATGGCGCCGCCGGCGCCCGGACGGTTCTCCACGACCAGGGTCTGGCCGCCCGACATCTCGGGGAAGCGCGCCGCGACGGTGCGCGACAGCGTGTCGATCGCGCCACCGGCCCCGAAGGGTACGATCAGGCGAATGGGCCGGTCCGGCCAGGCCTGGGCGCGGGCGCCCGCGGGCAGCAGGGAAGGGGCGGCCAGCAGCGACAGGGCGGCACGGCGCCCAAGCGCGGTGGTGCGGGTGTTTTTCATCGTCGTTTCCTCGGGCGGTGCGCCTTGGCTCATGAAAATGGACTTACCAGCGTGGATGCACAACTATCTTGGACGCTATAGCTGTTGCAGCCATCATCGACTCGGAAACCGGCCCCATGACCTGGTCCATCGCAGCGCATGATCCCGCCACCGGCGCCTTCGCCGTTGCCGTGACCACCTGCGCCTTCGCCGTCGGCGCCTCCTGCCCCTTCGTCCGCGCCGGGGTTGGCGCCGTGTCCACCCAGTCGATGACCAACCGCTACCTCGGCCCGGCGGTGCTGGATGGCCTGGCCCGGGGCCTGTCGCCGGCCGCCGCCATCGAGGGCGCGCTGGTCGGCGATGATGGCAAGCATCTGCGCCAGATCCATGCCGTGGACCGGCACGGGCGCAGCGCCGCCTTCACCGGCCAGCATTGCGTGGAGTGGAGCGGTGAGATCACCTCGGCCCACATCTCGATCGCCGGCAATATGCTGGCAGGCCCGGCCGTGCTGAGCGACACCTACGCCGCGCTGGTCACCAACCCTGACCTGCCGCTGGCCGAGCGCATGCTGGGCGGCCTGGATGCCGGCGAGGCGGCGGGCGGCGACCGGCGCGGGCGCCAATCCGCGGCCCTGGTCCTGGTCACCACCGAGGACTTCCCCGACCTGTCCATCCGTGTGGACGACCATACCCAGCCGCTGGTCGAGCTGCGCCGCCTGCTCGGCATCTGGCAGCGCGAGCGCGCCCCCTTCCTGCGGGATGCGCCCTCCAAGGCGCGCCCCTCGGGCATGGTGGACATGGACATGATCGAGCGGCGCTGGGCCAAGGCCGGGTTGGACCTCAAGTTCCGGCGGTGAGTGCCCCGCGGGCGGCCTGGGTTTCCGCCCTCTCGGCCACGCTGATGATGCAGACGGTGGGCACCTTCCTGTCCCAATCCGTCCCCGTGGTGGCGCCCCTGATGACAGCGGCGCTCGGCCTGCCGCCCGAGGCGGTCGGCAGCTTCAGCACGCTGAATACGCTGGGCGCCATCCTGTTCCTGCTGTTCGGCGCCCCCTTTGTCGCGCGCTTCGGCGCCGCACGGATGTTGCAACTGGGGGCGCTGGTGGGCGCCACGGCGCTTGGCGTGGCCGCGCTTGGCTGGGCCGCGACCTTGCCCTTGGCGGCGCTGCTGATGGGAATCGGATACGGCCCGACGGGGCCGGCGGGCAGCCGGCTGCTTCAGGCCACGGCGCCGCCACGCCATCGCGTGCTGATCTTCTCGGTGAAACAGGCGGGGGCCCCGGCGGGGGGCGCGTTGGCGGGGCTGGTGGCCGCGCCCGTCGCGGCGATCTGGGGCTGGCAGGCCGCCCTGCTGGTGGGCGTCTCGGTGGCGCTGGTGGCGGCCGGCATCCTGCACCGGCTGCGCCGCGGGCTGGACGGCGACGAGGATCGCACCAGCACGCCCGTGTCGCTGGGCACCGTGTTCACCGCGAAGACGCTGCGCGCGCCGCTGCTGGCGCTCCGTCTCTCGCCGATCCTGCCGCCGCTCTGTCTCCAGGCCTTCGCCTTTGCCGCCATGCAGGGCGCGCTGATGAGCTTCTGCGCCACCTGGCTGGTCGAGGTGCAGGGCTATTCCCTGGCGGCGGCCGGGCAGACCTATGCGGTGATGCTGGCGGCCGGCGTCGCCGGGCGGCTCGGGCTTGGTTGGTTCGCGGATCGCATGGGCGACGCCACCCGCACCCTGGCGCTGCATGGCCTGGTCTCGGCGTCGCTGGCCACCTTGTTCGTGCTGGGCGCGCCGGGGGCGCCGGTTGGGCTGGTCTTGCTGCTGGCCTTCGGCGTCGGCTTCACCGCCATGTCCTGGAATGGCATCTTCCTGGCCGAAGTGGCGCGCGTGGTCCCCGCCACCGCGGTCGCGGAAGCCAGCGCGGGGGCCATCCTGCTATGCTTCCTCGGCTATCTTCTCTCGCCGGCGGCCTTTGCGCTGACGGTCGCCATGACGGGCAGCTGGACCCTGCCCTTCCTGGTTGCAGCGGCGCTGCTGGCCAGCGTGTCGTTGCTGGTCTGGGGCCTGGCCTCGGCCGCGAAGACCCGCCGGTAGCAGGTTCCGCGTGTTTTTGTGGCACCTGCCTCATGCCAGGGCTGGCAGCACGCATCCGCCTATCGATTGCCCATAGGTAACAGGCTTGCAATTTGGCGAATGGCCTGACATCTGCCGTTTCCTGAGCGATTGCACCTTCGCAATCGGGGAGACCAGGGAGACAAGAATGAAGTGGTCCATGCTTGCCGCTGCCGCGGCGGCCTTCGTGTCGTTTGGCGCGGCTGATGCGCTCGCCGGTCGCGACCTCGACCAGATCAAGTCGCGCAACGTGCTGCGTTGCGGCGTGCAGGGTCCGTCCAACCCCGGCTTCGGCGTGCCCGACAGCCAGGGCCGTTGGGGCGGCTTCAACGTTGAAGTCTGCCGTGCCATCGCGATCACCATCTTCGGCGATCCGAACCGCGTCGAATTCGTCCCCGTGACCACGCAGTCGCGCTTCCCGGCCCTGTCGTCGGGCGAAGTGGACGTGCTGTCCAACAACACCACCTGGACGCTGACGCGCGACACCAACGTCAACCGCTTCAACTTCCCGGCCATCACCTTCTATGACGGCCAGGCGCTGATGGTGCCCCGCCGGCTTGGCGTGACCGCCGGCCGCCAGCTGAACGGCGCCACCGTCTGCGTGCAGCCCGGCACCACGACCGAGCTGAACATCTCGGACTTCTTCCGCGCCAACAACATCCGCTTCACCCCGGTGGTGATCGCCGACCTGGACGAGATTCGCCGCGCCTATGACAGCGGCCGCTGCGACGTCTTCACCAACGACTTCGCCGCGCTGGCCGCGCAGCGCACGCTGCTGACCCGCCCGGCCGACCATGTGATCCTGCCGGACCGCCTCTCGAAGGAGCCGCTGGCCGTCACCGTCCGCCAGGGCGATGATGAGCTGGCGAACATCGTGGCCTGGACCACCTTCGCGCTGATCGATGCCGAGGAGATGGGCATCACGATGGCGAATGTGGAACAGATCGCCGGCAGCTCCACCAACCCGGTCGTGCGCCGCCTGCTGGGCGTCGAAGGCAATATGGGTGAGAGCCTGGGCGCCGCCCGTGCGGACTTCGCACGCCAGATCATCCGCACCTTCGGCAACTATGGTGAGATCTTCGAGCGTCACCTCGGCACCGCCACCCCGCTCGGCCTGGAGCGCGGCCAGAACAATATCTGGACCCGTGGCGGTCTGCTCTACGCGCCGCCGGCGCGCTGAGCCTTGCCACACGATCCCCGCCTGACCGGGCACCGCGCCATCCGGCCGGTCCCTGTCGGCGGGGATCTCCCCTCGCAGCGCCGGCCGCATGAAGGTGCGGCCGGCTGCGACCTTCCCTCCCCCTTCGGACATTGCGCATGAGCAGCACGACGTCGTCCGCCATGCCGGCCGCAAAGGGATTGCCCTTTGGGATGACGCCGCGGGGCCTTGCCATCCAAGCCGCCCTGCTGGCCGCCGTCGTGGCGCTTGGCATGTGGTTCTGGTCGAACGCCGAGGCCAACATGGCCGCGCGCGGCCTGCAATTCGGCTACGCCTTCCTTTACCGCTCCGCCGGCATTCCGATCGGCGAGAGCGTCATCGCCTACACACCCTCGGATTCCTATCGCCAGGCGCTGACCGTCGGGCTGCTGAACACGCTGCGCGTCGCGATCCTCGGCATCATCATCTGCACCGTGCTCGGCATCCTGCTCGGGCTGGCGCGGCTTTCCACCAACCCGCTGCTGCGCAGCCTGGTGGGGGGCTATATCGAGGTGGTGCGCAACACGCCGCTGGTGCTGCAGCTGGTGTTCTGGCACGCGGTGCTGCTGCAAATGCCGCCGGTCCGCCAGGCGCTGAGCCCGCTGCCGGGCGTGTTCCTTTCGCAGCGCGGCCTGAAGATTCCCGTGTTCCTGGCGGATCCCGCGCTGTTCGCGCTGCTGCTGGGCCTGGCCGCGGCGCTGATTGGCTGGTGGCTGTTGCTGCGCCGGGAAGCGGCGCGCCAGATCGCCACTGGCGACCGCCGCCCCACCATCCTGCCGGGCCTTGCCATGCTGTTCGGCCTGCCGGGGCTTGGCATGCTGCTGGCCGGCGCGCCCACCGTCGAATGGCCGGCACTGGCGGGCTTCAACTTCGAAGGCGGCGTCACCCTCTCGCCGGAATTCTTCGCCCTGCTGATCGGCCTGGTCATCTACACCTCGGCCTTCATCGCCGAGATCGTGCGATCGGGCATCCAGAGCGTGCATAAGGGGCAATGGGAGGCAGCGCGCGCGCTCGGCCTGCCGCCCGGGCGCATCATGCGGCTGATCATCCTGCCGCAGGCGCTGCGTGTCATCATCCCGCCGCTGACCAGCCAATATCTGAACCTGACCAAGAATTCCTCGCTGGCCGTGGTCATCGGCTATCCGGACCTGGTCAGCGTCGCCAACACCTCGATCAACCAGACCGGGCAGGCGATCGAGGTGATCACCATCTTCATGGCGGTCTACCTGATCATCAGCCTCATCACCTCGGCCCTGATGAACTGGTACAATGCGCGCGTGGCGCTGCTGAAGGAGCGCTGAGATGAGCGCGACAACCGCCCGCGCGCCGCGCGGCCCCTCGGTCACCGAGCAGCTGACCAGCTTCGTGAAGGGTTGCTTCGCGGGGCCGGTGAACAGCGCGCTGACACTCGCCTGCATCGCCATCCTGTACCTGGTGGTGCCGCCCTTCTGGGGCTGGGCGGTCAGCGACGCCACGCTGTTCGGCACCGCGCAGGATTGCCGCGCGGCCGGCGGCGCCTGCTGGGCCTTCGTGCGCGAGAAATTCTGGTTCTCCATCTTCGGGCTCTACCCGTATGAGGAGCGCTGGCGGCCCGCCACCATGCTGGTGATCCTGGTGGCGATGGTGGTCGCCTCCACGCAGCGCCGGCTGTGGGGGCGCGGGCTGCTGGTCGCCTGGGCCGTGGCCGCGCCGGGCATGTGGATGCTGATGCAGGGCGGCGTCTTCGGCTTGTCCTATGTGCAGACGCGCCAGTGGGGCGGGCTCAGCATCACCGGCATCATCGCCGTCTATGGCGTGGCACTGGGCTATCCGCTGGCGATCCTGCTGGCGCTTGGCCGGCGCAGCGAACTCACCCTGGTCCGCTGGTTCTGCACCGGCATCATCGAATGCGTGCGCGGCGTGCCGCTGATCAGCCTGCTGTTCATGGCGGCGATCATGCTGCCCCTGTTCATGCCGCAGGGCGTCTCGATCGACCGGCTGGTCCGCGTGCTGGTCGCCTATACGCTGTTCACCGCCGCCTACATGGCGGAAGTGGTGCGCGGCGGGCTGCAGGCGATGCCGCGCGGGCAGTATGAGGCCTCGGACGCCATCGGCCTCGGCTATTGGCAGAAGATGCGCCTGATCATCCTGCCGCAGGCGCTCACCATCACCATCCCCGCCCAGGTCAACACCTTCATCGGCCTGTTCAAGGATACGACGCTGGTGGTGGTGATCGGCGTGTTCGACTTCTTCACCACGCTGCGCGCGGCACTCGGCGACCCGAACTGGCTCGGCTTCCCGACCGAGGCCTATCTGTTCGCGGCCGGCGTCTACTTCCTGCTGTGCTTCATCATGAGCCTCTACTCGCAGCGGCTTGAGCGGAGCCTGCGACCCGAGTCTCGCTAGACTGTGCTCAACAAAGGTTGACCACAGTCTAGCCTTTGCCGAGAGGCTGATTCACGCCTTTGGTGATTCCACCAAAGACGATCAGGCTCTCGCACCCTTGCCGTCCGCGCTGGGCGGGGCCAAGCAGCGCCACGCGGTCGGTGGAGGTTGGTGATGTCGGTTCGGCTCGGGATCTTGGGCTTCGGTATCATGGGGGAGAGGCTGCTGCGCGCGGCGCTGGCCCATGATCCGGCGGTGATCCGCGCGGTCGCGGTGTGGGATCCCTCCCCGGCCGCGGCCACCCGCCTGGCCGCGCTGCCCGGCGCACCGCCGATGCTGGCCGATGCGGGCGCGGTGATCGGTGCCGCCGACGCCATCTACATCGCCGCCCCGCCCGCCGCGCATATCCCGCTGGCCGAGGCTGCCTTGGCCGCGGGCCGCGCGATCTTCCTGGAAAAGCCGCTCGCCACCGACCTGCCCGACGCGCGGCGCTTCGTGGCCAGCGCGGCCGAGGCTCGGGCGGCGGTGAACTTCCCCATGGCCTCCTCGCCGGCAGTGGCTGAGCTGGCCGACTGGCAGGCCGGGATCGGCGCGGTGACGGGCCTGTCGATCCACGCGCAATTCGCCACCTGGCCGCGCGCCTGGCAGCGCGATGCCGCCGGCTGGCTGGCCCGCCGGGCCGAGGGCGGCTTCACCCGCGAGGTGCTCTCGCACTTCCTGTTCCTGACGCAGCGGCGCCTGGGTCCGCTCACGCTGCACGAGGCGCGTGTCACCTGGCCGGAAGGCGATGGCAGCGAGACCGACCTGATCGCCCGCCTGGATGCCGGCGGCGTGCCCGTGGTGATGACGGGCCGTGTCGGCCGCACCGACCTGGACGAGACCAATACGTGGCGCCTGGCCGGCACGAAGGGCGCCATCCGGCTGCGCGACTGGTCCATCGCCGAGATCGAGGGCGCGGATGGCACCTGGCGCACCGCCCCCGACGCGCTGCCGAACCCCGCCATGCGCCCGCTGGTCCTGCAACGCCAACTCGACAAGCTGGCGGCGATGACCCGGGGCGCGCCCACCGACCTGGCAAGGCTGGCCGAGGCGCTGGAGGTGCAGGAGGTGGTGGAGGCCATCCTCGCCGCCTGATCCGCCGCTATTCCGCCCGATAGGCCAGCCTGAGGCCGCCCCAATGCCGGCCGCGCACCATGATGGGCGCCGAGCAATCCTTCATCAGTGCCACCTGCCCGCCCCCCATGTCGCGCCGATAGGCCTGCAGCAGGAAGGGCGCCGTGCTGCGGGCGGCGCCGAGCCCGGTGCGGTCCGCGAAGATCCGCCGGTTGCGCGCATGCGCCGCGTTCCAGGCCGTCTCGCCCGGGCGCTGCGGCTGGCTGAAGGCCGGGTTGTGCGTTGGCAGATAGGCGTTGCGATCGACCGCCGCGCAGAACACCACCCGCGGGTCGAAGCCCAGCAGCGGGTCCTGCAGGGGTGGCAGGACGCGGTCGGTGAATTGGGTGAAGGCGGCCATCAATTGCGGGGGATCGCTGCCAGCCACGGGCTGGTAGCCCGTGTCGAACAGGGCGGCTTCCGTGATCTCCCCGGCATCGAGGGCAGCCTCGAAGCGCGCCGAGATGGACGCGGCCGCTTCCGTGACCGCCGCGATGAAGCGGCTGTCCGGCGTGGTGGCGCCGCTGGCCGCGGCATCCTGCAACAGCGTCTCGGCCAGGCTCTGCACCGCATCGCCCCGCGCCGCGGCCGCATCAAGCTGCGCGCGTGCCGTCCCCGTGGCCATCGCCTGGGCGCTGATGGCGCGACGCACACCCTCGACATGCTCGGCGACGGCGCCGGCCTCGGTGGCCAGGCTTGCGACATCCAGGGCAGCATCGGCGACCGTGGCGGTCAGCGTGGCCAGGGCGCCGCTGGTGGCGCGCGCCGCCGCGGCGCCGGCGGTGGCCGCGGTGGCGCTGCTGTCGGCGGCGTGCCGAAGCGCGGTGGCGGTGCGGACCAGTTCCGCAATGGTGGTGGCGATCTGCTGGGCGGCGGTGCGGGTCTCGGCGGCCAGCCCCTTCACCTCGGCGGCCACCACCTTGAAGCCGGCCCCGGCGGCGCCGGCCCGCGCAGCCTCGATGGTGGCGTTGAGGGCCAGCATGTTGGTCTGGCGCGCGATGCCCTCGATCAGGTCCGTGATGCGCGCCACCTCCGCCAGGGCGGCTTCCTGCGCCAGAACCTGGCCTGCCGCGACCCGCACCGCTTCCGCCGCCCGGGCGGCAAGATGTCCGGATTCTTCCGCCCTGAGGCGGGCTGCCGCGGCCTCCTGCTGGATGGTCGTCAGCGCCTGGTCGGCGGCCTTGGCGCGGATGGCCATGCCATCGGTGGACCTGGCGACCGAATCGGCACCGCCGCGCATCGCCTCCGCCGCCCGCGCGGCTTCGGCAACCGCCGTGCTGACGACCGTGAGGCCCCCGGCAATGTCCGCGACATGGACCGAAAGGCCGCCAAGCCCGGCAGCCAAACCCGTCAGCGCATCGGCCCCGGTCTCGGCAGGTCGCAAGGCGGGCTGGGGCATGCGGTGTTCTCGCGGCGATGGGCAACGCCGTGTGTCGCCCACGACCGGTTAACCGAGCGTGACCTGCCCACAGGCCCTAAACCTCGTAAGGCAGGCCAACATAATTCTCGGCCAGCGCGGTCATCCCCGCCGTCGAGCTGCAAAGATAGGCAAGCTCGGCCGACTGCACCCGATGCTCGAAGGCGTCGCCGGCGGCAAAGCGATGCAGCATGCTGGTCATCCACCAGGAGAAGCGCTGGCCCTTCCAGATGCGGCGCAGGCAGATTTCGGAATAGCGGTCGAGCAGGTCGCTCTCGCCCGCCTTGAAGCAGCGCTCCAGGCCGCGGGCCAGCACGCGGATGTCGGCAATCGCCAGGTTCATCCCCTTGGCGCCGGTCGGCGGGACGATATGCGCGGCGTCGCCGGCCAGGAACAGGCGCCCATGGCGCATCGGTTCCACCACGAAGCTGCGCATGGCGGTGACGCCGCGCTGGAAGATCTCGCCTTCTTCCAGCCCATCGCCGCAGCCGAGCCGCAGATGCAGCGCATCCCAGATGCGCCTGTCCGACCAGCCGGCCAGATCCTCGTCCGGCGCGCATTGCAGGTAGAGCCGGCTGATGCTCTCGCTGCGCATGGTGGCCAGGGCGAAGCCCTGCTCATGGCGCGCATAGATCAGCTCATGCGACACGGGGCGGGACCGGCTGAGGATGCCGAGCCAGGCGAAGGGATAGAGGCGGTCATAGACGCTGAGCAGCTCCGCCGGGATGGCGCCGCGGCAGATGCCATGGAAGCCATCGCAGCCGCCGATGAAGGCGCAATCGACGCGCTGCGCCACGCCATCATGCACGAAGGTCACGCAGGGGGCGGCGCTGTCCACATCATGCACCGCCACGTCGGCCACCTCGAACAGGATCGGCGCATGGTCGCCCACCGCGCCCGCTGCCAGCCGCGCGGCGATCAGATCCTTCACCACTTCCTGCTGACCGTAGATGGTCACCACCTTGCCGGTCAGCTCGGTGACGGGGATGCGATGGCCGACGCCGTCCCAGCGGAGCTCGATGCCGGTATGCGCCAGGCCCTCGCGCTTCAGGCGGTCCGCGACGCCGGCTTCGGTCAGCGTGTCGACGCTGCCCTGTTCCAGCAGGCCCGCCCGGACCCGCCCCTCGACATAGGCGCGGGAGCGCGCTTCCAGCACGATGCTGTCGATGCCGGCCAGGTGCAGCAGGTGCGACAGCAGCAGGCCGGCCGGGCCGGCGCCGATGATGGCGACCTGCGTGCGCATCAGTTCGCCCCGATCGGCGCGGCGCCCCCGGCCTTCGGCCCCGGCAGGTCGATCTCGATCGCGAGGGTGGAGGCGTTGCCGCCGCGTTCCAGCGAGACATTCACCTTGGCCGGGTCCACCGCCACATAGCGGGCGACCAGCGCCACGATTTCCTGCTGGAGCTTCGGCAGGAAATCCTCGCGCGTGCGGCCGATCCGCTCATGCGCCAGCACGATCTGGAGCCGTTCCTTGGCGACGCCGGCGGTGGTGTCGGGCTTGCGCGCCCGGAAGATGTCGAGCCAACCCATCAGGCGGCCCTCCCACCGAACAAGCGGGAGAAGAAGCCCTTCTTGCCCGGCTCGAGGAAGCGATGTTCCACCTTGTTGCCGAGGAAGCGGGAGACCGCATCCTTGTAGGCCTGTCCGGCGACGCTTTCGGCATCCATGATGACCGGGTTGCCGGTGTTGGAGGCGCGCAGCACGCTCTCGCTCTCCGGGATCACGCCGAGCAGCGGAATGGCCAGGATTTCGCGGATATCCTCAAGCTTCAGCATCTCGCCACGCTCGACCCGGGCCGGGTCGTAGCGGGTTACCAGCAGATGCTCGCGCACCGGGTCGCGCTTATCCTCGGCCCGCTTCGACTTGGATTGCAGCACGCCCAGGATGCGATCGGAATCGCGGACCGAGGAGACTTCTGGATTGGTGACCACGATCGCCTGGTCGGCAAAATACAGCGCGAGCAGCGCGCCCTTCTCGATGCCGGCCGGGCTGTCGCAGATGATGTAGTCATTGTCCTTCGACAGTTCCTCGATGATGGTCGCGACACCTTCCTTGGTGAGCGCGTCCTTGTCGCGGGTCTGGCTGGCCGGCAGGATCTGCAGCGTGTCGACGCGCTTGTCGCGGATCAGCGCCTGGTTCAGCCGCGCCTCGCCGCTGATCACGCTGACGATGTCGTACACCACGCGCCGCTCGACCCCCATGATCAGGTCGAGGTTGCGCAGCCCCACGTCGAAATCGATCACCACTGTCTTCTTGCCGGCCTGCGCCAGCCCGGTGGCGAAGGCCGCCGATGAGGTGGTCTTGCCCACGCCCCCCTTGCCCGAGGTGACGACGATCACTTCCGCCATGCTGACCCCCTGTTGCTGCCGCTCATCTTGATCCCAGCCGTCGCCGGCCGCCCTTCAACCCAGCGCATCGAAGCGCATCTGTTCGCCGATCAGCCGGGCCATGACGGCCTTGCCGATCGGCGCATCGCCAAGCCCCTCGCGCACCGCGTAATAGCCCGCGATCGAGATCAGCTCGGGATCGAATTGCGTGGCGAAGACCCGCGCCTCCGCCCGGTCCTGGCCGCCCGCAATGGCCCGCCCGAGGAGCCGGCCATAGACATGGATATTGCCGTCCGCGATCACTTCCGCCCCGCGATTGACGGTGCCGACCACGATCAGGTCGCGCCCCTGCGCCCAGATCCGCGTGCCGGCCCGCACCGGCTGATCCACGATCATGGCAGGCTCGGCCGGCAGCGGCGCGGGCGGTGGGGGTGCGGCCGCGACGGGCTGCGGCAGCGGCGCCACCTCGGCGCCCGGATCCTTTCCGGCCGCGGCGCGCAAGGGGGGCAGGCCGGCACCCTGGGCGGCGGCGCGCATCTCCGGCGTGCCGCCGGTCGTGCCGATGGGCACGATCTCGATGGCGCGCAGCGCCTGCATCAGGCCGGCGAAATCCACATCGGCCGGGCGGCCCGCCACATCATCGAGGCCAATGACCACCGGCGCGAAGCGCAGGAAGCCCGGCGCGCGGCGGAACTGGTCGCCCAGCACCGGCACCACCGCCTCGATCCTGGGATCCAGCAGGCGCAGCACCAGCAGGTTGAAATTGGCCCCGCGCAGCCGGAACGGCTCGACGCGAGAGGGGGGGCTGGAGGCGGCAGACATCGTCGCGACGGGTGCTTCCGGGGCTGCTTGGGTGTCGCACCCGTGTAGCAAGCCCGTGCCGCGTGGCGAAGCCCGCTTGCCGCGCGATAACGGATTGAAGGCGCTTGTCCGCGAAACCTCATCTGCCGTGGCAAGCGCGACTCGGGATGACTTTGCTGAAAGGCGAAAGGCTTGGCGGCGGGACCTGATCCGCGCAGGCTGCTGGCGCGCCCTGGAGACAAGCCCGATGAAACCTCGCGCCACCCGTGCCGACTATGCCTGGTTTTGCGACATGCCGACCCGCTGGATGGACAATGACGTCTACGGGCACGTCAACAATGTGATCTACTATTCCTGGTTCGACACGGCCGTGGCGCGCTTCCTGCTGGACCTCGGCGTGGTCGAGGGCCCGGCGGCGCCCGAGATCGGCGTGGTGGTTGAAACCCAATGCCGCTACCTGGGCCCGATCGCCTTCCCCGATGCCGTCACCATCGGGCTCCGCGTCGAGCGGATCGGCACCACCTCCATCCGCTACGGCGTCGCCGCCTTCCGCGGGGATGAGCCGACGCTGCGCGCCGAGGGCCATTTCGTGCACGTCTATGTGGCGCGCGACCGCCAGGACCAGCCGGTGCCGCTGCCCGAGCTGCTGCGCAGCCGCGCCGCGCGCTACATCAAGCCTGCGTGATGCCAACCGGTTGACGACGCGGCGCGATCGCGGCACGCGAGACCGAACCTTGCCGCTGGGAGCCAGCCATGCCCACCCCGATGCGCCTTGCCATCCTGGATGATTATCAGGGCGTCGCCCTTTCCATGGGCCCCTGGGACCGGCTGGCCGGATCCGTCGAGATCGAGGTCTTCCGCGACACGCTGACCGACCCCGACGCGCTGGTGGCCCGGCTGGCCCGCTTCGACGCCATCCTGGCGATGCGCGAACGCACCCCCTTCCCCGCCAGCCTGCTCGCGCGCCTGCCCAGGCTGCGGCTTTTGATCACCACCGGCGAGAAGAACCGCAGCTTCGACGTGGCGGCCGCGATGGCGCAGGGCATCACGGTGTGCGGCACGCCGAGTGTCGGCGCGCCCACCGTGGATGTGGCCTGGGGCCTGATCCTGAACCTGCTCCGCGACTTGCCGGCGCAGCAGGCCAGCCTGCGCGCCGGCGGCTGGCAGACCCGTGTCGGCCTGGCGGCCGAGGGGCTGACGCTTGGCATCGTCGGGCTCGGCAAGCTCGGCCAGAAGGTGGCGCGGGTCGGCCAGGCGCTGGGGATGAAGGTGATCGCCTGGAGCCAGAACCTGACCGCCGAGGCCGCGGCCGCCCATGGCGTGACGCGCGTGGACAAGCATGCGCTGTTCGCCGCTGCCGACGTGATCAGCCTGCACCTCGTGCTCAGTGACCGCTCGCGCGGGATCGTGGGCGCGGCCGAGCTTGCCGCGATGAAGCGGAGCGCCATCATCGTGAACACCAGCCGCGGCCCGCTGATCGACCAGCCAGCGCTGGTCGCGGCACTGCATGCCGGGCAGATCGGCGGGGCCGGGCTCGACGTGTTCGACATGGAACCGCTGCCGCCCGGCCATCCGCTGCTGGGCTGCCCCAACACGATGCTGACGCCGCATCTGGGCTATGTGTCGCAGCAGAATTACGCGGCCTATTTCGTGGGCGCGGTGGAGGCCGTCGAAGCCTACCTCGCCGGCAGCCCGATCCTGGTGCTGGCGCCATGACCGACAGCCCCCTGCCCGCCTTCTGGGCCAGCGCCAGCCAGGCCGCGCGCGACGAGGCCTACGACAATACCCGCATGGTGGCCGACAGCGGCGCGCAGATCGCGGCCCGCAACGAGGCCGCTTCCGCCTATCGCGCGGCGCATCCCTTGCACCTCGATCGCGCCTTCGGCCCGACCGAGCGTGAAGCCTGGGACCTGTTCCCGGGCCCCGATCCGGCGGCGCCCTGCCTGATGTTCATCCATGGCGGCTATTGGCAGCGGAACCGGCGGCAGGATTTCGTGCATCTGGCCGCGGGCGCGCACGCCATGGGCTGGTCCTTCGCCGCCCCCGGCTACACGCTGGCGCCCGAAGCCAGCCTGACGCGGATCGCCTGGCAGGTGCATGCGGCGCTGGATTGGCTCGCGGCGCATGGGCCGGCGGAGGGCATCGCCGGGCCGCTGCTGGTCTCCGGCTGGTCGGCCGGCGGGCATCTGGCGGCCCTGGCGCTGGAACATCCGGCGGTGACGGCGGGGCTTGCCATCAGCGGCATCTTCGAGCTTGCCCCGATTCGCGACACCTATCTCAACGCCGCCCTGAAGCTGACCGAGGATGAGCTGGCCAACCTGTCGCCCCGCCGTCGCCCGGTGGTGCAAAAGCCGCTGGCCATCGCCTATGGCAGCGCCGAATTGCCCGAGCTGGTGCGCCAGAGCCGCGATTTCCACGCGCTGCGCGGCGCGGCGCACGCCCCGGGGCCGCTGATCCCCGTCCCCGGCGCCGACCATTTCCGCGTGCTGGAGGCGCTGGGCACCCCGGGGGGCAGCCTGCTGCGCGCCGCGGCGACCTTGCTGGACTGATGTCGGCCGGGGCTGGAAAAGCCCGGCAAGCTTCGCTATAGCCGCCGCGGCGCCGGCGTAGCTCAGGTGGTAGAGCAACGCATTCGTAATGCGTGGGTCGGGGGTTCGAGTCCCTCCGCCGGCACCATTCCTGCCAGATCGGACTGATCGCCGCGCGCCCTCACGCGCGGAACGAGAGGGTGCCGCCGACCGCGCCGAGCGAGGTTCCGCCACCGAACAGTGCCAGCACCTCGCTGCCGGGCTGGGCCACCTGCGGCGCTGCCAGCGCCAGGTAGCGACGGGCCAGCTTCTGCACCTCGCGCGGGTCCTGCAGGTCCTTCACGTCAAAGCGTCGATTGAGCAGGTCGCGCTGCTGGTCGAAGTCCAGCGTGCCGAAGCTGTCGGGCAGCCCCGCGGCGCCGCGCACCACCGCGGTCAGCGCGCGGTCGGCCATCAGCTCCTCCACCCGCGTCACCTTGGATGCGTTGCGCAGGAAGTACAGCGCCTTCCGCAGCCCGCCATTGGCTTCGCCCATCGCCTTCTCGTACCGGTTGGTCGAGGCATCGCGCACGATCCGATCGAGCAGCGCGGGATCGGCGAAGGGGCGCCGGGCGGGCGGCGTGGGCGGATCGCGCCCCGGCGGCGGCGCGGCCGAGGAGAGCAGCGTGCGCGCCCCGGCTGAGAGTTGCGACGTGTCGATCGCGGCCGCCTGGCCGCGCGTCAGCGCCGCCGCCTGGCCGCCGGTCAGCGCTGCCACCTGCGTCGGGCGCAGCAGCGACAATTGCGTGCTGGTCAGGGCGGCGATCTGGCTGGTGCCCATCGCCACCAGGTCGCTTGTCTCGATGGCGCGCAGCTGGACCACGGTCAGCTCGCGCACCTGCGCGGGCGTCAGCGCTGCCACCTGGCTGGAGGAAAGCGCTGCGATGTCGTCCGTATCCAGCCGGCCGATCGCGGCCAGGTCGATCGCGCCAAGCTGCGCCGTGGACAGCGCCGCCACCTGCCGGCTGGACAGCGCGCCCACCTGCGCCGCGGTCAGGCCGGAGACCTGCGCCAGGCTCAAGGCCTGCACCGCGGTGGTGGACAGCGCGTCCACCTGGGTTGGTGTCAGGGCGGAGGCCTGGCGCGTGGCAAAGGCCTGCGCCAGGTCGCGCCAGCGCCGATCCACCAGCCGGTTGGCCAGGCTGGTCGATTCGGCCGGCGGTTCGGTCAGCACCTTGCGGATGATGCCGCGCTTGTCGATTTCGCTTTCCAGCTGGAAGGCTTCCAGCACGATCTGCAGCGTGCGGCGGTCCTTCAGCAGCGCCTCGACATCGTTGATCCCGGCGGCGGCGGTGCGGAAGCGTTCCATGGCCGCCTGATTGTCGCGCCGGCCGTTGAAGCGCGCTTCCAGCGCCGCGCCTTCGCGCGTGGCGACCGCGAAGGCTGGCAGCGCGCCAAGGCCGGGAAGCATGGGCCGTCAGGCCCCGGTGACCGCCAGCGCCTCGGTGCGAACCGCGCTGGCCTGCGCTTCCAGCGCTTCGATCATGTCCCGGTGCAGCGCCAGCAGCGGCTCCAGGGCGCGATCGTCGGACAGGCGCGCATCCGCCTCGCGCTGCGCCCAGAGGCCAAGCGACAGCAGGCGGCCGCGCAGCTCCGGCGCCAGGCGATTGCCCGGGCTCGCCAGGTCGCGAATGAGGATGGCCCACAGGCGATGGGTCTTTTCGAGCGCGATCGCGCGCGTGCGCCGATCGGCGGCCGCGGTCAGCAACCCGTTCACATAGCGAAAGGCGCGCAGCTCGATCTCGCGCGGGCTGGCCGCCACATTCTGGATTGCCGCGTAGCGATGCGCGCCCATGCCATCCCCTTTTGGTCAGGAAGGCGGCGCCGGAGGCCCCGGCGCCGCCAGTCGCGACGATTATCGGAACAGCGAGAGCAGCGACTGGCTCTGCTGGTTGGCGATCGAGAGCGACTGCGTGGCCAGCTGCTGCTTGGTCTGCAGGCTGGTCAGGCGGGCGCTTTCCTCGGCCAGGTCGGCATCGACCAGCGCGCCGAGACCTTCCTTGATCGAGTCGTTCAGCTGCGTGGTGAACGAAGCAAGGCCCTCCACCTGGCGGATATTGGCGCCGAGGTCGGCAAGCCGCGTGCCCATCAGGTCGATCGCACCTTCGACCAGCGCGATCGCCTCATCCTGGCCGGTGCCGGCGGCGGGCGCCGCTTCCACCGTGGCGCCGGTGATGTCGGTTGTCACGTCCGTATTGTTGCCGCGGACCACCAGCGCGCCTTCCGCGCTCAGCCCGGCATCCACGCCGGCTTCCTGCAGGCGGGTGATCAGCGCGGTCACGCGCGCCAGCGGGCTGTCCGTGGCTTCGAACTGCACGTCGAACACCCGCGTATCGGCATCCGGCGTGGTGCCGAGCGCGGCCGAACCATCGCTGAATTCGAACACCAGCTCCACCGGCTCCAGCGCCGTGGTCGGATCGCCGTCCAGGTCGCGCTCGACGGTAATGGTCAGCACCTCGCCATTGGCCGGGGCCAGCGTATCGTCGAAGGTGATGGAGCGGGATGCGCTGTCCACCGTCAGGCCGGTCAGCGCCAGCCCGTCGGTGGTGCTGTTGGTGCCGACCACCGCGGTGACCGAGCCCTGGATGTCGCGCACGATGTCGAGCGTATTGTTGGTGACGCCGTCCACGCCGGTGACGCCGTTCACCAGCAGGTTCACGCCGTTGAAGGTGGCCGAGCGCGCGAAGGCGTCGATATTCTCGAGCGCGTTGGTGATCTGGTTGTTGATCTGGTCCGCATCCAGGCCCTGCTGCTGGCCCTGCGTCATGGTCTGCTTCAGCGTCGCCAGCTCGTTGGAAATCTGCGTCGCCGCATCGCGCGCGACCGTCAGCGCCGACTTGCCGAAGTTGAGACTGTCCTTCACCGCCGCCAGGCCCTTGAGGTCGGCGCGCATGTTCTGCGCGATCGAGAACACGGCCGGATCGTCATTGGCCTTGTTCACCCGCAGGTTGGTCTCGATGCGCTGCTGCGTCTCGCCGAGCTGCTTGCCCAGCATGTTCAGCGAGCGCACCGCCGCCATGGCGGCGACATTCGTATTGACCGAGGACATGGTCCCCACTCCTCATCCTGAAGGCATTCTGCCTGTTGCGCGTGGAGTCTGGCATCTTGCCGCCCCCCCGCGCCCCCGTGACGGCACCGCCGCCCCGGAGTATGGCCAGGCCCGCACGTTGCGATCCTGACCGCGCCGACCTTGCCTGAACCAGGTGAAGCCCTGGTAAAGGCCGGGCCGGAATAGTTCCGACTATTCGGCCGCGAGGCCGATGGCGCCGATCGCGCCCGCCGCCAGGGCGCCAAGCGCCGCCGCCGCCGGCGTGCCGGCACCGATCGGCAGGCCGCTGTTCGGGTCAAGGTTCAGCACCGTCGCCTCATGGCGCATGACGTGCCGCACCAGCCGCAGCGCCTGGTACCATTCATCCTGCTCGGCCAGTGCCAGCGCGCGTTCCAGCAGCTGGCGCGCCATCAGGCTGGTCGTCGCCTGCTGGAAGGCTTCCACCAGAAGGTGGGCATCGGCCAGCGCGGCCTCCCGTTCATCCTCGGGGCCGACATAGGCGCACTGCATCGCGAAGTAGATCCGCCGCGCGGGCGTATTCGCGCTCTCGGGCGTCATCACCTGCTTGCCGAACAGGAACCGGGCTTTCGCCACCAGCTCAACCCGCGTGCGGCTGCGGAAGCGCAAGGAGGCGCCGTTGACCACCATCAGATCGCCGGGCCGCAACTCGAGCACCAAGGTGGACATGCTACACTCCCGAAGGGGGCGGGACGACATGGCGTGGTCGTCGCGCCCGATGGCCGGCATCTCCGGCCGCTCTGCGTTCTTCGCACCCGCGCGGCAACGCCGCGCGTCCCAACTCCTTGGGGGCTGATTCCAACCCCACGCTCTCGCGAAGGGTCACGCCCGACCAACGGACGTCACCCAGCGATTATGACCATGGCGCCTTAAGCGCGCATGAATGGCGCGTCACCTGAGGAAGTCGGAGAGCGACAGGCGCGAAAGCAGGGCAAGGCTCTCGTAGCTGGCCGACAGGCGCGTGCGCAGCTCGGTCATCGCGGCGGAGGCGGCGGCCAGGTCCACCTCCTCGATCGAGGCCAGCTGCCCGCGCAGCGCGACCAGCGTGTCGCGGTGGCGCTCGGCCGCCGCTTCGATCCGCGCCTCGGCGGCGCCGAGCGTGCCCTGCTCGGCCGCCGCGCCGCGCGCGGCACCTTCCAGGATGCCATGCGCCCCGGTCAGCAGCGTGTCCAACCCTTGCGGACTGGCGACCTGATCGGGCGTCAGCGCCGCCAGCAGCGCCAGGCCGCGCAGCATCTCGCGCCCCCACGCCGCGGTGACCGCATCGCCATTGTCGCGGTTCGCCAGGATGCCGAGCGAGACGCGTTCGCCATCGGCCAGTTGCAGGCTGCGCCGGTTCCCGGTCAGCCCCGGGCCTTCCAGGAAGGCGCTGAAGGGCGTGGTCGCGGGATCGTTCGCATGGGTCGCGCTGTCGGCCAGGATGGTCGCCGCATTGGTCTCGTCCAGCAGCGCGACATCGGCGGCGATGGTGGTGGCCAGCGCGCCGCCCAGGATGGCCTCGCCATCCGGCACCGGCCTGCCTTCCAGGTCGGATCCCGCGAACAAATACTCGCCGGCATGCTGCGTGTTGAACAGCGCCGCCGCTTCCGACATGGCGGCGCGCGCCGCCTGGGCCAGCGCCTCGATCGCGCTGGCCGGCATGGTCCGCGCGCGCAGCGCCTCGGCGGCGACGTTGCCGGCAATGTCCTGCAGGCGGCCGAGCGCGGTCTGCGCACTGGCAGTGCGGGCCAGGGCGCGCTCGGCACCCGCCACATAGGCATCGTCCCGCCGGATCGCGACCCGCAGGTCGAGGCTGCGCCGGACATCCTGGCCGAGCGCGGTGAAGCTGTTGCCCTGCCGCCCGGTCGAGACCTGCTGGCCCAGCACATCCAGCCGATCCCGCAGACGCGCCTGTTCCAGGGCCAGGTGGCCGATGCCGCCGATGCGATCGAGGCTCATCGCACCGCCCCGAGCAGCGCATCCCACATCGACTGGACGGCGGCCATCACCCGCGCATTGGTGGCATAGGCGTTCTGCAATTCGACCATCGTCGCCATCTCCGCGTCAGGATCAACGCCCGATCGCTCCGCGACGCGGCCGGAGAGCACCTCGCGCAGCTGCGCCGCCTGCTCCTGCGCCCCGTCCGCCGCGCGCTTCGCGGCGCTCTGCTCGCCGATCAGCGCCGCCGCGTAGCTCTCGATCGCGCGGAAGCCCGTCAGTGCCGAGGTCAGGCCGCCATCCGGCCCCAACCCGCTGGCGGCGATCTCCGCATGTGGCAGGCCGGGGGCCTGGATGTCGGTGAAGACGTGATCGAGCACGCGCAACAGCATGGTGTCGAAGCCCGCCGGGCCGCCCGCCGGATTGGGTGTGAAGGCGGTGGGCCCGCCGGGCAGCCCGGCCACGGCATCGGTGCCATCCCGCAGCAGGCGCGGCGTGGCCACGATGTCGGGATTGACGCGCATGCTGCGCGCGAAGCCAAGCTGGCCACCCGTGTCATAGGGAAGTGTCACGTCCGGCACGGCGCCGGCCGCGTCGGTGAACAGCCTGAGCCCCTGCCCCGCGAAGCGCGATGCGACCTCGGCCGCCAGCATGTCGATCTCGGCCTGCATGCGCGGCAGGGTGGTGTCGCGCAGCGCCACGGCGGCGCCGATCCGCCCGCCGCCCAGCCGCGCCGTCACATCCTGGCCGGCCAGCAGCACGCCCGGCAGGCCCGCGGCGGGGTGGGAGCCCGGCCCGAGCGTTGCCGGCGAGACGGCCAGCGCCGCGCCCTCCTCGGCCAACGGCAGCACCATGCCACCGCGCGCCACCAGCGTGACGGCGCCGGAGCTGGCGCGCAGCACGGTCACCTCCAGCCGGTCGGCGATCCGCCCGATCAGCATGTCGCGCCGATCCTCCAGCGTGGCGGTGCTGCGGCCGGTTGCCTGCTCGCGCACCACCTCGGTGCTGAGCCGCGCAATCTCGTTCAGGTCGGCGTTGAGCCCGGCAACCTCCTGCACCAGCGCGTCATGCGCCTGCTGGCGCGCGCCGAGCACGGCATCCGCCACCGCGTTGCTCTGGGTGACGAAGCCCTCCGCCTCGGCCAGCACGGCCATGCGGCGGTTGATGTCGCCTGGCGCCTCATGCGCCGCGATGAAGCCGGCCCGCAGCCCGGCAAGGCGGCCGGCCAGGCTCTGATCGGCCTCCGGGTCGCCATGCGCGGCCTCGACGCCGGCCAGCAGGCGCCCGGTGAGTGCCGCCGCCGCCTCGGCACTGCGCGCCCGATCGACCGCGCTGCCCAGCGCCAGGTCGACATCGCGCGTGACGATGCCGGTGCGCACGCCCATGCCGGCGCCGCGTGCTTCCAGCGCGCGCCCGGCCAGGCTGGTGCGGGAATGGCCCTCGACCGAGGCGTTGGCGATGTCGTTGGCGCTGCGCGCCAGCTGCCGGTCGACATGCCGCAGGCCGGAGCGGGCGATCAGGAAGGCGGCGTCGAGGCTCATGGCTCAGCCCCCCTCACCGCTTCATGTTGATCGTGTCCTGCAGCATCTCGTCGGCGGCGGTGACGATCCGCGTGTTCGAGGTGTAGGCGCGCTGGGCCAGGATCAGCTTCGAGAATTCGGCGGCGATATCGACGTTCGAGCGCTCCAGCGAGCCGGTGACCAGCTTGCCCACGCCATTGGTCGAGGCATCGGTCACCCGCGCCTCGCCGCTTTCGACGGTGCGCAGGAAGGCCTGGCCATCCAGCCGCTGCAACCGGTCCGGATCGTTGAACGCCACCACCGGCACCCGCGCCACGATGCGCGTCTGGCCATTGTCGTAGTTCACCGCGACGTCGCCATTCTCGCGCACCGTCACCCCGGAATAGGCGCCAAGCGGCACGCCATCCTGGCTGAGGTCGCGCACGCTGTATTCGGTGCCCGAATACATGGTCAGCCCGGTCGGCACGCCGAAGCCGCCGAGCCGCAGCGCGACATCCTGGTTGCCGAAGCCGTAATCGACCGCGAAGGCCACTTCCGCCTGCTCGCCGGCGATCACGGGGGGCACGGTGCTGGTGGCGTTCAGCGGGGTGACGGCGCTGATGGTGCCGGGTGGCGCCGTCAGGATCGGCGGGCCGGCCGCGATGGTGCCGCCGAAGTCGATGTCGACGAAGCGCCCGGCGGCGGGCGGCGCCGTGTCGCCCTCGGGCGTGATGCGCAGGCGCCAGGTGTCATCGTCGAGGCGCCACCAGTCGAGCGCCACCTGCCGCTGGTTGCCGAGCGCGTCGAAGATCTGCAGCACGCTGCCGACCGGGTCCTCGGCGGGGGCCCAGGGGGCCGCCACCGGCACGGTGGCGACGGGCTGCACATTGGCCGGCAGGTTGGCCGCCAGGTCGATCCGGCCGGTCGGCACCGGGTTGTAGACCAGGTCGCTGATCCGGATGGGATCGAGGCGCGTGCGATCCGGCTCGCCGGACTGGGTGATCTGCCAGCCTTCCAGATAGTAGCGGCTGCCATTCACCATGTAGCCGTCGCGGTCCATGGAAAAGTCGCCGGCACGGGTGAAGAATTGCCGCTCGTCGAACAGCACGTCGGCGCCCTCGCCACCGCGCGCCTGCGCCACGCTGAAGAAGCCCTGCCCGGCGATCGCCATGGCCAGCGGGTTCTCGGTCTGCTCGACGGTGCCCTGGACGGTGTTGGTGTAGGCGGGCCGCGCCTCCACGCTGCCGGGCATGTGCAGGCGCAGGTTGCTGCGCGTCAGCCAGGAGGTGAAGTTGGTATCGACGCGCTTGAAGCCGACGGTCTGGCTGTTCGCCACATTGTCCGACACATGGCCAAGGGCACGGGCCTGCGCCGTCAGGCCGCTGATCGCGGTGGTCATCGAGCCGAGCAAGGACATGCGGATCTCCTGTTGATGCCGCTGGTCCCTCTCAAGCCGCGTGCCAGCCTGGGCGGCGCGGGGCGCGGCGACGGGTGCCTGGGCGCGGCAGCTCTTGCCGGGGATGGGCCGGGCGCTGCCGGGCGCGCGGGGGCGCCGCGCTGGCATGGCGGGTGCAGTGCCAGGTGCAGCCGCGACCTGCCTGCCGAGAGAGTCGATCATGGACCTGGCCACCCTGAGCCCGACGATGCCGGCGCTGCCCCCCGGCCCGGCTGCACCGGCGGCCTCGCCGGGCCTCGCGCCGCCCGCGACTTTTCTGGATGTGCTGATGCAGATCGGCCTCTCCGCCGAGGCGCCGCCCGCGATCACCCCGCAGGCCGTCCCGGTCGAGGCCCCCCCCGCCCCGCCGCTTCCCGTGCCCGCGGCGCCGGAGGAGCCCGCGACCGAACCGGCAGACTTGGCGCCCGAGATCGTCGCACCCGATCCAGAGGCCCTGGGCGGCCCCCCTCTGCCCGGCATGCCTTTGGTCCAACCCGCACCGAAGCCAGCGGAGGCCATTGCCCCGCCGCTGCTGGCCGCGGCCGGCGCAGCCCCCACGCTGCCCCCCGCGCTTGCAGCGCTGTCACCCGCGCTTCCAGCGCCGGCACCCGCCGTGCCGGAAACCATGGCAGCGACCGCCCCCGCGCCCGCCACGCCGGCGGCAGCCCTGCCAGCCGTGCCGGTGGCAACCGTCACCCCTTCAGGGGCGCCGGGCGCCATCGCCCCGTCAGGGGCGCCGGGCGCCATCACCCCACCGGGGACGCCGGCCACCATCACCCCACCGGGGACGCCGGCCACCA
>Ga0247843_1002371_pt1 | contig 34481 bp, 26 predicted proteins | sample LaCruzMarch2017__FD_192420 | JGI IMG/M metagenome (GOLD analysis project Ga0247843, IMG submission 192420) | Freshwater microbial communities from meromictic Lake La Cruz, Castile-La Mancha, Spain - LaCruzMarch2017_8m | ecosystem: Environmental > Aquatic > Freshwater > Lake | place: Spain... | reverse complement strand
TTAGGAAAAAAATTCCCTTCAATTTATAAGGAGCAAACGATAGATACTCCTGTGGAAGCAAGTCCAGAACAATATGAGTGGCAGTCCTTGCGGCGTTCTCGTTATGTGGAATATAACTTATTGTTTGATCGAGGTACCAAGTTCGGTATCGTATCTAATGGTAGAACTGAATCAATTCTCTTGAGTATGCCTCCAATGGCAAAGTGGAAATACAATGTGGTTACACGAGAAGGATCCCCAGAATTTCTTACATTATCTGCATTAAAGAAGGATGTTGATTGGATTTCTTTTCTTTGATTCATTTGTTTACTTTAGCGCTATAATATCTATACATAGTCGATGCTTAAACATATTTTTCTTGTTACCGGATTCGTTTTATCTGTTGTAACGTTCGGACAAGCTCCCGTAGCTAGTTTTAGTTCTCTACCTGCAGCCGTTGGTGGAACCATAACTATCTGCCAAGGATCTACAATTACTTTTAACAATACATCTAATCAGACAGTGGCCGGTACTACGTACGCATGGAATTTCGGGTTAGGTGCTGGGCCAGCTACGGCGAATACTTCAGGGCCGCACACCGTGACCTACAATACAGCAACAGCTCCAACCACAACGGTGACCTTAACGGTTACAAATCCGGGGTCTGCTCCAAGTGTATTTACTGGAACCATTGATGTTAATGCGCTACCCAATGCGGCCTTGACCTTAGCATCCATTGGAGGTGGATTTGGTACAATTACACAAGGAGGACAGACCATTTTTAAAAATTGTGGTGCCATTGATTCTGCGCTATTCACGTTTAATGCTGCCGTAAATAATACAGTAACTCAAGTGTTCAACTGGGGCGATGGTTCAACGTCAACCAATCTATCGATGGTTGGGAGTCAAATCACCCACGATTATCCTTTGGGTCAATTTACCCTTGTTCATACCGTTACCCAAAATGGATGCACCAATAACGCTTCGTATATTGTCTTTAATGGAAGTGCTCCGCAAGTAAATGTTTCGGGTACCGGTTCTAATACATGTCTTCCGTCGCCTTATTCTATAGATATTCTTTCCAATGATGTTCCCGTTACGTATACCGTTAGTTTTACCGACGGTACACCTTCTTCTGTTTTTACCACAGCGAACGACACCACCATAAATCATATTTTTAACACCTCTTCTTGCGGGGTGAATTATGTCTACGCTCCCGGGTTACCTCCATTTCCTAATGCATTTTCTGTTACGGTTGTTGCCCAAAACATTTGTTCTTTTAACGGAATTCCTACCCTTGTAACGGTAGGTCCAATAACTATCTCTGCGGGTTCAACGGCACAGTTTAGTTACACACCTCAATCTACTGTATGTGTTTTGGAACCGATTACTTTCACGAACGAAACGGTAGCGGGTGAGTCGGTGAATCAAGCGGGATGCGATACTACGTATGGATATTACTGGGAAATCACACCAAACACCTTTACTGTAAACAGTGGGAGTTTAGGTTCATCTAATGGATTCACAGGAGCTGCATACGATTACACACAATGGACAAATGGTTCAGATAATTTGGAAATTTTATTTAGTCAGCCCGGAGCCTATAATGTTAAATTAACCACAGGGACGGTCTGTGGACATGACACTATCGTTGAGTTAATTAATGTTCTACAAAGCGATACCTTGATTATTTACCAAAGCGCAATTGATTCTTTTACGCTAAATGGTACAACGTATACTCAAAGCGGGGTATATACCCAAATAATACCTTCCGTAAATAGTTGTGATAGTATAATTACGTTGAATTTAACGTTGGGATATACCGAATTAAACGAATTAAACGAATTAAACTCAACGAACAAAAAGTTAATTAAGTTAACGGATGTAACGGGTAAAATGATAGGGGAATCAAAAAATACTCTTTTGTTCTACATATACAATGACGGCACGGTTGAAAGAAAATTTGTCGTTGAATTTTAATCTATATTTTTTTTAAAAATAACTACTAAATCGAATTAGATGAGCAAAAATTATTTTGTTCAGATTATTTATTAAAATAGATAAATAATTGCATTTCTTTTCTTTAATTCATTTGTTTACCTTTGTGGCTTAATATCTATACAAACCCAATGCTTAAAAACGTATTTTTAGTTACTGGTTTCATTGTATCCCTAGTAACCTTTGGACAAGCGCCCAATGCAAGCTTTAGTTCTGTTCCGGCATCTGTGGGGGGAACCATAACGCTCTGCCAAGGATCTACCATCACCTTTAATAATACGTCTAATCAGACGGTTGCTGGAACCACCTATTTATGGAATTTCGGGTTAGGTGCTACCCCAGCTACGGCGAATACCGCAGGGCCGCACACCGTGACCTATAATACGGCTACGGCGCCAACCACTACGGTGACCTTAACGGTGACTAATCCGGGCTTTGTTCCGAGTGTGTTTACTAGAACCATTGATGTTAATGCGCTACCGAACGCGGCATTGACTTTATCTTCGAATGGTGGTGGATTTGGCACAATAACACAAGGAGGACAGACCATCTTTAAAAATTGTGGTGCGATCGATTCTGCGCTATTCACGTTTAATGCTGCCTTAAATAATACTGTAACTCAAGTGTTCAACTGGGGCGATGGTTCCACCTCTACCAATCTATCGATGGTGGGTAGTCAAATCACCCATGATTACCCCTTGGGTCAGTTTGTTTTAACGCACACAGTAACTCAAAATGGATGCACTAACACCGCTTCGTATATTGTCTTTAATGGAAGTGCTCCTCAAGTTACTGTTTCAGCAATCGGTTCTAATACATGTCTTCCGTCGCCTTATTCCATAGATATTCTTTCCAATGATGTTCCCATTACGTATACCGTTAATTTTTCCGACGGCACACCTTCTTCTGTTTTTACTACATCAAACGACACCACCATCAACCATATTTTCAACACCTCTTCTTGTGGGATAGATTATGTCTATGCTCCCGGGTTGCCTCCAATTCCTAATGCTTATTCCGCTTCTATTGTTGCGCAAAATATTTGTTCTAATAATGGTATTCCTACCGTCATTACTGTTGGGCCTATTGTGATTTCAACGGGCACAACAGCTGAGTTTAGCTACACCCCTCAATCTCCTATTTGTGTTTTGGAACCAGTAACCTTTACGAACGAAACGGTAGCGGGTGAATCGGTGAGTCCCGCCGGATGCGATACTTTGTACGGGTATTATTGGGAAATCACACCAAACACGTTCACCGTAAACACAGGGAGTTTAGGTTCATCTAATGGATTTACAGGAGCGGCATACGATTACACACAATGGACAAATGGTTCAAACGATTTAGAGATTTTATTCAGTCAACCAGGAACATATTATGTTTGGCTACACACGGGAAATTCATGTGGGCCAGATTCTACCTTAGATTCCTTGGTAATAAAACCAGAGGCTCACCTGACCTTTTCCTTACTCCAACAAACCGTTTGTAGCGGAGATTCTACCGTGGAATTCACCATGACATCGGATCAACCGAATTACTATATCTATTGGGATATCACGGACACTACAAACATCAGCAACATCACCGTACTTTCAGGCAATGGCGTAACACCGGTCGTCTTTTCTGCGTTGTTGCCGCAAAACAATACCAACGAAACAGGTATTATTCAAATTGAAGCCACGGTAGAATGTTCCAATGACTCAGCAGACGTTCACGTGATTACAGTGAATCCACAAGCTAATGCCAATGTTGATCCGTTATTTTATGAATTGTGTAACGGTGAAACAACAGATATAGACATTACGAGTAACCTTGATAACGTGCAATTCACATGGACAGCGGTTTTCCCAAATACGATTACTGGCGCGGCGAATGGTATAGGAAGTAACATTGCACAAACCTTGAATAATTCAGGAAACACGATTGATTCTGTACAATATTATATTACGGTTCAAAATGCGGCTTGCCCAGGAGATACCGCGATAGTTACTGTTGCTGTACAGCCTCAATTAGTAATTAACACGAATGTTGATTTCACGATTTGTCCAGGAACACCTGTAAATCCGGATGATTATATTTCAACACCTCCAGGGGCAGATATTACTTGGACAAATAATAACACAAATATAGGCCTAGGGGCTTCTGGATCTGGGAATATCCCAACGTTTAATGCCGCAAGCAATGTTTCAGGTAATACCATCACAGGAACCATTGACGTTGAAGTGCAGTTAGGCGATTGCCCTGCCGTTCAAGATCAGTTTTTAGTGAACGTACTTTCCGCACCGGGCTTCGATTATACCACCACACCACAAAATGGATTAGATTGCGTGACAGGTATCGGTGTGATTAACGGTGTAGTCGACCCATTGAATACTACTGCTTCCTGGTCTGGTCCGGGCATTGTTTCAGGAGGAAATACATTTAATCCAGTAATCAATCAACCTGGGCAATATATTGTGATATTGAATGATAACACCAACGGATGTTCATCTACATACACAGTGATAATTGAACCCCCAACCTTAATTAACATCACTCAAGTTAATATAACAAACGTAACATGTTTTAATGGGTCTAACGGTGTTGTGAGTATTAATACAGACAATGGAAATGGCAGTAACTTAAATTACACGTGGAATCCAGCACAAAACAACGCGGCTTCGGTGAATGGTTTAAGTACCGGAAATTACACGGTAACGGTTTCAAATGAGGATGGCTGCGAAGATGACACCACGGTATTTGTAAATCAACCTGGACCAATTTCAATAGTTCAAATTGATTCAGTTGGCTCTGAATGTGGTGAAGCTAATGGAAGTTTATCTGTATTGGCATCGGGCGGGGTAGGTAATTTCACTTACAGCTGGTCTTCCGGAAATACTGGGGCTACTGCCAATAACATTAATGAAGGTACATTTACGGTTACTGCAACGGATGGAAATGGGTGTGCTACTTCTGAATCGTTTGATTTGGGATGTACACCACTGATTCCTATAGTTATTCCTCAATTTCTTTCACCAAACGGAGATAATCAAAATGAACTGTGGATCATTCAAAATACGGCCCAGTACCCCTCGATTAAGGTTACCGTTTATAACCGATGGGGCAGTGTAGTTTATGAAGCAGAACCATATAACAACGATTGGAATGGTCACCTGAAAGGAACCAATCCGAATCCGCTACCGGCAGCTACCTATTTTTATGTAGTAGATACGAATAAGAAATCACAAGATCCTTGTCAAGGATATATCGAAATTCAACCATAATATGAGAAGAATTAGTTTAATAACGCTGTTCATACTTGTTGGCACAGGTATGAAGGCCCAGCAGGATGCACAAACATCCATGTATTTCTTTAATCCATTGCAGTTTAACCCAGCATATGCAGGTACTAAAGGAGAATTAAACATCACCGGAGTAACCCGTGCACAATGGGTTGGTTGGGATGGAGCGCCGAATACACAATTCTTGTCGATTCATTCACCTGTGCTTCGAGAAAATATTGGCGTTGGAGCAAACGTTGCTTACGATAAAATCGGATCACGTTCGGGATTAAATGCCATGGCTAACTTTGCATACCATATGCGTTTGAATAAAAATGATATGCGTCTTTCATTAGGCTTATCTGGTGGCATTCAACAATATGGCTATGATTTTTCAAACTTAATTGTCACCGACCTAAGCGATCCTAATTATACAACAGCATACCGCGAAACAAAAGCCAACTTTGGATTTGGTGCGTATTTTCATACAAACAAGTTTTATGCAGGGTTTTCATTGCCTAGATTAATAAAACGCAATATCGATAACAATACAGGGAATTCTTACCTGCAACGACATTTGTATGTAATGGGTGGCTATGTTCATAAAATCAATACAGGGTTAATTCTTAAGCCGTCTGTACTTGTTAAATATACAGGAAGCGGGCCGCTAATCGCTGATTTAAATGTATCAGCATTATATCTTGAGCGTTTTTGGTTCGGCGCTGTTTATAGAACAACAGATTGCGCCGGAGTTAATTTCTCTTATCAATTCAATAAATTTTTAATGGCTGGTTATGCATTTGATTTCCCATTAAATGGAAAAATGTTGAACCAGTGGGGAACACATGAAATTGTTGTTTCTTTTGGTTTAAAAGGTAAAAATAATGCAATTCAAAGTCCTCGATATTTTTAATATGAAACGAATTATAACCGCATTTGCTTGTCTTCTCGTATTGGGTTTACAAGCACAAAAAACTAGAGCAGAGTATGCAGCAAAACTTTCTTCAGAATGCCGTTTTGTAGAAGCATTGCCCGTTTGGGAGGAGTTGTCGACGTTAGCGCTTAAAAAACCTTTAGTTAATAAAGTAATCTTACAAAAGACAGTTGAGGCTGCGTACATGTCTGAGGCCTATGGCAAAGCCGTATACTGGTCTCAAAAACTTGTTCCAAAATCAAATGATCAGCAAGATTGGATCATGTATATCAAGGCGATTAAATACATGAATAAGCCGGGTAGAGTCTCGGGCATTTTAGATTCGGCCTTGGTTGTATGTAAAAAAGATGACCAATTAATAGCATTAAAAGAACGTATAGCTGATTTCGAATTTAATCTAACGGATTCTTCAGAATATAATATTCGTAAGTATCATGAGTCCGAAAGAGGTGAGGTGTACGGGGCTTTTCCTTATTCAAAAGGAGGAATTCTATTTGTTTCCAATGAATATAATCATTCTGCTATTAATAGAAATTACCCAAGAACAGGACAATTCTATTCGGATATTGCGGTTTTCGACTCTTTAGAGGCAACAAAGAAATATAAGTTTTATCAAAAGCAGTTTTGGATTGATTTTATTTACAAAAATCAATGGAGAGATTACGACAGAACTCGCGCACATGACGGTCCTGTATCTTTTAATCCGGATAATACAATGATGTTTGTAACGTCAAATTACAATGAAAAAGATAAGGACGATTCGATTAAATTTAGAAGACTGAGACAATTGGTTTATTATGTGGATGGAGATGCACTAACACCAGTTGAATTCCCTTTTAATTCAATTCAATTTGCTACCGGACATGCTACAATGGATGCTATGGGAACGGTATATTTCGCATCGAATCGCCCAGGAAGTATGATTAAATCATTAGTACGCGACAGTAATGACCGTATTATTGATACGATTTATAGTTCGGACATTTGGAAAACTACCTTTGATTTCGATACGGAGGAATGGACAATCCCTGTGAATTTGGGAGACAACGTAAATACCACTGAAGATGAGCTTTTTCCATTTATTTCAACTTGGGGTAATTTATATTTTAGTTCATTTGGATGGAATAGTATCGGAGGATTAGATGTTTTTGTTTCCGAAATGGACGGTAACGAACCAACACACATAGGTGCTCCATTAAATTCAGCAGCAGATGATTTTTCTTACTACGTAGATGAAGAAACTGGAAAAGGGTATTTTTCTAGTAACCGAGAAAAGTTCGTTGACAAAATATACGCATTTAATAAACCAGTATTCAAAGCCGATTTGAAAGTTAACTTGGCAGATTGTAAAGGAAAGGGCATAAAAGCTCAAAAGATTATGATTACTGATTTAAAGACGAATAAATCAACGGAGATAGTTGCAGATGACAAAGGTCAATCGGAAGCGTTTGAATTGGTTAGAAATCATGAGTACCAAATCATCTACAACGGTACTTCAACATTTACTCCAGATACAGCGATGTTCAAAGCAACAGAACCAGGTAGCTCTATGGTTAATTTGACTTCTTATTTTAAGCAGTATTTCAATAAGCTTACTGTTACAAAAGAGGTGACTGAGGATTTAAGTGAGATTTTACTGGATATTTACCGCAAGGATGGAAACGTTATCCAAATGAAAATATCTTCTGGAGATTCTTATGTATGGAATAGTCAAGGAGCCAATGAGGTTGATTCTATTTTAATGACTTCCGTGAATTGTGAAAAAGAAACCTTTGTTGTACCAAAAATTGAAACTGGAAATTGTGTGGATACAATACCATACAATGTAGCCTTGAAATCTGTTAGTGAAGAGAATTTCTTACGATTAGAATACGTATTATACAATTTTGATAAATCTTTCTTGCGTCCAGAAGGTAAGGCTGAACTTGATAAGCTGGTAAACTTTTTAAACAGTAATCCAAATGTAATGCGCGTTGAATTAGAATCTCATACCGATTCTCGAGGTTCGGATAAATATAACTTAAAATTATCTCAGCGAAGAGCAAAAAGTTGCTACGATTATTTAATCAGTAAGGGGATCAGTAGGAATCGAATCAAAACAAAAGGATTTGGAGAAACTAAGTTGAAAAATGAGTGTTCTAATGGAGTATATTGCACCAAAGAAAAACACCAAGCAAATCGCCGCACGGAACTTATTCTTGTTACAAAGGAGAATGTTGTACTTGACAACAATAAACTTGAAGATCGACATTAAGCAATGAGTGAATTGAGTAAAAGACCGCAAGGGTTAACGATTCTTTTAGTACTTACGCTAATAAGTACGGCTTCAACTGTTCTCTTTGGTCTTCTTACGGTCGTATTTTTCAAACCTACCGAAGCAGATTTGAATAAAGAACGGTTAGAGATGGCAAAGTTAATTGTTGAACTCAAGGAACTCGGTTTCGATGCCTTGGTTGAAATGTTAGAGAAAGTTCAAGCAATGACTGAAGTGCTTAACGCTCATTTCGTCAGTAGTAATCTCGTAAACATTGCGATTGCATTGTTGGGAGCCGCTTCGGTATATTTAATGTTCAAAAGAAATCACCTAGGATTTCATGGCTATATTATCTACAATTTATTGGCGTGTGTCAGCGTTTACTTTTTTGTGTCACCTGCCATGGTTCCAACCATCATTTTGATCGTTAACTTGATTATCTCCTTAATTTTTGTATTGCTTTATGCCAAACACCTTCCTTGGATAAAAGGTGATCGCTTTGAAGAAATGCAATAACACTAAAAGATTTTCCCGGGATTCAAAATCCCTTTAGGATCGAATACCCGTTTGATTTCACGCATTAGGTTCAACGTAACTTCAGGAAAGGCGAGCGGCATATACGGACGTTGAACGTATCCGATTCCATGCTCACCAGATATTGTTCCACCCAAACGAACTACCTCCTTGAAAATTTCGGTAATTGCTTTTGGAAGCTCATGTTCCCATTGTTCATCACTTAATTCGCCGCGAATTATATTTACATGCAGGTTACCATCCCCAGCATGCCCATAACACACCGATTTAAATCCGTAGCGACCACCTACTTTTTTAACATGATCGAGTAAATTAGGCAATTGAAAGCGAGGAACTACCGTATCCTCTTCTTTGTATACGGATTGTGTTTTAACGGCCTCTCCAACCTTACGCCGTAAATTCCAAAGCGCCGCTTTCTGAGCTGACGAATCAGCAAACAAGATTTCATCCGTTTCAAATGCTTCCAATACCAAAAACAATTGTTCTGCTTCACGCATCAATTGATCTTGATCAAAGCCATCCAATTCAATGAGTAAATGCGCTTGATGATTATCAGCCACCGGAATGGTCTCGTCACCCGTAAATGCTTTTGCCCATAACAAGGCTTCGCGCTCCATGAATTCCATGCCACTCGGTATAATGCCCGCTTTGAAGATTTCAGGAACTGCTGCGCATGCCGTTTTCGCATCGAAAAATGGAACCAGAAATAACACATCATGCGTGGGGTGAGGTAGCAACCGAAGTACGATCTTTGTGATTATTCCTAGCGTTCCCTCGGACCCGACTATCAATTGCGTGAGGTTGTATCCGGTAGCATTCTTTAATACGTTGGCTCCTGTCCAAATGATTTCACCTGTTGGAAGTACCACTTCAAGATTGAGTACGTAATCTTTTGTTACACCGTATTTTACAGCTTTTGGACCACCCGAATTTTCTGATACATTTCCACCAATAAAACAGGAGCCCTTACTCGCTGGATCCGGCGGATAAAATAACCCATGCTCTTTTACGGCTTGTTGTAACACTTCGGTAATAACACCGGGTTGCGTGGTGACTTGTAAATTGTCCGTATCGATGTGAAGGATTTGATTGAATTTTTCCATGGAAATTAGTACACCTCCATGCAATGGCAGCGATCCACCGCTTAATCCTGTTCTAGCACCAGCGGGTGTAAGGGGTATGGAATGTTCATGGCAATAGCTCATGATTTTCGATATCTCTTCGGCTGAACTGGGAATAAGTACCAATTCCGGTGGAAAAACAAAGTCCTCGGTTTCATCATGACCATAGGCCACTAACTGCGCTTGATCTTCATGGAATTTAATGCCTAAGGAACTTAGGTATTTAAACTGTGGTTCGGTTAACTGTGCCATATGGATACAAAAATGGGAATAAATCAGGTATCCGAGTCCATCCAAGTACAACATTATACCGCGTGTTGATGAAAAATACTAATCAAATCTAGCGGAGTCGCACCGCGATATTTTGGTATAAATTCCTTATTTTTACAACAAATAATTACCTTGAAAGATACCTTTATCATAGACGGAATTCGCACACCCATCGGGAGTTTGGGTGGCGGTCTATCCACAGTGCGTGCGGATGATTTATTGGCTCTTACCATGAAATCGCTTGTAGAACGTCACCCCGCATTGGACCCATCGGTTATCGAAGACGCCATTATGGGCTGTGCAAATCAAGCGGGAGAAGACAATCGGAATGTAGCTCGAATGGCAACCTTATTGGCCGGTTTACCAACTTCCATTGGTGGAGAAACAGTAAATCGCTTGTGTGCCTCAGGCATGGCTGCGGTGGTAAATGCATCTCGCGCCATAAAAGACGGGGCAGGAGATTTATACCTCGCTGGAGGTGTGGAGCAAATGACACGTGCCCCCTTTGTGCTTTCAAAAGCAGGCGCCGCATATGGACGTGACCAACAATTATATGATTCGTCGTTTGGCTGGAGATTTATTAATCCCCAAATGGAAAAATTATACGGCGTAGATAGCATGGGGATGACGGCTGAAAATTTAGCCGATCAATACGCTATTTCGCGAGAAGATCAGGATGCCTTTGCGTATTGGTCTCAGCAAAAGGTAGCGCAAGCAACAGAACGCGGATTTTTCGCGGATGAACTAGTTCCGGTTGTGATTCCTTCAAAGAAAGGGGATCCGGTTGTTTTTTCAACAGATGAATTCCCGAAAGCTTCCACGAGCATCGAAAAGTTAGCCTCCCTTAGACCTGCGTTCAAATCCAACGGTACAGTTACGGCTGGAAATGCCTCAGGATTGAATGATGGGGCAATAAGCTTATTGATTGGTTCCGAAGCTGGTGTGAATCACGTGGGGAACAAACCCCTAGCACGCATCGTTAGTGCGGCAATCAGTGGTGTTGAACCACGCATCATGGGCATTGGTCCGGTTGAAGCATCCAGGAAAGCCTTGCAACGGGCTGGTTTAACCATGGATCAAATGGATGTGATTGAATTGAACGAAGCCTTTGCAGCACAAGTATTGGCGTGTACACGTCAATTAGGTTTGTTGGATAATGACCCTCGAATTAATCCAAACGGTGGCGCTATCGCCATCGGGCATCCCCTTGGAATGACCGGCGCACGTATTTTATTAACGGCAGCAAGACAGTTGAAAGCAACAGGAAAACGTTACGCATTGGTTTCGATGTGTATCGGTGTAGGGCAGGGGTATGCCACCATAATTGAACGCGTGTAATGAAGCAGTATATTTTCTTAGTTGGATTGGTTGTTGCCCTCGCGAGTTGTAAGAAGCAAGCCACGTCTTGGGATACCGAATTAGGTGCACCGCTTATCAATGACACCTTAAATTTGTCTAAATTAACAGACAATAACACCTTAGTTGCGAACGCAGGTGGGACCTTAGACCTCGATTTAACGAAAACGATTATAGATCTTGGTTTGTCGGATATCGTATCTATCCCGGATACACAGGTTGTTCAGATTTTTAATCCGACCGTTGCGCTGAATGTGCCAGCTGGATTCAATGTGTTTAATGAAACAGAAGAGCATACCATCGATATTCCTGGCGTTCAGCTTAAGAAAATTCGGGTTTTTAGTGGAAAGATAGACCTTGAGGTGTATAACCCACTGCCTACTAGTGTTACGTTTAATGTGACCTTACCCGGAGTATACAACAACGGACTCTTGTTTCAACAATCCCTTACGGTAGGGGCGGGTGATAATGCCAATCCAACCGTTGGTTCAGGCTCCTTGGATCTTTCAGGTTACGAAATGGATTTAAGGGGAATAAATGGGATTTCTTTCAATATTTTACAGGCATCGGTAGTCGCAATTACTGATCCTACAGGACCTACGGTGAATGTGACACCGTCTCAGCAATTTAAGGTGGAAGCTACCTTGAAAGATATCGCGTTGGATTATGCTCGCGGATATTTTGGGAATCAAGTATTTACTGATACTACCTCATTAACCGTGGACTATTTGAATAACATTGTTTCAGGTTTAATTGATGTAAATAACATTCAATTGAATTTATCCCTTTCAAACGGAATGAAGGTTCCGGTAAAGAGTGAATTAAGCCTCATCGAAAACGTAAATAGCACAGGGAATACCGTATCACTCTCGGCGCCTTGCATTGGGCAGGACTTATATTTAGCGCCGGCTACTGGTACTTGGAATAACCTTACGCCTTCCGTTCAGCAGGTTCAGATCAACTCACAGAACAGCAACGTGGAGCAGGTATTTGAAAATTTAGGTGCTATCTTAAATTTGGGATACAACTTAACCATCAATCCCAATGGGAATGTGAATGGGGGCTGGGATGAGATTTTTTCTACCAGTAGATTGAAAGTGGAGTTGCATGCACAAATGCCCCTGCAATTGCAAGCAGATCAACTGACCTTAGCGGATACCTTTGCTGTCAGCTTGAATCAGAACAATGCTAAAACTCATGTGACGGGAGGCTATTTTCAATTGGATGCTTCCAATGCATTTCCGATGCAGTGCCAAATGAAATTATCTTTTCTTGACGCAAGCGCCCAAATAATTGAAGAAACTATCGGAGATGCCTTGCTCTTAAGCGCGGTGGCAGGCACACAAAATGCATCAGGAATGTATGTTAAGAATTCAAGCGTCAAATTCTACCTATCCAAGACGCTGATGGAACAAATTAATCAGGTGAAGTATATTCGCGTGGAAGGAATTTTGGATACTCCCAATCCTTCGGGTTCCGCAAATCAACAAGTGTCCATTCCAATGGGAGCATTTTTGCATGTTCGCCTGAAAGCCAAATTACAAACTCAAATCGTCTACTAATGAAGAAACTTCATGTAATTTGGTATGTATTGTTCGTGTATGCCGGATTTGCACAACCCTTAAGGTCTTACGATGTTGATTCCAGTTACGCTGGGAAACAATTGATCCTTGTAAATGGAACGGTAGATTATAGCGCTTCCACCATGCGAAACGAGGTGTTGAATCCCTTGATTTTTGGAGGGTACATCGATTCCATGGCTAAAGGTCGTTCGATGGATGCAGACAAGCCCTTTAATACCGTCGGTTTTGAAGCAACGGCAAGCTATACACACTATGTTTCCTTGAAAAACAAGGAAGGATTTCCTTCGCGATGGATGATTGGACCCACACTGGGAACCACCTTTATGGGATCGTTGAAATATACGTCAGACCTTTATACCTTAGCCTTTTACGGGAACGAACCCTTCTTGGGAAAATATGCTGATTTTTCCTTTTCGGAGGCAAGTTATTACCAGTTTCAAACCCTTGGTGTTTCACTCTTCGATCGCATCAGTCAATCTTCAGCTAGCTTAAATCTGGTGGGTTTGAATTCGTATTATAAAGGCACGCTAGGCGGACTTGACCCAATGAAGTTTTATTATTCCTCCGAAGGAGACAGCATCTACGGGATTTGTAATGGTTCTTTTAGTCAGCTTACTTCTCCGTCTTATTTCAAAGGGTTGGGATTAGCATTGAGCGGTGAATATCGGTTTAAAATCGCGAATGAAGAAACGGGAAAATCTATGAGCATGCAATTGAGCATTAGTAATTTAGGGTTCGCAGTAAGCAATCAAGTTCAAACACAAACGCTTGATACCTCCTTCGCCTTTGGTGGATATACCTTATCACAACTCATTAATCGCGATGGATTATTGGCACCGGGTTTTTCATATGCAGACAGTTTACTTCAAACTGAAACTCGCAGTAAGGTTATTTTCCTACCGGCAAGCATTCAGATTTTTAATGTGATTAATACCCAAAGTACGGCACGAATTCAGCCTTCTTATGGGTTTCGAATGATTTTGATTCCTGGATATATACCCTATGTATATGCGGGCATGGTGACAAAAATCATCCCTGGTTTACACCTCGGCTTGTGCGCGAGTTACGGCGGATTTTCTGGGTTTAAACTGAATTCCGCCATTCACTATAACCACAAACGCCTCAGCTTGGGTATAGGTTCCGACAATGTGATCGGACTGGTGTCTAAACGTGCCTTTGGTAAATCACTTTCAATCCGCTTGCGATGCGATATTTAATCTTAACGACATTCGGTTTCCTTTCCTGGTTGATGTATGCACAGGGAAGTTTTTATACTCAATATTCAGGTTCAGAATACGACATGGGTCATGGGGTTGTTCAATTGCCCGATTCGAGCTATGTGATCACTGGACATAGTGGAAGTTGGGGGAATAATGCGGAAGCGTACCTGTTGAAAATTGCAAAAAATGGCGCGTATCAATGGAGTCAGCACTACGGATCGTATGATTTTGATGCAGGTCGACGCGTGATGTCGCATGCGACAAATGGACTCTTTGTAGCTGGTAGTTCCATGGTCAATCAAACTACGGAATATGATCTTTATCTCTTGAATACGGATCCCAACGGAAACTTAATTTGGGAGAAACGAGTTGATTTGGGAGGATGGGAATTCACCAACGATGCCGTAATGGCGTTTGACGATGGGATTGTTATGGTTGGATCTTCGCAAGACCCAAATTCCAGCAATTCCCGTGGATTCATTGTAAAGACCAATGCGGCAGGAGATACCTTATGGTCTCGCTATATAGGGGGAACGGAAACCAATGCGATTCATACGGTTTTGGAATTACAAGACAGCATATACGTGGTTGCAGGCACGTATTACAATGTAGATTCTACCTTGAACAAAGGATTTTTAGCAGCGTATCACGAAAATGGCACCGCGTTGTGGTTTACATCGATTGGCGATCAGGGTACGTTTGGCATAACGGACATGACGATCAACCTAAATCGATTTAACTTGACCGGGTATAAGTATGACCCTATGTTGAATGAGCACGACAACTACACCGGGCGCTATGAGTTTAATGGGAGTTTATTTTATGAATTTGTCTATGTAAATACAGGAGATGTGATTCTAGACGAAGTAACCTTGAATGGTTCTCAAACGAAGTTGTATGTGGGCTATAGAAACGAAAACTTAAGCAATCCGAATTTTGGATTGGATATAACCCTTGGACGGTTTAACACGAATTTCGATTGGGATAATGGTCCGATTTATATCAATCATGCGGGACATGAAAAGGTGGAGCAGTTTATTCCAACCTTGGATGGCGGTGCCTTAGCGGTGGGTTCTATTACGTACCCAATGAATGGTGGTTCATCTGTCTTTGCGATGAAGATCGGTCCGAACGACGAATTCCAAACAGTAATCGGAAATGAGCCGATGCTGCCATTGGTTGCTACAGAACCAATTGATGGGGTGGGTGTTTCCTTATTCCCAAATCCGATGCAGGACCTTTTAAGCATTACGCTTGCACAAGGAAATGGCCTGGTATCATTTCATGACGTGAACGGAATACTAGTTTTTAACCAAGAGATCGAGGCAGGAAAAACAGTGCTCAATGTATCTGAGTTAGCGGCTGGAGTTTATTTTATTCGATACGCAGGAACTACCTGGAAATTCATAAAACTATGATTCGATTTTTATTTGTTTTCCTGGTTGGCTTCAGCTGTTATGGTCAGGTGTTGCCTGTAAATCGCAGCGTAGATTGGACAGTAGCTGGATTAACAGATACCAGCACGGCAGGTTTTACCTATTACAATGCCGTGCAAGAAGGTGTGATTCCGGATGGAATAACCCCGGCGAATGCAGTGATAGATAGCTTATTGCAAGTAATTCAACCCCAAGGTATTCACATACATTTCCCTGCGGGAACCTACTTTTTTAATGCACCCATCAGTTTGCCGAGTAATTGCTTGATCTCGGGCGATGGCGCCACGGCAACACATTTTGTATTCAACCAGGGAGGAACTGGACATGCGATACAAACCAATGGGGTTGTACAAAATGCAGATACCGCGTCGGTAGTGGTTCAGGGTGTTAAAGGAACAGCGTTCTTGGTGCTTTCTAATGTATCCCCGTTTCATGCGGGAGATTGGATTAAGATCATTCAGCAAGATGCCGATTTGGTCTTTTCCAATTGGGCGCAAGGTAGTGTGGGACAACTCGTTAAAATTGCTGGTGTTTCCGGAGACACCTTATGGTTGAATTCTGACCTTCGCATGGATTATGCGTTGAATCGTCAGCCCAAGGTGAAGCGGATTCTTATGAAACGAAACATTGGATTGCAGTGTTTTTCGATTGAACGGATGGACAATACCGCACCGGAGCAGGCGAGTAGCATTCACTTCACGTATGCAGAAAACTGTTGGGTCAGTGGCATCGAGTCCAATAAAACCACTTTTGCGCATGTAGAGTTTGAGGGCGTATCGAACAGTAAGGTGGAGAAATCGTATTTCTATGATGCTTTTGAATACGGCGGCGGCGGCAGGGGATATGGGGTGGTAATGCACTTCACAACCAATGAATGTTTGATTGAGAATAACATATTTAAACACTTAAGGCACAGTGTATTGCTTCAGGCAGGATCTAACGGAAACGTAACGGCGTTTAATCATTCTTTGGACCCCTTTTGGACCAATGGAAATCCCTTGTTGGGCGCTAATTCAGCGGGAGAATTGGTGCTGCATGGAAATTACGTGTATGCCAATTTATTTGAGCAAAATGATGTGCAGAACATCGTGATTGATAACTCCCACGGGGCGAATGGTCCGTATAATACCTTTTTAAGAAATAGAGCGTCACTGTTTGGAATATTCTTCTCAGACAATACAAGTCCCTCACAGAACATCATAGGGAATGAGATTCCAAATACGGGATTCCCATACAGTGCTGTAAATTACAGTATTCAGGGGAATGATCAGTTCACCTATGGCAACAACAATAAAGGAACGGTAGCGCCTGCCGGTACGTCGGCCTTAGCAGACATCAGTTATCATTACCTGACGAAACCTGCCTTTGTTCAGGATTACCAATGGGGGATGATTGGCTTGCCAAGTGCAATGAATACGGCAAACGTTCCGGCAACAGACCGTTACGAAGGAAATGATATTTTTGCAGGTGCCTGCGGCAGCGAGGACTTTTACGCGGGGATAGCAGAAGTGCCTAGTGTGTTGGTTTATCCAAATCCAGTGCATGACGTGCTCCATGTTACTGGTGTATCCTTGAATTCCACTTACCAAATCATCGATGTTCAGGGTAGGTTATGGGACGAGGGGATTATTGAAAATCAGATAATTCCTATGCATCAAATTCCGGCTGGTCTTTACTTGTTGAAGGTTAATGAATCCATCATCCGATGCGTAAAGTTTTAAAGCGAATGTATTTTCTATATCACATAACATAATTTTATATACATTAGTAAACAATAATGAAAAACAAAAAAATATAAAAATTACAAATGGTAAGAATGACCTAAAGGGCTCACCACCCATTATGAGATTTTTTAATAATAAAGTGGAGACCAGACCCCACTCAAAAAAACGGGAGAATATCCAAAAATCAATTTTGGGAAAACTAAATCTTAATATATGAAATTTTCAGAATTATATAAAAGTTATAAAGAAGAACGAGGAACTGCTCTGAGTGAGAATGAGTTTGCATCGTTATTGCTAATGTACCCATCCGTTCTTGTCGCAAGTAGCGATGGTAATTTTGATGCATTAGAAAGACAAAATTTAGCAATTTCTTGTAATGCAGCAGCGGGTGAAAATGATGTGCTTTTTGCAGCTGAATTATACTGCGAGTTGATGTATTGTATTTCTAACGAAGGAAAAAAATGGAAGAATGTATTTTTTGATGTTATGAAAGAAAACCTTTCTACCGACTCAGAAAGTAAAACCCTCGTTATGAATTTAATGACTGCAATGGCAGAAAGTTCTGACGGAGTTTCAAATGAAGAAAAAGAAACGATTAGCAGTATTAAACAATCATTAAATCTATAAGTTATGAACTCAAATTTAACGAATCAATTCTCGTCTTTACCTGCTATCTTTCAGTTAGGGAAGATAACTCCTATGGCAACTGGTGAATCTAACGCTGTAGAGCAAATAGGGTACAATGATGTTGACCAAAAAACACTTATTTACAATATGGGAGGTAGTAAAAAGAAGTTGACAATGTGTGCTAAAAACGTTGGTAATTTCTTATTTCCTAAGTATAAAAATGTCGGAGATGATGCTGAGGACAGATAAACCCTGTTCAATTTTAATCATTTCTAACGAGCACGATATTCACCTCACTTCGGTTATTGAAAGATTGCAGAAGTGGGGTTTTTCTATTTTTAGATTAAATACTGAATATTTATTTTCCAAATATAAAATTCACATTACATACATAAATGATCAAATCGTAGGATCAATAGTAAATGTTGTTTCAGGGGATATCATTAATATTCAAGATATTAAAACTATTTGGGAAAGAAGACCAATGGAGCCTATGAATACATTTAGCCCTGTTGATGACGAATTTTTAGAGATAATTGGTGTAGAGCAAAAGTCATTTTATCGACAATTTCGCCACGCATTGGCACACTGTAGATGGATAGGTAATCCGCTTTCAGATCTAAAGGCAAGTTCAAAAATACTACAAAAAAGCATTGCTCGAAAAGTTGGGTTTATCGTACCAAAAACTATCATTACCAATAATTTTGATGAACTTAAATTATTCATTGACGAGGCCAGTGATTATATTGTAAAACCATTGAAAGCAGATAGTATTCAGATTGATGATGATAATCAAATGGTATTTTATGCTCGAAAAGTAACTGCTTCCCAATTAAATCTCATATCAGAAAATGGATTTCGTAATGCTCCAAATTACATCCAAGAATATATTGAAAAAAAATATGAAATTCGACTAACAATAGTAGGTAACAAGGCGTTTGCTGCAAAAATTGACAGCAAGGCTATGCTTGAGGGGCAGGGCAAAGAGGATTGGAGAGAAGGATATGATTTTGGCGTTAAATTTACAGAAATGCAATTAGACGCTAAACTCATTAACAATTGTATGGCTTTTCTCAAGGAATTGGACTTAAATTTTGGATGTTTTGATTTCATTGTTAATGAAAACGATGATGTGTTTTTTCTTGAATGTAATTCAAATGGTCAATGGCTTTGGATAGAGGAGGATACTAAAATGGATATAAGCGGTGCTATTGCTGAATGGTTAATAATGTATGAATAGTTCGATAGAAATCTGTAAAAAAAAACTCGATGGGTTTTCTATTTTTAACACCATGTTTAGGTGTGATTCGAATTTTTCTGTCTCAGAAATAAATCAATTCAGCATAAATGATCGTAAAAAGATTTGGGCTCCTGATGGGCTTCCGTTTTCAGGGGAATTCGATTTATATGTTAAAGTTTTTAACAGCGATTCTTTTCAAGGATTTTTTCGTTTAGAAATTTTTCCTTGGGATGAAATAAATTTACATATTGCCTTTCCTACTTCGAATTCTTTCAAATCACGTTATTATTTAAGATCAACCAATATTTTTCTTCACTTGTTAAATGAGTTAGCCTCTCAGTACAATATCTTTTGCTTGGTAGATTCAGAACATAGAAATGTAATGCGTTATATGCGTTTTTTTGGTTTTAAACATTTAGGATATTGTGGGGATCTAGTTCGTTTTGAATTTGAAAAAACAGAAATTATCAACTTATGACTCTGCTAAATTTGCACATTCAGAGTTTTAAATATCTAATTATTTAAAAACATCGGTTCAGTTTTTTCAACGTTCCCCTACATCAAAACATAGATGGCCATTGTTTTCAACCCTGTCTTTCCCATTATCACAACGGATTAATGTGTTGTTCCATTACCCAAGAAATACAGGGGAAAAGGGATTGTTTTCACCAAGGTTCACTATTATTTTATTAATTTCGCGTCGCTTTAATCTAACAACGCATAGACTAAACGAGCAACGTATAAGATGACTGAACTGATTTTAATTACAGGAGCAGATGGCATGCTCGGTGCGAGCATTTGTAGAGTTGCCCTCCAGCAGGGATACGCGGTTCGGGCTTTTATCATGCCGGGAAGGAACACCAACACCCTGCAGGACTTACCTATTGAGGTGTTCTATGGAGATCTTTTAGACGTAGATTCCCTAACGCGTGCCATGGAGGGTTGTCAGTATGTTATTAATGTTGCCGCCAATACTACGCTGTGGCCAAGAAGATTGCCGATTATTCAACGTGTAAACTTTGAGGGGGTAAAAAACATCGCTTCGCTTGTTAAACAATTTCAAATAAAACGCTTCATTCAAATAGGCACCGCTAATTCCTTCCACCATGGACCTATGTCTAATCCAGGAACGGAAGAAAGTCCTTTTCAAGGCGATCAATTTAAGTTGGATTACATAGATAGCAAATACGCAGCGCAGCAATACCTGTTGCAACAATTCAAAACGGAAGGGTTGCCCACCATCATCGTTAACCCCACCTATATGATCGGACCTTTCGATTCCGGTCCTACCTCAGGAAAAATGATTCTTGAGTTGTATCGAGATAATTTACCCGGCTATCCCTCTGGGGGAAAGAACTTTGTGTTTTCGGTGGATGTAGCTCATGCCGTGGTAAATGCAATTTCTCATGGACGGCTCGGTGAGTGTTACATTGCAGGAAATGAGAACCTAACTTTTGAATCGTTTTTAAAGATTGCATGCGAGGCTAGAAATAAACCATTTAAGGTACGAAGCGTTTCTCCGGCTATTATGCTGAGCATTGGGTTTTTAGCATCGGTTGCCGCTCGAATAACCAGACGGCCTCCTAAATTAAGTTATTCGATGGCGAAATTAGCCTTGGAGGATCAATACTATTCACCAGAAAAGGCACGCCAGGAGTTGGGTATGCCCGCTACCCCAATTAAAGAAGCAGTCAATCAATGCTTAACCTGGTGGGAAGAAAATGCTTATTTAGAACGACAATGAACGCAATCCCCATAGATTTTAGGCTTTCCAATCAAGCTTGCTTATTAAGTGTTCCTATCTTGCTTACGCTTGTTGGCTTTAGTGTTTTTTGGTTTATTTCAAAGGATTCGGGCATTAAACGGCGTTTCTATGAGGAAAGCGATACCAACCTGGATAACACCAATCACATTTTCTTCACCAAAGTGGTTGGCTTCCTTTCCATGGGTTTGATCCCTTTGGTAATTATGTTAGTACTTTTTCCAAATACCGATCTGGCTTACTACGGATTTACCATTATTCCCGAAACCAGCATGCTAAGCCTTTTATGGATTGTTCTGCTTTCTGTTGCTGTGATTCCATTGGCATATTTTTCTGCTAAGAAACCAAAGAATTTATTGAACTATCCCCAAATTCGTACCCGGGAGTGGAGTAGAAGGACCTTTTATTTGAATTTATTCGGATGGTTTATTTATTTGGTGGGGTATGAGGTGTTATTCCGTGGAACCTTATTATTTCCAATTTATCAGTTAGTTGGTTTGTGGCCTGCTATTGCCATTAATGTGGCCTTGTACGCTGCTACCCACATCCCAAAAGGAATAGAAGAAACCATTGGAGCAGTGCCCCTCGGCATTGTACTTTGTATTCTTACCTTACAAACTGGTACCCTTTGGATTGCCATTTTTGTACATGTTGCTTTGGCATGGACCAATAGCCTAACGGCGTTAAAATTTCACCCTGACATCCACTATAATTCTCGTAAAAAGGATGTTTAACGGATCCGTTGTTGTAGTCACTGGCTCAAGTCGGGGCATTGGAAAAGCCATTGCCTTGGCCTTTGCGAAAGAGGGAGCTTTTATCGTACTGAATGGAAGAAATTCCGAACGACTTTCTGAAACCATGGAGGAACTTAAGCATGTAAGTGCAAATGTAGTAGCCGTAAATGCCGATGTTTCTACCGAAGAAGGAGCGAAAGCCTTAATTGAGGTTGCCTTGGAGTCTTTTGGAAAAATCACCTATTTAATCAACAACGTAGGAATTTCAAGCCGCGGAAACCTTGGTGAACTAGACCCTAAAGTAATCAAAGCCATTTTTGAGAGCAATGTTTACGGTACGATCTTTCCAACCATGATGGCCTTACCCGCGTTGCGTGCAGAAAAAGGCGGCGTATTGTTTATTTCTAGCCTTGCTGGCATTCGTGGATTACCGGGTTTAGGACCATATTCGGCTTCTAAAATGACGCTCCGTGCCTTGGTAGAGTCTATTCGAATAGAAGAGAAAAATAACGGGGTTTATGCAGGCTTGCTTTTAGTAGGAATTACTGAGGTAGCGCACGATAAAGAAGTACTTGGTCCGGATGGAAACCCAAGGTTGTTAAGTCCTCGATCAGGTAGAGGGGTAAGCACAATGACCACAGTTTCTAAGGCTGCACTGCATATGATTCGAAAGCGTAAATTCATCAAAACCCTTACATTCATTGGAAAAATCAACCAATTGCTCAATAAACTATCTCCAGGATTGGTAGAGTGGATAATTCAGAAAAATATGGCCAAGTTCGATGAACGGTCGAAGTAGAGAAGATATGCACGCTAATTGATTAGTGTATTTTTGGTTAATTTCGAGTCTCCAATTAACGTTTATCAAAAGAAGACAGACCCTTTCAATAAATTAACTAGCCTTTCTATTTGCCTTTTCGCCGCTTAAGCTCCGCGCTAATTAATCCCAATTCACGTCCGGTTTGACCAGCAACCGAGGTATTTTCATCGGCACGACGCAACAGGTAGGGTAGGACCTCTTTTACTGGACCAAAGGGAACGTATTTCGACACATTATACCCTGCATTGGCCAAGTTGTACGAGATGTGATCGCTCATACCCAAAAGCTGGGCAAAAAAGAACTTCTCATCGGTGTTTTCTAGGTTTTTCTCTGCCATTAATTGCGTTAACAGCATGGAACTTTCTTCGTTGTGCGAACCTGCACACAGCGCGAAATGCGCGTGATGATCTACCATGAAACGCAAGGCCTCGTTGTAGTCGCGGTCAGCTGCTGCTTTATCCGGTTGAATCGGGGAGGGGTAGCCCAATTTCTGAGCCCGCTCGCGCTCTTTTTCCATGTAAGCCCCACGCACTAATTTTACCCCATAAATAATACCTTGGGATTGAGCCGATTCAGCCTGCCCCTTTAAAAACGCAAGTCGGTCGTGGCGGTACATCTGTACGGTATTGTAAATAATTGCACGTTGTGTATTGTATTTGCACATCATTTCGAAGGTCCATGAATCCAATACCGGTTGAATCCAAGTTTCTTCCGCATCGATAAATAAACGTACCTGATCGGATGCTGCAGCCTCACAGATTCGTTGAAATCGGGATTTTAGCGCTGCAATATCTGAGGTGATTTGAGCGGTTTGGGATTTGGTAGGATCTGATGCGATTTCAAGCAACTCAAAGCGGCCAATTCCCGACAACTTAAAAACTGCAAAGGGAATGGATTTCGAGCCTTTGGCCATGCGTATCGTAGAAATAATGAGTTCCGTGGTATGCTCAAAATCTTCGTCTGAAGTTTTACCTTCTACCGAATAATCTAAAATAGTCCCAACCCCAAAGGCTGCGAGCTCGTGGATTCGCCCCTCACACGCTTGAATGGTTTCTCCACCACAAAATTGCTTGAATATGGTAGCTTTTATAAGACCAGATATCGGTAAACGAAGCCTTAAGGCAAGGGTTGTTGCCCATTTACCAAAACGTACAATACGCGGAGAAGCAATGACTTTGAAGAGTAAATAGGCTCGTTTTAAGTCACGGTCCGATTTGGATTTAAAGGCGACTTCGGTGTTGGAGAAATCTAACATATACAAAATTAACGCTTTTTTTGTCATTCTACGCGGCATAAAGTTAATACCTTTGGTTCATGTTAACCATCCAATTTAATGGGACTCCAATTCATGTGGGATCGCTCGATGCTGCTCCGTTTAAGGACTTGCTAGCGGATTACAGCACGTGTAAAAAAGTTATAATGGTGGATGAAAACACCCACGATTGTTGCCTCGAGTATTTGCTTACAGCCTTTCCTTCTTTGGAAGATGCAGAAGTGATGTTACTTCCCGCGGGAGAGGAAAATAAAGCCTTAGAGGTTTGCTATCAGGTGTGGTCGGCCATGCTGGAATATCAAATAAATCGAAACGATTTGGTGATTAATTTAGGGGGTGGCGTGGTTACTGACCTTGGTGGGTTTATCGCTTCGGTGTATAAGCGCGGTATTGATTTTATTCATATTCCAACTTCATTGATGGGGATGGTAGATGCCGCTATTGGTGGAAAAAATGGGGTAGACCTGAATGGGCTTAAAAACATCATTGGAACCATTACCCAGCCAAAGGCTGTTTTCGTGGATGCAGGATTTTTAGAAACGCTACCACCAGAAGAAATTTTTAATGGCTACGCTGAAATGCTGAAACATGCCCTTATTCTTGATAATAGTTATTGGAATCAGTTGAAATCGTTGAATTCTGAAGAAGAATTAATACAAATCCAACACGTCATTCGATCCATCGAACTTAAAAAACAGGTAGTAGAGGCCGATCCAACTGAAAAAGGTCTACGAAAATTGTTGAATTTTGGTCACACCCTGGGACACGCCTTGGAATCCTATTTCCTGTCTAAAAAACCCATCGCCCATGGTCATGCCGTTGCATTGGGAATGATCGGCGAAAGTTATATCTCTTACAAACGCGGAGTACTTTCGCAAGACGCATATCGAGAGATTGAGCAATGCATCATTCGGATATTTCCGATGCTCGAGATTCCTGAAGAAGCCATTGAAACACTCATAGAACTCATGCGAAACGACAAGAAAAATGAGCGAAACGCCCTGAATTTTGTCTTATTAAACGCAATTGGTTCGGCGCAAGTCAATGCGGAAATTTTACCGTCTGAAGTAGGGGAGGCCTTACTTCATTTATCCCTGCTTGCACAACACGGAAACTAACAAAAAAGGCCCCCAATGGGAGCCTTTAACAGTCTAAGTATACAAACCCTTAGCGGATGATGGTCATTTCATCTACAATGTGTTTCGCTCCCGAAAATTTATCGATGATAAACAATACATAGCGAATATCTACATTAATGGTTTTCTGGAGGTTTGAATCAAAAATCACGTCACCGGCCATGGCTTCAATGTTGCCATCAAATGCCAATCCGATTAATTCTCCTTTTCCGTTTAACACAGGCGATCCAGAGTTTCCTCCAGTAATGTCATTATTCGTTAGGAAGTTCACCGGCATATGACCTGCTTTGTCGCCATATTCACCAAAATCCTTAGTATTATTTAACTCGATTAATTGATGTGGCAAATCGAATTCTTCATCTTTCGGCTTATATTTTTTAATGGTCCCTTCCAAGGTGGTGTAATAATTAACTTTGGCGTCATTGCGACCATCTGCCGGCAAGGCGCTCACGTTGCCATAGGTTAAACGCATCGTGCTGTTAGCGTCGGGATATTTCACAGGACTCAATCCAGATTCACGCATTCCTTTCACCAATTTACGATAGGCTTGCATATAATCGGCCTGTAACTGAATCATCTCCGGTGTAGTTGTATTAATGTGCGCAATCAGTTCTTGAGAAAACACAATCATTGGGTCGTCGGAAATCTTATTTTTGGTTTCGCCATTTATCCATGAAAATACCTTTTCTTTGAAACTAAACATCGAAGTGCTTAACATGTTGGTTACACGCATCGCAGCAGCATCCGGGCTCTCAAAACCTGCCGGTTGTTTGTACCCCGCTTTGGTCATATACAACATAAGGCCATTCATTAGAATGTCCTTTTCTGTAGGAAGTGAGACGGTGCTATAAAACTCTTCTACGGCATTGAGCAATCCTGCTTGAAGTTCTTTCTTCTTAGCTGCATCCGCTTTCTCATATTCCATCATCTTGGCTCCAAGATTTCTTGAAATCATAGCGAATTCTGACGACCTCAATAAAATAGATAAGTAATTATCATGTCGCGACTTCTCATTGGTTGCTGCGTAATATTTATTTATGGTACTTACTACGTTACCATATTCTTTCTTGTTTTTGCGTTTGTTTGCCCACGCATCAAAGGCCGCTTCATTTTCTGCTTTCGTTTTCGCTGTGCCGAATTTACTTAAGGCATCAATCATTCCTTGACGGTTTTTCCAATAATTCGCTAGGCGCGCATATTTCGACGCATAGTTCAGGCGAACGTTATCGTCGGTATCCATGTAATTCTTCATGGCATCCATGGCGGTTTTGGAAGCTTCAACCCAAGCAGGGTAAGCATACTTCACATTTTGGTCGATTCCTGAGGCGGGTAACCAACGGTTAGTTCTGCCCGGAAACCCGAGAATCATGGCGAAATCGCCTTCTTTAACCCCTTGGATGTTCACTTTTAAGTGAACTTTTGGAGTTAATGGAACATTGCTTGTAGAATATTCAGCCGGATTACCGTTCGCATCAGCATAGATTCTGAACATAGAAAAATCTCCGGTATGACGTGGCCACTCCCAGTTGTCGGTGTCGCCACCAAACTTACCAATTGAATTTGGAGGAGTACCCACTAAACGAACGTCTTTATAATCTTGAAATACAAAGTAATAGTATTCATTTCCCTGAAAAAATGAACGAACATTCACTACGTATTTTCCTCCTTCACTGTTTTCCTTTTCAATCAAGGCGATTTCATCTTTAATAATTTTCTCACGTTCCGATTCCGTCATTTGATCATTTACCTTTCCTAAAATGCGTGTAGAAACATCGTTCATGCGAACAAAGAAGCGAACAAATAGAGATTTTGGCTTCAGCTCATCTGCCTTTGTTGCTGCCCAATAGCCATTGGTTAAGTGATCTACTGCTGGGGTAGACAATTCAGCAATAGCATCATATCCGCAGTGATGGTTCGTTAACACTAACCCTTGTGATGAAATCAATTCTGCCGTACATCCTCCGTTGAATTGAACGACTGCATCCTTCAAACTGGAATGGTTAATGCTATAAATTTCTTCGGCGGTTAATTGCAATCCGAGTTTTTCCATATCACGTTGATTCAAACGTTCAATGAACATTAAGAACCACATTCCTTCGTCGGCTCGAACAAAGAACCCAACAAAAAGGGCAATGGCTAAGAGTGTGTGTTTCATGTTTTTCATAGTTCTTCTGAATTAAGGATGGCTAATATAGTAAAATTAGTAGACTTTATTTTGCATTTTGCGAACGTGTTTTTTGAATGCGTTGTTTCTTCATCCGACTCAGAGATTCAGGTAAGATTCCTAAATACGATGCAATTTGATGTTGAGGAACCAGTTGTTCAATGCACGGGTGGCGTTCAATGAGCGCTATATAACGTTCCTCAGCACTGGAAGAAACGGTGAGAAACAACCGTTTTTGAAGCACTGCAAGCGTTCGCTGTGCCATTATTCGAAACAAACGCTCCATTTGAGGGATATGCTGAAAAATCTCATCAATTCCGTCTTGCGTAAAGGCAAGAACCCAAGTATCTTCTAAGGCCTGAACATTAAGTTGTGAAGCAGACCTCAATTCAAAACTCGCCAAATCTCCAATCCACCAATCTTTAAAACCAAAATACAGCACATGTTCCTGGGCTTTCCCGTCGATGTAAAACACACGCATCGTGCCAGAGATAATGAATGCCTGTTCAAATCCAATGTCTCCTTCACGTAAAAAATAGGACTTCCGCACTAAATGGCGTAAGGTGAATCTGTGGCGTATATACGCCTTATCTGAATCAGTTAATGTGACGCGCTGTTGAATATAGGCAAAGAGGTCATTAAAAGCTGTTTCCTCCGTCACGAGAGTTGCATTCGAATTCTCCATTCTTTAGGATATAAATTATTAAAACGGTTTCCGAGGTGCTTAACAAACCCTAGACCCATTTGGTTGTAGGTTACCTTGTAAAAACCCGATTCTTGCGCCTCAACAGGAAAGGTTTCACCCCGCAAATACTGCAATGCTTCACGTTCACTGAGCTCAATAGACTTAATGTTACTGCTAACGAATGGAAGTAAGGCTAACTCGTGATACGGAATCCACCCTTTGGGGGTCTGCTCCGCGATTTTAACACCTTTTTTAATGATTCGAAGCGGACTATCGATGGATTTTAACAAGGATATTGCCCCCTTACTGAGTAAATGCATCCCGGTTCGCTCTTCGATTAGCACTTGATTTTCTGCACGGATAATGCCAAAGGGGGCATCTTTCGAAACAAGATCCAACTCGTTTTCTTCCGTTGGGATTAGGGTACCTTTTTTACGCAAAACCGCTATATAGAGTCCTTCCGACGCCGTGACTCCTGGGAGAAAATAATGCCCAAGATTATTTCGCCCGGAAACGCAAGCGGATGGGGCATTCCAAGAAACCAACTCAAAGGATCCATCGGCCAACATGTGTGTGATTTGGTCTTCATTTTCCAATTGATTGAAGGTACAGGTAGAATACACACAATATCCACCGGGTTTAATGGATTGGATGACGTGACTTAATATTTCTGTTTGACGAGCCGCACAAAATGCTGGAGAATCGGGTTTCCATTCGGAACGCGCATTTTTATCTTTTCGAAACATTCCTTCACCAGAGCAGGGTGCATCCACTAAAACCACATCAAAGCAATCTACAAGATCGCTAAAAGCCTCAGGTGAATCATTGGATACCAAGATGTTATAAACGCCCCATTTCCCCAGATTTTCCGAAAGAATATTACTGCGGTGGCGGTTAATTTCATTGGCAAGTACCACGGAATTCGAAGGCAAAGCATCCAACATTGCGCTTGTTTTTCCACCGGGGGAAGCACAAAGATCCAACACACGCGTACCTTCCGGCAAATCAAGGTTTTTTATTAAGTCGGTAAGTACCATGGAGGCTGCTTCTTGCGCATAATAAACACCGGCGTGATAGCTCGGGTCTAGGGTGAACGACGGCCGTTCTTCCAAATAGTATCCCATTGCGCACCATGAAACGGGACGCAACGTGGAAGTATCCTTAGCCGATGCTTTCCGTGGATTAATGCGAATCGAAATCGGTGAAGGCTGGTCTAAGGCATGAATTAGTTGTTCGCCAAAGGGAGAGTTCGCTCGAATGGAATCAATAAAAGCTTCAGGAAGCGGGATATTTAACATGCCTCAAAGGTAACTTTTAAATAGGAGGGAAGTGAAGGGTTCGGGGTAAATGCGCGATTCAAACTCACGCCTGGAATACCAATCAACTGATCATCAATGCACAGCACGGGCCAGTGAACGCGTTGAAAAGCCGGGATTCCATGGTCTTTTAATATGGCATTTACTGTTTTCGCGCTATGCATTCCCACGGGAACAAAGGATTCCCTTGATTTTCCACGAAATAACTTCAATTCACCCGTAACCTGATGTGGGTCTAGATAAAATGTTAATGGGGTAAACTGAGCAGGTAAAGAATCTACTCGAGCAACCGTGAAAGAAAAATCAATGCACGGTGTATCATCAATTAAGTAAAGCTTGTCCTTGAATTTTATTAGCTCTTGATAACCTAAGGGATTATGTGCTAAGTAAACGCGTTTATTGTTCTCTGCATCGGCAAGTTGCCTGATTGATGAAATAAATCGAGGCTCGATTTCTAGCAATTTAAAGGACTCAGTGAGTAAAGCCAGGTCTTCTGCTAACTCCATAATCGGTATAAATCGTTGAGTTTTCCATTGCATAGCACGTGCTTTTGCGTTTTCAAAAATATCAAGATAGCTATGATAACATGCGTTTTGCAGAATGAGCACCTGCTCTTTAATGGATGGATTGAGCTTCTCCAACGTAGGAATCACATCCAAGCGGATCGCATTGCGTTGATATTTGGAATCCGCGTTGCTTTTATCTTCGCGCCAACTAATCCCATGAACCTTAGTGTAATCGATGATTTCCGACTTGGAAATATGCAAGAACGGACGTAAAATCCCTCCGCGGAGTTCATGCATTCCGGCTAACCCAGACAAGCCACTGTTTCTGAATAAATGCAAGAAAAAAGTCTCAATTTGATCGTCTTGATGGTGGGCAGTAACGATCAAAACATCCGAAGCTTCACCCACTAATTCCTTAAAAAACTGGTAGCGTATTGTTCGGGCCTCTTGTTGTAAATTTCCACCCTCAAGCGTTAACTGTTCTCCTAAATCATGCGTTCGTTCATAACATGGAATGTGGTGCAGCAGACATAAATCCCGAATCCATTGTGCATCGGCCTCACTGTCCTCCCCGCGTAATTTATAATTAACATGGGCCACGGAAAAAGGCAGCTGATGCGCCAGAAAGAAATGAAACAATACCATGGAATCTACGCCTGCGCTACACGCAAGGATGTAGTGGGATGCAGGATACTTCGATATGATTTCGTGTACCTTATTCATCTGATTTAACGTCAATCAATCGCCCGATTTTTAAGAAGCATTCCTCATACTCCTGTTGAGGATCTGCGCCTATGGTAATTGCACCTCCTACACTACAACTCAAATAGTTTTCACTAGGGTAGTAGGCTAGCGATCGAATCACCACGTTAAAGTCAAAATCCCCACCCGGTTTAAAATAACCAAGACTTCCAGAATAAATTTCGCGGTGAGCATCCTCAAATTGGTCCATAAACCTCACCGCATTTTGCTTGGGAGCCCCTGTCATGGAACCCATCGGGAATGTAGCACGAAGAATATCCGAAAATGTAGTGGTTGGTTTCAGCGTACAAGAAACGGTAGAAATCATTTGGTGCACGGTTTTAAACGTATACAAGCCAAACAGCTCATCGACTTTAACGCTGCCGGTTTCCGCAATCTTTGAAAGATCATTGCGCACCAAATCAACAATCATGACATTTTCAGCGCGTTCTTTCTTGGAATTTATTAAGCCTTGCTTTGCTGCTTCGTCAGCGAGGCAGTCGTTCATTCTAGGGGCCGTGCCTTTAATGGGTTGTGACTTTAAGATGTTCCCCTCTTTTTGCATATATCGCTCCGGACTGCCGCATGCAAGCCACAGATTATCTGCAATAAATAATCCGGAAAATGGAGCTTCCGTTCGCTGATTCACTAGGTTGTATAAACCGTGAGGAGAGGAAAGCGTCAAGTTCTCTAGGTAATACTCTTGACAATAATTTGTTTCATAAAGATCACCTCGCTGAATAAGTCGTTTGATTTCGTTCACCTGATGAAGGTATTTCTCCTTGGGTGTTCGTGCGCGGAATGGTGCTAAATCAGTTGCTGCACTATGTATTAAGGTTTCGAAGAAATCATGCACCAAGGCAATATCATTCCCTTGAACTAAGATGATTTCTTTCTGATTAATGCGTGCTACAACCGAGGGAACCCAAAAATAGGCGAGGGGTAGGCGTAGATTACCCTTGCTAGGTGCTTGATCTACATGCTGCTTAAGTTCGTACGAAAGGTATCCAAAAACATAGGTGTCTTGATGTTCGGAAAGAAACGCATCTAAGGCAGGGAGTTGTGTTTGGCTCGATAGGGTAAAGGACGCTCCATCACCGATGCCTAGCATGGCCGTTCCATCGTTAGAATTTAAATAGCACGTTGGAATTTTATTACTCATAGGTTAAAAGGGCAGGAGCTTGTCGAGTGGAACTGAAATTTTCATGTTATTCACAAGTAGGTGAGCCTTGGACTTTTCAATGGATTCAATGATCCCTACTTGCTTGGTTCCGACCATTCGTGCTTTTTCTCCTACCATAAACACAATTGGGGCAGGACTATTCTCAGTTTTTTTCTTTACCGGAATCGGTTTTTTCACGGTTGGTTTAACCGTAGATTTTAAAAAGAACGCTCGGATTTCTTCCATCAATGCTTCATTTTCCTTGCGTTTACGGGTACTTGGATTAAAGCGATTAAGGTATTTCTCCATGCGCTGTCCGAGTTGAATCCATTTAGCTTGTTCATCGGATTGAGTTCCGAGTACTTTGGTTTTACGCGCATAGAAATCCGCTTGTTCACGAACTTTAAGCAGTTCTTCCGCCATGGCTTCCTGGGCATTTTTATGCTCTTGAATCATTTTTTGCAAGTAGCGCTTTTCTTGTTGTAGGGTGGATAGCAATTCATTAAAGCGTTTGGTTTCAACCGAAAGCCGTTGTTTAGCCGCTTTTAGTATTTCAGAAGGGATTCCGTTGATGCTGGCCACTTCAAAGGTGAAGGAACTACCAGGCATTCCTAATTCCAATTGATATAAAGGTTTTAAGGATTTAAGATCGAATTTCATAGCACCATTAACCGCTTGAGCCATTTCGCTCGCCTTGAATTTTATTGCTGCATAATGGGTGGTAATGATCGCAAAACAACCTTTCTCGTAAAGTCGCTCAAAGAAAATCTCCGCCAAGGCGCCCCCTAATTCCGGGTCGGACCCCGTCCCAAACTCGTCTAAGAGCAGAAAGGTATTTGGATTACTTTGCTCCAAAAATAACTTCATGCGTTGAAGCCGGTAAGAATAGGTACTTAATTCATTTTCAATAGATTGATTGTCGCCAATATCTGAATATAATTGTTCGAAAAAGCAAGCCTTCGAGTCTGGATGAACTGGGATGAGTAAGCCCGCTTGCAACATGCATTGCAACAAACCGAAGGTTTTCATGGTAAGGCTTTTTCCACCGGCATTTGGACCGGAAATTACCAGCATGCGGTGCGTTTGATCTAAAGAAAATTCTTGCGGTATGGTCGGCTTACCTTGGGCTTGATTGTTTTGACGCAAGATCGGGTGATAGGCACATGACCAATGCATGGATTTTTCCTTGGAGAGTGCGGGAAGTGTCGCTTCCATGTGAAAGGCCAGTCTTGCTTTAGCGTTAATCACATCAAAACTCACCAATGCCGTTTGATACGCTTGAATCAAGGGTAAGTGAATCCTGAATTGAGCTGTGAGTGCTTTTAAAATGCGATAAATCTCTCTTTTTTCATCGTCGAACAGACAGGATAATTCGTGGTTAAGTTCTTGATTTACTTTAGGTTCGATGTAAGTAAGGCTTCCGGTTTTACTCGCCCCCAAAATGGTACCAGGAACCCTTCGTTTAAAGCCTGATTGTACCGTTAATACCCGTCGGTCATCAATAAAAGACTCGTATGTCTCTCCGAGTAGACCATCTTTAACAAGTTTACGCATTTCTCGTTCGAAATTTCGATTGATTTTTTGACGTATAATCTTTATCTCTTGACGAATTTTTGCTAATTCCGGGGTCGCATCATCCTTAATATTCTTGGTTTGTTTAACGTCGATGATTTTGGTGATTCGATCTACTAATTCATCCGTATGGTAACAGTCTTGAAAGACCTGCGCCAAGGTGGAAAACGAGGCAGTATGCTCGAAGAATTTAAGGTAGACATTCACCAAGTTGCTGGCATCATGAATTCGAATGAACCCTTCTAGGCTAAGCACGGCATCTTCAATGCCTAAGAATTTAAGTTCGACGAGAAGTTCCTCAAACTCCAACGCTGGAAACGTTCTTTTTTGGAGAATAATATCTAAACGTTCTTTCGTTTGTGTTAACTGATGGATGAGTGATTTAAATCGATTGCTTGGACTTAGCTTGATGAGTTGGTCTACTGCTGAATTAGAAACGGCAAATCCACTTAAGTGAGAGAGCACGTCAGTGAACTGCAATTCTTTTAAGGTTTGATTATCCGTAAATGCAAGGGCTTTGTGCATGGTACAAAATTACTTTTTATTTAAACGCCACATTGTACTATAATTAATATTATGTTAAATAGAATGGTAAGTCCTTTAAGCATCCTTTATCGCTACCTCTATTGGAATCTGTTCGTATTCGGGATTACTCCTTTATTACTTTAACCATCGCATCTCCCACTTGCAGGAGATAAATGTTCGGTGATAGTGAGTTGATATCTATGGTCGTTAACCCATGAACTGCAGTCCCTGAACGCACTAAGGATCCTAAGGATGAAAAAAGCTGATACGGTGTTGCCAAGTGATTTAATGAAATGGACAATACCTGGCTGCATGGATTCGGGCTAACAATTAACGTTGGCATGTGTACTTCTTCCGGAATACTAGCGCCGTTACAACCGATTAATCCATTGAGGGTATAATTTCTAAGGAAGTTCCAAATTTCTTTTGTTGCCTTGAAATCCAAGTTGGTTCCTGCAAGCACAATCGAACTTCCTGGCCACGTATGCCCTCCATCAATCACTTTATAGTGAACCACCTCGCTACAGTTATCACCATTTTCGTAGGTAT
>Ga0247843_1002369_pt1 | contig 34532 bp, 33 predicted proteins | sample LaCruzMarch2017__FD_192420 | JGI IMG/M metagenome (GOLD analysis project Ga0247843, IMG submission 192420) | Freshwater microbial communities from meromictic Lake La Cruz, Castile-La Mancha, Spain - LaCruzMarch2017_8m | ecosystem: Environmental > Aquatic > Freshwater > Lake | place: Spain... | reverse complement strand
AATAAATACTATTACTATTTCAATATATTATCTTTCTAATTTTTACTTAAAGATTTAATACGTTTTTTAACTAAATATAAAATATGTTATCAAAAGATTTTGATAACGCTAATGTGATGACTATAAAAACAGTTCAAATAGCACCATTTAGAATATTAATGGCTGCTTTAAAGGACATATTGTTAGAAACAAATATAATTTTTACAAAAAGTGGAATAAAAATCATAAACATGGACAAAACACATACCATATTGGTTCATCTATTTTTAAAAGCAGAAAATTTCGAATTTTTTGAATGTAAGCATGATAAAATAATAGTTGGAGTAAATATACTTCATTTGTTTAAATTAATTACGACAATAGACAATGATGACACCCTTACTATTTATATTGAAAATGATGATTATAATGATGGTATAGTAACAGAATTGGGTTTAAAATTTGAAAACGGAAATATTAAACAATCAAAAATACAAAAATTAAAACTAATAGAACCAGAACAAGATGAGTTAGAAATCCCGGATGTTAAATTTTCGTCTGTAATAAATATGCCGTCTAATGATTTTCAAAAAATAATTAGGGACTTGGCAAACATTTCTGAAAAAATAGAAATTAAATCTGTTGAAAACGAACTAATATTTAAATGTTCTGGGCAATTTGCTAAAGCAGAGATTAGAAGAAGTGAGAATAATACAAACATGCAAATAATAAATAAACAGCACAATAAAATTATACAAGGTGAATATTCTCTCAAGAATCTATTATATTTTATTAAATGTACAAATTTATGTAATCAAATAGAAATATATTTGGAAAATAACAGACCTTTAATAGTAAAATATAATGTCGCGTCATTAGGCGAAATCAAATTATGTTTATCATCATTACCTTCTTCAAATAGTTAATTTTTTTATTGCTTTTAATAAGTCATTTAATTAAATAATAATAAGTCATTTAATTAAATAATAATAAGTCATTTAATTAAATAAAAACATTTACTATTTATGCTCTTTAAAAACACATAATTGCTCTTCAATATTAAATATAGTATGAATAGCAAAAGGATCTTTATTTGATGTAAAATCATAATTACTTATACTATTTTTATTACGCATCCATATTTTAATAATACAAAAGTTTTTTTTAGGACTAATAGAAATACCATTAATATTATTAAGCATATTTTCATCGTTGCTTAGCGTATTGCCTAAAATTTTATATAATAAAATTTTAAAAATATTCACAATATTTACATTACTTATTTTATATGAAAAACATCCGCCGTTGATATTATCTTCTGATTCCCATAATGGCAATATAGAATCTTTCATAAAAAATAACATAGTTTTTTTTATAATATTTTCATCTAAATTTTCAATAAATAGTACAGCATCCTTTAATGTAATCAGAGTAGTAATATTTTGATATCTATCAAGAGTCCAAACATTATCATTTTGATAATGTATCCAACAGGTCCACTGATTATTTAAATTATACATTATAATATGTTTTATAAATTTATTTTATAATGTTTTATAATATGTTTTATAAATTTATTTTATAATGTTTTATAATATGTTTTATAATATATTTTATAATATATTTTATAATATGTTTTATAAATTTATTTTATAATGTTTTATAATAGTTATTTACATTCGCAGTTATTTACATTCGCCACTAGCATTTCTTATTTTACCAGGAGGACAGATTTCGTAGCAGTCCAGTCCGGTTTTAGATTTATATGTAATAGGTGTTTCATTAGATGGACAAACAAATCTATCAGTGTTTTTATTCAAGGAATCAATATATGCCTTTGTTTTGTAGACATCATAAGAGTTTAAATTTAAATGATCATATTTCAAGTCACTAGTTCCATTATTCCCATAAATATTACTAGTAGGATTTAAACTATTAAAACTATTTAAACTATTAAAACTATTTAAACTATTAAAACTATTAATTAGGTTTATTTCTTCTAAATTTGATTCTCTTGTTATAGTCTTATAGTTAGTAAGTAAATCATTATTATTTATAAGAGCATTTGAAAATATTTTATTAAATAATTCAGAATTAACTATATTTTTAACAAATGTATATTCGCCAAAATAATTAATTATATTATCAACTAAATTATATTTTATAGGACTGTTAGATAAATCATATATGTGTTCATTGTTATGTGATAAATCATAATAATGGTGTATGTTATCGTAAAATTTAATTCGCAAGTTATCCCTATCTATTCTATTCTTATTTATAGAATTAGTTTGTTCTGAACTGATAGTTTCTGTTTCTGTTTCTGTTTTACTAATGTCTCCGCTAATCTTTTTAGATGTAATATTTTTATTTTTTGGATCTAAACCAAACACTTGTAATAATAGGGTTGATATAACAGTCATCATAATAATTGGTATAAATACTAAAATCCAAGCAATAACAGAAAATCCTAAATCACATAGTATATTTATTATTAATGTAAATACTATCATAATTATAAATTTTAAGAAAGCAGCATTCATAACGCCATTATAAATATCTATAAATATTTGTATTAATGAAAATCCTATATATACTAATCCGGGCCCGCATAACCCAGTTATAAACATTATATTATTATATATTATTATATAAGTTAAATATAATAATATGTTAAATAAAAAACTTAGAAATTTTAATTTTTGTAATTATTTAATTCAGTAATCAAATGTTTAATCAACCCGTCTTTTTCAAGCAACATTTTTTCTAACTTTTGTAATTGCTGTTGCTGAGATTGAATTATTTGAACTATTTGTTGATTGTTTAAGGGTATTTCCTTACCGTCTTGTTGTAAAATAATTTGACCATTACCTTGACCGGTATTTTGCTCCATCAATTTTCTTCGTTCTTCTTCGATTTCAATCATTTGTTTTAACACGTCTGGTTTATTTGAAGGATTACCGGGTTCATAAGTTTGTAATAAAGTGTCTATTGTTTCCATATAAAATTCCTTCATTGCTTTATCTTTGATAAATTCATCTACTGTCCGTGAGGATGCTTTTTGAAAATTATTTTCTCCATGTTCTAATAGTTTCTTTTTATCAAAAGTATTATGAATATGTGAAAATACCAATATTGTTTTTTTTGGTTCTAATTGGACAAAAGGAACACTATAATTTTTTAAAAATGCTTTTTCTTCTGCTAAAGCAGCGTGCTCCTCGTATTTATGATCTCGCAACATTTCTCGTTTAAAAGCAAATGTTCCTGCTGTGGCATGATTTGGACCATATGGACCAAATTGAAACATTTTTTGAATATGCTTGAACCAAATATAGATTTCGCTTGCTCCAGCACATAAAGCATTCGGATGGGTTAATAACATATTTACAGCGTGGGAAACACGCTCTGGCGGATAATAATCATCATCATCCATATACACAATAATGTCTCCTTTAGACTTTTCGTGCATCAAGTTTCTTTTTTTTCCAAGCGGCATTTTAGTATCGTATTCAAAATACTTGACCTGACTAATATTACATACTAAATCTTTAATTTTGTCTGTTCCATCATCAATAATAATCCATTCCATTTTATCTTTTGGATAGTCTTGATGGTTGAAACATTTTATAGCATATTCCCAGAATGGTCGCCTATTAAATGTTGGGGTACATATACTTACAAAAGGTAAGTCTTTTTTATTTCCCGTTTTTTTTTTCGTCATAATATTGTTATTTGATCATATTGTTTTATATTATTTACGAATTATATTATTTACGAATTATATTATTTACGAATTATATTATTTACGAATTATATTATTTACGAATTATATTATTTATTTATATTTCTATAAGTTTTCCATAAAATTAGCAATGCTACTAATCCGCCCAATATTCCGGTTATTGTAGGGGGTAAATTACCCCTAGAAGATAATACTACACTAATACATAACATTATTGTTATTAAATATGAATGGTCTGAAATTACACTAAAAAAACACCCAATATTCAAAATCGGAATAACAAATATATTATATAATAGCGACACTATCATCCATACTAATCCTATTATAGACCCCAAAAATCCTGTGCTAAAACAAAATGAATAAGATATTAGTATGAATAGAATTAGTATTATGTTTAATAGTATATTTACTATAGATTTAAAACCTATCGGTGTTATTTTATATAAAACATTAGCAAATAGCGTATATCCATTGCTTATTTTAGACCCCTTAAACATATTGTTATAATACTCAGGTCCCCAATACAACAAAAAATTAGTTAGAATCATTGTAGCAAACATAGCAAATACTAGTAACATTATTAAAAGATATATTAAAAGAACTGGTCCATAGTTCAGTTCTTTTATTTTAGTATACTTTGCTAGAACACCAAATACTATACCAGTCAAAAATAAAAATACAACATTTTTTAATCCCCAAGCTCTGTCGCCCATTTTTTGATACCGAGCAGATAATGTTGTTAATATACTACCTATAAACAGTCTAGAGAAAAATACTGTATATAACAAATTTAAACTAAAAGCCTTTCCTATTGCGCTGAATATTTTTGAAAATCTTGTCCCAAAGTCCAGATCCGGATTATAAACTTGGTCGGAATAATTAAACAAGTTATAAGGAAAGTCTAATTCTTTGGTATTATTACAAGGTTTGTATGGATAGTCATTTAACTTTGAAGGGAACGCATAATCTATTGCGCCTAGTTCATTATTACAATCGTCTACGTATTTAAAAGTACCACAACCACTATTACCATTGTTGATAACTCCATATTTTAACCAAAATTCGTAGCAAGCACCAACACAAACAGCAACAATAACTAACGCAATACTTAATAACGACGAATATAAAAACTGTGGTATTTTCATAACTCTTTTTCTAATGGGTGCCGAATGACATATTTTTCTTGGGTTCTTTCCATTTTCATCGAAAAAATTAATGCCTATATCATAACTATCACCATTTAAGTCAGCACTTTCAGGAACATATGTTTTACAAGTGTTATCGGGTGTTTCTACTACACAACAACCACTAGGTGCTTCTTCCGGATCCAATGAAAACTGAAAATTAAGATCAGTACATTTTGGAATTATATGAGTGGGCAATACACCTTGAACATTGCCACATATATCACTTTTACCAGGACAAGAAGTTCTTTTTAATTTACTACCAAATATTGGATTATCATTAAATATAGGACGATTCATATAACAATATTAATATAACACATTATAATATTTTAAAAACATTTAAACATATAAATAATTAAATAATTAGCATGACGGAAAATATTTATGAAACTAAATTTGATACAATGGATAAATATCTTGATTTTAGAGATGTATTGATTCTTCCTAAAAAATCAAATTTAAATAGCAGAAAAGAAGTTGATCTGGAAAGAACAATTGTTTTTCAGAACGGAATAGTATGGAGAGGTATTCCTATTGTAGCAGCAAATATGACAACTATTGGAACATTAGATGTATATAAAGTATTAAGCACTTATAAAATTATTACTGCTCTTCATAAATTTCATAAACTACAAGATTTACTGGATTATAATAAAGAAAATAGTGATTCTAAATTAAACCCCGATTATTTTATGATTTCTACCGGAATAAGTGATGATGATTATAAAAATCTAACAAATATTTTAGACAATTTTGAGTGTAAGTTTATTTGTGTTGATATAGCAAATGGATACATTTCTAAATTTAATGAATTTTGTAAAGTTTTAAGAAGGGAATATCCGGAAAAAATTATTGTTGCCGGAAATGTGTGCACATATGAAGGAGTAAATATGTTAAATGAATTAGAAATGGATATTGTTAAAGTCGGTATTGGTGGAGGAAGTGCGTGTACTACACGAATTCAAACCGGAATAGGAATGCCCCAACTAAGTTGTATTTTGGAATGTGTTGAAGAATGCCATGTCTATAATGAAAGTTGTTTTAAACTATATGATGAATATGATCATCCTAAACTAAATAGATCATTTGTGCTAAGTGATGGTGGCATTACATGTCCTGGGGATTTGGCAAAAGCATTTGGTGCCGGTGCTGATTTTGTAATGATTGGTGGAGCATTTGCGGGGCACACTGAAAACCCCGGACAAATTATTACAGACACGGAGACAGGAAAACAGTATAAAAGTTTTTACGGTATGAGTTCAAGTTATGCTATGAAAAATAATTATGCGGCAAATAATAATACTAATTATAGAAGTTCTGAAGGACGAGAACTCAAAGTTCCATATAAAGGAGCATTAAAAACTACGATTGAAAATTATTTAGGAGGACTAAGAAGCACGTGCACTTACACAAATAGTGCAAATCTAGAAGAATTGGCACATAACACTAAATTTATTAATGTAAATAATCAATATAATTCACATTTATTATGAGAAAAATTGATAATAATGTTTTAATACTTAAGAAAAATAAGTATTAACACATTATAATATGACCACCACTCAAGAGCAAATAGTAGAGTTATTTAATAAACACGTTAAATCTAAAGAAATATGTTTGGATGGTAAAAATACTAAACATTGTGGTAAAGAAGGACATTGGTTAGAAACACAAATGGGTATAAAACATAACTCAAAAAATGAACCGGACATTTTCGGATATGAAATGAAAAAATCATCACCTAAAACAACACTTGGAGATTTTAGTGCTAGCGAATATGTATTCTCTAAACCTAATAAAAGAAACAACATTAACATTTTAAATAATTGGACTGATGAAATAAATTTAGAGAGAAATGACTTCATTAAAATTTTTGGAAACCCGAACCCTTGTAAAAACAACAGATACTCTTGGAGCGGTACTTGTGTTCCAACATATAATAAATGGAACTCTAATGGACAATTATTAACAATAAATGATAACAGCGATATAATTATTGTTTATTCATTTTCAAATGATACACGCTTAATAAAAGAAGAGTTTCCTACATTTTTGAAAAATGACAATATTGTAATTGTTTTGTGGAAATCAGAAAAAATGAAACCACATATTGACAACAAATTTAATAAAAAAGGTTTCTTTATATGTAAAAAAATAGGAGCTACATATGAAAAAATTTGTTTTGGTAGGCCATTTAATTTTGAGTATTTTATTGAGTGTATTAAAAATAACAAAATTATATTTGATAGTGGAATGTATTGTGGAAATAGTCGTAATTATTCGCAGTTTCGAGGAGGATCATCTTTTTGGGACGAGTTAATTATTGAAGAATAGCAATTAAATATTTTCCAAGATAATATGCCAATTTACACGGAACCGCATTTCCTATTTGCATTATAATATCCTTATTTGAACCATCAAGAATATAATTATCAGGAAAACTTTGTATTCTTTTTAGTTCTGTAATTGTTAGTCTTCGTATTTCTTTTTCATTATATTTAACCAAAGCATCATATCCGTCTTTCCAATATCTAGCAGGAATTGTGTATGACGGTTTGTCGAAGTCTAACATTTGTGCTCCGAAACCAAAACCCTTTTCTTTACTTACTTCTCTCTTATTTGCTATTCCTGTTAATGCTTTTTCACTTAAATAATATTTATTACTAATAGTTTCTTTTGGTAATAAAATAGATTTGACTGGTATTCTATCTTTTACTAATACTATTACTGGTTCTGGTTCTTTGGGTAAAATATTTAGATCTTTTCTAATTCCTATAATTATTGTTCGTCTTCTATTTTGTGGAACCTCAAAATCACTTGCATACAATTTATTAATTATACAATTATAATTTTTATTCAATTCTTCCATTATAATAGTTATTACATTTTCACCATTTGCTGTTTTTTTTGACAACATACCTATTACATTTTCCATAATAAATGCTTTTGGTTTAAAATAATCAAGATATTTTACATATTCCATGAATAGAGTATTTCGTGGGTCATTTTTATCTCTTTTTCCAGCAATGCTAAAACTTTGACAAGGAGGTCCGCCCACTATAATATCTATATTTTTATTTTCTTTATTATATAAAGAATTAAATTTTTCAGGAGGTAATTTTGTTAAGTCTTCACAATATGCTTTATGTAGATAATTTTTATTATAATTTTCAATAGCTTTGTCCCATATGTCTATACCAGCAATTACATTTAAACCTGCGTCTGTTAAACCTTTTGACATACCACCACACCCGCAAAACAAGTCTAATACATTCAATGTATTCTTTGTATTTTCATTCAATGTGATCTTTGTATTTTCATTTAATGTATTCTTTGTATTTTCATTTAATGTGATTATTTTAGGTTCTTCAAAAATGTTTGCTTGTTTTGAATTAATTAGTTGTATCAAATCATGTTTAGTTTTAGATTTACACTTTTTAATTCCAAGTTCTTCGCATTTTACTATTAGTGCTTGTTTTAAAAGTTTTGTTAAATCCATTATCAGTATTATATATGTTATATATGTAATATATGTAATATTTTTTTCAATACTATTATATCAATTTTTAAAACTAATATAAATTGAAATAAAGTTTATATATAAACTATATTAACTTTATTATGGATACAACACAAATACAAATAAAAGGGTTAAAACGCGATGTTATAGATAAATTTTATACAAAAAAAGAAGTAGCAATGTATTGTATAAATTTATTTAAACAACATATGGGACCAAACAATAACGATTTAATTATAGAACCGAGTGCTGGTAATGGTGCGTTTATTGATGCTATAAAATCTTTAAAATGTAACTATGAATTTTATGACTTAGAACCTGAGCACGAGGAAATTATTAAGCAAGATTATTTGCTTTATAATACTAATAAAACTAATAATACTAATAATACTCAAAAAATACATATATTAGGTAATCCTCCATTTGGTCGTCAATCTTCATTAGCAATAAAATTTATAAAAAAATCTTGCCAATTTTGTTCCAGCATTTCATTTATTTTGCCTAAAAGTTTTAAAAAAGATAGTTTGAAAAAAACATTTCCACTAAATTTTCATCTACTTTTTGAAATGGATTTACCAGAAAAATCCTTTTTAGTAAATGCTAAAGAACACGATGTTCCATGTATATTTCAAATATGGATAAAGAAAACATATAATAGAGAAGTTTCTGCAAAATTAGAACCGCACAATTTCATATTTGTTGAAAAAACAAATAATCCAAGTATTTCAATTCGTCGTGTTGGAGTTAATGCTGGAACAATTGATGTAAATAGCGCGAATAAAAGTGTCCAATCACATTATTTTATTAAATTTACAAATACTAATGACTTAGAAAAAAATATTGAGTTGTTAAATACAATTGTTTATGATTCAAATAATACAGTTGGTCCTAAATCTATAGGAAAACAAGAATTAATTAAAGAATTTAACAAAGTCCTTTAATGGAGTTGCTCCATTGCCAAAACTGTAGTCGATTAACTTGTATATAAAAGTCTTATCAAATATTATTTGTTTTTATGTGCTTGACTCAATTACTCAATTTTATAAATTATTTAAAATGCCATAATACTTGTTGGACTATTACTTTTACTAATTGATCTCTTCTTTAATGTTCCGCTTAATCTTGTAGGTTTGCTAATTACTTTAGTTTTTAATCTAATTTCACTATTTAATTCCAATACATCTAATATTTTTTTATGAGTTTCACATATTTTATTATGTCTTTGCCTTACAATATTAATATAGTATTTGTTTTGAATATTCATATTTTTAAAATTAATAGAACTATAAGTAGCATTAGAGTTATTAACTAAAGCACTATTTGATTTTATTAAGGATCCCAAGGATTTGCTTCGCTTAGACAAAGTTCTTTCTAAGTTAGATGACACATATGTTTTCGGATTTGGATTTGATTTACCGCGTTTTCTTGTTAAAGAATTAGAAGTTATACTGGTAGTAAATACATTTAAGGATTCTTCATCTGTGGGGATAATATTTATAGTTTTGAATTCTTCCAAACTTAATGATTTTAATTTATTTATTATTATTTGTTCAATGGTGTTGTATAATTTTGGTGATATAGCCGATTTAAGCGATTTAGGCGATTTAGGCGATTTAGGCGATTTAAGCGATTTAAGCGATTTAAGCGATTTAGGCGATTTAGGCGAAAGACCTCCTACTTTTCTTGTATAGTTTCTATTTTTTATTTTTCCACCAGTTGTTGTGTCATCATAATATTCAACTAACTCTTTCATTGTTAATTTTTCTTCAGCTTGAGCAAGATTGTCAAAGTCCAATGATTTTTCATCAAATCTTAATTCTACCGCCATACACAATACTATTATATAGTTTTTTGCTTCTTCTTCTCGGATTTTTGTATATAACGCATCGCGTTTTTCAGTATATACTTTCTTAACTATTGGTCTAGTATCTGCTTCTAATTTATCAATATGCTCTTGTGTTATTTTATTATTAGCAATAATTAATTTACACATTATTTCAACGTAAGCTTCATATATTTGTTGTAATGTTGTTATTGAACCATCGTCTATTTTACTTTTTATTAATCTATTACATTCTTTACTCATTTCTATGCTAATATTATAATCTAAATCATAACCTATATCTGATTCCACATTCTCCGGTAACCTGGAATGTGGTTTTAAAATATTGATTAATTTATGAAAAATATATTTATTATGTAATTTTTCAGCACTTTCTGAATTATTAAATTCTAAGATATATGCTTTTGTAATTTTAGGATCTCTCGTATTTTTTCTGGAATAACTTCTAAGTTTGTTAATTGTGCTAGCATCTAATTCTTCTAGTTCAGTTTCGCTTTTTCTTAGCAACATTAAATATGTTTCAAGCACTTGCGAATGAATAGTGATCCATCGTTCAACCATGCCTAAAGGACAACTTTGCGACCCTTCTCCGTGAGCATTAAAAATTTCATTAAAATAATATTCCATAAAATTGTATATGTATAAGTCTGTGCATGAAACTAGCAATTTTAATGATTGAACTACTAATTGTAAGAAACACCAATTACCGTTTAAATGTGGTTTATACATAACTAAATATTTTATAAAGTCATCACTAACTGCTCTTACTAAACTTTCTAATAATACTCCCTTTTCTGGTCTATCAAGTTTTAATTTATATGCAAGATAATTTGTTAAAGCACTAGCAAAATTGTCTTTAATATATTCTTTGTCTTCATCGTCCGGTAAATTTCTTTGTGTGCTTATTATTTTTTTATAAATAGTTATTAAATGGTCTAAAAAATCAACAATAGTTTCCGATGTTCCTGTAATAACTACATATTTAACATATTCACGTGTGCCTCCATGAGATGTTATTAAAAATGCTTCCATATTTTCTTTAAAATTATCATCATCAATTGGAATACCAATAGTTTCAAGAGCGTCAAATAATTTCTCTTTATTGTCGATAATACTTGCTATACGAGCATGTGTTTCATTGGCGCGTTGTTGAATCTCTGAAAATTGAAATTCGCGTCCTGTACTTAAATTCAAAGTTCCTTCTATATATATTGACCCATCGTCTCTTTGAAGTTGTCCCAATACTTGGTCTGTATTCATTGTATTTTCAAATGAAGTATTTTCATTTACAATTGAATTTCTAAAATCGACACCCGCGACATCGGCAACATCAAAAACTGTTCCAACCATTTTACAACCATTAAAGTTAGCATTTAATAAATTTACAACTGAGAAATTAGCAGCTGTTACATCTGGTTTTCCTTCTTCATTTTGTTTTACTTTTGTAAAATCAAACAGCTCAAATCCATCGACTTGCTGAAAATTACAATTTTTAATATTAGTATTAAACATATATGTTTCTGGAGCAATATAAATATGTGAAATCTGTTGTGTTGTGTCATCCGTTATTTTAAAATAATCAAATGGATTTATATTATATTCGGGTTTTTTTAAGTCTCTAATATCAATATTTAAAGCAACATAATCGTCATATTCCATAAGAACAAAATAACCAGTCATTCTTGAAGCTTGTTTTTTAATAGCCAGTTTATGACCTTTGAACTCTTTAACAAATAGATTAAATCCATTTGGATTATTAACATTACACAATACTTCAAACTTACGCGTTTTATCTTCTCCATAAGGAAAAGGTATGTAATCAAATATAAGAAATATGTGTCCAAACCAATTAACTCTATTAAAAAGGGAATTACCATTACCACCTACTCGTGCGCCAAATTTACTTCCTTCCAAATCGCAATTATTAAAATTTACACTATATAAACTACAATTTATAAACTCGCTTTTTTTCATATCTAGAAGTTCGGTGTCGCGAATATTATATAGTGAATCATTATTGAATTTAAAGTTGAATAAAAGACAACAACGAAAAGTGCATTTATTAATAATATTATTACTATCAAATATTAATGTGTTTTTATAACCTATTTGATTAAAAACTACGTTAATAAAGTCACAATCGTATAACTTACATTTGGTAAATCTTAGTGCACCGCCTTTAGTAAATGTAACTCCGCGAAATAATGTAGTTTTAAAAGTGCATTCTTCAAAATAACTATAAGCAAACGCACAATCAATAAATGCAACATTATCAAAAACGCAGTTTTGAAAATGATAACAATTAAAATTTTCGTTTATAAACATATTTTTATCAAAAACACAATTTATAAACATAATATTTCTATTACCTGTCATTTTAAGTTTATCATAATTTATACCTGTTCTATTAAATTTACAATCTTCAAAAACTATTTCAGCAGGATGTGATGTTTCTTCAAGTGGGGTCATTAATGAACCATCTGGTTTTATCATTAAATGTTTATCGCTAGGTTGAAGTGTATCTAAATCAAACACAGTATAATATTTCATATTATACTTGCTGGGTGGTGGATGTTTATATTTATATGCACGATCAGAACTTTTATCGTGAAAAATTGAACCATTATAAAAATTACAATTTTTAAATGTAGGTAATATATTATTAATTTCAATTTTAGTTTTATCAAAAAATTTATTAGATGCAAAATAAATATCATAGAATTCACAATCTATAAATCGAGATTCAATTAAACTTACATTTGAAAAATTGAACTTATCATCAGTAATATTATATTTAGTTTTTGTTGTTCTATATTTCAAGTTACGTTCTAATAATCGATCATTTCTTCCAACATTTACAAATTTAGATTGTCTAAATGTTATACCATCAAAGTTTGTTGAAGCAAAACTTGTATTTACAAATACACAACCAACTATTTCTTCTATTATAGAACGTAATTCTGCGTTTCTTGAATAACCTAATATTTTACTTCCAAATTTACAAAAGTAAAAATATAAATTACTTAGTTTTTTTGGTGTTCCGTGACTTATTAATGTGTCATTTATATTTTTTCTATATATATCTCGTATTGAACTAATTTCACATAAAACATCGGAGATGACTTTATTTGCTTCAACCAGTCCGAGTTTGGATTTATAGGCTTGTGCGAATGAAGTTGCTGCTTCACTTTTTTTTACATTGAGATCTTTAACTGATTTATATGATTTATAGGCTTGACTTATTTTAGTAGCTGCTGTTTTTTCTGTAAAATTTTTGATTTCTTCTTGCCTTATTTGTGTTTCTATAAGTAATTTATCTCGTGTAATTTTACTTCTTATTAATGGTTCTAATATATTTTTAATTAATGTAAATTGTTTTTCTATTAATTCATCCATACTTATATATATATACTTGTAAAATATTTAAAATTACATACTTTAAACTTCTAAATATATACTTTTTATTTAGTATATAAAAAATTTATAAAAATATTAGTATATTATAGAATATAGTACTATAGTATGAAAAACAATAAAGATTTAAAAAAAGTATTTAAAATTTTTGTTATAGGATTTATATTGATTTCAAGTATTTATGTTTTATATTTTTATAATATTAAAACAATAGAAAATTTTATAAGTTCAAATAACTGTTCAACTTGTAAAATTAGTCCGACTGCTAACAAATGTAAGCCGCTATATAATATTGTTTATAATTGGAACACCAGAAGAAAAATGGTAGATATAAGTAATATAAAAACAGATTATGTTTTTTGCGAATGGGAACCTAATTGTAGTTATGATACTATGGGAAACAATATTTTAACCCAAGAAGAGAGATTAGGATTGTCTAATAGTCAATTATATGCGCGAAAATAAATATTTTAAACATTATAAAATATTTTAAACATTATAAAATATTTTAAACATTATATACATTATATAATATGACAGAAAGTTTAGGGAAAAATATAGCAAACTATGATAACAAAATAAAGGATATATTAAAAACTATTATAAGTAATAAAGAAGAAACTATTAATGAATATAAAAAATTAAAACATAGTTTACATACACACACGTATGATGGAGTTAAAAGAACAACTCTTGAAAAATTATTAAATAGACGAAAGCAACAGTTTGAACATGCATTAACATTAAAAAATAAGCAAAACGAAGCATTATTAAAACTTTTAGAATATTTATATAGTTTAGAAAAAAAAGATAAAAGTGTACATATTCGTCAAACTTTAGATATAATGAAAAAACTAGATAATGAAATCACAATAATAAATGATTTAATAAAGTGAAATTTTTAAAAATTAGTATGTTTTATAAAATTAATTCTTTTCTAATATTATATAAAACTATGAAAAAGAAAAATTCTAATACCATGTTTAACAAAATAGTAAATAGCAAATTAGTAAATAACAAAATAACTTTGTACATTGTTGCATTAATTGCTCTTATAACATTATTAGGATATATAATGGTAACTGAATTTAGTGCTATTATATTATTTGTATTAGTAGGTGCTATAGCATATAGTTTTACAAAAAATATGACTATTGTTCTAGGTTCATCAGTTATAGTTACAACTATAGCAAGTGTGTCAAAAGGTTTCTTTATATATCAAGAGGGAATGGAAGGCAACAGTGATTCTTCTGGTAACACTGTTTCAAAAAGTAAGAAAGGCATAAAAGACAAGGAGTCGTTTGTAGATACTGCAGAACCAGAACCAGACACAGAACCAGACACAGAACCAGAACCAGAAACAGAAACAGGAAGAGGAAGAGGAAGAGGAAGAGGAACAGACACAACTACAAAAGAAAAACCCGAGGGTTTATCACAATTAACACCATCATTATTTAATACTATTCCAAATAAAGACCAAATGCAAAAACAATTAGGACAAGCATCAGATATGGAACAAGCATATGATAATTTAGAAAAAATAATGGGAAAAGATAATATTCAATCAATATCAACTGATACAAAGGATCTTATTAAGCAACAAAATGACTTAATTAAACAATTGAAAACAATGACTCCCGCATTGAATGACGCTATGAGTTCGATTGGAAATTTAGATTTATCAAAATTAACAAACATGTTTAGCAGTGCGACAAAAACTTTATCAGAAATGAAAAATTAATACACATCTAATATCTTAAATTTAAAATATTATAATATTATAATTTATAATACTATAATACTATAATACTATTGTGCTATGCGACTAAGTGTGCGACTAAAACTTGTAGATATAATAAATACTAAATTACACAACTTTAAATATTTAAATTTTACTATCGCATTTTATATTATAATTTTTTACACATATTATAGTCTATTTGTCTATTTGCTCAATAAAAATTATATAATGTTGCTATTATATTTTGTATTTTTCATATTACTTTATAGTTATTATAAAAATTTCACATATTTTCTAGGGTTTGCTTTTTTAATTGGTTTTAAAATATTTAACATAGATAATATAATTAAGAATAATAGAGTAATAGAAGGCAATAACTTTTCTTCAGTATTGGCAGATATAGAAGATGAATCACAAAAAAAGGGAGATAAAATGGAAGCAGATGCTAAAAAAGATAAACCACAGCAGAACCCTTGTAAAAATTTTATTATTGATAAAGTCCAACAAGCCGGATTTAAAATATCAAACAAGGCACTTGACTCCGAGAAAAAAAAAGGTAGTGCGGAATCTGAGATAAATGATATAATGAGAGGGCACAATGATCTTGTAGCACCAACAATTTATAGACTCTAATAATCAATTAACTTATATACTAATTCAATTCTTGTCATATACAATATTTAGTCATTTATAATATTTAGTTATTATAAATAGGTAGCTATGGCAAGAAAATGCCCGCCCGGTATATTATGTATTGAAAATTATACCTTGTTTTTTTTTGGTTTATTAATAATAGCAATATTGTATTTTATGAACATTATATATAATAAAAATTTAAATAAAACACATAATTGCGGATGTAATAAGATGTCTTGTTCTATGTGTTCTAATCATAATTCATTAGAGTTAATACCATTTTTAGGAAATTCTCATAATAACAGAGAAAATGATGTATTATTAAATCCATATAGTGCTCCTCTTCGTGATGATAGAATTTTCACAAATACTAATAATGGACCCAAACTACCTATAAATGTGCCGACTCAATCATTTAATAGCACATATAGACAAATCGGTATATTGACTCGTGTAAATGGTCAAGAAACAATATTACCTTTAATGGGAAGACCGCTGTTTTCAAATAGAGATAAATGGAATTTTTACACTATGAATGATAAAAATGGAATGATTAAATTACCAATTAGTTTTAAAAATAAAAGTTGTACATCATCGCAAGGATGCGATAATTTATATAATGGTGATACTGTTTTTGTAGAAGGTTATTCAGATACATTTAGAGTAACTATTTATGATAATAATAGCATGGAGTATATTCCATATTTATAATTTATATTAATAATATAATAAATATTAATAATATAATAAATATTAATAATATAATAAATATTAATAATATAATAAATATTAATAATATAATAAATATTAATAATATAATAAATATTAATAATATAATAAATATTAAATGGCATTTACTAGATTTTACGATGACCCATGTAGAATACAGAAATATTTAGAAGAATCTACAAACATTGGAAATTATAATATTAATGTTCCCGGAAATGGAATAGCCCCTTCTTATTTTAGCGATCCATATGTTAAACCACAAAAATGGGGTGCCAATTTATCTAATAATAAAACAGATTTAGAGAGTGATCTATTTTCATTACATAGAAAATTAAATCGTGATACTATTAGCGAAAATAATTATGCTGACTATTTAAATACTAATATTAAATATTATAAAAATATTTATCCAGAAAATGAAAATGAAATTACTAGTCAATCACGTGCTACACATCCGGCGTGGGTATATAGAGAGATTCATAATTTTAATATCAAAAATGATAAGTTAAGCGTTCCTAATAATTTTAACTATTTACATTTAGATCCACAAGAAAATATATGTATTCCTTTTCATAATAATATTAGTTCGCGAATTGTTCAAAAAGATTATTTTCAACTAAATAATAATTATGAATATGAGAGAAACATAACAACTATATAATTTAATTAAAGTGATTTAATTTAGAAAGTAGTTATTGTAATAATTACAATATATAATATATTATTTAATATTATAATATATTAAATTAAAATGGCTGCTTTAGCTATACCTATTGTAATATTAGGAAGTATATATATATTGTCAGAGCAAGAAAAGAAAGACTCTATTAAAAATATTGCGACACAAGAAAAATTTCAAAAACAAGACTTTTTATCAGGCGGTGCTAAACAAACCGAAAACTTCTCAAATTATAGAGAAAACGTGCCGGAGCGAAACAATCCTGTTATGAACCAATCCGTCAATCCTATAGCAAACTCACAAATCAATTTATTATCTGGTCAGCAAACAAATTTAAGTCAATTCGGTCATAATAACATGCAACATTATTATGGTGGCAAATTACGTGGATTTACTGGGGATTTAAATTTAACAGAATCTATATTGGACTCTAAACAAGGAAATGGTAGCCAACAATTTTCAAAATCCGAAATAGCACCACTATTTAGACCAGATGAGAATTCTCATCGTCCAAACGGAACTCCTAATAATAGTGATTTTTTTCAATCTCGTATGAATGAATCGATGAAAATGTCTAATGTTTCATTATGGGAACCACAACGTGTTGGACCCGGTCTTAATATGGGTTATGGTTCTCAAAACTCCGAAGGTTTTAATAGTGGTGGAACGCAAGGAGGAGATGGTTTTAATGCCGGTATGATGGCACGCGACGCATGGATGCCAAAATCTGTTGATGACTTGCGTGCTGAAAATAAACCTAAAACAACATTTGATTTAGATGGTCATCAAGGTCCCGCATTATTTCCTATAAAAATGGCAGGACCAAATAGCAAAATAGGTGTTGTTGAAAAACATTTACCCGATAAATCATATGAGTCGGGACCCAATCGTTGGTTTACAACAACGGGCGTAGAACAAGCACCCCCAATAAGGAGCACACATTTAATTCCTATGGAAAATAGACCTGAAACAACTCGCGAATATTATGGATCAGGTTCAGGTTCAACAGGACAAGCCACTTATACAAATGCCGAAGTCGAAGAATCTAAAAGGCAAAACTTGTCTGGACTTCCATTAAGTAATGCTAGTGCTACAGGAACAAATTATGCTAATCCAAATGATTATGGTTCGCAAAGTTATAATGTATTACATAACAATCGCACTATTACTAAAGAAAATACAGAGTTCGGCGGAATATATGGTATGGCGAAGGCAGCCATGGCACCTATATTAGATATTTTTAGACCTACACGTAAAGAAAATGTAATAGGTAATTTGCGTGAAACAGGAAATGTAAATGGATTAACACCAACTGGTCATTTGTTTAATTCAGATGATAAAACAAAAATTACAAATAGGGAAATGACAACAAATAAAATAAATTTGAATTATGTAAATGTCCAGGGGCAAAATAATACTGGTAATGCTTATATGGTAACTGACCATCAAAATTATAATAATCAAAGAACAAGCACAAATAAGGAATATGTTGGTAATGGCAATTCTAATGTCCAAGGTCTAAGACCATATAATAGTGCTTATGCTCAACAAAATATCGCAAATAAGACATATGAGGCGCGTACTAATCAAGGAAGCATGAGTTTATTTAATAATTATAATAATTCTACAATCTCTCGTAATGATGGTATTTTTGAACAAAATAGATCGCCAATAATTAATAATAGTCAAAGCATTATTCCATCACGAGAATTTATGGGAGAAATAAATGGAATGCAGAGTTATGATGTAAATTATAATGCGTCTAGAATGGACGAGTCATTATTAAGCGCCTTTAAAAATAACCCATATACAAAATCTCTCACAAGTGTGGCATAAATAATGAAATTTTTTATAATTTAATAATTTAATAGTAATGTGATGCTGAACCATTAATAGCTATATTATGCATATTGCTATTTCTTATTTGAATTTCTATTAATAATGGTGTTACAACATAAAGATGCAAACTTTGATAGTTGTTTGCCTTAGGTTTTTCTATATAATCATCGCTTATAAAATCTAATGTGTTAAAATTTTCTTCTATAATATTTTTAATAGTATAGGCACTTTTAGTATTATAGTAGTCCGCGTTGTCATTATATATAACTCTTAGTCCATATATATCATATGGTATTTTGATTTTTTGTAATTTTGAAAACATACGCTTATTTGATTTAATACGTCTCTCATAATATATATCCAACTTATTATCTATTAAATTTGTATCAATAATATTAATTATTTTATTAGTATTCTTTTCAAATGATCTAACTAGTAAGTGTGAAAAATTATATATAAAAAATAAAATAGAACATATGTGTAGCATAATATATGTTATATATTAAGTTAATATTGTTATATATTAACCTAATATTGTTATATATTAACCTAATATTGTTATATATTAAGTTAATATTGTTATATATTAAGTTAATAATGTTACATAGTTAATACTATTTTAATTTAAATATTTTTTTCTACTTTTAAATAATGTTACAAAATTTGAAAGAGTTACATGATAAAAATAATTTACCAAACTTATTATTATATGGAAATAATTTGATCGGAAAAAAAACCTTACTAGAACAATTATTATTATATATTTATAAAAATTATAAAAACATTGAAAATAACACACTTATACTGAATTGTAGTTTGGGAAAAGGGAATATTAAATTTATAAGAGACAATTTAAGATTCTTCGCAAATACAATAATTCATAAAAATATAACAAATTTCAAATCCATTGTTTTGTTAAACGCGGATAGTTTGACATTAGATGCTCAATCAGCACTACGAAGATCAATTGAAATATATAGTAATACAAAATTTTTTATTGTAACAGCAAATAAGTCAAAAATTATTAGACCAATATTATCTAGATTTTGTGAAATTTTTTGTAATAGTAGCAATATGAATAGCATTTATAAATCATTAACAGTCATTAATAATACTAATAATAAGTGTAATAATAAACTTACTGTAATAATAAAAAAATTAAATAATGCTATGACAACTACAACTAACAGTTCTGAAAACGACCTACTAATTAATTATAGTTCGTTAATATATAACAAAGGTATTAGTGCTAATAATTTATTAGAACATTTTACAAATTGTTCTAATTTTAAATCTGATTATTCAAAATTTGTATTTTTTTTTGACATTTATAAAAAGGAAATAAGATGTGAAGAATTCTTAATATTTATTATATTGTATTTTTATAATAATAATTGCGCTATTGATTTTTCAATATTTAATAATATTTAGTAAATAAACAGTTTAATTTAGTTTAATTTAGTTTAGTTTAATTTAGTTTAATTTAGTTTAATTTAGTTTAATTTAGTTTAATTTAGTTTAATTTAGTTTAATTTAGTTTAATTTAGTTTAATTTTTATTTAAAAAATAATAATTAAACTATAAATATGGATGATTATACTTTATCAACAATAATCGAATCTAAAAATGAGTGGTGTGCTAGATTAACCAATACTTTAACACCATGTATAATTGAAGGTTTAAGATCAGTTTTTTCTGAAGCATATAATGTTTGTAAAGAAAACGACGAAGAGTCAAAATATTTAATGACATTTCAAAATTTTTTAAACAATATACCAAAATGGAGTTCTGAAATAGTTGAAAATGAGAAACAAAGAATAATTACATCGAGCGCTTGTAACTATTTAGAAGATTTATTATCTTGTGTTCATATTACACAATTGAAATCCTTAACATCTTCGCGTGTAGGTTTAAAACAAAAGAAAATTAATATAGATATACCTGATTTAGGTAAATTTATACATAAAACATATATAAATGTGGCACGAAAAGTATATGTCAATATATATTTATTTGAACTAAATATAAAACCACTACAAATACAAAAAAACAATAGAGAATTAGAATTAATAGTCAAAGAGTGTATTTTAAATACAATAAGAGAGAGCATTCCTATTGAGCATATATTACAAATGTATTTAGACGAAACGCAAGAAACGGATGTCGAAGTGGAAGAAAAGAAAGAAATTGTTACAGATAAAGCAGCATTGGAGAAACTTAATAAATTAAAAGAAGCAAAAGAATTAGAAAAAATTAAGAAAGATGCGCTTGAAAAAATAAAAGATGAAAGTAAAACTAACTTAAAGAAAGCACTTAAAAATGCCAGTAAAGATTTAAATGAAGAAAATTTAGAAATATCAAAACCAGCACCTTCTTTTAATAATGATTCAACCGATGACGAATCTAATAATTCCGGTAATGAATCTAATAATGAAGAATCTAATAATGTAGAATCTAATCAGGAGAATGATAAGTATAAATTAAAAATAGATAAATTTAATGTTCCAACAAGCAAGTTAAATAATAAAACTGATCCTGACGAAATAGATTTAGATATATTAGATCTAAAAACCGAATTAAGTACTGATGATGAAAAATCGGATTTAGATTTAGAATTAGATATAGAAGAATTATAATAAACCAATTCGTTATTTATATAAAATTCATTTGTTTTGTAATAATAAATGAATTTTATTATACCTTCATTAGCAATTAGTATATTATTTATGATTTATAAAATAATAGATATGAAATATATAACCAAAGAAGAAAAATCACTAAAAAATATAACAAAAGATAGTTTAATAGTATTTTTGTGTAGTATGGTTTCGTTGTTTGGTTTAGAACAACTAAATATTAATGAGTTAATAGGCAATAGCAAAGAAACTTTGAGTGCTTTTACAAATGAGCCCGATTTTTAATTTTATATTTTCTATTTTCTATTTTAAAAAATTAAAATAGAAAATATAATTTTTTAAACCATAATTGGTAAGGCATCAATATTAAATATTGCTTCTGGATTATTAATTTTCTTTTTTGCTATTACATAATTTTCAAATAGTGGTTTTTTCAATACATTTTGTGGAGTATGTTTATGAACACTGCGCGCTATCATTTTATATAACTTAAAATCAGGATATCTCTCAGAACCATCATTTTTATACAATATATTTTTATTTTTATCATCAAAAACCCATTCTATCATTAATTTTTTAATTGGGGATTTTAATTTTTTAATATCCTCTAAATCATCAATAAAATAATCAAACAAACTACACCCTAGGCGACACAAATCAAAACTATAATTTGGATCTAAGCGTGGTTTATTTTCATTTAAATAAGGTTCGCAGTTGTATTGTGTAGCAGCATCACCGTCTTCCGAATAACTATCACTACATATAAATTGATTTCTGAATCTATAAATAGCTCTTCCAAAATCGATTATTTTATATATTTTACCAAATGTAGGAACTTTATAATGACTATTGTTAAATTTATAATATAAATATTTCTTTTCTGTGATTACATATACGATGTTATTTGTATGTAAATCATTATGAGTAAAGTGGAAAACTTTTTGATATGTAATTAATGTAAATAATATTTGTAAAACAATAGATTCCCATTCATCATCTTTAATTTTTTTACTTGAAATATAAGCATCTAGTGTATCTTGACAGCATTCTAATACAATCATTTCGACTGGAAATTTATCTATTGTGCAAAATATTTCTTCAGTATCTTCATAATTGCTTTCTTCACTACTTGATTCATCAGACACTGTTTCATTTGAGTCTAATGATTCAGTATTTGATGATCTAGAAGAACAAGAACCTGAATTATTTGTTTCGTTTTTGCTCGTATTATGATTACTTGATTTTGTAGATGCTTTATCTAAAATGTCTATATTTTCATATGTCAATTCTAATTCTTCATTTATTAAAGATTTGTTTTCTACACTCTCTTGTGTAGCACTATTTATATTTTCAATATTTAGATCTTCAATATTTAGATCTTCAATATTTAGATCTTCAATATTTAGATCTTCAATATTTAGATCTTCAATATTTGGATCTTCAATATTTGGATCTCTTACATTAGTATTTATTAATAATGCTTTTTTGTATTTATTAGTTTTGCCAAAAATACTATTTATTTTATCACTTGCTTCAAATTTAAATAGAATATTTCTATTTTTATGAAAATGGTCAGATTCATTTAAAAATTCTAAATCTTCGGAAATATTAACTTTAAAATTATTTTTTATTCCTAAAAAAGCACCATAATAATTTAATCCATTATAAAAACTATAGTTATTTAATAAGCAACTAGATAAAAAAGAAAAGAATCCATCAATATATGCTGAGTTGTTTGGATCTAATATTTTTTTATATTTTGTATGATATTCGCTATTGCTATTTACATCCTGTGTGCTATAAAATTTAGGTAATTCTAAAATATTATACCCATCCTCATATTTGCCTAACATATATTTTACTGGATCTATTAGGGGACTAAACTTTATAAAGATGTCTTTGCTAGATTTATTATTACATATATCACATATTTCAGCAGTAAATTTGTTGTAATTAATTTTCTCTACTATATTTTCTAATTTATAACTATTGTTTAGATTAATGGCATTGTAATTGTTGCTATTTAAATCAAAATAATTATTATATAATGGAAAATAATTTTGAACATTTGTTATATCTAAAAAATTATTATTGCTAATTGTTTCAAAAAGTTGCTTGTTGTTATTTTTTCTATAGTTTAATTCCATTTAATAAATTAAAAATACTTATTTTTCTTATTTATAACACAAATACTATTTTTAAATAATACTAAATAACTAAATAATAACATTTAATTTGTATAATTTTGTATAATTTAGTTTAAATCTTAGATTATATAATATTATTATTAAACAATAATGACATTAGAATTAAAAAAATTTGATATTAAAACAATTAGTTTTAGACCAGATGAAAATAAAGGCCCTGTTATAGTTTTAATAGGTCGTCGTGATACTGGTAAATCCTATTTAGTTAGAGATCTTCTTTATTACCATCAAGATATACCAATAGGGACTGTTATTAGTGGAACTGAAGCAGGTAATGGTTTTTATGCTGAACATGTTCCTAAACTATTTATTCACGATGAATATAATACTGCTATTATAGAAAATATTTTGAAGCGGCAAAGAACGGTAATGAAACAAATAAGAAAAGAAGTAGAGGTTTATAAAAAATCTAATATAGATCCTAGGGCATTTGTGATTTTGGATGACTGTTTGTTTGATGCGACATGGACTAAAGATAAAATGATGCGTCTTCTTTTTATGAATGGGCGGCATTGGAAGATCATGTTAGTAATAACTATGCAATATCCTTTAGGTATTCCTCCCAATTTGCGGACAAATATTGATTATGTCTTCATTTTACGTGAGCCATACATAGCAAATAGGCGACGAATTTATGAAAATTATGCCGGTATGTTTCCAACTTTTGAAAGTTTTTGTCAAGTAATGGACCAATGTACAGAAAATTTTGAATGTTTAGTAATAAATAATAATGCTAAATCAAATAAATTACAAGACCAAATTTTTTGGTATAAAGCAGACCATCATAAAACATTCAAATTGGGTTCAAAAGAATTTTGGGAAATTAGCAAAAATCTAGATTCTGATAATGAAGAAGAAATGTATGACCCCAATATAAGAGATAAGAAAAAAGGTCCAAAAATTAATGTTCGCAAAACAAAATGGTAAGAAATCTATTTATAATATTTTTTCAATAAATATTATAAATTTATAAAGCATATAAATAACTACAGCTTTAATCTTTAATCTTTAATCTTTAATCTTTAATCTTTAATCTTTAATCTTTAATCTTTAATCTTTAATCTTTAATCTTTAATCTTTAATCTTTAATCTTTAATCTCTTTTGTAGCACAATCGGCCAATAGTTCTAAATTGCTCGAGTCTTCTTGTATTGTTGCTTTTTCTGTACGTTCTTTTCGTCTTTCTAATAGTTCCCCTAGTCCGTGATCATTATCTTTTTTCCTTCCTACAATAACATCTTCGGCTTCAAATAATTCTTTACGCAAATCAGCAGTAGATACATCATCATCATCTTCTTTGTCGCCAAAAAGTAAATTTTTACCCGGAACATCCATTCTATCCGCATTTATTAAATTTCCTTCTTCATCTATTGTTTGCATTAATTTATTGCCTTCTTTTTGGGCTTTAGCAATATTTTCTTGAATTGCTTTCTTTTTACTTTCTTTTACACGCTCTTTAAATTGTTCTTTAGAAATCTCATCATTTTTCTTCTTCTGACTCATTAGTTCATTTAAATCTTTTTCTAAATATTCTACACGTCCTGTTTTATACGCTTCTGGATGAAAAGGCATCCACATACCAACAGCACCTACATAAACATCGTGATTTGGATCTACTTCTCTTAACATCTTACATCTCATTTCTGCTTCTTCTTGCGAACCAAATACACCTCGCACTTTAATACCTCGTGTGTTTGTTTGAAATTCATGTAATTCGTTATATTCTTTTTGTAAGTGTTCTTCTTTAGCATCAATAAATGTTTTATATTCATCATCTAAAGTAGTTAAAAATAAATTCTCTTTTTCCTCTTCTACAAACTCCTCCATATCTTTGCTTAATTTATTAAAATCTAAATTATACTTGTATGCCAAAAAATTCAAAAATTGTGTGTATTTTTCAAAAGTTTTTTTAAACTCAAAGTTTTTTAAGAATTTTTCGAAATAAAATAATTCTTTATTTTTAATATGATCTTCAGGAGAGATAAAACTTAAACATACATATTTTTGACCACCTAATGGTTTGTCTTCGTCTAATAAGTCCACATATTTTGCTTTCTCTAAGTTAGGTACTTGTTTGTCTTTATCTTTAGATTTAGAAGATTTTTTATTAAACATTTTATAACATAGTATTTTAATATAATTTTAAGTATTTTATTTAAACATTATATTATTATTTAAATATTATATTATTATTTAAATATTATATTATTATTTAAATATTATATTATTATTTAAATATTATATTATTATTTAAATATTATATTATTATTTAAATATTTTATTATTTTATTATTATTTAAATATTTTATTATTATTTAAATATTTTATTATTATTTAAATATTATATTTAGGTAAATTTAAAAATTTAATTTAAACATTATTAACTATTTAAAATTAAATAGTTAAATTGTGTATAAATATATTTTTTTTCTTAAGTATTATTATAAAACAAAATGAATTTCAGTATGGGTGAATTAGTAAAAAGAGCTGTTAAATATTTAATTGAGGGTTTGATGGTAGCAATAGTTGCTTTTGTCATTCCGCAAAAACCATTGAAGATTGAAGAAGTTGCTATTATTGCATTAATGGCTGCTGCTACATTCTCTATTTTAGATACTTTTATTCCCACAATGGGCGTAAGTGCTAGAACAGGTGCTGGTTTTGGTATTGGTGCTAACTTGGTTGGTTTCCCAAGAATGTAAGTTATAACGTGTAATTTATATCATGTAGTATTATAATTAATATTAGTAAATATATTTACTAATATTAGTAAAAATATGAATAATACGAAACCTTTAGTAGGTATTTTAGCAACACCTTATATAAAAAACAATACTTCTAATGAAGTTTTTTTTAAAGAAACTTTAATAACTTTTTTAAAGCAAAATTCAATAGATTATATTATAATTCCATATAATATAAAAAAATCCGATTTAAATAAAATATTATATACTATTGATGGTTTATTATTTTCCGGAAGTCAAATAGGTAATTTATATAATAACAAATATATAAAGCAGCATTTTCTAACACAAAAATATATTGTAAAGAAAATCAAAAAACTTGCTACTAATAATGATGCTACTAATAACAATGCTACTACTAATATAATAATACCAATATTAGCAATATGCCACGGTTATGAAAATATGATTTTAATTGAAAAAAATTACAATTTAACAAAAAAGAATGTTAATAGCGCTTTTATCAATGTTAGTTCCTTCAATGATTATAAATCAATACCTAAATTTAAAAACAATAAATTAGGTAAGTTATTAAAAAGTAATTTTAATAAAACCAAAAAATTAATTCATAACAATGCTTTAGCAATTGATCCAAAACACAGAATACAAAATTATGAAATTATTGCCACAAGTTTAGATAAAAACAATAAAGAGTTTATAACTATAGTTAAACACAAAAAATATCCATTTTTTGGATATCAAGGGCATCCGGAAATAAACAATACAAAATTATTTTCTCCTTTTATTAGTTATGTTAAAACCGTTTTTAATAAGAGAAAATTAAACCATAAATTAGTAACAAAAAAAAAATATTATAATTTGAATCTGATAAAATTAAAATCCAGAAAAGTTTCATGTAAAAAATATAACTTGGCAAAAACAATAAAACACGGAAAGTGTGTATTTTATAAAATTTAACCTGTTTATAGCAAAGACATATTTTTACTACTTTTTATATTTCTTTGTATGCCGCCTAATAGATTTTTTTGTATTTTTCCGCGATTTATTAAGCGCTTCATAATCGTCTTTGGGTATATATCTAAAAAAATTCATATTATATAATTTAGAATCGCGCGACAATTCTTTTGTTTTTACTTTGGAATATAATTTGGCCTTTTCTTCTCTCATATCTTCAAGTGTCTTTTGCTTACCATAACATAAGACGCTAAATCTTCGTAATAAACCTTTTTGCTTAAGGCGATTTTTAAGTTGAACCTTAAATAAATACTCTGCTATACAAAGCAATCTATTTTCATCATAATATGGTCTATTAGCATATATAAATATTAAATAAAAACTTAATATGGTATCTATTGAGGCTACTTTTATTTTTTGTCCATTTATATTTATTAAATTATAACTATGACAAGCAGTTGGTTTATAAACAAATGCTATGACATCATTATTTACAATAATTTCATAGTGAACATCAACATATTCGCCTATTGGTTTTTTTTTTAAAATCTTTATATCTTTATAACCTTCATATTGTAATTGTTCTTTTAAAATAGTCGCACATGATTCTGGATTTTCACTCAATACATCAAAATCTGGAAAATTAGAAACTTGCTTTCTTTCTTTATATGGCATATATTTACTATATAAAGTTGATGCGTAGCCTCCAAAAAAAACTACTCCTTGATTAATAAATGAGGTTCTAGTAATTTCATATATTTTATTTTGATCGTCTTGTAATCCTTCATATTTTCTTTGAAAATCTTGCTTGTCGCAGAATATACCTTTTAATGGATAATTTTTATTTAATAATATAATACGTTTTAATACTTTTTCCCATCTAGAAACATCTCCCATTGGGCGGGATAATTCGACATACATTGCCATACGAAGAAAGTTAGGAGGGCAATAATTGATGCCATTAATTTTTATTGCTTTTTTAGAAATATTTTGGAATAATTTATAGTCTATAAAAGTAATATCGGCTATGGGAACAAAATTGACAAATACTTTAAATGTTCCACTATGAACGCCTGATTTTGCTTCTACTTCTTCATATCCTGCTTTATAATATATGTTTGCTAAATCTCTCGCATATTCAATAGCATAAGGTGAAAAAAAGTCGTAATCTGGTATTTCAATATTTTTATTGTAAAATCTATATTGTTCTGGTAGTATATTATTGATAGCAGTACCTCCATAGCATAAAATTTTGTGTGTTCGCATGAAACTTTCTAAAATTTCAATAATATTTTTAATTGTATCTGATTGAACCAATTTTTTCCCAATAAGATATGTAGCATTATCTATAGCACTTCTTAATATTTTTATTTCTTTTTCTTCATAAGATTCCTTCATAATAATATAATATATAATATAATAATATAATAATATTATATTATGCTATAATAATATTATACACTTATTATCCTCCAGTTAATGCATTATTTACTGCGGAGCTTGTTTCATTTAATGGAGGAGTATTTATATCGAGACCTTGAGAAGTGCTAATAGGATCCGGCGCAATATTTAATAATGCCTGATCTTTCTGTTTCCAAGAAAATTTATTAGTACCCGAAAAAATGCCATTATAACTTTGTAAATTATTATCTAAGTTTTGATGCTTCATACAAATTGCGTGGCATCCGCTTGAATAAGAAATACTATAATCAAAGTTGTCTATTGAATTATCTAAAACATTGGGCAACACTATTGTAAAGTATCTTTGTGTTTCTTGTATAAAATTACTATTATTTTGCCCTTTAGCGACGATATCGTCATATCTATAAGTTTTACAATCCAATCCTTTACCTTTCAAATTAATATATTTTGCCAATTTTTCTAATTTTGTATTTATAATAATGTTAGGATTAGGATTAAAATCGCAAATAATAATTATTTTTCTGTATAAATCTTTCATTTTAACATTTTTAATAGCACTATCTTTATAATTTTTCAATAGTGAAAAATTTGAATTAATACTTCTATCTAAATATTCTTCAAATAAATCACCTATTTTTTCTAACATAGTTAAATTTGTGCTCATTATTCTAAAATTCAATATTAAGGGGTCATTGGCACATATTGTTTTAGTTTCATCAAAAGCAGTCTCGGTTGTTTTAGTCAAAACATCTTTTAATAATAAAGCATTGTATGTTTCTTTAATATTATTATTATTTGCCGTAGAAGAAGCAACAATAGGATCGTTATTATACGAATAAACTTCAAAATCCAAGAATCTACAACCGTTGCCAATTACTTTTTCTAAAGCATATAAGTCAACAAAATTATTTCTATATCCATCTCCACAGCAACAATTGTATGCGCTTTTAACATAATAATTAATTAATGTACTATTTGGATTGTCAAATAATAGTATAGCACTTGGTTTAATGTTATTTGGACCATTAAAATAAGACTCATTTGTTGGATTGGGATAAAGTTTTTCTAATTTTTTACGTGAATTTTCCATCATTCCTAATCTACCAGAATTCCAAATAATCAAACCAATTAATACAAAAGCAAAAACTACTAACACTATTATGTCAATACGTGATTCGCTTAAACTAAATCCTGTCATTGACGTAGAAAGGCTAGCTATTACATTTTTTGCTTTTGTCGCGTTTGAAGCACTATCTCCCATAATAATTATAATTACTATATATTTTAATTACTATATAAAAATTAAAATATATTATAACATAAATAAAAAGTATAATGTTATATTAATTAATATTATGGCAGGTGGATTGTTAAACTTAATAGCGCTAGGAAATCAAAATATTATTTTGACAGGTAATCCAACTAAAAGTTTTTTTAAATCAACATATGCTAAATATACTAATTTTGGATTACAAAAATTTAGAATTGATCAAGTAGGGCAAACCGAATTAGATATTACTAAAATCACTAAGTATAGTTTTAAAATTTTACGCTATGGAGATTTACTTATGGACACATATTTAGTAGTAAAACTACCCAAAATATGGAGTCCCATTTTAAAATATAATAACACTTATAGACCATATGAGTTTAAATGGATTAAAAATATTGGTTGTCAAATTATTAAAGAAGTTAATATAACAATTGACGGGGCAACAATACAGAAATTTAGTGGTCATTACTTACAAAATATTGTAGAGCGGGATTATGACGCACATAAAAAGGTGCTATTTGATAAAATGACAGGAAATATTAACGAATTAAATGATCCTGCTAATTACAATAATAGAAATAATAATTATCCAAGTGCGTTTAATATTAATAATGTTAGTCCTGATATTAGCAATATAGAACCGTCAATACGAGAATATAATTTATATATACCAATAAATAGTTGGTTTTCTATGTCGTCTTTAATGGCGTTTCCATTAATATGCTTACAATATAGTGAGTTGGTTATTGATTTTACATTAAGACCTATTATGGAATTATATACAATTAAAGATGTGCTATATACTAATTCTACAAATCCTATACCCTATAACAATTTCCCACAAATTCAAGCAAATCAAAACGAATTGGCTTATCAATTTAAAAGATTTATTAATCCTCCGCCAACTAGAGATTTAAATATTGATGATGACAGTTATATAAATTATAATACGTTACTAAATAGTAATGTTCATTTAATATGTACGCAATGTTTTTTAGAGGAAACCGAGCGACAACATTTTGCTAAAAATAGTCAGACCTATTTAATACGAGAAATTAACGAATATAACTTTGAAAAAGCAATAAAGTCTAGTAAAATAAAAATAGAGTCTAAAGGTTTAATATGTAGTTGGATGTGGTATTTTCAAAGAAGCGATATTGCTTCCAGAAATGAATGGTCTAATTATACTAACTGGTTATATGAAGACAAGATTCCAAATGATTTAGAAAAACTTAATATCAGTAGTGAGTATAAATATTATATTCCACAATTTAGTTATAATGGTGATGCTTCAAAAAATATTTATATAACAGGATATAGTCCAGACATATACTCACAAACCAATCAGTGTGAAATAATGAAGAATTTTGCTATAATTTGTGATGGTAAATATAGAGAACAAGATTTTGATAGTAATGTTTTTAGTAAAGTGGAAAAATATAATAAATCTAATGGATCATGTTCAAAAACTGGATTATATTGTTATAATTTCGCACTAACAACTGATCCATTTAAACTACAACCAAGCGGGGCATTTAATACTAATTTATTTAAAACAATTGAATTTGAGTATAATAATTATAATAATCCTCCTATTGATCCAATAAGTTCGAACTTTACCACTATTTGTGATGAGGAAACGGGTGCTGTTATTGGAGTATCAAAAGACCCAACTAGTATTTATAAGTATTATTACAATTTACATGTTATAGAAGAAAAATATAATATATTATTGTTTCAAAATGGTTTTGCGGGATTAGTGTATTCTAAATAAAAATTTGGGTTTTTGCTAATTTATAATAATTTTGTTTTTCTTACTCTATGTGTTCCATATTTATATTTTATTTGTGCTTTTTTTGCCAATTTTAATGCTTTGGATGATTTGCCGCATCCATTTTCTAATATTTTATAATCTATTGCTGATGCTTTTCCTCCACTAATAGAACTTGCTAAACGTGCTAATCCCCAACTATGACTATTTTGGTTAGGTCTAGAACCAGACGAATAATATGCTCCTTGCCCTTTATTTACAATTTTTCGTAATGAATTTATAGAACAGCCTGTTTTTTTTGAGAGATTAGCATTAAGTACTAGTTTATTAATATTATATAATTTTTTAACATTATATAAATGTTTTGAAGGTTTAGATTTATATGACGCAATATGTTTTCGCGTATAATAAGAGTGTTTTTTATAAGCTTTGCGTGATTTTTTTAATTCACTTGACAATATTTTTTTATCTTTTTTATTTATATGTTTAGGTAAATATTTAATAGGAACATTCATAATATTATACTATTATAGCATAATATTATAAATTATACTATAAAATTATTAAATTATACTATTATAGCATAATATTATAAATTATACTATAAAATTATTAAATTATACTATAAAATTATTAAATTATACTATAAAATTATTAAATTATAGTTAATATAAAATAAAATATATTTTATAAGAAAAATGCACGAAAAAATTATTAAGTTTGAGAGAAGTAAAATTACGGGGAAAAAATACACAGCATACATTAAAAATAAAGCAACACAAAAAATACGGAAAATACATTTTGGCGCATCAGATTATCAACAATTTAAGGACAGAACACCTTTAAAATTATATGCTTATAAAAATCATAATGATCGCAAACGTATGCAAAATTATTTTAATCGGCACTCTGGGACAAAAAAAAGAGGAACAGCAATAGCATTAGAAAAGAGAAAATCAAAAGGTTATTATAACGCTAAAATATTAAGTCATATTTATTTATGGTAATGTTTTATTAACTTCTGTAATCATATTATAATTAAAAGACCAATCATCTATTTCTTTTGGTGTTTGTGCTCCGTTTTTAATTGCTTCATTATAACTCCAATAATGTTGTGGTTTTAGTATCCATTCATTACTTGCTAAATCAATTAGTCCAGACGCATCAAAGTCAAATAACTTATATGCGCCATCTAGAGATTTACCCAAATTATCATATTTCCAATCTACATACATAATTCCTAAGCTTTGTAAGAAATCTTTTACTTTACTCATAGTTTGCTGTATTTCAATTATTTCTTCATTAGTCATTTGTTTATATAATGGATTTGATTTTTCACTATTTACTTGTTCCATAGTAATATAATCATCACATAGTTCATAATAATTAACTATATTTGGATGACTATGTTCCATTAATATTTTAATAATTGTTTTTTCAACATGATTTGAATATGTATGATTTATAGAACTATAAGGTGCTCCATATTTTCTAAAAAACAATAGTCCATTATATGTTTCATCACTTGTTGTTGTACTATCATTATTCATATTATAAATAGTTGATTTTGTTACTAATGTGTCACTCTTATTCATATTATTCATATTATTCATATTATTAATACTATTAATATATTTTATATTTTATAATTTATAATTTATAATTTATAATTTATAATTTATAATTTATAATTTATAATTTATAATTTATAATTTATAATTTATAATTTATAATTTATAATTTATAATTTATAATTTATAATTTATATATATAAAATGTTGATTGAATTTTTCACAGAATTTATTGGAACTTTTATTTTCTTGGCAGTAATTTTAATGTCAGGTGATCCTTTAGCAATAGGTATTACTTTAGCATCAGTTATTTACTTTGGTGGAAAAGTTTCAGGTGGCAACTTCAATCCAGCAGTAAGTTATATGATGTTATTATCTAAAAAAATAGATGCTTCCAAATTTGTCGTCTATATAATTGCTCAACTATTGGGGGCTACTGGAGCATATTTATTTTATAGTTACAGTAAATAAATTTTAGCAATATTTATATGGCGCACATGAGGAACGCATAGTGAAACCTTTAATATGCGCACATCGTTTTTTAGTAAATTTTCGTGGAAGACTAAATAGTTTTCCGTCTTTTCTTTTACATTTTTTGGCTCTTTTTGTGCTAGCACAACAATCTCTCATATTATTATTAATAAATAATAATATTAAAGAATTAATTAATAAATTAATAAAT
>Ga0247843_1002368_pt1 | contig 34565 bp, 34 predicted proteins | sample LaCruzMarch2017__FD_192420 | JGI IMG/M metagenome (GOLD analysis project Ga0247843, IMG submission 192420) | Freshwater microbial communities from meromictic Lake La Cruz, Castile-La Mancha, Spain - LaCruzMarch2017_8m | ecosystem: Environmental > Aquatic > Freshwater > Lake | place: Spain... | reverse complement strand
TGGGGTAATGCGGCACCAACGGCTCTAGCAGCAATGCCCACGGCACGGCTTTTTCCATTTCCGCGAGGAACAACTCGCGGCGGGTTTGGCGTTTTTTATGGTCGTAGTCGAAGTCGGCGAAGCTGGTCTGGCGCATGGTTAGCTATCTGTCAGGAGGATGGATGACGCTATTATCTCATTTTAGGGGATTAGTTCAGCACTTCCTTAATTGTCGCGGTGTTTTTGGACATTGGCATCGGTACATTTTCTGTAAATCACTACACTGGGTTAGTATGCGGCATTATGAGAATAAATGACCTTAAAATTAGCCTATTCGCTTTCATAGCCGCAAAAATATGATGAATCCCCAAGAGTTATGGTTACTAAGACATGCCCAAGCCAGTCAAGATAACCACCACGATGATTTTAACCGCGCACTCACACCTGAAGGTGTTGATGAAGCCCGCCGCATAGGGCAATGGCTACGGCAACAGCAATTGTTTCCTGATATTATACTAAGCTCACCAGCGAAGCGGGCCATATCGACTACCTTGCTGGTGGTTGACGAATTAAACATGGCAGCCGAACTTGTCCAGCAAGCGCCGGAACTCTATTTTCAAGGCGCCAAAGCCATCAAAACGGTTGTGAAAAGCTATTTACCTAGCCATCAACGTATTTTGATAGTGGCGCACAATCCTGATTTGGAAAAACTGTTGTTTCATCTTTGTGGACAATCACTAACACTGCCGACGACTACTTTCGCTAGGATTGCCTTAGATTTACAGCAGGCAAATTCGGATCTGGCAACGGCAAAATTACTGTCAATCACCTCGCCGTCAATGTTGCCAAAATAAACCCAATAACGAACGGATTTACTTGTTTTATAATTAAAAACTACAAAAAAGCCTGCTCGTAATAAGCTTGTCATATAAAATTAATATTCTTCTTCTTGTCCAAAAAACTTCTCTCTGAGGGTTAATAATGAAATTATCTTTTAAAATCAAATCACTGTGCTTAGCCTTAGGTGTTGCATCCAGCGCGCTAACCAGTATTGATAGCTATGCTGTCCAAAAAGTTGATGCCGGTGTCCCTGAATACCAAAAAGCCAGCGGCATTTCCGGCAACCTATCCAGTGTCGGCTCTGATACCCTCGCCAACCAAATGACTTTATGGGCTGAAGCATTCAACCGCCTTTACCCCAACGTTAATATCCAAATCCAAGCAGCAGGCTCTTCCACTGCCCCCCCAGCCTTGACTGAAGGCACATCAAACTTCGGGCCTATGAGCCGTGAAATGAAAGATGACGAATTGGAAGCGTTTGAAAAAAAATACGGCTATAAACCGACGGCAATTCCTGTAGCTGTTGATGCTTTAGCGGTTTTTGTCCACAAAGACAACCCTATTAAAGGTTTATCTATGGCACAAGTGGATGCTATTTTTTCATCAACACGCAAATGCGGTTACGAAAAAGACATTACTAATTGGGGTGATGCTGGTGTAAGTGACTGGAAAACTAAGAGCTTCCAACTTTATGGTCGCAATTCGGTATCTGGCACTTACGGTTACTTTAAAGAACATGGTTTATGTAAAGGTGACTTTAAAAACAACGTCAACGAACAACCGGGTTCAGCTTCGGTTGTCCAATCGGTCACCACTTCCGTTAACGGCATAGGCTATGCTGGTCTTGGCTATGTGACTTCTGGCATTAAAGCCGTGCCTTTAGCTAAGAAAAACACCACTGACTATGTTAAAGCCACACCAGAAAATGCTTTGGCTGGAAAGTATCCTTTGGCTCGGTTTCTATTCGTCTACGTAAATAAAAAACCAAACCAACCATTAGCACCTTTAGAGCGTGAATTTATAAAAATGGTACTTTCCAAAACAGGTCAAGAGGTAGTCATTAAAGATGGCTATATCCCATTACCTGCAAAAATCGTAAAAAAAGCACTAGCAACTATCGAATAAGGCCAATTTCAACCGCTTGAGTCGCCGCAATAAGCCGATAAACAAGCAGTTTTACCTTGATTCATATAACCGAAAGCGGCTGACATATATACCTTTAAATCAGCCGCTTTTTTGTATGTTTTTTCGCCACATCCATTATCATCACTTTTTAGTATCGTTATGCCTGATCTTGACAAACCTTATAACCAAACTTCTGATACGGCTAAACCGCTAACTCAAGACTTTCAAAAACGACGGCTAATAAAAGATATTGTGGCGCGTTATGGCGTCATTATCGGCGGCCTGAGTGTCATCGTTGCTGTAGTCATGATCTTCTTTTACTTGTTGTACGTCGTGTTCCCATTATTTTTGTCAGCAACAGCGGAATCCGTCAACCAATACCCTGTTCCCGAAAAAAGCCAAGGCAATACTGTGCTTTTACAGATGGAAGAACAAAACGAATTGGCAGTACGCTTTACTGATAAAGGTGAAGCGGTGTTTTTTCAAACCGCCACTGGCAACGTGGTATTAAAACAAAACATCAATATTCCTGAAGGCAGCCACATCACTAGCTTTGCGGAAGGTAGCCCCGTCAGCGAAGGCACTATCGTTTATGGCTTCTCAAATGGTCAAGCCATTATTGCCAAGCCAAAATATACCGTTTCTTACCCTAACAACATCCGCGTCATCACCCCAACACTAAATTACCCACTTGGTGAAGAGCCTTTGGCGATAAATGATGCAGGCATCGCTTTGGACAAAATCGCTTTTGCCATCGCAGATAATGCCACTACTGTTGTTACCCAATCTGCCAACAAAATCACCTTAACCAGCTTTGAGAAAGAGCAATCGTTATTCGCTGATGAAGCCAGCTTACAACGTACCGACGGTGAAATCCCCCTGCCTAGCGAAGGCGTTGAGCGCATACTGATTGATAAAGAAGGCCGCAATCTCTATTTAGCCAGCAAAAACGGCAGGCTCGCCTTTTATGACATCAGTGAAAAAGCCAGTCCGTCGTTAAAACAAGCGCAACAAGCGGTAGCCTCAGACCAAAAAATCACCAGTGTTGATTTCCTTAATGGCGACCTTTCTTTAATGATTGGCGACTCCAGCGGTGTAGTGTCGCAATGGACGATGGTCAGAGACAGCAACAACCGCCCGCAATTACAAAAAATTCGCGCCTTTAAAGTCTCTGACAGCGCCATTGTTAGCCTAAAAGGCGAACAACGCCGCAAAGGCTTTCTTACTGTTGATGCTAGCGGCAACATCGGCATTTACCACTCCACGGCGGAAAAAGAGCTGGTAAAAACCCATGTCAGCGACTCCTTAAGCTTTGCTGCGTTATCACCTAGAGCGAATGCCCTGTTATTGCAATCTGCCGACAACAAGCTACATTTCTGGAAAATCGACAACGAACACCCAGAAGTGTCGCTGAAATCCTTGTGGCAACAAGTTTGGTACGAAAGTTATCCAAAACCAGATTACATCTGGCAATCTTCTGCTGCAAACAATGACTTCGAGCCTAAATACAGCTTAACCCCGTTAGTATTCGGTACATTGAAAGCCGCGTTCTACGCTATGTTGGTGGCGATACCGCTGTCATTGATGGGCGCCATTTACACCGCCTATTTCATGTCACCTAACATCCGCCAATACGTCAAACCGACTATTGAAATCATGGGGGCATTACCAACCGTTATTTTGGGCTTCTTAGCGGGCTTATGGTTAGCGCCGTTTATGGAAGCCAATCTCGCGGGCGTTTTTTGCTTTCTGTTGTTCAGCCCGATGATCGTGATGCTATTTGCTTTTAGCTGGCAGTTTATGCCCAAGGATTTGCTCAATAAAATCCCTGACGGTATGGATGCGATGTTGCTTATCCCAGTGATCCTGCTTGGCGGCTGGTTTACCTTTACTATCAGCACACCAATAGAAGCGGTGTTATTTAATGGTAGCTTACGGGAATGGTTTAAAAATGATCTAGGCATCGGTTATGACCAACGTAATGCCTTGGTTGTCGGTGTAGCAATGGGGTTTGCCGTTATCCCCAGCATTTTCTCAATTGCTGAAGATGCCATTTTCAGTGTTCCCAAGCATCTCACCGTAGGTTCTTTGGCTTTAGGTGCGACGCCGTGGCAAACCATGATAAACGTGGTATTGCTGACCGCCAGCCCCGGTATTTTCTCTGCCATTATGATTGGTTTTGGGCGTGCCGTTGGTGAAACCATGATCGTATTAATGGCGACAGGCAACACTCCCGTAATGGACATCAGCGTATTCCAAGGTATGCGTACCTTGGCTGCCAACATTGCCGTGGAAATGCCAGAATCGGAAGTGGACAGCACCCATTACCGCGTATTGTTCTTAGCGGCTTTAGTTTTATTTACCTTTACTTTCATTTTCAATACTTTGGCGGAAGTTATCCGTCAACGTCTACGCGATAAATACAGCTCGTTATGATTAAATTATGGTTTAAAAGTGGTGTCCCCTGGGTTTGGCTAAACGCTGCGGCGGTCAGCACCTGTTTAATTATGGTAATCGCCGTACTTGGCCTGATTACCGTCCGTGGTGTCGGGCATTTTTGGCCTTCTAAAATCATCCAATTCAGCTATCAAGAAGTCGGTAGTGAGCCGCAAACCATTATTGGTGAAATGGTCGACAGCAGCGTAACACCTGCGGCAATGGCAAAATCCGCTGGCTACACATTAGCTGATAACGAAGATACGCTAGTGCAACATCTGATTAAAACCGGAAACCGCGACATTACCGGCACCGATTTTCGTTGGATACAAGACCGCAACATCAAAAAACAAACTGAACCGACCGATTTGGTGACTATAGAACGTCGCGAATGGGGTAATTTCTATGGGCAATTCCTTGCCGTTAAAGAAAATGGCAAAGTTATTGGTTCTGGCGCGTCAGCATGGCCTATTGCAGAAAAAAAACTGGCTGAAAATCTGGTTATTTTTGAGCAAATAGAAAAAATCGAAAAGAAAGATATAGGCAAGGTCAACTACGGATTAGAGCGTCTACGCTTAAAACAAAAAGCCTTAGAATTGGAAAAACAGTGGAATAGCAGCACTGAAACACAATTTGCCGCTGAAAAAGTTGAGCTGGAAAGCCAATATAAGCAATTTCAAACCACCTTGGCTGACCTGTATCAGCAAATCCGCCGCGATAGCATTGTTGCCAAAGCCGATAACGGGCAGGAAGTTGAAATTCCTATGGCAAAAATCGTCATGATGTTTCAGCCAAACGATATGGGTTGGTTTGAAAAAGTCGGGCATTACTTTGCGAAAGTTTACGAATTCTTAACCGACGAACCGCGTGAAGCTAATACCGAAGGCGGCATTTTCCCTGCCATTTTCGGCACGATTTTGATGGTGATGATGATGTCGATCATTGTTACCCCGTTCGGTGTGATTGCAGCGGTTTACCTGCGCGAATACGCTAAACAAGGTTTTATCACCCGCTTAATTAGAATTGCCGTCAACAACCTGGCGGGTGTACCGTCTATTGTTTACGGTGTGTTCGGCCTTGGGTTTTTTGTCTACATCTTGGGTGGCAATATCGACAAACTGTTCTTCCCAGAAGCCGCGCCAGCGCCTGTTTTTGGTACGCCAGGTTTATTGTGGGCGTCTATCACCTTGGCCCTATTAACACTGCCAGTGGTGATTGTCTCTACCGAAGAAGGTTTGTCGCGTATCCCTAAATCTATCCGAGAAGGTAGCTTGGCTTTGGGCGCAACCAAATTTGAAACCTTATGGTTAACAGTTTTGCCAATGGCTAGCCCAGCCATGATGACGGGATTAATTCTTGCTGTCGCTAGGGCGGCGGGTGAAGTTGCCCCGTTAATGTTGGTCGGTGTGGTAAAAATGGCACCGACACTGCCGCTGGATGGCAATTTCCCATTTTTGCATTTGGACAGAAAGTTCATGCACTTGGGTTTCCATATATACGATGTTGGCTTCCAAAGCCCTAACGTGGAAGCCGCAAGACCCTTAGTTTATGCAACATCCTTATTATTGGTGGTGGTGATTTTAGGGCTAAACTTAGCTGCTATCATTATCAGAAATCGCCTGAGAGAAAAATACCGAGCACTGGAAGGTTAACCAAATGACTGCACAAGAAGTACGCACACACGCCATTGATATGAACGCTGTTTTACTCAATCGTGCCAACCAAAATGAAACCAATGAAATCAGCATAAAAGTAGAGAACCTCAATCTCTACTACGGGCAAAAACAAGCCTTGCATGGGGTAAGTATGGACATCCCCAAAAAGAAAGTGACTGCTTACATTGGCCCTAGTGGTTGTGGTAAATCAACCTTGCTCCGTTGCATTAACCGCATGAATGATTTGGTGGATAACGTCACCATTGACGGCAAAATATTGCTGGAGAATGAAAACATTTATGCTCAAGGCGTCAATGTTGCCGCCTTGCGTAGACGGGTGGGAATGGTTTTCCAAAAACCCAATCCATTCCCTAAATCCATTTTTGAAAATGTCGCTTATGGTTTGCGTATCCAAGGCATCAACGACAAATACATTTTGCAAGAAACTGTAGAAAACGCCCTGCGTGGTGCGGCGCTTTGGGATGAAATGAAAGACCGCTTGAATGACAATGCTTTGGGCATGTCTGGTGGTCAGCAGCAACGGCTAGTAATTGCCCGCGCCATTGCCATCGAGCCGGAAGTATTACTGCTTGATGAACCTGCATCGGCTTTGGATCCTATTTCTACCTTAAAAATTGAAGAACTCATCAACGAATTAAAAGAGAAATACACCATTGTTATCGTTACCCACAATATGCAACAGGCCGCCCGCGTTTCCGACTACACGGCATTTATGTATATGGGCGAGCTGATCGAAATGGGTACAACCAGTGAATTGTTCACCAACCCCAAAAAGAAACAAACTGAAGATTATATAACTGGTCGCTACGGCTAATAGGGGAGTACACAATGGACAACCATAAAATTGGTCATCACATATCTGAAAAATTCAATAAAGATTTAGAAGACATCCGCAACAAGGTTTTAACCATGGGCGGCTTGGTTGAACATCAAATAGAGCTAGCCGTTCAGGCGTTTACCACAGGCGATTTGGAACTTGCGGATCAAGTTATCAAACAAGACAACCAAGTCGATGCTTTAGAAATGGCTATCGACCAAGAATGCTCGCAAATTATTGCCTTGCGGCAACCAACGGCATTCGATCTTAGAATGCTGATTTCGGTTATTAAAATTGTCCGCGAGATTGAACGCGCTGGCGACAAAGCTGAGCGGGTCGCACAAATGGCGATTAAATTGGCAGGGACTGAACAACAATTACATAGCCAATATGAATTGGAACACATGGCGGAAATCATTAAAGAAATGCTGCATTTGGCATTAGATGCTTTTGCGAGAGTCAGCATTGAAAACATCACCGACATCACCGGACGTGACGAAAACGTCAACCGCGAATATGAAAACATCATTAGACGCTTGATTACACGGATGATGGAAGACCCAAGAAATATTACCCGTGCTTTAGATGTTATTTGGACAGCGCGGGCAATGGAACGGATTGGCGATTATGCCTGCAATATTTGTGAACACTTGATTTACATGGTCAATGGCGAAGATGTAAGGCACTTGACCCAAAAACAGCTTGAAGCAAAACTAAACAACTAAAAACAAAAAAGCGGGGAACACATCCCCTCCCCGCTTGCTGCTTTACCGCTATTCTTCCAAACCGATAAAATCCCAAACCCTATGGGAAATTGTCGACTTGTTATGCTCAGGCACTGGCGGCCCATCTGGATAATTCTGTTGGTAAACGCGCTTAGCATCGTTTGCCAAGTCTTTCATACCCAACTCTGCATAAGCATCCTGCATCACTAGCAAGGCGTACGGCACTGCTGGGGTACGTTGGTATTTTTCCAAAACTTCCGAAGCCCTATTGGCTGCCGCGACATAAGCATTACGTTTCAAATAATACCTAGCCACATGCACTTCGTGCATTGCCAAATTATTCCGCAAGGCAATCATCCGTAATCGGGCATCAGCAAGATAGCGGCTACCTGGATAACGGCGGATTAGCTCAGAAAAGTTTTCATAAGCATCGCCAGCACTGCCAGGATCGCGTTGAGAGACATCGGTAGGTAAATAGCGGTCAATAAAACCAATATCGCGATTGTAATTGACCAAGCCTTTTAGATAAAAAGCGTAATCGACATGCGGATTGCGGGGATTGATTTTGATAAAGCGTTCAGCGGCGGCAATAGCGGAATCGGCATCACCATTTTTGTAATACGCATAAGCGATGTCCAATTGGGTTTGTGCAGCATAATCACCGAATGGATAACGCGACTCTAAGGCTTCGTAAATCTTAATCGCCTTTTCGTAACTCCCTGAGTCCACAGATTTTTTAGCTTCAGACCGGAATTTTTCTGCATTCCAACCGGCATATTCATCGGCTTTATCTTTATCATCTGAAGATAATCCTAAGGTTTCACACCCCTGAAGAACTAGCCCTAAAAAACAAATAAAAAGAATTTTTATTAAAATTAATCGCATAGTTCGGACGACACGTTGTAATATTAGAGGTTTTCTTGCTGGATTAACTACGAAACAAGGGCGTTTTGTGGACTTGCGAGTATAGCCTAACAACCAATTATTAAAAAGCACTTGTTATTATGATATTGACTGCAGAAGTACCGTTAGAAATGGCCGGAATGCGCTTGGATCAGGCACTAGCGGAACTGTTTGCTGAGTATTCCCGAAGCAAATTACAAACTTGGATTAAAGCCGACCGGGTACAGGTCAATGGCGAAATCCAACGACCTAGAACAAAGCTGGAAGGCGGCGAAACCATCACCTTGGATGCGGAAGCTGAGGTGGTCATCAACTCCGAAGCAGAAGACATCCCGCTGGATATAGTCTATGAAGATGACGACATTCTCATCGTCAACAAACCTGCTGGCTTAGTGGTGCATCCGGCGGTTGGCAACTGGCAAGGCACTTTAGTCAATGCCTTGCTAAATCATGACCCCAACCTAGAGACTTTACCCAGAGCGGGCATTGTCCACCGCTTGGACAAGGACACCTGCGGCCTGTTAATGATTGCCAAAAACTTGATGGCGCATAATAGCCTGACCCAGCAATTACAAGAACGCAGCATCAACCGCGAATACTTAGCAATCTGCCGAGGCCGCATGACTGCTGGCGGCACTGTAGACGAACCCATAGGCCGCCACCCGTCTGACCGCAAACGCTATGTGGTAAGAATGTCCGGCAAATTTGCCGTCACCCATTATCGCGTGGAAAAACGCTTTACCCGACATACCTTAGTGCGGGTAAAACTGGAAACTGGGCGCACCCACCAAATTCGCGTTCACATGGCGCATATCCGCTTTCCGTTGTTGGGTGACCAAGTTTACGGCGGACGCTTCCAAATGCCGCCGGCGTGCAGCGAACAATTGGAAATAGAATTACGCAGCTTTAAACGCCAAGCCCTGCACGCCACCAAATTAGGCTTAATACACCCAGCAACCGAAACCTATATGGAATGGGAACAGCCAATGCCGGAGGATATGCTGCGCTTACTTTCCGCACTGGCTGGCAATGAAAAATAACCATTGGTTAAGCCCTGAATGGCCCGCCCCTGCCAACATCCACGCAGCGACAACCTTGCGTACTGGCGGGGTGAGTTTAGCGCCGTACAACAGCCTTAACCCTGCCAGCCATGTTGGCGACAATGCCGAGCATGTCCGCGAAAACCGTCAGCGCATAAAATTCCTGCTTAAGCTGCCTGCCGAACCCCTGTGGTTGCAACAAACCCACAGCAACCAAGCGGTGTACGCGCAAACAAATAGCAGCACCGCCATTGCCGATGCCAGCTACACCGACCAAGCCAATGTGGTTTGTGCGGTGATGACCGCAGACTGCCTACCTTTATTGGTTTGCTCAACGGATGGCTTACAGATAGCAGCTATCCATGCGGGTTGGCGCGGTTTGTTAGATGGCATTATCAGCAATACCATTGGCTGCTTCGCCACAAAAGACCTATTGGTTTGGCTAGGCCCAGCCATTGGCAAACACTGTTTTGAAGTCGGGCAAGATGTTTACAGCGCCTTCGCGGAAAAGTCGGCCATTTTTAGCAGCGCATTCACCGCAACCGCCAACGACAAATACTTAGCCGACATTTACCAGCTGGCACGGATTGAATTACAAGCCTTAGGCATCAAGCAAATTTACGGTGGCGATTTTTGCACAGTCACCGATAGCGACCGCTTTTTCTCTTATCGCCGCGACCAACAAACAGGACGCATGGCAACCTTAATCTGGAGAGATTAACCCTTTGAACTTACTCTTATTAATCATATTGTTTACGGCAATCGGTGGCGTTTTAAGCGTACTGGCAGCCGCACTTTTTCTATTATTACCTGAACAAAAAAGACAAGCCGTCCTTCCTCACGGCATCAGCTTTGCCATTGGGGCATTATTAGCAGTGGCTTTTTGGGGGCTAATCCCACACGCCTTCTCAGAAATAAAGCCAGAACAATTTCAAAACCTTTCTGGAACAATCTTGGCTGGCATACTTGGCTTTTTTGTTCTGGAAAAATTGCTCATTTGGCGGCATTGCCACCATGGCAGCTGTGAAGCCCACGGCGATGAAGGCACTCACCATGAAAGCCATGCCCACGGACACCACGCACCTAAAAACCAATCGGCGGGCGCACTGATTATTATCGGCGATAGCATCCACAACTTTGTTGACGGCATTTTAATAGCCGCCGCATTTTTGACCGATGTCCAACTCGGCATCGTCACCAGTTTAGCGGTCGCCACCCATGAAATTCCTCAAGAAGTCGGCGATTTTGCGATTTTACTGGAAAGTGGTTATAGCCCTAAAAAAGCGCTTTTTTATAATATTTTAGCCAGCTTAACCACGGTTTTAGGCGGCGTTTTGGCCTACTTTAGCCTAGAAGATTTAAACGCCAGCCTGCCCTATTTTCTTGCTTTAGCGGCATCCAGCTTTATTTACATCGCTGTCGCCGATTTAATCCCTTCCTTACATAAAAAAAACGATATAAAAGCATCCTTGGAACAAATCGCCTTAATTGCCGCAGGTGTTTTGCTCATTTGTGTTTTGCATAACTTAGCCGATAACTTAAACGTTTGATGTGAGATTTTTTGTCCACGAACGGCACGAAAAAACACGAACAACAATAGATTGAAACTGACTTAAAACATTTAAGCCATCGTGCAAACCTTGCAAGGGTATACCGCTGTCAGCCTTTTTAGTAATCCGCACCAAATTCCGCTACGATTAGGCGAACAGCCGTTCGCCCCTACGAAAATAATATCGGCAATTCAACATTGACTGAGCACTAGCTCTGTAATCCAACCATTAGTTACTACTATTTTATCCATCGAAAAATAGTGCCCGCTATCCAGCAATTCTCCTTAACCATCCCGCTGTTATTCCGTATCAAATTGACATCGCCGCAGCGCTGTTTTAGAGTTCCGAGGTGAGGCTGACCGCTTCACTATCAATAAGAAAACCACCTGTTGCTTTCTACCAAAAACCGAAAGCCCCGTAGGTTTCCAGTACTAGCACCCAAAGGAGCATATGACATGGCAAGACCACTTATCCAATTAGCGCTCGATTCTCTTGATTTTGAGCAAACACTACAGTTGGCAGAACAAACCGCACCTTATATTGATATTTTTGAAATCGGCACACCGTGCATAAAACATAACGGCATTGATTTAGTAAAAGCGTTACGGTCGCGTTTTCCCGACAAATTAATTCTCGTGGACTTAAAAACCATGGATGCTGGTGAATATGAAGCCACGCCTTTTTACGCCGCTGGTGCTGATATTTGTACGGTTTTGGGCGTATCTGGCATGGCGACTATCGCTGGCGTTATCAACGCAGCAAAAGCCTATCAAGCGGAAGCGCAAATTGATTTAATCAACGTACCCAATAAATTGGCTTGTGCGCGGGAAGCGGCGGCCTTGGGCGCACATATTATCGGCGTACACACAGGACTTGATGCCCAAGCGGCAGGACAAACGCCTTTTGCTGATTTGCAAGACATCGCCGCTTTAGGTTTGAAAGTCCGGGTTTCTGTTGCTGGCGGCATTAAGGCAAACACCATTAAACAAGTAGTGGAAGCAGGCGCAGACATTATCGTCGTTGGCGCGGCAATTTACGGGGCGGCATCTCCCGCTGATGCTGCCCGGCAATTGCGCGATTTGGCTGATGGCAAATCGTCACACCAACAAATGGTTATCGATAAAATTGATTCGATTTTATCAACCACTGATGATGCCCACGCCATCCGTTTGACCCGGATGCTGGATAGCGCAAAACGGATTTTTGTTTCTGGCGCGGGACGCTCTGGCTTAATTGGGAAGTTTTTTGCCATGCGCTTGATGCACAGCGGTTATGAGGTGTATGTGGTTGGTGAAATTGTCACCCCAAGCATTAAACGCGGCGATTTGTTAGTGGTTATTTCCGGCTCTGGAGAAACCGAGCAATTGATTTCTTTTGCTAAACGGGCGCAAGACGTACGCGCAGACATCCTGTTGATTTCAGCAAAAGCTAGTTCAACTATTGGCGATATGGCGGATGCGGTTTTCCAAATAGGCCAATCTGACCAGTACAGCAAAGTACACGGTATGCCTATGGGAACGGTGTTTGAGCTATCTACCTTGTTTTTCTTAGAATCATTTGTTGCCCACTTGATTCATGAAAAAGGTATTGCTGAAGAAGAGATGCGTTATAGACACGCTAATTTAGAATAACGGTAAGTTATTTTCGGGAAAAACACAGGGTTGCCGATGCGTTATCGGCAACCCTTTTTTTGTGCGTATTAAGTAATCACATTTGGCTCAGTTCGGCCTGTGCGTTGCTTAATTTGGCTAAATTGTTCGGCTAAATCAATCAATTCTGCCAAGGCTTCTTGGGCATCTTGATCGTGTTTTGTGGCGTCGGCTTCAAAACGCTCCAAATATATCCTCAAAGTAGCGCCAACCGTACCAGTACCGGACAAACGGAAAACAATCCGCGAGCCGTTTTCAAAGCCAATGCGAAGCCCTTGTTTATTGCTGACACTGCCGTCAACTGAATCCAAGTAACTGAATTCGTCGGCAAATTTTACCGTGTAGTCGCCAAAGGTTTGGCCTGGTAAATCGGCAAACAGCACTCGAAGATGGTCAAAAATACCATTGGCAATACCAGCATCTACTGCTTCATAGTCATGGCGGCAATAAATATCCCGCCCAAATTTTTGCCAGTGTTCTTGAACTATCTCGGCAACTGATTGGCGTTTTTTTGCGACTAGGTTAAGCCAGAACAATACTGCCCATAATCCATCTTTTTCACGGACATGATTTGAACCTGTACCGAAACTTTCTTCACCGCATAAGGTTATTTTTCCGGCATCGAGTAAATTGCCAAAAAACTTCCAGCCTGTTGGCGTTTCATAACAAGGGATTTTATAGCTAGCGGCAACCCGATCAACCGCTTGACTGGTCGGCATTGACCGCGCCACACCCGCCAATCCAGATTCGTAGGCAGGTATTAAGTGGGCATTAGCCGCCATAATCGCAAGGCTATCACTGGGCGTAACAAAAATATGGCTGCCAGTTATCATATTGCGATCGCCATCACCATCAGATGCGGCGCCAAATACTGGGGCATTGTCACCAAACATGCGCTCGGCAAGTTCATGGGCATGTGCCAAATTGGGGTCGGGATGATGACCGCCAAAATCTGCTAATGGCTCGCCATTGATAACAGATTCTGCGGGTGCACCCAATATATCAACCAGTATGCGCTTGGCGTACGGGCCGGTAATGGCACTCATGGCATCAAACAACAAGGTAATGTAGCCTGAGCTAATACATTGCTTTAGCAGTGGAAAATCGAATATTGACTGCATCAACTCAGCATAGTCACTTACCGGATCAATAACGGTTATCTTCAAGCCATCAAGCTCTTGAACACCGATAGTGTCTATATTGATGTCAGCTATGTTAACTGTTTTATAGCTATCAATGGTTTGGCTACGCTGATAGAATGCAGCCGTATCCTTTTCTGGGGCTGGCCCGCCGTTACCGACATTGTATTTGATGCCGAAATCTTCTTCCGGGCCACCAGGATTGTGGCTGGCTGATAATATCAAGCCGCCAAACGCATTGTATTTTCTAATAATGTGGGATGCCGCAGGCGTAGACAATAATCCGCCTTGACCTATAATAAGTTCGCCAAATCCATTGGCGGCAGCTATTTTGATAATCGTTTGTATAGCTGCCCTATTAAAATAACGCCCATCGCCACCCAAAACTAACGTTTCTCCTGCAATTCCGTCCAAGGAATCAAATATGGCTTGGACAAAGTTTTCAAGATAGCCTGGTTGTTGAAATACTTTAACTTTTTTTCTAAGTCCAGATGTTCCTGGGTTTTGATCTTGGAAGGGGCGAGTTGGGATAATTTCTATATTCATGTGTTCCTTGGCGACAGTAGGCTTGGGCGTATTAAATTACACCAAAATTCTTTTTCAGTGTAGAGATATATGTTACGAATTTGTTTATTCATTTGTGTGTGTTTTTCTTCCACCGTATACGCAGATAGCGATGTTTGGCTACTTGTCGATACCAAAGCCCGTAAAATTGAAGTCAAAAAAGGCGATCAAACCGTAGAAACATTAAGCCAAATAGCCATTGGTAGAGGTGGTGCGGGATTAAAAAGCCATCGTGGCGACAACATCACTCCATTCGGCAATTATCGGATTGGCTGGATTGGCGAAAAAAGCTCGTTTAAGCGCTTTTTTGGTTTGACATACCCTTCCACAGAAGATGCGGAACATGCTTTAAGACAGGGTAAAATTGACCAAATGACTTATTACCGCATTGTATCAGCGCATCAAAACAACCAAATACCTCCGCAAAACACCCCTCTGGGTGGACAAATAGGTATACACGGCCTCGGACGGGCCGACGAAAGAGTCCACAAAGCATTTGATTGGACTCACGGCTGTATCGCATTAACCAATGGACAAATAGATCATCTAAGCCATTTGGTTGATACAGGTACAGTGGTGAAAATAAAATAATGCTGCAAATTGCAACAAAGAATGGTATAATCTTAACCAGCTGTATGAATTATTTTGTAGTAATAACTTTATTAGGAAATTGACATGAAAAAAGTAGTGAAATTATCAATGGTTGCATTAGTTGCTGGTTTGGTTGTTGGTTGTGCAAGCACTTCTGATATCGATAACTTGCAATCTCAAATCGATGGCTTGAAAACTTCTGTTGCTCAAGCTTCTTCTGACGCTGCAAGCGCACAAAGTGCTGCTAACGATGCCGCTTCAAGAGCTGCTGCTGCTGAAGCTGCTGCAAACCGCGCTGCTCAATATGCTCAAGACACAAACAGCAAATTGGACAGCATGTTCAAAAAATCAATGATGAAATAAATCATTAATGATTTAGCTGAAAAAGCCCGGTGGTTTTCCACCGGGCTTTTTTTATGGCCGAATATAATTACCAGCCTATACCCTGTTTTCCCCACCAAACAACTCTAGCAATCGAGGCAGTAAATTAGCAATTTCCAATGACATAATCGAAAAGTCCGCGTCGAATTTTTCCGCTTCGCCTTCAGCCTCCATATCCATCATTTGATCTTGCACCAACTCCAGAAAACGCAATCGTTTGACCGCCAAATGCTCGTCAATAACAAACGCTATACGATCTGCCCAATTGACCGCCAACTTAATAACCTGCTTACCTGAATCCAAATGGTTTTTTATTTCAGGCAACGATAAATCATGACGCTTACAGCGGATTATCCCGCCCGCCTCTTCAGGCGCACGTAGCTCACATTCATCTTCAATAGTTATATCATCAGGCGAGTTATTATCCATTAGCCATTGGGTCATCGTTACAATTGGCTTATCAATGGTATTAATGGGTACTGCAGGTAAAGAGCCTAGACATTTACGCAAATTACTCAAGAAATCTTCGGCATTTTTTGTAGAAGCCGCATCAACGATTAGCCAAGCACCTTTGGGGTCGATATACGCATATGTTTTACGCGAAAAACTAAACGCCTTAGGCAATAACTCAAAAATCAACTCATCCTTTATTGCAGTGCGCTCTTTTTTAGATAACTTACGATGCTCTTTCGCCTCTGTATCGATAATTTTTTCTTGCACCATTTCGTTTACAACCGCTGTTGGCAAAACTTTTTCTTCTTTTTTGCCGCAAAGCATCATAAAACCATTACTACTATGGACTAATTGCTCAGAACCGCGACCTACTGGCGCAGTCCAGCCAAAACTAAACTCTTGATGCGAAGAACAAGGCTGAAACACCATAGCCGCAAGTTTTTGCTCCAATTGCTCAGGCGTTAAATCAAACGCTTCAGTTAAACGAAAAACACTAAGATTTTTAAACCACATGATAGGAATGCTTTCCTGTAATGATAAGGGGGGCGTATTATCGCAAATTTACCGCCACCAACATCAAGTAAATTACATACCGTCAATCCATGAATAAATACAAAGGATTTGCGCCAATTGCCTCAGCTACCGCTAAAATACTCATCTTAGGCAGTATGCCAAGTGTGGCATCAATTGAAAAACAGCAATATTACGGACATCCGCGCAACGGTTTTTGGCCTATTATGGGCGAACTATTTGGCGCACATCCTGAATTAGACTATCAGCAACGGATTAGCATATTACTGGACAACTACATCGCCATTTGGGATGTACTGCAAAGCTGCCAACGGGAAGGCAGTGCTGACGCCAGCATACAAAAAGACAGCATCTGCATTAACGACTTTAGGACTTTTTTCCTTTCCCACCAACAAATAACCACCGTATTATTTAACGGGAAAAGCGCAGAAAACCTCTACAAACAAAAGGTACTGCCGCAATTAAAACCACTTGCCACGACATTTAACTATCATGGCTTACCCTCAACTAGCCCAGCCTATGCAGCCCTGACCTTAAATCAGAAACTGATGCTCTGGAAAACCGCAATAACAACTAAATATGATTGAAGAATTTGACAATGATTTTGAAGACGACGAAGTGGAATACTACGCCATTCGTCCAAATAAAACCCAAATCAAAAAAGATATGGCCACTTTATTTGCCCTAGGCGAAGAAATGTCTGCACTCTCAGCCACACAACTTAATTTGCTGGAACTGCCAGAAGCAATTCATAAATCGGTTACTGAAGTATCTGGTATGCCGCATAAAGGCGCGCGCAAGCGGCTATTAAAATTTATTGCCGGACAACTATACAAAATAGATACCCAGCCGATATTAGACAACCTGGCGCGTATAAAAAACAAAAGCGCACACGCCACTAGGGAACACCACATTGCCGAACGCTGGCGAGATAGACTGATTAGTGAAGGCAATGACGCGCTATCAGAATTATTTGACGAAAACCCGCACGCGGATCGGCAACAATTAAGGCAATTGCTACGTAATGCCCAAAAAGAACTGGAACTGGGTAAACCACCTAAATCATCACGATTGCTATACCGCAGCCTAAAGTTACTATTTAACCAAGGTTTTGAAGAAGATGACGAACTAGAAGAAGATTTCGAAACAGAAACCGATTTAGAAGAAGACGAGTGATGTAACAAGAGGAACGGGCAAAAACCGATCGTTTTTGCCCTAAAAAGCAGATTATTATTTAGTTTTGTCTTCGGGAATTTCCAACTCTGCGGTCAGATTCCAATCAGAAAACGGAAACGGTAATGCTTCGGTATTAAATGTCATAAAAAGCAAAATATGGTAAGAATAAACCGATAAGCTCTTACCAAAATTTAAAATATTTTGGTTTGGCGTGCCTGTCAGCAAGGTCGTGACGACTTGCAGCACAATCACCGTCCAAACTAAAATCCTGACTAACTCACCAATAATTGAATAAATCAGCATGAAGAAAATTCTTCTCCATGTGCTTATCTGGGTCAAATTCAAATTGATCTTTTCATCCATCGAAATTACCCTCTATTCATAATGTCACGCAAATCCAATGCCGCAGCATTGGCTCTAGCAATGTAATTTGCCATGGTTAAACAATAGTTGGCAAACAAACCGTAACCGTCACCATTCAGAATCATCGGGCTTAAAATCGGCTCCAAAGAGTTTTCTAATGCCTTAATCATGATGTCTACAGTACGCATCGCCCGCTTATCGAGCAAAATATCAGCAAAATCATGCTTAATTGCCCTAAGGATATGCAGTAACGCCCAACTTGCACCACGCGCTTCGTAGAAAATATTATCGATTTCAAACCACGTCACTCTAGCAACTGGCGTACCTTGTTTTTCAGCTTTTTCTTTTTCTTCTTCAGTCAATCCAGGGCCGTAATTCGAACCGGAACTGTTTGCCGTCAAACGCGTGGAAAGCCCGCCCAAACGCTTGATAACCACCTCGGTATACTGCCAAAGGTTATCCGCCCTTGAATAAAACTGCGCTTGTTTGACATTGCCGCCGTAATGCTGCAAACGGGTCATGTATTTATGCAAGGCTTCAATACCTTTTTGGTATTCAGCCTCTGTTGATGGCAACGCCCATGAGTCGTTTTCAAAATAGAAATACGGCTCAGCGACCGCCAAATCTGGATCTTCTGCGGATTGCGATTGGTCTCTGGCAAAATGGTTACGCAGTGCTGATGTGGCATCACGCAACATCACCAACGCGCCAAATTCCCAGCTAGGCACGTTGTCCAGCAACACACCTGGAGGCCCAACGTCATTGGTGATGTAACCGCCTGGCTTATGCAGCAACACCTCGGCAATATGCGCCAAAGTATTGGTATAAACATAACCGACTGGCATGTTATCGGTATCATGGGTTTCTTTGGCGCGTTTTTCCGCCTCATCCATAATATTGAACTGGCCTGGTTCACTTCCCCACCAAGCACCTAAGCCCACAAGAACCAGTAATACGATACCAACAAAAACACTGAAGCCCCAGAGTATTCCCTTGGATTTTGTATCTTCAAATTCATCTTGTGCCATTAACGGTACCTATTACGGAGTAAATGTTTGCAATCTATGCAGGATACTTTTTTACATTAAAAATTCATGACATGGTAGCAGGTTTTTTGCATTTTTTCCTATCAGCCAATCGCTCATGCACTTCTTTTTTTTGCTCTTGGATGGGTTTTATCATAAATTTCAGCAAGATGCTGAAAATCCAAATGCGTATAGATTTGCGTAGTGCTGATATTGCTATGGCCCAATAATTCCTGTACCGCCCGTAAATCTTGGCTAGCTTCAAGTAAATGTCCGGCAAAAGAATGCCTTAACATGTGCGGATGGATATGCCCGTCGATACCTTTTTTAATGCACCAGTCTTTAAGCCTTAATTGAATACTCCGCGTACCCAAGCGCCCACCACGGTTACCCAAAAACAAGGCGACCTCATCATCCTTGGCAAATTGTTGGCGCACAGCTAGCCAAGCATTTAATGCCGACATCGCTTTCCCGCCAATTGGCAACATTCTGGACTTTTTCCCCTTACCCAGACGAACCATCAAATCCGCACCCTGCCAATCAATATCCAGCACATCCAAGGACGCCAGCTCACTCAAGCGCAAGCCAGAGGAGTAAAACAGCTCAAACATTGCCACATCACGAATTTCCAGATTTGAACTGGTGCCCGCCTGCAAAAAACCAGCAACTTGGTCAACATCCAAAGTTTTTGGCAACTTTCTCGCCTGCTTGGGGGCTTTTAAATGCCGCGCCGGATTAATGACGGCTTGCTGGTGGCTAAGTAAATATTGATAAAAACCGCGAATTGCCGACAACTCGCGCTGCAAACTTTTGCTAGACAAACCTTGGCGATGGCGCTGGGCAATGTGGTTACGGACATCGGCGACAGTCACTTCATGCCAAGAAGAAATCACTGGCGTAATCTTGAGGCAATATTGCCTAAATACACCAAGATCATGACTATAAGCGGATAAGGTATGTTTTGAGGCGTGGCTTTCTACCAGCAACTGCTGTAAGTAACCCGCCAACAAAGCTTCCGCATCGGGGTGCATTACGATTGTTGTAACAAAGAAATAAGCCGCGTGCCGATCAACTCGCTCATTTGCGTTAAGAACAGCGTCCCCATACTATGATGAAAACGACCTTCTTCACGGCTACCTATCACAAACAAGCCTTCCAATTCGGTAAAATTCATCGGCACAATCGCTGCCGATTGAACAGCCAATGCTGAATCACCAAACAACACCCGCGCCTGCGCCAAAGTTGGTCGACCACAACTAGGATAATTACCCGACAACACATTCAGAAACGGCTTTAACGCCTCACTGCCCGGCTGAAGAAAAACTTCTGGCAAGCTGGCGACAGGCTGGTCCCGGATGATCCGCAAGGCCACAAAATCGGTCAGGAAATATTCGGACAGGACTATATCCAAATTAGTGACCACTTCTTCCAAGGAGCAAGCATCCAATAACGCCAAAGTCAGCTTGTGCATACGGGTAAACGCGGTATCGTTTTCCCTAGCGATTTCTATCAAAGTGGTCAGCTGGCTTTCCATTTCATGATGACGGCCCCTAAACAACTCCAACTGTTTGGAAATTAACGATACCGCGCTACCACTAGGATGCGGGATGTGCATCTGCTCCAACAAGCTCAAATGCGCGTTGAAAAAATCCGGATGTTGTTGCAAATATCGCTCAACCTGCACAGCCGTCATATCCCGCGTTTCTGGTGTGCTGCCTATCTGAATAGCGCCATCGTAAACCGTTACCGCTGGCCCAGTCATAAACACGGGCGTACCTCGACCAGACCAGACTATTTTTAGCGTACCGCCAGGTAAATCTACCCAAACTTCCTGATCCAACAAATTCTGCTCTATGCCGATAACCACCGCCGCACAAGCTCCACTACCACAGGCCAAAGTCTCTGCTGCGCCACGCTCATAAACCCGCAGCTTGATATGTTGCCTATCGACAACCTGCATAAAACCAACATTCACCCGCTCTGGGAACATCGCATGGCTTTCCAACAACTTGCCCAATTCGGCAACTGGCGCGGTTTTAATATCATTCACCAGTATCACCGCATGGGGATTGCCCATGGAGACCGCACCAAAAGCCTTTTCAGCATTATTAAAACTGACGCTATAAAACTTGGCTTCTTGCTCGGCGATTAATGGGATTTCCGCTGGTGCATGACGCGGCACGCCCATATTGACGGTAATCAAATCGTCTTCATCAAAACGTAAGGTCAATTGCCCAGCATTGGTATCAACACAAATTTCGTCTTTATCTGACAGCTTTTTATCGCGGACAAAACGCGCAAAGCAGCGCGCGCCATTGCCACACTGGGAGACTTCGCTGCCATCGGCATTAAAAATCCGATATTTAAAATCCGCTGTTGCTGTTATTGGTAATCCAACCACTAATAATTGGTCGAAGCCAATACCGAAATTGCGGTCGGAAAGCTGAAGTATTTGTTCGGCGTCTAAATCAAAAGCTTTTTTGGTGGCATCAATGACAACAAAATCGTTGCCCAGTCCGTGCATTTTTGTGAAATTAATCATTTAACCTAGCATCGTTTACAAAGGATTATACAAATATTCAGGCTAACGGCGACAACCTGAACAGCTTAAGTCTCGGTACTGGTAATCACTTTACATATCGGCTTTTCTGGTTTTAAAAACTGATGTTACGCAGATATTTTCTGCGATATAAAAACAAATAATGCTGAGTCGCTATCGCGACAGTTTTTTAATCGGGTACTCGCACCCGAAGGCGAGCTACTTTCTTTTGCGCCGCCAAAAGAAAGTAGCCAAAGAAAAGGCGGCCCGATTACCGCTGATGTCTTGCGCTCCTCGCATTTGTCGGGGGACGGCAGAATGGGCTTCCTGCCCATCTGCCGCCTCGCGGCTTCCCTGCCGCGACCCTTCGGGCTATTCCCGACAAATGCTGCGGTGCTCGACGCGGCAAACGGGAGAAAAGCGCGTTACTGCGTAACGACAGTTAAAACCCTGAAAAGCCTGACAACACTTTTTCCACCCGCAGTAAATCCTCGGCGGTATCAACACCAGCGGCGGGCGGCGCGGCAACTACTTGCACGCGGATGGCCTCTCCATGCCACAAAATCCGCAATTGCTCTAAGGATTCCACGGTTTCCAACAATGATGGTTGCCATTGGCAGTAACGATTTAAAAACGCCACGGTATACGCATACATGCCGATATGCCGCAAATACGGCATTGCTGTAGTCGGCTGCCCGCCCTCGCCAGAAAAAGCACCGCGCTCCCAAGGGATGGGCGCACGGCTGAAATATAAGGCGTTGCCCGCCTTATCCAACACCACTTTAACGGCATTGGCATTAAAGATTTCATCGTTATCGGTAATTGCCGCCGCCAAAGTGGCTATGCCTGCCTGCTGTTGCCCGGCTAAAGCATCGGCAACGGTGCGGATATATTCTGGCGGAATCAAGGGTTCATCACCTTGTAGATTAACGATGATGTCATCCTGATGCCAACCGCAGATTGCCGCCACTTCAGCAATGCGTTCCGTGCCGCTCTGATGGTCAGCGCGGGTCATGACGGCATTAATGCCCAGCGCCTGCACGGTATCCAAAATACGTTGGTCATCGGTAGCAACCACAATCTCGTCAGCTTGCGCTTCTTTGGCGCGTTCACAAACATGGGCAATCATCGGTTTGCCCGCAATCGCCAACAGCGGCTTGCCTGGCAATCGGGTTGAACCATAACGCGCCGGAATGACTACTTTAAAACCACCACTCATTTGTATAAGGCTTCCGTTTCTTCATCGCTTAAATTACGCGCCTCGTCTTCCAACATCACCGGAATATCATCGCGGATAGGGAAAGCCAAGCGGTCAGCACGGCAAATCAATTCTTGTTGGTCTTTAAAATACCGCAACGGGCTTTTGCAAATGGGGCATGCCAGAATATCCAGCAAGGCTTTGTCTATCATAATTTTCTCTTTAATAAGTTAAGTAATTTTTCGGCAAACGCCGCTTCTGGCTCAGCAACCACAGGCACAGACCAATGCTGCACCGTGGCAAATGCGCGGCATTTAACCGCATCTTTTTCAGTCATTAACACTGGCTGCTGATCGCCAAAATTTATATCTTGCGCTTGATAACGGTAATGGTCGGGAAATGGGTGATTTTTGCAGCTGATACCTGCGGCAGCCAATTTATTAAAAAACCGCTGCGGATTACCAATACCCGCCAGCGCATGGCTAGCAATACCGACAAACGCACTTAAAGGCCGTTGTTCGCCACTGACTAAATTGACGGCAACATCACCAAGCAACTGCATGGAAAACTCGTGGTCAGCAGATTTTTCACCATTAACAATAACCATATCCACGCTTTCCAAACGGTTGATTGGCTCACGCAATGGCCCAGCAGGTAAACAATAACCATTGCCAAAGCGGCGCTCGCCATCAATCACCACAATCTCCAGCGTACGCGCCAAAGCATAATGCTGCAAACCGTCATCCGATAACAACACATCACAATCGTTGGCTTGCAATAACGCCTGTGCCGCCGCCACCCGCAATGGCCCAACCACCACCGGACAGCCCGATTGCTTTGCCATCAACACTGCTTCATCGCCCACTTCAGCAACATCGCTATCGGCAGTGACTGCCAAAGGCCAAACGCTTGCCTGCCCGCCATAACCACGGCTGATAATGCCGGGTTTAAATCCTTGTTGGCGCAAATACCTTGCCATCCAAATCACCAACGGGGTTTTACCCGTACCGCCCACGGTGATATTGCCGACCACCACCACAGGTACGGGCAAGCGCTGGCTTTTCAGCACACCCATCTTATAGAGGAATTTGCGGAAACGGACAACATCGCTGTACAAAAAACCCAACGGCATTAACCACGCGCCAGTAATCGGGTCTTTATACCAAATGTGTTGTACTAGCCGCGCGAGGGTCTTATTCATGGTTTTCCTTGTGGTTGTTCAGCGGCAAACGTGATATGGCTAAAACCAACTTCACTAGCGGCCTCCAATGCAGTCATGACTGATTGATGCGGCGCTTTGCTGTCGGCTTGGATAATCAACGGGGTTTGCTCAGGATTTTCACAATGCTTCGCTAAGGCCCGTTGCAAAGTTTCAACACTCTTATTGATAACCTCATGCAACTCACCATCAGCACCATCCAGATAATAATCACCATCGCCACTAATCACCAAAGTCAGCGTAGTATCTTCGGCTGAAATTGCCATGCCATTGGCTTGCGGCAATTTGATTTTTATCGATGATTTTTGGTTAAAAGTACTGCTGACCATAAAAAAGAACAGCAATAACAACACCACATCCACCATCGATGTAACCGAAATTTCCGGTAATGGGCGTTTTTTTCGCTGAAACTTCACAGCACAGCCTCACGCTGCCCATGAATAATCTCTACCAACTTTAAGGCCTCGGCTTCCATCGTAACCACATACTCATCCACCAAACGCTCAAAATAGCGATGGAAGACCACACTGGGAATCGCCACCACCAAACCCGCCGCCGTGGTAATTAAGGCCACAGAAATGCCGCCAGCCAATAGCGTAGGATCACCGACACCATTAGAGACAATCGACGAAAACGCCTGAATCATACCGACTACCGTACCCAACAAGCCCAGCAACGGCGCAATAGTAGCAATCGTGCCTAAGGTATTCAGAAACCGTTCCAGCCGATGCACCACCTGCCGTCCCGCTTCCTCGATACATTCCTTCATCACATCGCGCCCGTGGTGGCTATTAACCAAGCCTGCCGCCAGCACAAACCCCAGCGACGAACCATTCCGCAAGCGCCGTAAAGTCGGTTCATCAAACTTTCTTTCCCGCCATAAGCGCCACACTTGCGCCAACAACTCCGGCGGCAACACCTTAAGTTTTTGTAAGCTCCAAAACCGCTCAACAATAATCGCCATAGCCACCACCGAACAAGCCAGGATGGGAAGCATTAACCAGCCGCCACTTTGTATTATTTCAAACACATTATTTCCTGTAGTTAGTTAACAACACTTTGATGCCCAACCGCATTTTAACCTAAGCCCTGCCCTGCTTCGGCTTTTTCACGGCCTATCCAAATAAAAGCCGCCAGAAACGCCAAACAACCCGATGCCGCACCGATGGCAAACACCAACTCGCCACCCAATAACTCCCAAAAATAACCGCTGTACAGACTACCGACCATACCGCCCAAGCCCATACACAAACCCGCATACAAAGCCTGGCCTTTGCCTTGGTGACGCGAGCCAAAATAATTTTGCACCAAATGGATAGCCGCCACATGGGTGCTGCCAAAGGAAGCCGCGTGCAGCAACTGCGCCAACAGCAACAGCCACAAATTATCCGCACACCAAGCAATCAACTGCCAACGGGCTATCGCCAAAAAAATACTACACAACAGAATATGCCGCAAGGAAACCCGCGCCAGCAGCGGCTTCATAAACACAAACAACACAATCTCAGCCACCACACCCAACGCCCACAAACCGCCTATTAAAGTTGACGAATAAGCGTGGTTTTTTAGATACAGCGAATAAAACACATAATACGGTGCATGAGCCGATTGCATCAGCATACCCACCAACCAAAACGCCAGCACCGCAGGCTTAGTGACAATCTTCCAAATACCTTCCGCTTCCTCGCCGTGATGGCTAGGCCGCGCATCCGGCACCAACAGCGACACCAACCAAATACCCACCAGCAACGCCGTAATAGCGGCAGGCAACAACGCAATCGGATAAACATCCAACAAGCGCCCAACCCCAAGCACCGCCAAAATAAAGCCGATAGAACCCCATAAGCGGATTTGGCTATAACGGTGCGGTTGGTCTTTTAAATGGAATAAAGTCGCCGCCTCAAACTGCGGTAACGCCGCGTTCCAGAAAAAACTGAAACCGACAGTAATCACCGCAAACCACAAATAGCCCTGAAAAAACAAAAAACCCGCAAACAACATCGCCGCAAAAAACGATGCCAAACGGATAATAAACAAACTCTTACCAGAACGATCCGCCAACCAACCCCACAAACCCGGCGCGATAATCTTTGTGCCAATCAACAACGCCGACAACTGCCCAATCTCCGCCGGATTGTAACCTGCATCCTTTAAATACAAACTCCAATAAGGAATAAAGCTGCCGACAGTGGCGAAATAAAAAAAATAAAAACCAGATAACCGCCAATAAGGGATAGACATGAAAATAATCAGAAAAATAAACAAGGGGAAAATCACGTTGAGGGGATTATGGCGTAGAGTTTCGGCAATATCTACTGTTCTGGAAACAGCGGGGCGGGATTTAGCCTACCTTAACGCGCTTAGATTGGGATTAATAGCAAAGCAAGAAATTTTAGCGTACTGGGTTAAATCAAGTGCTTAGAGTACAAGCCTAGGTTTGCACTGTTTTCAGTTTTGGAGCGCGGGCATCTTGCCTGCCAGCCAATTTGTAGGTTGAGTTGCGGGCAAGATGCCCGCGCTCCTTCTCACCAAAGCAAAGTAGATGGGCTGACGCTAGGAAGCCCATCGTTGGGGTGTTTGGTTTGATGGGCTTCCTGTCGTCAGCCCATCCTACAAATTTGGCAATTCGGCATCCAAAACCGGCGTCCAAAACATGTTTTGGACGCCTACAAATAAAATTCCCCAACATCCCGCTGTTGCCGCAACCACGCCAAAACCGCCTTACCATTAGCAAACTGCCCATCAGCGACATCTGGCAACGGTTGCCCGACCACCGCCAAGCCCGCCAACAACTTCTGCAATTGCTGGCTTTCCGCAGCGGTAAATCGATACGCCGAAAGCCACGGCGGATATTGCCCAATAGCCAAAGCAGCCGCAGGCAAGTGACTAACCAACTGCCGCAAACTTGCCACTAATTGCTCAACCACCGCCACCTGCCCGGCAAGCAAAGCCTCCACTTGCTTAGCCTGCAAACGTGCGTCCGGCGAAGTCAGACTGGCCTCCTGATTATCCGAAACCACCTTCAAACACTGGATCAACTCCGCACAGGTAAAACGGCTGGCAATTTCATAAAACGCCGATGCTTCCATGTCGTAAAGCCCCGGCAAGCTATAATCCAGCTGCGGCAGCGATGCCGTCCGCAACAACTCGGTTGCACACGGAGGCGTAAACACCAGCGGCGGATAAAAACATCTGCCACTGTCGGCATCAATAATCTTATCCGCCAACAACACCGTGCCGACGGCTTGTTGGGCATGTCCGGCAACGCCCACATTCAGCAAAATGGCCTCGCCGCCATCCGCAAATAACGCCTGCGAATACGCCACGCCCGCCGCCATCGCCGCTTTACCGCAACCCGTTACCGTCAAACACATCCCGTCATTGGCATAAACAGCAAAAGCCGTCACCGCCAACTGCTTTTTTAAACCAAAAAATGCCACCAACGGCTTTGCCTCACAAGCCAAGGCCGTGTATATAAATACTTTGTATGCGTGTTGCATCTATCAATTAACCTTGCTTAGCCATCACTATGTTTATTAATACCCTACCACTTGTTTTCGCCTACACCCAACTGTTTGATGCCCTAGAAGCCAGCATATTTTTAACGGCGGTATTCTGCCTAGTGTATGTGTCCACGCCAGACCTCACCCGCACATGGCGGCCCGGCAACAAACAAAACCTCTACAACTTCCTGCATTCAGCATGGCTAGGGCAAGCCAGCTTATGGCGGGTGTTCTGGCCGTTTTTCCTGCTGGTCAACGCCGTGCTTTTTTATATTGACTACCGCATCAACAACGTCACCTACACCATCGCCAGCTGGAAAACCGTCCACGGCATGTTGATACTCCCCATCGTCTGGTGGGTGATGGCAATCTGGCGCGGCACCAGCAACAGCAAACGCAAAATCTGGGGCGCACTAGCAAGAACCCTCGCCGTCTATTTAATTTTGGAATTCCTATTACGGTTTTTACTCAGCAACCAATACCCCAACACCTTATTTGATTGCCGATTGCTGGTGATTGAGTATGGGGATTGTTTTTAGGGAGGCTTTCAGATGAAAACACCGTAGGATGGGCTGAACGAAGGGAAGCCCATCATTGGGGTTGCTGGAATTGATGGGCTTCCTATCGTCAGCCCATCCTACAAAACTACCGAAGCCGTGAAAGTGTTCAGCTTTTGAAATCTTAAACACAGTATTTAGTCCGTAGTGTGGTTTCGCGCCAGCAAACCGCCATCACTAAGGAATATCAATGTTTTGAAATGGTGTATTACTGGCGCGAATCCACCTTACATTAATCCGAGTTACGGGTTACGGATTTTTAAAAAACCAATAAGTAATCCAACTAACAAAACAATAATTGGAAACAATAACATTATAATTGCTTCCAATTTAAATCTATTCTTCATTTATTTATCTATATTTTGATGTAAAAGTCATTTGAAACTCTAATGCTTTCCAGTCTTTATTTTTGAAATAACAGATGAGATTGCAAGGAGCGTTGAAGATTTTGTAAGCTCGTAGGGTGTATAAGCGAAGCGTCATACGCCACTACAAAATTACCAGTCACTGTAAACGGATTTACCCCTTCCCGTCTCATTCCTGCCATGAATTGACCCATGGCTATTTTATTTATTCACAATTCGGTGTATGGCGCTTCGCTTATACACCCTACTTTGTTCTGCCATTTGGGGATTTATGTCTATCTATGCCCCCTATCGCGTTCCGGGTGGATGTTATTTTTTCGTAGCATTGGAATAAAAAACATGTTTTTTACTCCGCAACCGAATACTTTTCTGCGGAGGACGGAGCGCGGGCATCTTGCCCGCAAACTGGCGGGCAGGATGCCCGCGATCCTTAAGCACTTTGGGATTAAATCCGGGTTTGGGTGCGCCAGCGGTGGACGATGTCGTCGACATCCAAGTCTTCAACGTCGTTTTGCCAGCCAGCAAAATAGTCGACGTCGTTACTTTTTGGAGTGGGGTTGGGCCTGTAGACTTGTACGCGGGTGGGGATGGGTGCGGCTTCGCCTAATACGAGGGCTTCGCCTCGGCCTAGGGAGCTTAGGATGTCTGCCAAGTCGCCTTCGGCTTCGGGCAGGAGTTTTTTGATGTAGGCTTGGTCGTCGGGGTTGGAGGTTCTAAGGCAGATGAACGAGCTGCATTGCGAGAGCATGGTTTCTGATAATTCCGTCGGTCGTTGGCTGATTACGCCGATGGATACGCCGTATTTTCGGCCTTCTTTGGCGATACGTTCCATGACTTTTTTGGTGCCTTCAAATTGTGTGCCTTTTTCACGCGGGATGTAGGCGTGGGCTTCTTCACAGATGAGGGTGATGGGGAAGTCGCGGCGTTTGGGGTTCCAGTAGTTGAATTCGTAGACTAAGCGCCCAACTTGCGAGGATACGGCGGGTCTAACGTCGGCGGGTACGGAGCTTAAATCGACGATGGTGATGTTGGATTTTATCGTGCCTAGACCAACAAATTCCCGCAGCAAGTCCGCCATTGATTGGGAGTTGTTGCGTTTTTTGGGTTTCAATAAGAAGTCGTAGCGGACGTCGTTAAAGCGGCTTTGCATACGGATTAAAAATTCATCAAACATGCCGTACAACGCGCCTTGGACTTTGCCGAATTCGCGCTTTTCTTCGTTGGCGGCTTTAAAAATCATGTACATTTCCGCTAAGGGGAAATAAATGGGCGTATCTACTGATACTTGGCTGAGGCCGATTTTTGCGGCTTCTTTGCGTTTGAGCTGTTGGATAACTTCGCGCATGTAGGCCATTTGCATGGAGGCGGTGGCATCGCTTCTGTCGATGAATAAATCCACCAATTCGGCAAAGCTCATCATCCAATAGGGCATTTCCATTTCGGTGGCGTCAACGTAGTTAACCAAATAGCTTGGAAACGCGGATTTAACAAAGCCGTTGGCGTTTTTCCAACAATATTCACCGTGCAAATCCAACATCACCAGATGGCAGTTGGGCATGGCTTTGAGGGTGCTTTGGATAAGGCTGGTGACTGTCCACGATTTACCAGAACCGGATTGGCCTAATATGGCGAAGTGGCGGCTGAATAAGGCTTGGGGATTTAGGCTTAATTGGTAGGTGCGGTGCGAGGACAATTGGCCGATGAAGAAGCCGTAATCGCGGAATCGGGAAAAAATGGCGTTGATTTCGAGGATGCCGACGGCGAATACTTTCGCGCCAGGGGTTGGGTAATGGCGTACGCCACGGCTAAAGCCGCCTTCTTCTTCAATTTCGCCAACGGGAATAATGGAGATGTAACGGCTTGCCTGGCGTTGGTTATAAATGTCGGTGGTTTCGTCTTCGGTGATTTTAAAGACCAAGCCTAAAACGGTGATATTGGCTTGTTTGATAACAATATAAGCGCCGATTTGCCCGACTAACATGGCTTCGCCATCAATGCTGATGAGAGGTTCTTCGGTAACATATTCATCGGCTATTCTGGCTTCCATGCCGTTACCGCGAACTTGGGTCAAATAGCCAATCAGAATATTGTTTGCTTGTGGTGCTGACATTTTTTCAAACCGTATAAATTTTGAGTTAAGCGCGTAAGGATAGCTCAATTTATAGGGGTTTTGTATTAATGCAATGAATTATTCCCGACCTAAACACTCAGTTTATCTACCCAGGCCCATCTACCCATTCATATAGTTCGGTTAGCGTTGGATCACACTTGCAGCAGCTAGTGCCGCAGCCGGATTCTGGCGACAATTTCCGCACTTTGCCTTTGCTGATCCACAAACCCAACATGCCACGCAGGGCATCGGCATCGGTATCGAAATGGTTGCTCAGGTCTTTCATGGCAACGCGGTGTTGTTGTTTTAAGTAACTGCGTAAATCTGACAAGATCATTAGCGTACTACCTGTGTGTTTTAATAGTTATTGTGTCCACAAACCGGACGAAAACCACACAGGAGTCCAAAACATGTTTTGGACCCCTAAATTATTTTCGTGTCTTTTCGTGCCTTTCGTGGACAACCTAAACCTGCGCGTTCAATTAATCATTTGCTCGGCAATAATTGCTTATCACTATGCCGCCCACTCAGCCACAAGCCAAATAAAACCATGATGAATAGCATCAGCAAGCCGCTAATCCACGATATGGAATACACGGGATGTTGGCTATAACGCATGGTTTGGTAAAAAATGCTGGCGGTCATGTAGGCGATGCCTGTGGTCCAGAACAGCACAAATACCGTCCACGCCATGTTGGTTTCGCGGAAGATTGCCGCCGTGGCTGCTACGCAAGGTGCGTATAGCAAAATAAATAATAGATACGCAAACGCACCCGCTTTGCCGTCAAAACTACGCTGCATGGCGGCGAAGGTATCGGTTTTTACCGATTGCTCATCAGCGGCGCTTGCTAAGTCGGTGACATTGCCTATATTTAAGCCTAAGGGGTCGAGCAAATTGTCGGCTACTGCTTTCAAGTTTTCTGGGATGGTTTGTACAGCGGCGAGTAATTTTTCGCTCAGCACAAACGGAGTTGTTTCGTCCGTAGTGCTGCCGCCTAATTGGCTGTACAGTGCATCCAAAGTACCCACTACGGCTTCTTTCGCCAACACACCTGTAAAGATACCGACCGTGGCAGGCCAATTGTCGTTGCTGATGCCCATCGGTTTAAACAGCGGGGTAAGGCTGCGGCCTATTTCGCTTAATACCGATTTGTCGCTGTTTTCTTTACCAAAACTGCCGTCTGTACCTAAGGCGTTAAGGAAATTAAGCACCAGCACCATCGGGATGATGAGTTTTCCGGCATTAAATAGAAACGCTTTCAATCTATCCCAAGTGCGTAAGCTGACACCGCTAAACGTGGGCATGTGATAGGCGGGCAATTCCATAATGAACGGCGAGCTTTCACCTTTAAATAATGTGTGGCGCATGATTAATCCGGTCAATACCGCCACGGCGATACCAAGCAGATACAGGCCGAATACTAAATTTTGTCCGCCAACCGGAAAAAATGCCGCTGCAAACAAGGCATACACGGGCAATCTTGCCCCGCAGGACATAAACGGGTTCATCAGGTTGGTTAAGATGCGGTCGCGTTGGTTTTCTAAGGTGCGGGTTGCCATAATCGCAGGGACGTTGCAGCCAAAGCCAACAATCATCGGCACGAAGGATTTGCCCGGTAAGCCAATCATCCGCATAAACCGATCCATAACAAACGCCGCACGCGCCATGTAGCCGGAATCTTCCAAGGCCGATAAAAACAAGAACAAAAAGCCGACGATGGGGATAAAGGTGGCAACCACTTGAATGCCGCCGCCAACGCCGTGGGTTATCAACACATTCAGCCATTCCGGCACTGACCAGTCGGCGAGCAGCAAACCCAAGCCATCAACCAATAACGCGGCGACGCTTTGGTCAAAAAAATCCACAAAGGCGCTGCCGATATTAATGGTGAACATGAACATGGCGTACATCACCAACAAAAACACCGGAATGCCTAAGTAACGGTTGAGGACAACGCGGTCGATGATTTCGGTAGTGTGACGGCTGATTTCGTTGATTTTACAAACGCTTGCCAAGGTAAGTTGGTTAACGAAACCATAACGGGCATCGGCGGCGAGAATGTCGATTTCATCATCGGTTGCCGCTTCCACTTTGTGCTGCAAGGCCGCCACGGTAGCGGTGCACTGGCTGCCAGCGATTTGTTGCGCCAAGGTATCGGCTTCTAATAGCCGTAATGCCAACCAACGTAAATCGCAGGGATAGGCTTGGGCAATGGCCTGCAATTGCGGCTGCAATTCGTTGACGGCCTGCTCTAGGGGCTCGACGTAGGGAATCGCCGCCGTCGGCACGGGCTTATCGGCAGCGGCGGCATTAATCACCGCTTTCAATTGGCTAATACCATGTTTGGCTGAGGCGCTGATCGGCACTACCGGACATCCGAGTAGCTTTGCCAAATGTTCGCAGTCGATTTTAATGCCGCGTTGCTTGACCGCATCCATCATGTTCAGCACCAACACCATCGGCACACGCATTTCAATCAATTGCGAAGTCAGATACAGGTTACGCTCAATATTGGAGGCATCAACAATGTTGATAATCAAATCCGCCGCTCTGGAGGCGACATAATCACGGGCGACTTTTTCGTCCAAGGAGACGGTATCATCTGCCGCTTCTAAAGAATACGTGCCGGGTAAATCCACCAATTCCAGCAATTTGCCAGCATGACTGTATTCGCCAACTTTTTTTTCAACCGTTACCCCAGGCCAATTGCCGACTTGCTGGCGCGAGCCCGTCAAAGCATTGAATAAGGTAGTTTTGCCGCAGTTGGGATTGCCCACCACGCCAACAACAAAATCAGCTTTCATTACATTTCTCAATCAATAACACATCGGCTTCATTCTTACGCAAGGTCAGCGAAAAACCGCGCAATTTGATTTCTACCGGATCGCCCAACGGTGCAAATCGGGTGACACTAAACAAGGTGCCAGGCGTTAAGCCCATTGCCAGCAAACGCTTGCGGTAAACCTTGCCGGATTGCTCAAAACCCACTATTTTGCCGAAATCGCCGACACTAAGATTTTTTAAACTGATAGCCATGATACGCTCTGGAAATAATATTAATTACCATGAGGCTAACGATTAATCAATAATCATTCTCATTTGTTAACGACTATAGCATAAATTGAATTTGATTTAAAAGCGTGCTTTGTGGGTGACGAGTAGTCTGTATGAAGCTTGCGAAATACGGGGGTTTCGTGACTCCGATACCCTGCATTACGTTACTCTTCATGCGGGCTACGCCCTACCGCCTTGTTTTTTAATTCTGGTTATGGAACATTAAGGCCACAGGGCTGCCATCTATTGAAAAATAAGGGGGATTTTATGAGCGCGGTTTTAAAACTTAGCCTTTACCAACAACTGTTAGCGTTGCCGGAAAATGTTACTGGAGAGGTTTTGAATGGCGAGCTACACGCAATACCAAGACCGTCTGGACGGCATGGTGTGGTCGGGCGCGGCTTAGGATTCAATTTATCCGGCCCGTTTGATTTTGGGCGTGGCGGCCCAGGCGGCTGGTGGATCATCATAGAACCGGAAGTGCATTTTATCCGCGACGTGCAAGTTGCCGTACCAGATTTAGCAGGCTGGCAACGTGAACGTATGCCCAACGTACCGGATGACCACCGTTTTGAAGTCGTGCCGGATTGGGTTTGCGAAATTTTATCGCCATCTACCGCCAAGAAAGACCGAATAATAAAATTGCCGATTTACGCCCATTATGGTGTGGCGCATGTGTGGCTAGTCGATCCCTTGGCGCAAACCTTGGAGGCGTTTGAACTACAACAAGGCCGTTGGGTGCTGATAGCCACGCTGAAAGATGATGATGAAGTGGCTGTGCCACCATTTGATGCCGCGCCGTTTTCTTTAGCGGATTTGTGGGGTTAGCAAACGGAATGAAAAACATATTTTTCACTCCTGTGCAGTAGGATGTACTGACACAAGGAAGCGCATCGTTCCTCAGCACATTCTAATGTATAGGATTTTAACTTAGGACTTTCGCTATACCCCAGAATAAGCCGCAATTGTAGGGTTTTTCAATTCAGCTTTTAGATAGTTGTAAAACAAATTCTGCCTGATCTGGTAAAGGGTGGTTTTCAACGCCTTTGCCTTCAC
>Ga0247843_1002367_pt1 | contig 34579 bp, 24 predicted proteins | sample LaCruzMarch2017__FD_192420 | JGI IMG/M metagenome (GOLD analysis project Ga0247843, IMG submission 192420) | Freshwater microbial communities from meromictic Lake La Cruz, Castile-La Mancha, Spain - LaCruzMarch2017_8m | ecosystem: Environmental > Aquatic > Freshwater > Lake | place: Spain... | reverse complement strand
TGCCATGTTCATTATGCCATGAGCGGAGTGGTTTTTACCGACTATAATGTCGTCAAAGAGCGTATCGAAGCAACTACAACGGGATTAACCGTTGTAGTTAGATTAAATCTTGTCGAATACCAAAAAGGTATCAAAGTTGATAAATCTGTAAGTGATGATATTAGAATCCAAAGGCACCCTAAAATCCCTGATTTAAATTATAGAATTAATTATTAAATGTTCAACTTATTTAATTCTCGTTCCTAGGTGTTTATTATAACTGGAATCTTCTACAAAAGTTTGGGCTTGGCCATCTGTTTTGAAAAGTTCGTAACCGAACTTTTCAAAGTTAAATACGTAATAGTATAGTTGATTGTTTAAAACAAAAAAAATGGGTTTTTGAAGAGAAGAACGATATGTATAAAGATATTGATCGGAAATTTTTACAGTTCCTATTTCACTTCCATTCGTTTTCCACCAACCTGGCCCGTCACTACCTTGTGCGGCAAAATAGATTTCTCCATTCATTTCCACAAAATTGGAAGGTGTAGAACCTGCTTCTTCAAGGTTTATATTTTTAAACAAACTGATTTGTCCTAACGCTCCGGTAAATGCGGAAAGCAAAAGAATCATCCAAAAAAACGATATTTTTCTCATCTCTAATTTGAAGTTTTGATTTTTTACTTCTTAAACACTAATGCCTGCACCGGCCGTATGCGGCTGATAATGAAGGTGGGAATAAATAAAATGAGAGCGATAAGAATCAAAATGCCCATATTCAGAAGGGCAAATAGAAGCCAATCAAAGACAATCGGTACGGTATTCATGAAGTAATTGACTGGGTCGAGCGGAATGATTTTGAATTGGTATTGTATCCAACAAAGCCCCAATCCTACGATATTTCCGATAAGTAAACCTTTGACTGCCAATTGAATGCCTACAAAAAAGAAAATACGCCGAATCTGCGTGTTGGGACTGCCGAGGATTTTTAAAAGCCCTATCATCGGGGTACGTTCCAGCATCATAACCAGCAAAACGGAGGCAATATTAAAGCCGGTCACAAACAAGACTAAAACCAGCAGCACTAAGGTATTTTGATCCAACAATTGGAGCCATTCAAACAACGGACGAAATCGTTCCGTAACGCGTTCCATGCGCATATCGCTTGGAAGTTGGTTGTAAAGCGCTTTGGCTGTGACGTTCAGTTGTTCAAAGTCTTTGACAAAATATTCGTAAGCACCTACCGAATCGGCTCCCCAGCCATTGAGGCGTTGGATAAGGCCAATGTCGCCCAAAACCAATTGATTATCAAACTCTTCGAGGTTAGTTTCATAAATCCCCACGATGTTTAGCTTGCGTACGCGAGGAGGGTTTTGTACAAAGTACAGGGTGACATTCTCTCCAATTTTCAGGTTTAATTTTCGGGCAATAATTCGACTGATAATCAATTCGTTGGAATAAGTGGTGTCTGAAAACTGAATAGCGCGACCTTCCACTAAACTTTCCGATAACAGTTTCCAATCGTAATCACGACCCACGCCTTTCAGTACGATTCCCTGCAATTCGTCGGGTGTTTTGAGAATACCGGCTTTGTGCGCAACGGCTTGGCGATGACGAATGCCGGGTATCTTTTGCCAATCGTCGTAGGGACGGGTATGTAAGGGAAGCGGGGTTTCTTCAAAAGATTGATTCAGTGATAATTTTGAGACTTGAATATGAGAACCAAACAAAAACACTTTTTGATAAATGGTGTTTTTAAATCCAAACAACACCGCTAAAGCGACAATACCAACAGCAACGCCCAAGGAAATGGTCGCGACTCCAACGCGGGACACCGTAGCAGAAAAGGTGGTCTGCTGGGGTTTGCGAATACGACGGGCAATGAAAATAGGGAAATTCACAATCTGCGTTTGTTTGAAAGTTTGTTCCTTTGTATGTTTGGAAAGTTACTGCAATAGTAATGCTTTTTAAGTACTGATGATGAATGAGTCAATGAGCGAATGCGTGAATTTTTACTTTTTGCCCTTTGTCTTTTGCCTTTTTTCTTTTACACTCTAAACTTGACACTCATTATGGGTCTTACTTTTCTCTGCATTACCTGTTACTTCAAAGGAGGTGATTTTTTGCGGGCTTGTAAAGAAGCCGGCAACACGGTTTATCTGCTCACGGCCAAAAGAACCGAGGGGAAAGCTTGGCCTTACGAGTCTATTGACGAAATTTTCTATTTGGAAGACGATTCCAATACGCTCCCGAGTTTTGAAAATATGCTCAAGGGGCTGGCGTATGTGATGCGTACCCGTAAGATTGATCGGGTAGTGGCATTGGATGATTTTGACGTAGAAAAAGCCGCACTCGTTCGCGAACATTTCCGTATTCCGGGCATGGGGCAAACGACGGCCCGTTATTTTCGGGATAAACTCGCGATGCGTGTTCAGGCACGGGATGCGGGAATCAAAGTCCCGCCTTTTACGGGTTTGTTTAACGATGTGGAAATCACGGAGTATCTTCAGGCGACTTCGGCACCGTGGGTCATTAAACCGCGCTCGGAAGCTTCGGCGGCAGGAATCAGGAAAGTATACAGTTTTGATGAAGCTTGGCAAACAGTACACAGCTTAGGAGAAGAACGCCACATGTTCTTGATTGAGCAGTTTAAGCCCGGGGATGTGTATCACGTAGATGCGCTGACGCTCGACCACAAAGTGATTTTTGAACGCAGCAGCCAATACCTCAATACACCTTTTGAAGTGGCCTACGGTGGCGGTATTTTTCGCTCGGTAACGGTAGAGTTTAACTCAAAAGATGCCAAAGCCCTCAAAAAAGTGAATGAACAAGTATTGAAAGCGTTTAATTTGAATTACAGCGCTTCGCATACCGAAGTCATTAAATGCTATGAAGACGGCGAATTTTATTTTTTGGAAACTGCCTCCCGAGTAGGAGGGGCGCACTTGGCCGAAATGGTAGATTTCTCTTCGGGCATTAATTTGTGGTGGGAATGGGCTAAAATCGAAACTGCCATTGCCAAAGGAGAAGAATATACGTTACCCGCCGTTCGGAAAGAGTATTCGGGAATCATCATTTCGTTAGCAAGACAGGAATGGCCGGATATTTCTCCTTTTAATGACCCCGAAATTGTTTGGCGAATGAACGAAGAATACCACGTAGGCTTGATCGTACAATCTACAAGCAGAGAACGTGTGATGGAATTGATGGATAAATACGCCGAAATGATTCGTCACGATTACCACGCCTCCGCTCCCGCAAAAGATAAACCAACACACTGATTAAAACTAGGTTATTCGTTAACGGTTAACAGGAATAGCTAATGTGAAAATAAACAAATGTCACATTGATATTTTGACGTAAAGACGGATAACAGATAACCAACAACGGATAACATCTCCTAAATGACCAATTTCGACCAAATTATTGACCGTCGCCACACCAATAGTTACAAGTGGGACAAATTCCCTGAAACAGTATTGCCCGTATGGGTTGCGGACATGGATTTTCGGGTAGCACCTCCCATTCTTGAGGCGCTGGACAAAGTAACTCAACATGGTATTTTTGGCTATGCGCGTTGCCCTGACGAATTATATGAAGTTATTATTAAGCGATTGGCTACGCGCCATCATTGGGACATTGAGAAAAATTGGATGATTTGGCTCGGAGGATTGGTTCCTGCCATTGGTCTTACAATTAGAGCTATCACTCAAGTAAGAGAAGCAGTGATGACGGCTACGCCAGTGTATCACCCGTTTATGATTGAAATTGAAATGGCCGACCGTGAATTGCAAAAAGTACCATTGCGATTGGAGGGCGAGCGTTGGACACTTGATTTTGAAGCAATAGAAGCGGCCATTACTCACAATACCAAGCTGTTTTTGTTGTGCAATCCTCATAACCCCGTTGGAACGATGTTCACTCGGGAAGAACTGCAACAATTGCATGATATTTGCCAACGTCACGGGATTATTGTTTGTTCTGATGAAATTCATTGCGATTTGGTTTTGGACTCTGCCAAAGAACATGTTACGTATGCCACGCTCAATCCCGAAGCCGCTCAAAACAGCCTGACCTTGTTGGCTCCCAGCAAAACCTTCAATTTGGCAGGTTTGGGCTGTTCATTGGTCGTAATTCCGAATGACAAACTCCGTGCAAAATTTGTGCATACCAAAGCGGGTTTGATGCCTTTGCTTTCGGCTTATGCTTATGAAGCTGCGTTGGCGGCTTACCGCGACGGGGCTGAATGGCACGCGGAGTTGTTAACTTATCTAAAAGGGAACCATGACTTATTGCTGAAATCGGTGAATCAAATGAAAGGCGTGAAAATGAGACCGTTGGAAGCTACCTATTTGGCGTGGATTGATGTGCGTGATACGGGCTTGACCGACGTAGCCAAACGTTTGGAAGAAGCGGGGGTAGGCATCAATGATGGCTCTATCTTTGGACAGCCCGGTTTTATCCGCCTCAATTTCGCCTGTACCCGTGCTAATTTAGAAGAAGTTTTGAGGAGAATGAAGACCGTATTTGCGTAAATTTGCTCTTGAAGTATCAATCTCATGGAAAATCAACCTAATTACATTCGGAGTATTTCGCTCGAAAATGTCCGTTGTTTTGGCAGTAAACAAACGCTTTACTTTACCCAAAATAACCAATCGGATGGCGAAATTGCTATGTGGAATGTGATATTAGGAAATAATGGGACGGGAAAGACGACGATTCTTAAAGGTATATCGGGATTGCATGTGGTATTTTATGATCAAAAAAATGTTCAATGGCTAAAGTATGGATCATACTTTTCAGTGAAAAAAAGTGAAGAATACGGGCGAATGGGAATGATTCTTAACGACTTTAACGGTTACCGATATGTTTTAAATAACTTTAGCCTTAATGTAACGTTAGCAGGTTTTATTAAAGAAGAACCGAATGATAGAGACAGAAATAAAGCACCTCTTTTTGCTTATGGCGCTGCTCGAAAAATAGGAACATTAGGTATTTCAGAGGATTTGCCTGATTATACATTATCCCTATTTGACGAACAGGCGGCACTTTTAAATGCTGAGAAATGGTTAATTGATGCCGAATATTTAGCGTTGAAAGGAGAACCACAACATCAGAAAAGGTATGAATTGGTCAAAAGTACATTACAGAAACTGCTGAAAGCAGAAGTGTCGGGTTTTGAAATAAAGACGGAGAATAACGTTGCTAAAGTCTATTTTAAGACTCATTATGGCGAAGTCCGATTGCATGAGTTAAGCTTAGGCTATAAAACACTAATTGCTTGGGTAACCGATTTGGCAAGTGGATTAATTGACAGTTATTTCATAAGCGAAAACCCTTTAGCCGAACCTGCCATTTGTCTGGTAGATGAAATTGACTTGCACCCGCAAATGCAGCGGAATGTGATGAAATTTTTGCGGGAAACATTTCCGAAAACACAATTTATATGCACGGCTCACAGTCCTTTAATTGTTCAATCGGGAGAAGATGCCAATATCATTTTGTTGCGCCGGAAAGGAGATGAAGTGGAAGTCGTAAATGACGTAGACGACGCAAAAAACTGGCGAATTGACCAAATTCTGGACAGTGATTTGTTTGAAAATACAAGTAGTTATCCGCCTACCATTGAGCAGAAAGTTAACAAAAGACGGGCTATTTTACTCAAAGACAAACCTTCAAAAAGAGAAAAGGTCGAATTGTCAAAGTTAGATGATTCATTGGATAACCTTTCTGTGACTGAATCTCCTGAATATCTTCAAGCTCTCAAAATTTTGAGCAAAGTTCAAAAAAATGGTTAGGATTGATAAAAGCAAGGTTGGAATTCCGGCGATTTTAGGGGAGGGAGGTAAAGGAGAGAGCGCAACTCAGGAGTTAATTCAACATTATGAGGCAGGAAAACGAGATTTCAAAAGCACTGATTTTGCTTCCGAGATTTATGGTCATAAAACTGTGAAATCACTTTTAATGAAAGTACAGAGTAAAAAATGCTGCTTTTGCGAACGGAAGCGTCCACACGCCCGAGAGGGCGATGTAGAGCATTTTCGGCCTAAAACTGGATTTAGGATAAAAAGCAAAAGTGCTTTGATTAAACCTGGCTATTATTGGCTTGCCTACGATTTCAGCAATCTTTTTTACGCATGCAAAGTTTGCAATCAGGAATATAAGAAGAACTTTTTTCCTATCGCCGATGAAACACTGCGTGCACGCTCACATCAGGGTAATTGGATGCTCGAAGAGGCACTAATTATTCACCTTGAATTTGATAATCCAGCTGACCACATTGAGTTTTTAGCTGAAGTAGCTAAACCTAAAGCTGGCTCATTTAAAGGAAAGAATACGATAAAGTTGGTAGGTTTAAATAATTCTGAACTGTTAAAAGAACGTTTTACTTTATTTAGCGTCCTTAAAATTTTAGCTAAAGAGGCTCGTCAAGGAAATATAGAAGCCAAAAAGTATTTCAAAAAAATCAGTCGTAAGGGTCACCAATTCTCCCTCATGGTTCGCTGCAATTTTCCTGATTTAGTTTAAAATACACGTACAAAGCGTAATACAGCTAATTATACCGCAAGTTTAACTACTCGAACCCACCTTCACAATCCTATTGACACCTTCATTTGTGAATCATATCAATGTAATTTGTATTTTCATAAATAAAATCTATGACCTTCACTCAGCTTGAATATGTAGTAGCTTTGGATACTTATCGACATTTTGCCACTGCTGCCGAAAACTGCTTCGTAACGCAGCCTACGCTCAGTATGCAGGTGCAAAAATTGGAAGACGAATTAGGGGTTAAAATTTTTGATCGCAGTAAACAACCCGTTGTCCCCACAGAAATCGGGGAGGCCGTGATTCGACAGGCGCGGGTTTTGTTGCGGGAGGCGCTCAAAACCAAAGAAATGGTGGAAGAGCATAAAGGAACGGTGGCAGGAGAGATGCGGGTAGGTATCATTCCGACGTTAGCACCTTATTTGTTGCCTTTATTTTTGGAAAATTTTATCAATAAATACCCACAGGTCAAGTTGAAAATCGTTGAATTGACGACCGCGAATTTAATCTATAAATTGAATAAAGATTTAATTGATGTGGGAATTGTGGTGACTCCGTTGCAGGATGAACGAATTTTTGAACAGCCGCTGTTTTATGAAGAGTTTGTAGCGTACGTATCAGAATCGGAGGTTGCTTATAAAAAAGACTACATACTTTCGGAAGATATTGATTTTGATCGGTTGTGGCTGTTGGAAGAAGGGCATTGTATCCGTGGGCAAATTTTAAATATATGCGAGTTACGAAAGCAAAATGCTCATCAGCGTAATTTTGAGTATGAATCGGGCAGTATTGAGACCCTCAAACGAATGGTCGAACACTACGGCGGCGTGACTATTTTGCCCGAACTTTCCCTGCGAGACTTATCCACCAAGCAGCGGCAACAGATACGGCGTTTTCAGGCACCTACGCCCATCCGGGAGGTAAGTTTGGTGACGTTGAGGCATCATCTCAAACGCGGACCAATCGAGGCAATGAAAGCCGAGATTTTAGCTGTCATTCCTGATAAAATGAAACAGCCCAATCAGCGAAAATTGATAGATTTGGGAGTGAGTTGATGTAAGTTCGTCTAATAATTACCGCGAAACGTCGCTTCGTAGGCGGTAACTGTTTAATCTTTTAGTAACTTTCAATTGTAGAGTCAAAAAAATATACATTACCCTTGACATTTACCAATCGTTCTTAAACCAGTTATGACGACCCAATCAATTTCTTTACCCGTTGCGCCACCTGCCCAAAAAATTAGGTGGCGACAGATTTTGGTCATTGTTACCCATATTTTCTTTTGGGCTTGCTTTATTTTTCTACCTTTTTTATTGATTCAATCCCAACAACAGGCAACGGCCGGAGCAAGTGACTTGCTGAAATTAACTCAGCAACAAAAAGATCGAAATTGGCAATTGTCCTTTTATTTCAGTCAATTTTTTTCGGTGCTGTTGTTCTATACCAACTCTGAAATACTGCTTCCCCGAGTTTTCAAAAAACGAGGATTAGGTGTTTACGTTCTGGTAATTGTGCTTATGCTGGTGATGGTTTTTACCATTACCTACTTTTTTCGGTATTGGTTGTGGGGAATACGGCCTTATACTTGGTTTAGTTACACTACTTTTTATTCACTTATTTCCGCTTTTGGGATCAGTACCTGTTTTCGCTTATTGGGAGATTATCAACGGGAACATCGCCTGCAAAACGAACAGGAGAAGGTACGTTTACAGTCGGAATTGTCGTTTTTACGGTCGCAGATCAGCCCGCATTTTATGTTCAACCTGATGAACAGCTTGGCGGCTTTGGCGCGTAAAAAGTCAGATATGCTGGAACCGATGATTGTGAAGATGTCGGATTTACTGCGGTATATGTTGTATGACTCTGACGATTCCAGAATTCCGCTTGATAAAGAAATCAACTATTTGAAAAGTTACGTCGAGCTTCAACACATGCGTTTTGGCAATAAAGTAAAGGTTGACATGAATTTTGAGGCACCCATTAACGGGATTGCTTTAGAACCGATGTTATTAATTCCTTTTGTAGAAAATGCCTTTAAACACGGTACGGGACTTATCCGGGAGCCTTCTATACAAATTGCGCTTGCCACGGCTCCTAAAAAAATACATTTTAGAGTACAAAATCGTTATAATAGTGATTTTGCTGAAGCTAAAGATAATAATTCAGGAATTGGATTAGCCAATGTAAAGCGACGCTTGGAATTACTTTATCCGGATACGCATACCTTGAAGATAACGAAAGATAAAGATTTGTTTATTACTGAATTAGAAATTACGCTGAAATAAATACTATGTCAAAACTTCGTTGTATAGCGGTGGATGATGAGCCTCTTGCGCTTGAATTATTGGAAGATAATATTCGTCAGGTTCCCTTTTTAGAATTAGTGGCAAGCTGCCAAAATGCATTTGAAGCAATGGATGTGTTGCATGAACAGGATGCAGATTTGCTTTTTTTAGACATTCAAATGCCGGGTATTTCAGGCGTACAGTTTTTGAAATCTCTGCAAGGGCAAAGTTCGTCGCCGATGGTGGTGTTTATTACGGCTTATGAGCAATATGCGTTGGAAGGATTTGATTTGGATGTAGTTGATTATCTGTTAAAGCCCGTGGCTTTTGAACGTTTTCTGAAATCTGCCAATAAGGCATACGAACTGTTTAAACTGCGGCAACACTCCCCGCCCGAAATTTCGGCTACACATTTTTTTGTTAATGCCAATTATGCCCTCGTTAAAATTCGTTACGATGAAATCATGTACATCGAAGGTCTGAAAGATTACGTTAAAATATACATTACTTCTGCCCGGCATCCTGTCATTACCCGCATGACGTTAAAAGGGATTGAGCAAAAATTGCCGACGCAGGCCTTTATGCGAATTCACAAATCCTACATTGTTTCCTTAGATAAAATCCAGTCCGTTCGTAATCTCAAAATTCACATAGGAGAAGCAATTATCCCCGTTGGAGAGCAGTACGTAGAGGAATTTATGAAAGCGATTGGGGAAGGATAAAGGATTTGCTCTCTTATTATGGATGAATCGTCGCTACAAACTGCGGTTTGACATATAAGATGATAGCCTATTTTAATCTTTTTGCCTGTTTGGCGTTCTAAGGAATAGCGTCACATACCATTACTGTTAGAAGCATGGAATACGTTTGCGTAAAATGCAAAGATCGCTTGACGTATGAGCAAGCGTTCAATGCCCATACTCACATTATAGGGAAACAGGAAGGAAACGTTTATGTAGAGTCAATGGATGACGAATGGATAGGAGACCGCTGCCAAATTTGTACCAAAAAGTGTGGAGTAAAATCCTTATCTATTTTCGAGAGGGCTCTCCAGTGCCTCCTTTGATTTGATTTAGGTTGGCTTTATTTAGAGTAAAAAAACATATTTTCGATTTTTTACTCTAAATAAAGCCCCTTTAGCAAGAACCGAACTCTCCTTTGTTGTTTGTTGTCAATTTCTTGTTTTTCTCAAAAATCCCCTGCTCAGTACGATGATCCTATAGCTGGTTCAGCCCCAGCCTTGCGGGGACCGAAAGTGAGCGTTATCACAGCGAGTTGCTTGGGCAATTTGCTCCCGCATAGGAAGAGAACTTTTGTTAAAAATGGGGCCAAAGCCTAACAAAGAATGGGGGAAGAACGCCGCTGAGTTGTCTTCTCTCTTTCAATAATAGACAAATAATACTTAACGGATAACGAACGGGCTTTTCTCAAGTTTTAAAAAAAGCCGTATCTTAGCCCCATCAATTCATCCCTCTTTTTTAGCTGTATGAACGAACTGATTAGCGGTATTCAACAAGTAGGCATTGGCGTTCCAAACGCCAACGAAGTATGGAAATGGTATAGAAGGACGCTGGGATTGAATGTGCCCATTTTCAACGATGAAGCAGATGCAAAGTTGATGGTTAGCTATACTTCTGGCGAGGTGCGTCGTCGTCATGCTATTATGGCGCTTAATATGGCCGGTGGAGGTGGTGTTGAGATTTGGCAGTATAAAAATCGTATTCCCGTTGAGCCTGCCTTTGAACCGAAATTAGGTGATTTGGGAATTTTGTCCATTAAAATAAAATGCCTGGATGTGCCCAAGTTTTATGGTCAATTGTCGTCCGAAGAACAAAAGTCATCCTTAGGTACATCTCCCGAAAAACGTTCGCATTTCTGGCTGAGAGACTGTCGTACTAATTTGTTACAAATTGTTTCCAACGAGTCTTGGTTTCGCCCCAATGGTTTTTTAACGGGTGGCGTTTGCGGCGCGGTCATTGGAGTGAGCGATATCGAAAAGTCAATTCGTTTTTATGCCGATACGCTGGAGATTGATGAAGTTGTTTATGACAAAACGGGTACGTTTGAAGACTTTAAATTTTTAGGTGCTGATAAAGAGAAGTTTCGTCGGGTATTGCTTCGCAAAACGTTAGGGAAAGCGGGTGCATTCGGTAAACTTCTTGGCGGAGTGGAAATAGAATTGGTGCAGGCATTGGACCGAACTCCGCGTAAAATATTTGAAGACCGCGATTGGGGCGATGCCGGATTTATCCACCTATGTTTTGATGCGCTAAACATGAACGCGCTCAAAAACCGCTGCCAAGCCAATGGATTTCCGTTCACGGTAGATAGTGCCGATTCCTTTGATATGGGAGAAGCTGCCGGACGTTTTTCGTACGTGGAAGACCCAGACGGAACACTGATTGAGTTTGTAGAAACCCACAAAGTGCCTATTGTCAAGAAGTTAGGGATTTATCTTAATCTTAAAAAACGCAAAAAACAAACTCACTTACCTGATTGGATGGTAGCGACGTTGGGTTGGGGAAAAGTGAAAGATTAACGTGTTTTCGGTTTCCAGTTAGGAGGTTTATGGTTGACTGTTTAGAGTAGGAAGTTCAGCCTTAGGTTGATTATTTACGGATAAGGGAATGTTAATTTTTCCTGCAACTGTCATTTTAATCTTAAACCCTAAACTGTAAACTCAAAACCGTAAATCATTAACTACTGTATTTTACACCGAATATACTTCTTCCAAAAAAGAGATTACCGCGTTTGTAAATGCGTGATTGGAATCGCCAGCTACCATGTGTCCGGCTCCGGATACGGTCATACTTCGTACGTGAGGAACGGCATCCAAAAATTCTGCCATTACCCGTTCGCTCACTACGTCGCTGATGCCTCCACGAATAATCAATGTAGGAGATTTTAGGTGTTGGGCAGCACTAAAAAGGCGTTCTTCATACTCAATTTGCTGGTTGGGTGTAGCATTTTTCCAGACCTTTAACATCTTTGGATCCCAGTGCCAGTAATACCGTCCCTCCTGAAAGCGCAAATTCTTTTCCAAACGCGAATGGTCGTAGCTTTTTGCCCGTTGCGGCAGATATGCGGCAACGGCAGCTGCGGCCTCTTCTAAAGAGCCAAATCCATTTTCCAAATGAGAGCTCATAAAAGCAAAAATTCGCTCAATGCCTTTTTGTTCGGCTTTGGGGGCGATGTCTACCAACACAACTGCCGAAACCAAAGATTCAACTGATTCTCCATCTAGTACCAACGATGTAATGCCGCCCATAGAAGCGCCGATAAGGGCAGGCTTGCCGCCTATTTGACGGATAATTGCTTTTAAATCACTCACCAAAGCGTCAGTAAGGTAGTTGCCGTCGGCCGACCAACTGCTGGCTCCATGACCGCGCGCGTCGTAACTAACGGCGTACCAACCTTGTTCGGCCAGTTTGCGGGCCGTGTCTCCCCACGAATGATGGGTTTGTCCGCCGCCGTGTAACAAAATAATGGGTGGAGCTGTTGGATTGCCCCACCCTTCACCATGAATATAAAAATCGGGTTCCGTTTCAAAACGAAGTGTTTGAGATTGCATTTATAGAGCAGGAACTAATTCGAGATAAACATCAAAGCTAAGGCCCTGAAAAACACTGCTATAGCGGAGACTCATGCGTGAGCGTTCGAGTTTATTGATTGGATAAGTACCTTTAAAATCTTTGATGTCTATATCCAGTGTTTTTTCGTTATTTAACAAATTCCACGAGCCCCCATTCAGTACCGTTCTTGCAACAGGGTCAAGCGCCTTCACGGTTTTATCTTCAAAGAATTGAATATTGGTTCCAAAAAAAGCTTTAGCAGAAGTCGGCAGCAGCTCTTTATTAATCACATTGCCGTTTAAATCGGTAATTTTTTCTACTTTCCACGGATTCGTAATCAGAATGTTGACGGTCTGTTCGGGGGTTGGTGTAGTACCGTTATTGCCAGTCTTACAACTTACCAGAAATAGACTGAGTAAGAGTGAACCAATGAACATTATTTTTTTCATAGCTTTCGATATCGGGTTAAATTTGTAGTCAAAATTAGCGTTTTTCTCTTATTATTGCCTAATTTGTGATGTAAAAGTTAAAGGTTATTGAGTTAACGAAGGGGATTTGACATTGCCTTTTTTAGCGTTTAATCCCAAACTTCTAACCAAAAAATGTTTGATATGCGACTTCATTTGTGCCGGTGGATAGGACTGTGTGTATTGTGTGTTTCTACTGTATTTGCTCAGGAGTGTTTGCCACCTTTGCAGTGGACGCCTGTTCAAAGAAATAACGCTATCGAGTGGGAAAAATTTCCCGAATTCTCGCTTCCTTTCACTATTGTTTACGAAGGGCCTCGTTTTGGGGATGCACAATCGCAACCTTTGAAGCACGGATTCAGCCATTTAGCTACTTTTTCGGGCAACGAAAATGCAACATTACCCGTTGGAAAACGCGCCGTTACGTGGTATCACGTAGCTACTGATGCCAATACACAGCCATGGGCGGAGCGTAATTTGGAAAGCCCTTGGGCCAATGACCTAAACGCATATCGAGCTACTTGGGACAGTCAATTAAAAAATTATGCCAATACCTTTACTGATTCTCAGGGAAACGGTGTTCCTAATTACGACATCATAGCCCTTGATATTGAGCGAATTCACGATATCGACCGCGAGATTTTGGGAATTAAAACCAACTCAAGGGTCCCTGAGAATTACCGAAATCTTTCCGATGCTCAGTTTACCGAACGCTACAAGCGCGATATGCAGCGCTTGTATGCAGCTCCCGTGGATTTTTTGCGGGCACGTTCAGGCCCTACTCTGAAATTAGGTAGTTATAGTGACGTTTTGATACGCGGAAGTTTTAACAATTGGCTGGGAATGACCCTCGTACCGTGGGCTGATTGGACTACAGATCCTACTTTATTGCTTCACGTCATGCGCGATACCTTGACCGGAAAGGTAGGAGGGCCGTTTTACAATCAACTTAATTTCCTGACACCTTCCTGCTATTATTACTACGATTATTCAACTTCGCCTTTTGGTAAAGATTATCTTGCTTATATTCTGTTTGTGATTGAAGCCAATCGAGCCTGGTCTGATAAGCCGATCATTCCCTTTATTTGGTTGCGTTACCACGACGCCTTCAATCCGACCATCCCGTTTGTACCCAGCTTTGTAGCCGAAGCTACGGCTATTTTTTCGTTTTTTTCAGGTGCAAAGGGGCTTTGGCTGTGGGAAGCGCCCGTCGAAAATACGCGTCAGGATAATTATTCCACCTACGAATATTTTATTGCGGCTTTGCATCGGCTATCGCAATTCAAGTCTTTTTTTGAAGGAAATTATGAATTGGTCATTCCCCAACCGGCCGTTGAGTCGGCCAAAACCAAATCCGCTATTTGGCGAGGTTCCATCAAAGGGAATGAAATCCTGATTGCTGCTCAAAATCCCTATGCAACTTCCGATACGCAGGTGACGGAGCTAAAACTTACCTATCAGAATTGGCAGAAAACCATCACTTTAAAAGGAAGAGAGGTTTTTTTGTGTAAGTTTGATTACAATACCCTTGCTTCGATAGTCTCCGTTTCGGCTTTAACGAACTTGATTGTAGCCCCCAATCCGGTGAGTGAAAAAATTACGTATCGGTTTGAAAGCGCTTCTTCTATGGCAGGTGTCGTTCATCTTACCGATTTGGCCGGAAGAATACTGGCTCAGGAGAATTTTACGGTAAAACCGGGGATTCAAACACGGGAGCTTCCGGTGAGTCAGCTTTCTGCGGGTATGTACATCCTGAAAATACAGGCATACAACTATCAAATGAGCCAAAAAGTAATAGTTGTTCGGTAACCTATATAATTTTTATAGAAATAACTTTTTTGTTTTTTATAATTGCAGAATTGAAATTACTTCTATTATAAGAATCTTTAGCCATGTATCGTAACAGCCTGTTTATTGCCCTTACTACTCTTGTTTTAGGAACCAGTGCGTTCCGTTTTGAAGACAGTTGGCTGGACAAACTTGTCGCCAAATTTGAAAAGTATTACCGCGTTTATCCCCTGGAAAAAGCGTATCTTCACTTAGACCGTCCTTACTATTCCGTTGGGGAAACCATTTGGTTTAAGGCTTATTTGGCCAATAGTGTCAATAATGCGGCCGATTCAGTGAGTCGGGTGTTGTACGTGGATTTGATAGACAAACAAACCGGTAAAATTATTTTGCTGAAAAAAGCAGAGCTTATCGGTGGGCTGGGACAGGGAGAACTTTCGTTAGGAGATTCTTTACAGGCAGGTGAGTATCAGGTACGTGCCTATACCAATTGGATGCGTAATTTCTCCGAAGACTTCTTTTTTCGTCGCGATGTGCGGGTATTTCGTCCCGATATGCCCGCAACAACCCTTCCTCCAGATACTGACGCTATTGACGTCCAATTTATGCCCGAAGGTGGAGATATGGTGATGGACATTGAAGGTAGAATTGCATTCAAAGCGGTCAATGCCTTGGGAAAAGGAATAGAAGTAACCGGAGCGATTATTAATCAGGCCAATGATACGCTTTCCGGGTTTACGTCTTATCATCTGGGAATGGGTTTTTTTAGTTTCAAACCGGAAACCGGACAACAATACCGAATCGAAGTGCGTAAACCCAATGGCCAATACGTGAAATACCCCATTCCCACGGTTCGAAAAGAAGGATATGTCCTGACGGTGGATAATCTTTCCAACAAAGACAATGTCCGGGTCATTGTGCGTCATAATAAACCGGAGGGTACAAAAGGAGAGTTAGCTCTGTTTGCTCATACACGCGGAGAAGTGGCCTATGCGGCCAAAGCTTCTTTAGTAAAGAAAACCTTACTTTTTAACATTCCCCGCGCCGATTTAGGAGACGGGATTACTGACATTACATTGTTTGACGAGAATGGAAAACCGGCCGCGGAACGGTTGGTTTTTGTGAATCGGACTCAACCATTGGATGTACAAATCGCTTCGGACAAAGCCACATACAAGCCTCGCGAAAAAGTGGAATTGGAACTCACCGTTAAAAATGCGGAAGGAAAACCAATCAGCGGCAATTTTTCGTTGGCGGCCACTGACGCGAAACAGGTATCGGAAAAAGAACCTTATGCTGCGAATATCCATTCTTACCTGCTGTTAACTTCGGATTTGAAAGGCACGGTAGAACAACCCTCTTATTATTTTGATAAGCAGAATACTAATGCTTCTTCGCGTTTGGATATTTTGATGATGACCCAAGGTTGGCGGCGGTTTGATTGGCAAGAGGTACTGAAAGATTCCCTTGCACACCCTTCTTTTTTTATAGAACAGGGAATTTCATTTTCTGGAAAAGTGGCCCGTTTTAACAAGAAATTGCCCGGTAAAGTAAAACTGACCTACATGATAACGCAGAAAGACAGTTCTCGGGCTGTTATGTCGGGAGAAAGTGCCGAAACGGGGGAGTTTTTGGTGTATGACCTTGATTTGCGGGATACGACCACGGTTCTTGTACAAGCCATTACCGAACGGGGCAATCGCAACCTAAATCTCACCTTTAATCCTTTTCAACCGGCTAAAGTTACGCTTACCAAAGTACCTTACAATCCAATGGAATTTGATGCCAATGATTTGGCAGAATACCTAAAGCGCACGGAAGAATATCTGCGTATTGAGCGACAAATCAGGGCAAGCCGAGAGCAACAATTGAAGGAAGTGGTCATAAAAGCGAGAAAATCAACTTTTGTCAAAGAAGATACCCGACGTATGATGTATGGTACTCCCAGCAATACCGTTAAGTTTGACAATATGAACACGGCCGGGGCACAGTCTATTTTTGACTTGATTCAGGGGCGTGTACCGGGTGTACAAATCTCAGGAAGCGGGCAGAATCGTACCGTGCAGATTCGGGGGGCTGCCAATTTTAGCGGAGTGATTGAACCCTTGTTTGTGTTGGACGGAATGGCCATCAGTAAAGATGCGATTATGAATATTCCACCCAATGATGTGGAGGCCGTTGATATATTGAAGGGGGCTGCGGCAGCTATTTATGGCAGTCAGGCGAGTGGAGGAGTGATAGCCGTGCTTACCAAGCGGGGAGGAAGTAATTATGATTGGTCGAAAGAATCTCCGGAAGGAACACTCGTGGCTAAAGTGATGGGGTACAATCCGGTACGGGAGTTTTATGTTCCAAAATACGACAGACCTGAAGCCGACCACGTTCGCCCCGATTTTCGTCCTACCTTATTTTGGGCACCGATGGTTCAAACCGATAAAGATGGGAAAGCTAAAGTGACGTTTTTTAATTCCGATGCACAAACAGAAGTAAATATACGGGTCGAAGGAATGACATCGACGGGTGCTTTGGGGGTAGGAGCGGGACGATTTAAGATCGAATAAGCCAACCTCGACAAGGTTTGGAACAGGGGCCTCCAAACCTTGCCGAGATTTTGAATTACCACTTTTCGAGTCCTAAAAGCTTTTTGCCTAACTCATTTAGCTCGGCGGCTTCATACTTGGTTTGTTCCCAATTGCGTGGGTCACCCGGGAAGGCATAACCTTCGGGAGAAATGCGGTTTTTCCACGAATTAACTCTCCATTGACGCATGGCATCGTTGTCTTCTTCAGCGGGCATCATCGAAATGTATTGAGCAATCCGGACTTTGTCGCCTGAGCGATTGGGACGAATACCGTGTGGTTGACTGCTGTTAAATATCAACAAATCACCTGCTTCCAACTTTACTTTTACCAATTTATCTTCAAATCCTGTAATGTCAGGCTGAAAGCGATTTCGGTCTTCGGGTTGAGTGAGTTTCCAAGTATCATACGTACGGAAAAGCTCAGGAATGCATTGGAAACCACCCATATTTTCGTCGGTTTGGTCGGCCAGCGCCAACACTCCCTGCACATTTTGAGGTTTTGTTTCGGGGTCATAATCCCAGTGAATGAAGCCCTTGTATTCAAATCCAGGGCGAATGGGAAAGTTAAGGTTAGCACGGTCAATCGTAACCCACAATTTTTCGGTTCCCCAAATATCCACGAAGGCGTCATACACGCGTTGCATTTGGCGGTTGTTCCACAGGTGCTGATTGTTATACACTTCTACCATGCCAGTGTTAGTGAGTTCTTTCATTTTCATTTCAGCGCGAGGCGGTGCGTACCACGTTTCGGGGTCATTGGCGTCTTTTTCTTCAAATTCCCACAAAAACTCAGCCGTGCGTTGGGCTTGCTCGCTCGGTACGGCATTTTTGATCACGACGTAGCCATTTTGAATCCAAAACTGCCAATCTTCTTCGCTCAGTACACGCAAAGGTTGTCCACCGGAACGGTCGCTGAGTTTGATTTGGCTACTGGTAGCCGTAGAAGGGTTTCCCGGAATTTCTTTGTGGTTTTGGTTGGGTATCATTGTGGGAGCCATCGTTGGCACCATTGTTTGGGTTTCCATTTTATGTTTTATTTTAGATTGGAATAATGATACAAAGATAGCGAGTTGCGAAGGCTTAATTCTACTCTTGTAATTGCCTAAATTTGAACTGTATTGATTATTTAACCATCAATATGTGCTTACTTTGTAAAAATATACCTATTTAAGGCTCTCTTCCGGGAATCTGTCGAATAAAGAATAAAGGTATGAAAATACAATTTGAAGAACTAAATATAGCGTCCGACACCTCTTTCAAGATGATGTACAACCCGAGAATGAATGACTTCTTTTTTTGGCATTTCCATCCCGAATTTGAGCTGGTCTATATCGAGGGAGTAAACGGAAATCGGCACGTGGGGGAGCATATTTCTCGCTACGAAGGGAGTGATTTGGTATTTATTGGCTCCAACATTCCACACCTTAATTTTGACTACGGCGTAAAGGAAGAATATGAAAAAATAGTGATTCACCTGAGACCCGATTTTTTGGGCGAATCATTTCCTGCCATTCCTGAACTGACAAGCGTGTTTCAACTTTTTGAGAAAGCTCAATTAGGGATAGGATTTGGCAGTGAGACCAAACAAAAAATAGGTAAACGTCTGAAAAAACTTTACCTATTGCCTCAATTTGACCGGTTTTTGGAAGTGTTGAGTATTTTTCAACTCTTGGCAAATGCCACTGATATTGAATTGTTGCATTCTAAACCCGTTGAAAATCAATACACTAAAAAAGACCAGGAGCGACTTAAACGCCTGTATCGTTTTATTGACGAAAATTTTCAACGGAAGATAGATATTGAAGAAGCAGCAAGCCTTTCTTACTTTACAGTTCCTGCTTTTTGTCGTTATTTCAAAAAGATGACGCGCCTGACTTTTACCGAATTCCTGAATCATTATCGAATCAACCAAGCGAAAAAAGGGCTGTTGCTTGATAAAAATGTCACCGAGACCTGCTTTGAATGTGGTTTTGAAAGTCTTTCCTATTTTAACCGAACGTTCAAAAAAATAACGGGCGAAAACCCGTTATCCTTTAAAAAACGCTATTTAAACAAATAGAGAAAGCGCTCATTTATCTCGAATTGGTCGTATCCAATGGCACATCAGGAGACTCAATATCTTCGTCAAACGAAGGTGGCAACATAAACAAGGAGTCATTATTTACATTGGTGGAGTCGGATTGGCGCTCAATGGGAGAAGAAGGCGCACAATCGCGATAACTCTTAATGATTTTAATAGTGGGTTTGGGGAACGGGCCGCGTTGATACCTAATGGAAGCATCATCATAGACTTTTTCCAGAAAGCGCCCTACCAAAGGCAAGGCTGTTTTGGCTCCTTCGCCCAAGTTAGTACTGCGGAAGTGGATACTTCGGTCATCGCCGCCAACCCACGCACCGACCACGAGGTCTTTGGTCACACCCATAAACCAGCCGTCGGAGTTGTTGGAAGTTGTCCCCGTTTTACCGCCGATCTCAAATCCATTTTTAAATAAACTGCCAAAAGTCCAGATGTTTTGCGAAGTACCTCCGGGTTCTTCAATCCCTCCTTTGAGCATGTGAACCATCAAAAACGCAGATTCTTCGCTGATAACCTGTTTGCTTTGCGGGGCAAAAGTTTCTACTTCGCTGCCATTAGCGTCATCAATACGGGTTACTACAATGGGATCTGTATGGCGACCGTGGTTTGGAAATACCGAATAGGCCGCCACCATGTCATAAAGAGAAACATCAAAAGGACCTAATCCGATGGAAGCCACGGCTTTTAATGGCGTTGTAATTCCCAATTTGTGAGCATAATTGACAACCGATTGGGCACCGATTCGGTTGGTCAAATGCGCAGTAACGGAGTTGATAGAACGTGCCAAAGCTCTCCGTAAGGTCAATTCCTGATAGGTAAACCCACCGGTAGAGTTTTTGGGACGCCAAGTACGGGTCGTGTCGCGGCCTCTTACTTTTTCTCGGATGGAGATTTCGAAGGGCTCGTCTTTCATTTTGTCGCAGGGCCCTAAGTTGAAAGCGGAACTGTCGATGGCGGCACAATAAACAAAGGGTTTAAATGTCGAACCCGGTTGACGTTTTCCCTGCTCTACGGCATCGTATTTGAAAAACTTATAATTCAAGCCACCTACCCATGCTTTCACCTGACCCGTATACGGATCCATGGCCATCATTCCGGCTCGGAGAATGCGCTTGTAATAATTGAGCGAATCTATCGAACTCATGAGGACTTTTTTCTCCCGACCGGTTTTCCAATCGTAGATCATCATGGTATCTTTTTTATTCATGTAATACCATATCGAATCCTGACGGACGGTCGAATCCAACTTAGCAAACTGTCGGTTAAGTGCTTTGTAGCGGTCTGTACGTTTGGCTACGTCCGTCAGGAAGTTAGGAATTTCCACTCCTTTTTCGTCTCGCCAAGGGTTTTCACCGCGCCAGTGGTTGTCAAAAGTCTGCTGAAGCATTTTCATCCGTTCAAACATCGCTGCCACGGCATGTTTCTGCATTCGGGAATCAATGGTCGTATGAATTTTAAAACCGCCAGTATAAGGGTCGTAATCATTTTCTTCGGCCCATTTTTCCATAAATTCTTCCACACTTCCGTTAAAATACTGGTAAATAGCGTATTCAAAGTCTTCATCGTTTACTCGTTCGGGAGTAATGTGTAGTTCGATGGGAAGTTTTTCGAGTGAATCGACCTGGCTTTGTTTCAAATAATTGTATTTGACCATTTGCGACAACACCGTATTGCGGCGGGTGAGCGATTTGTCGTAATTTTTGGCTGGGTTGTACGTATTGGTCGCTTTCTGCAACCCTACCAGTACCGCCGCTTCCTGAACAGTGAGTTCGAAAGGCGATTTATTGAAATAAAATCGTGCCGCCGTTTTGATACCGTAGGTGTTGTTGGCGTAATCTACCGTATTGAAATACATGGTCAGAATTTCTTCTTTCGAAAAATTTCGTTCCAAGCGAATGGCTGTCAGCCATTCTTTGGTTTTATAGACGACCGTCCGCACGAGTGGAACGTATCCAAGCAAACCTCTTGCGGAGCGTTTACGGGTTTTAAAAAGTTTTTTTGCCAACTGCTGCGTAATGGTACTGCCACCGCCGCGTTCGCCTCCTTTCAGAATTCCAACAGCTACCCCCATCAATGCCCGTGAGTCAATGCCTGAGTGTTCATAAAAACGGGCATCTTCGGTAGCTATCAGCGCCTTAATGAGGTACGGTGACAGGCTGTCGAATTCAATAGGGGTACGGTTTTCGGTGTACAGTTTTCCAATAAGCTGCCCATCAGCAGAGTAAATCTCAGAAGCTTGAGCAACTTTAGGATTTTGTAAATCCTCCACGCTTGGCATACTGCCGCAGAGCCACAGAAAATTTGTTTCTACGCAAAAAATGTAAAAAACAAAGGCCCCTATTCCGTACATCAATACCTTCCAGGCCGTAATGACTGGACGGTAATAAGGCGATTGAGTATCAACTCTTTCGTAGAATTTTTGCTGAATAGATGCCTTTTGACGACGATACGCTTCGACCCATCCTTTGAGCCGTTCTTCCCCGAATAGTACGCTGAGTGTTTTGTATAGGAGACCGGATAATCGGCTGCCAACTATCCTGAAAGGAATGCCTGCCTTTTTCCAAATACTTCTCAATTTCTCCAAAAATTCCTGCATGACTGAATACTGAATGAGTTTTAGCGTCAAAGATAGGGTTATTGGAAGAAATCAAAAAATGTAGTAGGAAGACTGACTATTTTTATAGTTTCCTGCTCCTGAAAAACTGCCTTATTTTGGACGGGGAATAACATCTACTTCTACCGAAAGAGTGTGCTTGCCGGAACTGAAGATAATTCCTTTCAACGGGGCAATATCTCCATAATCACGACCATAGGCCGTAATTATGTGTCGTTCTCCGGGAACCATATTGTTAGTAGGGTCAAATTCGCACCAGCCGATGGACGGAATAAAGGCCGAAATCCAGGCGTGAGACGCATCGGAACCCTGTAATTTTTTTTTACCGGGAGGCGGCAACGTTTCGATGTATCCGCTTACGTAACGCGCCGGAAACCCAAGGCTGCGCAAACAGGCAATGGCCAAATGGGAAAAATCCTGACAAACGCCTTTACGTTCTTTTAAAACGGTTTTGAGCGGAGTATGAACGTTGGTGAAATTGGAAACAAAGTCAAACTCTTTAAAAATTTTATGGCATAAACTTTTTACCCCTTCATATAAAGACAGATTTTCGGGAAAACAGCCTTCTGCAAAATGTTTGATATCGTCGTCCCACGCAATAAATGGGCTGGGTAAAAGATATTGGAGCAATTCCGTTTTTACGGAGCGGGTATTCCAAATGTACGAATGAGCTTCTGCACATGACATGGAAAGGTTGGTCATGACCGTTTCTTTGGGTAAACTTTCTACGTCGCTCTGGGCTACGACGGTTAGTTCCCGATGCGAAACGTCTATAGAAAAATAGTGAATCGTATTGCCGAAAAAATCTGTCCGGACAACCAACTCAACAGGGTGCGGGGTGATATGAAGCGAGAAGGCGTGGCAAATCTGCCCCGGTAGTGTACGCGGCTCTAAACACACCAAGCTGTGATAGGTACTTACGGAACCTAAATAGCTATATTTTGTTCGATGCGTCAGTTTATATCTCATGGGCATCGCTATTTTCGGGATTTTCCATTAAAACATGCTGAATAACAGTGTGTGCAAAATAAGCATTCGTCAGACTGATGGTGACTGACGAAATTGAATCGGAAACATCCGCCAGCAAACGGTCTAAATTTCTGCGGAACGAAACGTTTGATTTTGAAATAGTCAATTTTGAAATATCGGCGAGTTTTATTTTAGTGGAAGCGGCCAATACGGCTTTTTCTGCTTGATTTAAGCGGTTCAAGGGATCGGTTTTGGGTAGTTGGGCAAGACAATACGCCAACGCATCCAGCTGATAAGCAAGCGAGTAGGGGAGTTTTTCGTCCAGCAGTACCATGTCCAGCATGGTTTCGAGGCTAAAATTTGTTTTGTACAATTGTCGGTAATATTCCATTAAATAATGGTTATTTAATGCCGCTTCAATGAGCTCATTTTCAACGTTTTCTTCATTCTTAAAACTGAAAAAAGAACGAAAAATTCTGATTTTTGATATGATTCGTTCGGTGAGTTTGCCGGCTTCCAACAGATAATAACCGCTGTCGCGAGGCATAGATTCGGAGAGAACGCCGAAGAAAGTAAAAAGACGAACGTGCAGTTTGTCCAGTATTTTTTGAATACTGTTGGGATTGCTTACATCAATACTTTGAATTTTTTTGTAACTGTTCTCCACCAAATTAATGACCCGTCGCGTATCATGATTCCATTTGTCACTCACTGAAAGTACACTGTTTAAAAAGGAACCGACATTGGAGGCTACCGAACCTACTTTTTGAGTATTATGAACAAGCGCACCGATTTCCAAATACGGATTTTCTCGTAAAGAATCATTATTCTCATCCGTAAAACCAGGATAAGTAAGCGTTAGATGGGTAATGGATTTCAATAAAATGTCAATGTACTCAGATTTGAAAGAGCCTCTGAAATCCACGTTTTCGTTGAGCGCATTAATGACAATTTTGAGGAATTTTGTCACCGCCATGGTACGCTCGCAGTAGCGTCCTACCCAAAAAAGATTTTCGGCACTTCGGCTGGGCAACGAACTGTGATGGGTAAAGGCAGTTTTGTTAATGACAACGTTTTTTTCACCTACTTCCGTCAGTGTGTCTGACACAATCCAGGTATCTTTTGAAACGCCGCCGTATTGGTTCGAAATCACGTAGCGGTCTCTTTCGGCAGAACTGCGGGTAAGTCCTCCCTGCATTGCATGATATTCATTGCCATCCGAAACCAAGAAAGCCCGGAGCGAAGCCAAGCGAGGTTCTATTTTTCCGTTAATCAGGGAGGGAGTAGTCGAGAGGCTTACTTCTTCCTGAGCAACGTATTCGTGCGGGGTTCGTAAAATGGCATGTTTTAAATCAGTTAGCTCCTCCCTGCTCAATAATCGACCATACACCGATCTGAATTTTTGCTTCCGATTGGCTTTCTTAATAATGAGTCTGTGAAGGTTTTCCAATACAAAATTCAATTCCTTTTTTTGACCGCACCACCAGGTCGCAATGGAAGGCATAATGAGTTCTTCCCCCAAAAAATAGCGGGAAATGTTGTGCATAAACGCCGGGAAGGCGCTGTTTTCCAGAACACCTGAACCGGGAGAATTGATGACGGATACATTGCCGGAACGGATAGCGTGTAACAATCCCGGCACTCCCAAACGGGAATCTTCCCGAAGTTCAAGAGGGTCGCACCAATCATCGTCCACGCGGCGAATGATGACATCCACTTTTTCCAGACCATCAATGGATTTTAACCATACGTGGCCATTTCTCACCAACAAGTCGGCTCCCTGCGCCAAGGTATATCCTAAATAGGAGGCCAAATAAGCGTGTTCAAAATAGGTCTCGTTGTTTTGTCCCGGCGTTAGATAAACCACATTGGGGTTTTCTTTTTCGTGGGTTGAAAGTCTCGAAACCGTTTGGTGAACGTTGTTAAAAAAGGGTGAAAGTCGACCCACAAACATGCCGTCGGTGAGCTCAGGGAGGAGCTTACTCATAATCCGGCGATTTTCGAGGGCATAACCTGAACCCGATGGCGCCTGCGTGCGGTTGTCAACGAGCCACATGCGTCCGTCAGGGCCGCGAGCCATATCGGCAGCGTAGAGGATGAGCTGATTTTGAGATGGTAATTTGACATCATAGCAGGATCTCAAAAAACCGGTATTACCAAATACCAACTCTGGAGGAATGATGGCGTCTTTGATGAGTCGTTGTGGACCATAAATGTCTTTGACCATTAAATCCAGCAAAAATGCCCGCTGTTTCAGGCCCTTTGTAATATGTTTCCACTCTTTTTGATCTATTAAAAAAGGGATGGGGTCCAGCAGCCACGGACGGTTAAGTCCATCCGAACTTTCGTATACATTATAGGTGACTCCATTTTCCCGCAACCGATTGATAATCTCTTGGTTTCTTACTTCCAGTTCTTTGATTCCCAATTTACCAAGCGAGGCAAATAATTTGTGCCAATGTGGCTTAACAAGACCGTTTGCTCCAATTGTTTCGTCGTATGAGCTGATTTCCTGTTGGTAAGCCTGAAGTAAATTGCTGGTGGTTTCGGTAAGCATTGGTGAATCGATAGGTACGCAAATCGTTGAAAATTCACTAAATATAAGTGTTTTGCGATAAAAATTGAATAGAAATCCCAATTTTCAAGAAAGACATACCGGTAGTTTTGCCTGTTAAAAAGCTAAAACCCTGACTGCCTGTCAGGGTTTTAGCAATACCGTCTTTCATTTTTTTCTTGCTATTTTCTGAATTATTCGAAAGTCGGAGTAGTAAGCATTTCTACTTCGATTTCCAAAAACGCCTTAAATCCAAGGTATTTGGATATTCGGGATTAATCAATTCAATAGGAGTATCAATTTTGAGGGATTTTTTGTTTTCAGCCACAAATCGCGAAACCGCAGGACTAAACTGTACCGGAGCTGTTGATTCTATAGTAGCCGAAGGAGTATGACCAAAATCCCAGAAACGACTGATTTGTCGAGATTCGGCTTCGTAGCTGTTGATTGGATAGGTATCAAAACTTCGCCCGCCCGGGTGCGTTACAAAATACGTACAGCCGCCCAACACGCGGTCGTTCCAGGTATCTACAATGTCTAAAACAAGGGGAGCATCCGCGCCCACGGTAGGGTGAAGGGCCGAAGGCGGATTCCAGGCTTTGTAGCGTATACCTGCTACGAATTCTCCTTTTATGCCCGTACTTCGTAAGGGGACTCGGCATCCATTACAGACTAATATGTGTCGTTCTGGCACAAAGCCGCTTACTTTTACCTGAAGTCGCTCTAAGGAAGAATCCACAAAGCGTGCTGTTCCTGAGTTGGACAATTCTTCGCCCAGTACGTGCCAGGGCTCGATACCCAAACGTAATTCCATTTGGATGTTATCGACCGTAACGGTGCCGTAATGCGGGAAACGGAACTCAAAGAAGGGGTCAAACCATGAAATATCAAAATGGTAACCAGCGTCTTTGAGGTCATTGACGATGTCGACCATGTCCAAATAAACAAAATGCGGCAACAGGAACCGATCGTGAAGTTCGGTGCCCCAGCGAATCAATTTTTTCTTGTACGGTTGTTTCCAAAACTTAGCAATCAACGCTCTCACCAACAGGGTTTGTACGAGATTCATGTGTTTGTGAGGTGGCATGTCAAACGCCCTGAATTCGAGGATACCCAATCGCCCCGTGGAAGAATCGGGCGAATAGAGTTTGTCAATGCAAAACTCAGTGCGGTGCGTATTTCCCGTAATATCAACCAATAGGTTTCTAAAAATCCGGTCGACCATCCAGAAAGGCACTTCTTCATCGTCAGGAATTTGGTCAAAAGCAATTTCTACTTCGTACAGGCGATCGTCGCGCCCTTCGTCAATGCGGGGTGCCTGACTGGTTGGGCCAATGAAAGGCCCGGCAAACAGATAGCTTAACGCAGGGTGATGTTGCCAGTAAGTGATCAAACTGCGCAACAAATCGGGACGGCGAAGCACTGGACTATCGGCAGGTTTAGCGCCGCCAATGGTGACGTGGTTGCCTCCGCCTGTGCCCGTATGACGGCCGTCCACCATAAACTTGTCAGTACCGAGCCGGGAATAAAAAGCTTCTTCGTACAAAGCACTGATGTTGTCCACCAACTCCTGCCAACTTGCCGCAGGATGAACATTGACCTCAATCACGCCCGGGTCAGGCGTGACCATGAGTTTTTGAATTCGGTAATCAGACGGCGGCGTGTAACCTTCAATACGTACGGGCATTTGCAGCTTCTCGGCGGTGGCTTCCACGCAGGCTACTAAGTCAAGATAATGCTCTAAGTAATCTACGGGGGGTAAAAACACGTAAACAATGCCGTCTCTTTCTTCCACCGATAGGGCCGTGGTGAACGTACTTAATTCAAAAAGTAGAGATTTGTCTTTCTCTTCTTCTGATGCATTTTTGGGAAGAACGGGCAATTGATAATCAGGAGCGATGGTACCGTATCTTTTTTGGGCAGTTGCCTGATAGGCGCCAAGGGTTCCCAGTTCTTCAAACGGACTGCGTTCAACGATGGGTTCTTTTTTCTCTTTCGCCACCTTAGGTAAAGATTCTAAAGGCAAACGTAAACCAGCGGGAGAATTCCCCGGAATCAAAAAGACGTGTTTCCGACGGAACTCCCACAAACAACTCGTCCACGCTTTGGTTTTATAGTCCCATTTGAGTGGCACAACAAAGCCTGTTGGGTTGTTTAAGCCCTTTTCAAAGATTTTCGCCATCGTTTGCCGCTGCACTGAATCTTTTAAATTTACTTCCAGCGGGTCGAGATTTACGGGCAATTTGCCTTCTTCCAAAGCCCAATAAATCGGGTCTTCGTACGTGGGCATCAGGTTTTTGATATTAATTCCAAGGTATTTCGTGAGTTCCTCCGCGAAACTATTTGCCTCCTGAAACGTATATTTTGTTTCATTTTCTTTGGCTACCAACGCATCATTTTGCCACATTGGTAATCCGTCTTTGCGCCAGTAGAGTGCATACTGCCAACGGGGGAATAATTCGCCCGGGTACCATTTTCCTTGTCCAAAATGGAGTAAGCCGCCATGGGCAAAGCGGTTTTTGAGCCGTAGCGCGAGGTCATAGGCCAATTTACGTTTGAGTAGACCGTCGGCGGTAGAATTCCATTCGGCCCCTTCAAAATCATCTATGGAAACAAAGGTAGGTTCGCCGCCCATAGTGAGTCGTACGTCTCCTTCCTGCAAGTCTTTTTCCACATCATAGCCTACCTGCATCACGTTAGCCCATTGTTCTTCGGTGTAGGGTTTGGTTACCCGTGGGTCTTCGTGGATGCGATACACATGGTTATCAAATTCAAACGTCACTTCGCATCTGTCAGTGGCACCGGTGATGGGCGAGGCACTTGCGTAGTCCGGAGTGCAGCAAAGTGGGATGTGTCCTTCACTTGCAAAAAGCCCGGAAGTCGGGTCGAGTCCAATCCAACCCGCACCCGGTACATAAGCTTCAGCCCACGCGTGTAAATCGGTGAAATCGGCTTCGGGTCCGGAGGGGCCATCCAAGGATTTAATGTCAGAGGTCAATTGCACCAAATAGCCCGAAACAAACCGCGCAGCAATGCCCGAGTGCCGTAATATTTGAACCAACAGCCAAGCAGAATCACGGCAAGAACCGCTTAGAGAAGTGAGCGTTTCTTCGCAGCTTTGTACGCCTGGCTCCATGCGTACATTGTAGAATAAATCGCTGAAAATCTTTTGGTTAATATATACTAAATAATCAACGGTTTTTATGCCTTTGGTGACTTTATTCTGCTCAATCCATGCCATCAATTTGGGGCCGGCTTCCCGTGCTTCCAAATACGGTACCAATTCTTTTTGGAGTTGCGCATCGTATTGAAAAGGAAATTTTTCGGCCGATTCTTCCACAAAAAAATCAAACGGATTGATGACCTGCATTCGGGCAATCACTTCAACCTCAATACTGAGCTCGGTGGTTTTTTCGGGAAAAACAACCCGCGCCTGATAATTGCCGAACGGGTCCTGTTGCCAGTTGATGAAATGGTTTTTGGGAGAAATTTTAAAAGAATAACCTTCAATGGGCGTCCGGGAATGGGGAGCAGGGCGCAGTCGAAAAATATGAGGAGACAGGCTTACGCTTCTGTCAAAGATGTATTTTGTTTTGTGGGAAATGGCAACTTTTATGGACATAAAGAGCTGATTTTAAAACTAATTTTATGACATTCTACGTAAAAAAAGGGAAAATTGTGCTATAAATTAAAGGAAAGATTGAAAAATTATAAATTTCCTTGAAGGAGTAATAAAATTTAATCACTTACCGAAAAAAGTAGAATGAGCAGTACAAATCCAAGCGAATAAGGCTTTTACCGTTTCTTGGTTGTTTTATCTCAACTTAATCACAAATCATCTCGTTTCTGGTCGGAAATAAGCTAATTTTACAATTCTAACGAAAGTTAGTGGGTGTACCTACCAACGGTTCCTTGATTTTAACGCGTGGAAAAGGCTTGAGGGATGACCAACTAAAAGCGGCAGTGGATGAATTATTAAAGGAAATAAATGCGAAAAAGTAAAATGTATTCGTGACGATTTCGTATTTACTAATACATAAGTTACTAATGCTCCGTAGAAGACCTATCTGACCCCTTGTAGATGATAGCTTTTACGGAGCATTTTTTTGAAATTTCTTCGCCAAAGCAATGGGCTGTTAAAGTCCCAAACTCTTCAAAAAATCATCCCGATAACTGCTGCCGATAGGAATTTCGTGGTTTTGGACAAAGACCCGATTGCCTTCAATGTGCGTGATTTTGGCTTTGTTGATGATAAATGAACGGTGTACGCGCAAAAACAATGATTTAGGCAAAAGCTCCTCAAAACTCGAAAAGGTCATACTTGGAAGTAGGGTGTTCTGAGTTGTGACAATTTTGGTGTAATTGCCCTGTGCTTCGGCAAACAGCAACTCTTCGTGCAAGATTTTATAAATTTTTCCGTCAAATTTCAGGAACAGATAGTTCTCCGTTTTTCCGTTTTCCATTCCTCCCTGTTCCGACCCGTTTAATCGTTCCAATGCCTTATCAATGGCCACAATAAAACGTTCGAGCGAGAAAGGTTTTAATAAATAATCAATGGCTGCCAAGTCGAAGGCGTCGACGGCGTATTCTTTGTAGGCCGTGGTAAAAATGACCTGAGGTTGATTTTTAAGGGTTTTCAGAAAGGCAATGCCGTTGAGAACAGGCATGTTGATGTCCAGAAAAAGAATATCAATTTTTTGGGTTTGCAGGATTGTTTTGGCTTCCAAAGCATTACCAACGGAGGCCACGATATGGAGCATGGATAAGTGATCGCAATAGGCTTTGATGATTTCGCGGGCTATGGGCTCATCATCAACAATCAGGCAATTGATTTGGGGCATTTTGGATTCATTTTTGAACCATATAAGGCATATAAGAAAATATGAGGAATCTTATATTTTCTTATATGCCTTATATGGCAATAAATTATTTTATTTTCAACTGCAACATGACCTGATAAAACCCGCCTTTGTCTTCCACTTTCAAATCATGTTCCCCGGCATAAAGTAATTCCGATCGTTTTCTAACGCTGGCAAGCCCAAAACCGCTGTTTTTGTTGACCAAGTTACTTTCTTCGGGAGCCGGTCTGTGGGAATTTTTGATGGAAAACAAAATCGAATTCGCCCAAGTCTTCAGGGTAATATCAATGAAAATCTCTTGGTCTACGGTGTTTTTGGAATGTTTAAAGGCATTCTCAATAAAAACAATCAATAACATGGGCGCGATTTTGATTTCCGAATTGGTGATTTCTTCCATGGAAGTTGTCAGCACCAGCCGCTCACCGAGGCGTATTTTCTCAAAATCTATGTAATTGTTGATATAAGCCAATTCCTCTTTTAAAGGTACAAACAATTCTTTGGTATCATACACCGAATACCGTAACAAATCCGCCAGTTTCAGCAACAGCGGGGGGATTTTTTCGTGTTGGGTAATGGATAAACCGTACAAATTATTGAGGGTATTGAACAAAAAATGCGGGCTCAATTGCGATTGCAAAAGCTGGAGTTCCGTTTGACTGTTAGCGGCCGTTGTTTGGGCTTCCCGCAGTTGATGTTGAACGTTGTTGCGAACCATCTTAATCAAAGTTCCTAAAGCCAGAGGGACTATAACAAACGGAATCCAAAACAAAAGTCGTGTGGCCATATTTCCCTGAAAAGGGAGCGCAAACAGCCCGATTACGCAACCGATAATCAGAATCCCCATTGCAATGATGTATTCATTGGAAATCGGTTTTGCGGTTGAAATCCAAAGTTGAGAAAGGTACCTTCCCGCAAATACACCAATTACAAATAAGAAGGTAATCGTTGCGGCTACGGCCTCATCTTCGTGAACACCTATTGCTTTGACGTACATTTCAATCGTCAAAAAAGGGGGATGCTGAAAAGAAGCGATAAAAAAATATAGAGGTTCTTTCCAAAAAAAGAGGTTAACCAATGGCTATTTGAGTTACTCATGAGTGTACTGTTTACGTGTGTTTTACTAAATCAATGAGCAAAGGTGAGGATTTGGGTAAAAGTTCTGCCATTTTGATGACGAATACGGCCAAAATCCTGACGGAAACCCTTTGGAAGGCCATCAACCGGTTCAACAGGCAAAATGGGCATTCCGTCAGGCATTTGGCAAGATACAACAGGTTTTTTTTAGGAGGTAAACCACCGAGTCAATATTTGCACCGTGATACTTGATTCATTCTCTTAAAATAACACGCCCATGAAAACTTCAGCCATTTTACTTTTAACCCTTTTTTCGTTTTCCATTTTCGCTCAAACAATCTCAAAAACTATTTCAGGTACAGTCAAAAACACGCAGAACGAAATCCTCCCCGGCGCTACTGTGAAATTACTAAAAGCCACCGACTCGTTGATGCTTGCCAGAGAAATTACCAATGCCAACGGTAAATTTCAGTTTAATAATCTCCAAAACGGAACCTATTTATTGGCAATCACGGCCATGGGTCAAAAGCCTTTTACGAGTGTAGCGCTTACCATTGACGATACGCGCAGCAACATTGTGTTGCCCGTCATTGTGCTGTTACCCGCTAAAAACATTGAACTGAAAGAAGTGGTAGTCAAAGCCAAACGGCCGCTCATTGAGCAGGATATTGACAAAACCATCGTAAACGTAGAGTCGATGATCAGCAGTGCGACGAGCAATACGCTGGAAGTCCTGGAAAAAACGCCCGGCGTGACCGTAGGCAGCAACGGCGAAATCAGCCTCAACGGACGAAGCGGTATCTTGGTGCTGATTGACTGTCGCGCTACTTATATGTCAGGTCCCGATTTGGCCGCGTATTTAAAATCACTGCCGGGGGGATTGTTGGATAAGATTGAGTTGATGGACAATCCTTCGGCTAAGTACGATGCGGCCGGCAATGGCATTATCAATATTCGTCTGAAAAAGAATAGAGTAGGAGGTTTTACGGGCAATAGTTCAATGGGTTCCAGCCAAGGCGTTTATGGAAGACACAACGGCTCCCTGAACATGAATTACAACCACAAAAAGCTTAATGTATTTGCCAATTTGGGAGCAAACAAAGAAAAAAATTACAACAACGATGTTTTTGACCGACTCTTTTATGATACGCGGGGGCAACAAACCTCAAACGTGTTGCTCCTCAATGACAATATCTCCGATAACAAAAGCCTGAATGCCATTCTGGGGCTGGATTTTGCCGCAACCCCAAAAACAACATACGGATTGATGCTCAATTTGAATGGCGGCACCCGAAACGCAATCATTGATTATCAAAGTAATAACTATAATACCAATCGTTTGCTTGATGCGATAGGAAATGGGAATACTGTGCTGAACGATAAAAGAACAAACTTCGGAACTAACCTGAATCTTCAGCATAAATTTAACAAACCGGGGCAGGAAATGATGGTGGATATGAATTATCTTAACTACCAATCTAATGGAAATCAGCGGGTGCAGAATTTTCGTTATTTGCCCGAAGGCGCCTTGGCCGAGCAAGATGAGTTTCTGTACTTGGTTCCCGGTACTATCAATATCTATACAGCCAAGGCAGACTATGTTCACCCGTTGAAAAAGAAGACAAGTTGGGAAGCAGGGGTCAAATCCAGCGTCATTGACAACGACAACATTTCAAATTACTTTAACGTAAAAGGGACTGTTCAAACGATTGACAACGGAAAATCCAATCACTTTAAATACCATGAAAACATAAACGCTGCCTATTTCAACACCCGAAAAGAATGGAAACGGGTAGGAATACAATTGGGACTGCGGGCGGAAACTACCCAAGCGAGAGGGAATCAATTGGGCAACGAAGTCGTGCAAGGCAGCACTTTTACTAAAAATTATACAAAGGTGTTTCCAAGTCTGTTTATCAATTATAAATTGGACAGTTTGAATAAGAATTCGCTGAATTTGAGTTTTACGCGCAGAATAAATCGTCCTGATTATCAGTCGCTTAATCCTTTTGTGTTTTTTAGAGATCAATATTCCTACACAGCTGGCAATCCCTTGCTGTTTCCGCAATACCAGAACCGGATTGAATTGAAATTTCAGCATAAACAATGGTTGCAGATGGGCTTGAGCTACAACCGATTCACCAACGTGATTTTTCAAACGACGGAGGCCATTGATACTATCTTTATTACACGCCCCAACAACGTTGCCTCAGGTTTTATGCTGTTGCTCAACACCACGGTGTCTGCCTCGCCGACCAAATGGTGGAACCTGATTTATACCATACGTTTATCACACATGGGGCTCAACGGCATGAGTTACACCGAAAAATTGAATCCAAGGGCTTATGTAGCACGGTTTGAAGTGTACAACCAATTTCGATTGAATAAAGGCTGGAGTGCCGATTTGTCAGGTTATTATGCAAGTTCAGACCTTAATGGGCAGGCGTATACGGATATGATGTACCGGGTGGGCGGAGCAGTGCAAAAGAAAATTTGGAAAGACAAAGCAAGTTTACGAATCTCCGTTGATGATGTGTTTCACTCGTGGATTCGGCACAACCGTTCGGTCAGTATCAAACAGGCGCAGTTTTTTCAAACCAATGAATCTGATACCCAACGGATTGGTGTAGCGTTTACCTATCGTTTTGGAAAAGATACCTTTGCCCGCAAGCGTCGCCACAATGACAATGCCGCCGATGATGAAAAAGGGCGGGTGAATTAAAGGAAAACTTCTGCTACAGTAAGTCAATGGGTTCTGAACGGCGATTCGGAATCCATTGACTTTATAGAAGTAAAGCAGTTGTGAAAATTTAGTATTGTTTTCGATTATTTTCTATTTTGTGCGTATTACTGCGAATAATTTCAAAAAAATACCGTTAAAAGACAATTTGTTTTTCATGGAAATATGGGTATTGGGTTTATAATTTATGATATTTAACTTTGCGTCATGAATGTTATAGATTTTGACAAATTTAAAGAGTTACAATACTTCAATAATGAATTGTGCAAGTATCATAACAAAATAGGTCATGGCAACGTGTGTATTTTAAGTCGCAAAAACAATCAAGTCTATTGTAACGGGTGTAAGCCTCGTTGGGTTTTAACAAAAGACACTTTTTTCTATGACCTTCGCAGTGATAAATCTTTAATAATTCGAGTATTAAAGGACTTATCAGAAGGCAAAGGACAACGAGCTATTCAACGGACAGAT
>Ga0247843_1002366_pt1 | contig 34580 bp, 36 predicted proteins | sample LaCruzMarch2017__FD_192420 | JGI IMG/M metagenome (GOLD analysis project Ga0247843, IMG submission 192420) | Freshwater microbial communities from meromictic Lake La Cruz, Castile-La Mancha, Spain - LaCruzMarch2017_8m | ecosystem: Environmental > Aquatic > Freshwater > Lake | place: Spain... | reverse complement strand
TCTGGCGTTGGTTCGGGCGTTGGCTCGGGCGTTGGCTCGGGCGTCGGCTCGGGCGTTGGCTCGGGCGTTGGCTCGGGGAGGAGTTGGGCTAGTTCGAGGTTGGAGGGGAGACCAACGGGGTCCAGGTCGAGTTCTGGGGGGGCGGGTTTGGCGAGGCGGGGGGTGGGTGTTGGCTGGGGAGGCGCTGTGGTCTCAGGCTCGGATTGCAAAGGCATGGCGCGGTCTGGGGTGGCGGCGGGCTCGTAGGCGATGCTGTCATCTTCTTGGGGTGGGAGGCCGAGGTCCTCCATGAGGCCGGAATTTGGATCGGCGGTGGGCTCCTGCTGGAGGTCGGCGTTGGTGAGCAGTTCGTTACCTGCGGGGTCGAATGACATCTCGGGCAGGGGGGTTTCGAAATCGATCTTTTGGATTTCGCTGAAGAGGCTGGATGAGCTGGAGGATTTTTTCGAGATGCGAATATGGCGTGGGTCGGGCCACTGGCCGAGAAAGCGGCTGGGGTCTAGGAAGAGGGGAGGGACTTTGCCAGGGGAGAATCGTCTGGGGTCGCTGATGGCGCGGCGCATGAGGTCGCCGCTGATGTGAAGTTCCTTGCCTGGGGCGGTGTCGCGGAGTTTGTCCGTGAGGAGCGGAAGGACGCGGATTGCGAACCCTTTGAATGGGTTGCGAATGCTGGCGCGCGGGTTTTCAGCGCGGTATTTCTGGATAGCGCTCAGGCTGCCGCCGGAGAGGACGTTGCTCAGATTGACGCGGGCTGGAGGGACGAGGTTGCGTGGGGCTGTGCCTGAGATGGGGCTGTATTGACGCGGGGGGAGGCTGTCGATGAGGGCGAAGTAGTCGAGTTGGCCTGTGCGGCCACCGAGTTGGGCGAGGTGGTGGTAGAGGTCGTCCACGCGGCCGGCGTAGGGGCGGAGAAAGATCCCGTCGGCAGCGAGATTCCCGCTTACGGACGCTGCATAGATGCGGTTGAAAAGGTCGTGGAGATCCTGGCTGGCTGTGTGGCTTGCAAACGTGAGGTCGTCTCTCGCGTTGGCGAGGCCTTGGGCGGCGGCTGGTGTGAGTGGGACGAGGGTGGCGGGAAGCTCCCGGTCGAGGGAGATGGGCCGTCCGCCAAGGCCGATGAGGGGGTCGATGTTGCGGAAATTTCCACCTGAGAGCTTGGATCCGTCAAAAACAAGGGTATCAGCGGGGGGGAGATTGGCGGCGGCGGCGCCTTGCTCGGCGAGGTCTGGATTTTCGGAAAAAAAAATTCCCGCGAGTCGGTTGATTTCTGCGGGAGCGAGATTTTGGGGGAGGAGCCGGTCGAAGTTGGTGAGGAAAATGATGGAGAGGGCGGCTTGGGTGACTTGGAGGCGTTCGGGCGGGGCAAGGTCTGCGGCGGCCTTGGCGAGGGCTTCAGCGGTCTTGACGATCCCTGCGGTCTGGAGGGATGTCCCCGGCGGCGTGACGGTCGCGGAGGGTTGGGCGTGCAGGATGCCCGGGAGGAGACAGAGAAGCGCGAGGAGGAACGGGCGGAGGGTATTGCGTCGAGCGGGATGGGACCGGTGGCGCGGGGCGTGGAGGTTTAGTAGTTGCACTGGAGGATAATTTGATCCCCGCAGCGACAAGTGACGACGATGTGGCCGATGCGGCCTTGGCTGTCTGGAATGAGTTCCACTTGGGGCTCGGCCGGGGCAGTGGGGGCCTCGCCTTGAGGGTGGGTTTCCTCGAGGGATGTGTTGGGGGGCATCTCGTTGGATGGAGCGATCTCGATGGATTCCGGAGCGGCCTGTGGGAAGGGGCGCAGAGTGGTGGAAGCGGGGGGTTCGGAGTGGCGAGGGCTGGTGGTTTGGGCGGCGGATCGGCCGTGGAGAAAATCCTTCATCGGGCTGTGTGAGACTTAGTTTGCTGGTCTGGGTCCCGGTGAGGGGGTGGGGGAGGGTTTGGGTGCGGGTTCTTTTTGGGTCAGGGAGAGGCTCACGCTGATGCGTTGGTTGTCTTCGGAGTCAGTGGGGACATTGGGGAGCGGCATGGAATCTCCGAATCCCGCGACGCGTTTCATTTTATCGGGGGACATGGCATAGTATTCCATGAGGCGGCGAATGGCGTTGGCGCGGTCGGTGCTCAGCTCCCAGGCTGTGTAGTTTTTATTGTCGCCGAAATCGAGGCCGGAGGGGGTGTGGCCTTCTAGGAAGACTTGGAAGTTGTAGCGTTCGATGAGCCAAGCAAGGTTTTGGAAGACTTGGGTGCCCCACTCGGTGGTCTCGGTGGTGTTGTCCTTGAAAATCGGCTTCTTCGAGCGGTTGTAGATTTCCATTCGGAGGCCGTCGTTGGTGATCCTTACGGTGATTGGTTCCTGATCCTCCTCCTTGATGTTGAGGAGGCGGTGGAAGTCGCGGGCGATGGCGCGGAGGAAGCCCTCGTTTTGGGGGCTGGTCTGGTCTTGGGTGCTGGCGTCCTTCTGGCTGGCTTTGATTTCCTCATCCATCATGCCCCAAGTGGATGGCCATTCCTTGTAGGTGGGATCCTTGAAATACATGGAGGTGTAAACGAGGACTTCCGGGCGGAAGTTTGCGATCCAGAGGACGAGGAAGAGGGCCATCATGGAGGTGACGAAGTCGGCATAGGCGACTTTCCACGCTCCACCGTGGTGTTCGTTTTTTTTCTTTGCCATGGGGGATTATCCGGCGGTGGTGCCGAGGTTTTTGACCATGGTTTCGACTTCTTCGGCATTTGGCTGGAAGGCGGGGTCGATCGCGCGGCGGCCGGATTCGACAGCCATGATCGGGGCCATGCCGCCGGTGAAGCCAATGACGCCCTTCATGATGACGGCGAAGTATTGCATCTCATAGACGTTGTTGAGTTTAATGCGTGCAGCGAGGGGGTTGATGAAGCCATAGGCTCCGAGCACACCGAGGAAGGTGCCAACGAGGGCGGCGGCGACTTTTTGACCCACTTTTTCGGGACCGACGCTGATGACAGCCATGGTATTGATGATGCCCATGACGGCGGCGACAATGCCGATGCCGGGGAGGGAGTCTCCGACGAGGTTAAGGATGTGGACGGGTTGTGCGGCATCTTCCTCCTTCGCGTCGTAGTCGCCTTGAAGCATGACAGAGAGTTGCTCGGGTTTGAGGCGGCCGTCGATGATCGGCTTGAGGCTGTTGCAGAGGAATTCCACGCGTTCGGGCTCGTTGAGGAAAGACGGGTATTTGGAAAAGATCGGGCTCTCTTTGGGGGTGATGATGTCATCTTCGATGGCGATGAGCCCCCCGCGGCGGGCTTTGGTGAAAAGCTCGTAGAGGAGCTTGAGCAAGTCGGTGTAGTCGGATGTGGGGACTGCCTGGTTGCGAAAGGAGATTTTGATTTTTTTGACAATATTCTTGAGGAGTGACAAAGGGCTCGCGATAACCATCAGGCCGATGGAGATACCGATAATGATGATATACTCCGAGATGGGAAAGAGCAGGAGGAGTTGGCCGCCGGCGAGCATAAAGCCGCCTAATGTGGCGCCGAGAACGATGAGATAGCCGATTACTAGGATCATTGGTGGTGTTTTTGTTTTGTTTTTGGGTGGAGAGGCTTGCTAGCGCGCTGCTGCGGCCCGGATGTAGGTTTTGAGACTGAGGACGGCCTGGGTGTGGATTTGGCAGATTCGGGATTCGGTGACTCCGAAAACCGTGGCGATCTCGGCAAGGCGAAGGTTTTCGAAATAATACATGGCGAGGATTTTCTTCTGCATTTCGGGGAGTTTTTCGATGCGGTCGGTGACGAGTTTGACGAGTTCGCGCTTCATGGCGATCTCGCTGGCGTTGGGTTGCCGTTCGTCGGCGATGACGTCGTGGAGGTTCGACTCGTCTTCGTCGCCGTTGACGGCGTCGAGTTCGACGTAGCTGAGTGGGCGAACTTCGTCGAGGAGGGTTGCGTAGTCCTCTGTGGAGATGCCGAGTTCGTCGGCGATCTCGGATTCGGTGGCGGGTCGGCCGACTTTCTGCTCGTAAGCGGTGATGACGTCGGTGAGTTTTTTGGCTTTGACGCGGAGGGAGCGGGACATCCAGTCGACGCGGCGGAGTTCGTCGAGGACGGCCCCGCGGATGCGCATGGTGGCGTAGGAGGCGAAGGTCACGCCGTGGGTCGGATCGAAGCGGCGCTGGGCCTGAATGAGGCCGAGGAGACCTACGGAGTAGAGATCTTCGACATCGATGTGCGGGGGGAGGCTGGCGCGCATGCGATCGACGACGGAACGCACGAGGGGGAGGTGATTTTTGAGGGTTTCCTCTTCTGATTGGGAGGCATCGCCGTAGGCGCGCCACGCGGCCGAGAACTTTTTGGCGTCGATGCGCGGGGATTTCACGGGTAGTTCGGCGAGTTCCTGCATGATCAAGAGGCGTGTTGGCTTCCTTCGGGCGGCTCGGATCCTGGCTCTGCAGCGGGCAGTTCGGATGCGGCGGCGTGTGCTTCGTCGCGAAGGCGGGTTTTTTCAGCCACAATTTGTTTGGCGAAGTATTCGACGAGGAGGCGGAATGCGCGGAAGAGCAGGGCGGTGATAATGCAGCCGATGGTGGCGTTGAAGACGGACTCTGCGAGGTCTTTACCTGCGATAATGCTCACGGCGAAGGTGAGGACGAAGCCAGTAAAGCCTCCGATGAGCGTGAAGTATTGCATTATGAGCGGTTGAGAACTGAGAAAAGACCGGATGTTCGTAGCAATTTTTGCGCCAAAAATTGCCAGTGCGCGTGGATTGCTTCGGGCGTTCTTTTTCGAGTTATTTCAATCTTTTTTGATCTTTAGTGGGTGGGTGTGGGGTAGAAAGGAAAAATATGCCGAGGTGTTTTGAGATATTACGCGGCGGTCGGCATGCGTTCGGCGGCTGGCGGAACGATAATGCCGATGTTTTGGATTTCGGTCTGTGCGGGGAGTTCTTGGTAGGAAAGGACGATGAGTTTGGGCAGGGAGGGTTCGAAGAAGCGTTTGAAGGCGAGACGCAGCTCGGCGGTGAGAACGGTGATGGGGGAGAGGCCCTGTTCCGCCATCGAGTTTGAGCGAATGGTGAGTTCGCGAAGCAGGTATTGGGCGGTATTGGGATCAAGTGCGAGGGTGGTCTCGAAGTGGGAGCGCTGGATGCGGGTGATGAGGGTTTGCTCGAGTCGGGGGTCGAGGGTCACGCATTTGATGAGGGAGGGTTCGGACTCGTATTGTCCAATAAAGTAGGTGCCAAGGCGTCGGCGGACTTGTTCGGCGAGTTCGTCGGGGTTTTTGGTCACGGGAGCGTAGTCCGCAAGGGTTTCAAGAATGATGGGCAGATTTTTGATCGGAACACCTTCGCGAAGGAGATTTTGGAGCACGCGTTGAATGATGCCGAGGTTGACGAGGTCGGGGATGAGTTCGGCGATGAGCGCGGGGTGGGTCTCCTTGACGCGGTCGATGAGGGATTGGACTTCTTGGCGGGTGAGAATGAGGTGGGACACCTGCTTGAGTGTTTCGGCGAGATGGGTGATAAGAACGGAGACGGCGTCAACGACGCTGTAGCCATTGATCTCGGCGGTGCGTTTTTCCTCCTCGGCGATCCAGACGGCCTCGATGCCGAAAACGGGTTCGCGGGTGGGAACGCCTTTGAGGGTGATGTGGCTTCCGGAGACGTTCATGGCCAACCAGCGATTGGGGATGACGGAGGCGTGGGCAAAGGCTTTTCCTCGGAGGAGGAACTGGTATTCGTTGGGTTCGAGTTCGAGGCTGTCGCGGATGGCTATGGGCGGGATAACCATGCCATTGTCGCGGGCGAAACCTTTGCGGACTCCGGTGATGCGGTCGAGGAGTTCGCCGCCTTGGGTTTTGTCGGCGAGGCGCAGGAGTCCGTAGCCGACCTCGATGGAGAGGACCTCTGTCTCGATGAGTTTATGGAAATCCTCAGGGGCTGCATTGGGGGAGGATCCGGGGCGGTTAGGAGAGCCTTGGCCGCCTCCCATGGAGCCCGGGGGCGCGGGGAGGGCAAGCGCGCCGGATTTGATGTTGCCCACGGCGGGAGATTCGGCCTGTTTTTTGAGCATGTAGGCCATGAAGCCGGTGATGGCGGCGAGGATGAGGAAGGGGGTGGCGGGCATGCCGGGTGCGAAAGCCAGGGCGGCAATGAGGCCGGCGGAGATACCGACGGCGCGTGGGTAGGCGCCGATTTGCTTGCCGATCTGTGCGCCGAGGTTGCTCTCGCCTTGGGCGCGGGTCACAAGGAGACCTGCGGCGACGGAGATAATGAGGGCCGGAACTTGGGAGACGAGACCGTCGCCAATCGAAAGGAGGGTATATTTTTGCAGTGCTTCATCGACGGGAAGTCCTTTCTGGAGCATTCCAATGCCGAAGCCCCCGACGACGTTGATGATGGTGATGAGAATGCCAGCGACGGCATCGCCTCGCACAAATTTGCTCGCACCGTCCATGGCTCCGTAGAAGTCGGCTTCTTTCTGGACTTTGAGTCGGCGGGTGGTCGCGGTGAGTTCGTCGATGATGCCGGCGTTGAGTTCGGCATCGATGGCCATTTGTTTACCCGGCATCGCGTCCAGGGTGAAGCGTGCAGCCACTTCGGCGATACGGCCAGCGCCCTTGGTGATAACGACGAAGTTGATGATGACAAGGATGATAAAAACAACGGCGCCTACAAGATAGTTGCCTTGGATGAGCACTTCTCCAAACGCTTCAATCACGCGACCGGCGTAGCCATCAAGCAGGATGAGGCGGGTGGAGGCAATATTGAGCGCAAGGCGCAACAGTGTGATGGAGAGAAGAATGGTCGGGAACGCGGAGAATTCCGGGGGATCCTTGACGTAAATGATGATCAGGAGAATCAGCAGGGAGATGGCGATGTTCAGCGAGAGAAAAAAATCCAGGGCCCAAGTGGGGACTGGAATGACTAGCAGCAGAATGATGCCGAAGAGTCCGAGAGTGAAAATGAGGTCGGACTGCTTGAGCAGGTCGCTCCACTTGAATCGTGAGGATGATGCGGTGGTGGGGTTTGCCATGTGGCGAACGTTCAGGATTTCAGACGACGGGATTTGAGTTGATGGAAGTAATACCTATGCGTGCGGTAAACGTAACCAAGAATTTCAGCGATGGCTTGGTAGAGTTGGGCTGGGATGGGGTGTCCGACTTGGCCGAATTTATAGAGAGCGCGGGCAACGGGTTTGTTTTCCACGGTGGGAACCTCGTGTTTGGAACCGATGGCCTTGATACGTTGGGCAAAGAGGTTTTGGCCTTTGGCGAGAATCACGGGGGCGGAGTCGACGCCGCGCTCGTATTTGAGGGCCACGGCGTAGTGGGTGGGGTTGGTAATGATGACGTCGGCTCGAGCCACATCGGCCAGCATTTGCTTCTGCATGAGGCGGCGGGCCATGGCGCGTTGGGCCATTTTGACGTTGGGGTCGCCCATGGCTTGTCGGTTTTCATCTTTGACCTCCTGCTTCGTCATCATGAGGTCTTTTTCCGTTTTTTTGAGCTGGAAAAGGTAGTGAAGGATGGCGAGTCCGCTCATAGCGAGGGCGAGACGGAAAAAGAGGAGGAGCGTGGAATCGTAAATAAACGTGCCCAACCGAAAGACTGGCACCGGGGTGAAAAAGATGGGGTCCGACAGGATGTCGTGCACTCCTGTGTAAATCAGAGCGCCAACAATCAGACATTTTGCGAGGTCCACAACCATCTTGACAAGGCCCTGTTTACTGAAGACGCGCTGAAAGCCAGTGACGGGGTTGAGCTTTTCAAACTTGAGTCCGACGGCTTCGGGCGTTGCCTTGAAGTGGGTTTGAAGACCCCCGGCCAATATGCTTGCGACTGTGGTGGCAAGGAACATGGGCAGCAGGAGCGCGAAGAGCATGAGAAAGGCCATCGTTGTCCAGTGGGGAACGGACTCGGTGCTGATCTGGTATTTTTCGAGATTGCCGAACAGGCTGGCACCAAACTCGGTGATGAGGCTTGAGGAGCCTCCGAGCGAAAACAGGAGAACGAAGTAGGCAGCGATGAGCCCGAAGACAACTTGAATCTCCGGGGCTTGCGCGAATTGGCCTTTTTTGTGCGCGTCGGAGACCTTTTTCTCTGTCGCTTGCTCTGTGGCGTTATCGTTCTTTTCGGACATGACGCCTTAGCGCAGGAAGCGAAGCATGGTTTCGGGGAGTTGGACCATGTCGCGCATGATGTATTGCACGGTGAGGCCAAGTGTCATCGCAAAAACGGTGAGACCGGCGAGGATCTGGACGGGAAAGCTGAGGAGGAAGACGTTGAGGCTGGGAGCGGCGCGCCCGAGAACGGAGAAGCACATGTTGACAAGAAAGCTGATTGCCAGCATCGGTGCCGCAATTTGAACCGCAATCAAGAAAACACGTCCGCTCGTGCTAACGACAGTGCCGATAGACTGGGGGTTGAAAATTGCACTTGGCGGGAAAAGTTCAAAGCTGCGCGCAAAGGCAACGAGGCAAAATTGGTAGGCTCCTGTGACCAGAAAGAGGACTGTGCCGAAGGAAAGGAGCATGGTATTGGGAGGCGTGGCGGAGTTCCGCGTTACCGGATCGATATTGGAACTCAGGGAAAGCCCGATTTGAACTGCTATGATTTCGCCCGCCATTTCCAAAGCGTAGAGCAGGAATCGCACCGCAAATCCCATGAGCAGGCCAGTGAGAACTTCATGAATCACTTCAAGCACAACAAGGAACCAGTGGGAAGGAACGCCTCCGAAATCACCAAAAATGGGCGCAAGCAGGTAGGCAATGATTGCCGCAAGGCCGATCCGAACAGGAGCGGGAATCATCGAGCCCGAAAAGACCGGCATGATCAGAAACATGCCCGTGGCTCGCAGAAAAATGAGCATGCCAGGGTAAATGTCTTCGATGTTGATCGTGATCATCGGGTCATCTCTGGAATCTTATTTATGAAGAAAATGGTGAAATCCATCAATGTGCGAATCATCCATGGAGCTCCGATGATAATCACGGCTCCAATCGCGATGAGCTTGGGAGCGAAGCTGAGGGTCGGCTCTTGGATGCTTGTAATGGCCTGAAGAAGACTGATTAGAACACCTACAATGATGGCTGCTCCGATGATGGGGGTATTGACCAAGAGGGAGACTGTGATCAACGAGCGCAGCATCTCGATGGCTGTTTCCTGGTTCATACGGCGAAGCTTTGGACGAGGGAGCGAACGACGAGTTGCCAGCCATCCACAAGGACGAAAAGAAGAAGCTTCAGAGGGAGCGCAACCATGGTTGGAGGCATCATCATCATACCCATGGACATAAGCGTCGATGCAACAAGAAAATCAATGACAAGGAACGGGATGAAGATGAGGAATCCCATTTGAAAAGCTGTGCGCAACTCGCTGATCACAAAAGCCGGCAAGACGACACGCATGGGGAGGTCTTTGACTTCGGTGGGGCCCATGCCGGAGAGATCCAGGAAGAAATCGACTTCGCCGGGGCGGGTTTGCCGAAGCATGAAAGTGCGGATCGGTTCGACGGCAAGATCCATGGCCTCGTTGGAGGAGATTTGCTCATTCATGTAGGGATTCACAGCCTGCTCTTGGATTTGCTGCCAGACCGGGGCCATGATAAAAAAAGTGAGGAAAATCGAGATTCCGATCAGAAGTTGATTGGCCGGGGCGCTGGGAACACCCAAGGCGGTTCGCACGAAGCCAAGAACGATGACGATGCGTGTAAAGCTGGTCATCAACATGATGAGTGATGGTGCAAGGGTGAGCAACGTCATCACAATGACGATCTGAATGCCGGTGCTCAGATTTTCTCGCTCGTTGCCGCCACCGATCTGGAAGTTAACGAGCGGCGAAGAGGGAGCGTTGACGGTGGGTGCCCTTGGTGCCATCGGTGGCGCGGGGGCGCTCGGGGCTCTTGGCGCGCTGGGAGCCACCGGTGCCGTGGGCGATGTCGTCACAGGCGGAAGTGGCGTGGGGGCGGCGAGGCTCTGCCCTAGGGCCGGGGCCATGGCAGCCAACAGGATGCAGAGAGAGAAAATACAGGCGCTGAGGATGCCGAGCGGGAAGCGTCGATTGGCCGTCGGGGCTGTAGAGGTGATATTCTTGAGGCTCATGGATTGGACGTCTTTGCAGGAGGTTCGCTCATGAGGGTGCTGAAATCCCGCTGGGACGCTGCGGTGGAATCGAGTGGGCACAGGTAATCAATCTTGCCGGGAGTCACCCCGAGAAGCATGCGCGTTTCCTCGTAGCCTACCACGATGAGGAACTGGCGGTTGCCAAGTGGACGCATCTCCAAAACCTGCAGCTTGCGTTCCTCTTTGGAGCGACCTCGACGGAGGGGAAGGCCGAATTTGATCAGATAGATGGCGGCACCTGCGAGTGCGGCCAGAAGGGTGATATAGCCTAGGAGACGGCCAAGTTCTTCGAGACCGGGAGCGGGCGGCGAGGCGCGCAGCGGAGCGGGAGTCGCCAAGGCGTTCCCTCTCTCGGCGGCAGGCTTGCGGTCAGCGGCGTTTGAGGCTACGGAATCCAACCCCTGAGGGGCAAGTGGCGAGGCGTGTTGGAGGGGCGCCGGTGCGGCGTTGGCGCTCGCAGGGACTCCCGGACCGTTAGGCTCCACAGGTGGAGCCACCGGCTCTGCCGAGGACGTTGGCTTGTCGACGGCGGGGTCGATGGCCTTGAGAGTGGCGGCAGGGAGACACGCGAGGGCCGCCACCAAGGCAAGCCTCCACGCAGGGCGGGTCATGCCGGGTCTCCGACGATCTGGGTGATTTTTATTCCGAAATTCTCATCAACGACAACCACTTCTCCGCGTGCAATGAGCTTATCATTCACGTAGAGGCCGACGGGCTCACTGGCGAGTTGGTCAAGTTGGAGGACCGTGCCCTCGCCGAGTTCAACGACATCTCTCATGGGCAACATGCAGGAGCCGATGCGAACGGTGAGATCGACTTTGACATCGAGGATGACGGAGAGGTTTTTTGCGTCGTTAAAGGTGCTCATTGTTTTAAGGTGGGTTGGATTTCAGAACTGATCTGGATGGCGACGTGTCCGTTTTCGCAGCCGGCTTGGGCGTTGAATCGGGGGGCGTTGGCGATGCGGACGCGGGTGTTGTTGAGTGTGGATTTCGGCATCTCCACGATGTCTCCGACGCGAAGTCGAAGCACATCGCTCACGTTGGCTCCTGTCACTTCCCAATCTGCGACAAGCGGCACCGCAATCTGGTTATAAGAGGTGCGCCATTGCTGGGGCTTGATCTCGGGTTGCGTATGCAACTCGCGGGAGCGACGGGTGTGGATGCTTTTCACGATCGGCTCAAGCATGTTGTAGGGAACAGCGATCTGAATAAGCTCCACGCTATCCCCGGCGAGGGCTTCGATGGTGAGAACGAGCACGATGGTGTCGTTCGAACAAGCCTGCAGAAATCGGGGGTTGTTTTCGTGGCCGATTTGACGCCCAGTGTATTGGTGATCGTCCTTCCATTGGCGGCACCACTCGTGCACAATAATATCGACAATCTCTTCTAGTAGAGCAATCTCTATCTCGGTGAGGTAGCGTTCCTCTTCGCTTGTGATGCCACGGCCACCGAGCATGCGATTGGTCATGCTAATGGCAAGCCGGGGATGGATTTCCAGGATGCCTATGCCTGGAAGTTGGTCGACTTTGAAGAGCGAGATATGGGTCGGGTTCTTCATCGACTCGGCAAACTTGCCGTAGGGCATGGTGAGAAGCTTCGCAAGCTTGAGGCTCATGTCGGCGCGAAGGAGCGAGGAAAAGCGGGCCGATATGGTTGAGATGAAGCTTGTGTGCAGCGTTCGAAGACGGCGGATTTCCGCCTCGGCGAGGTGAATCGGAGTGCGAAAATCGAACGGCTTTGCGGAAACCTGCGCGGGGTTCGTAAATCGTGCCCCGTCGGCACGATAAATGACCGGAGCGGAGGCGTCGGCCGCCTCGGCTACGAGCCGGTCGATGTCGGATTGGTTAAGAGGTCCAGCCATTCGCGTATAAGGGTGCGGTGCCTATGTCTGCGGCGAACCTATTGGATAACGAATTCGGAAAAATAAATTTGATCAATGACCTCCGCCCCGAGGAGGCGGTTGAACTGCGAAATAAGGGCCTTGCGCACCACTTCGCGACCGTGTGCATTCTCAAGGCCTGCAACGGACTGCGAAGAAAGAACAGTGATTGTGGCATCTCGAAGCGAGGACTCGTTTTCCTTGATGATACCTCCAATGTTCGGATCCGCGCTGGCGACGACGAAGCTTGTGCGCAAGTAGCGCGAGTTCGCGGAGCCAGCGAGATTCACAACGGTTGCCCCAAAATCTGCAGTGTGTTCACCAAGGGCACTCACGGTATTCGGGCCGGTTGGCGCTGCGGGGGCTGCCGTGGCCACGCTGGATTTGAGCTTCGGAAGAATCACAAAATCCATAACCCCATAGACAAGGGCCGGCACAAGAATGACCACGGCGATGATTGGCAGAAGCGGGCTGCCTGACTTTTTGGGAACGAGGAGGTTCGGGGTAACGGTGTCTGTATCGTCGAATTTGTCTTTTGCTGGCATGTGTTTTGTTTTTATTAATTTGAGACAACAGAGGCGATACTATCGCTTCAGATTTACTATTTCCTCCATCACGGAATCGGAAACGGTGATCACGCGGGATCCGGCTTGGAAGGCGCGTTGGGCGACGATGAGGTCGGAGAACTGCTGGGTGAGATCTACGTTGGAGAGCTCCAATGTGCCTTGAATGATGTCGGAGGTGAGATCAGGGGCGGTGACTCCTGCGGCACCGCTGAAGTCACTCAGCAGATTTTGCGACTCCCTGAGAAGGGCGTTTGGATTCGCAAAAGAGGACAGTTGGATCGTTGCAACTGCCTTGCTAGGAGCAGTGGTGCCAGAATAGTAGGCGTCGATGGTGCCGTCTTTGTTGATTCGGTAGGATTCAAGTGTTCCACCCTTTGGATCGATTTTGATTGGGCCCGCCGCGCCCATCAAGTTGAGGCCTCCCGGGGTGAGGAGGAAGCCGTCGTCATCCATTCGGAAGTCGCCAGCCCGAGTGTAAAAGGTTGTGGCGTCTGCGTCTTGAACTTTGAAGAAGCCTTTTCCGGAGATTCCCAAGTCGGCAGGGCCACCGGTGGTGCTGAGAACGCCTTGGGTAAATTGTTGGCTCACACTCGCGATGCTTGTTCCGCTCCCGATTTGGATCGGGTTGACGCTCCCGACCCCATCCACGCCGGCACTCGATTTTTGAAATGTTTGACTGAAATTATCCTGATTGGTGACGCGGGATGTCTTGAAGCCGGTGGTGTTGACGTTGGCGATGTTATCGCCGATGACTTCGAGGCTCTTACCGAATGTCTTGACGGCCGAGACGCCGCTGTTGAAGGAATTGAGGAGTGCCATAAGTTTGCTTTGGTTATTGAGTTACGACTGTGTTGTTGGAGCGGGTGTTAAAAGTGGAGACCCGCTGGTAGAATCGGCTGGGATTGGCGGCGGCGGGGTGGAGATGCCTGTGATGAGCTTAGTTTCGTAAGATTTGCCGTTGATCACCAAGGCAGGAATTCCATTTTTGAGGGTAATGGAATCCACGATGCCTGTGACATCGCCTGTGGGATCGGAAACGGTCACTTGGCGACCGAGGAAGGCTGGGGCGGCAGACATCTTTTGATCACTTGTGAATGTAGCGAATGACGCGGAGAGTGACCTCATTTGCTCGAGGGATGTAAAGTTTGCCATTTGGGAGATGAATTCGGTGTCTTTCATCGGATTCATGGGATCCTGCGAGGTGAGCTGTGTGGTAAGCAGCTTCATGAAATCATCGGCACCGAGGGCCTGTTTGCCTGCATTTTTGTTCAATGTGAGGCCTGTGATGGCATCTGTGGGGGCACCCTTGGCGCCTGTGAGAGATGGGATAGTCATATCGAAAGAGGAAAATTATGCCCAGAGGTTCAGTGAGCCTGGGCGGTTGGATGTATCTGGGGCAATTGAGGTGGTGGCTGCTTTTGTGGGAAGCGGGGACTGAGAGGTGCTGGGAGTGTAATCGGGCTGGAAGGTGCGCTGACGACCTTGGTCGGAGGCGGTGTCGTTGCGGGGCATGGCCTCTTGGAAATGGGATTCCCCGAAGCGTAAGCCGCGATCGCGATGGGAGGCTGTAAAGTCTGGCCAAGCCTTTTGGAGGGCCTCGCGAAGCTCCGGCGACTCGGTGATAAATGTGGAGCGGATTTCTCCCCCGCGGATGCTGAGGCGGATTTTTACGGACTCATTCTCCCCGACAGGGAGTTCCAGTTGAATTTGGGAACGACCGGATTGCTGGAACTTGTCAAGTTCTGCCGGAAGGGACTTGAAGAGTGAGGCGGCTTGAGAGGCTGGGTTCTGCGCACTATTGGGGCCCTGAGTTTCGGACAGGGGGGCTGCATTGCCGGATGTGAGGTGGCTGAACGAGGTGTCTGGAATGGGAGAGACGGCGGCCCTGTCGGTCGTGCCGACCTGTGGGATGCGATTCGCCGAGGTGATAGCGGGCTCTCTGCCGGGTATCGTGGCCTTCCCGGCTTCTATTCCGTCCAATGTGGCGAGTGAGATCATCTCAGGATCGTTCGTAGCATTTTCCATGCCACTGGCGTCGTCTGAAGACTCGCGATCTTGGTTTTCCGGGTGGGAGAAAGAATTTTCCTTGTTGGGGATTTCGGCGGGCTCCAACTGGGCCTGCATGGGGTCTTCGGCGGTGGACAGGTCGGCCTCCCTGGAAGACGGGAGGGTCTCAGCGGCGAGGGGTTCTGGATTGAGGGTGGGAGCATCTCCCGGAGAATTGTCGATGGCGCTGAGCGATGCGTCGTCTGAGATTGGGGCGCTGGTGCCTTTTTGCGTAGCGAGTGTTGAGGAGGGATCTGCCTTTTCCTCTACTTTGGTGGTCTGATTCTGGCGAGACTCCGGGGGGGGCTGGATCGATAGGTCGTTGGGTTTCGCGGCGAGGAGGGGAGAAGCGATATCGGGCGTTGTGGTTATGGGGGCGAAAGGATCGGTCGGGCTGGTTGATGCGCTAGATGCGGCCTCGGTGGGAGGGGCAGTTTTTTTCCGTTTTCTGGCGGCTTCAGCTTCTTCCAGTTCGTCATTCCGGGATTTTTTCGACTCATTTTTTGGGATGAGGCTGTCGAAGGATTTGGCTGGGGTGGGAGAGTGACCTTTGGAGGACTGAAAAAACGGAACCGCCTCGGAGTTGCGGGGATTGCCGAGCGGAATTTTGGGCTGATTCGGGGGCAATGAGGTCATGGCTTGGCTGGGGGTTGTTCGTTTTTGAAGAGACGAAGTTGGTTGCTGATGGCGGCGGCGCGGGCGGCCAGGGTGGTCTTGGAGCCTGGTTCGGCGGCGGGGTCAACGGTGCGGGACATTTCGCCAAGGATTTTGGCCACCACGTCGGATTTCATTGTGGCGAGGAGCTTGGCAATGTTTGCGTCGGACATCTCGGCGAGGATGGCGACAGCCTGGGTTGGCTTCATATTGGAGTAGGTGCGTGCCAGGGAGCGAACGTTTGTGCGTTCGGCGGATTGGAGTTGGGTGGTCTCGGTGGTGAGTTCTTGGCGCATCTGCTCAATTTCGCCGCGCAGGCGGAGAAGTTCTTTTTTCTCGGTTTCGATGCGCATTTCGACTGCGGCGAGGTCTTTGGTTTTTTTCTCGTAGGCGACTCGCTCGCTTTGGAGTTCGGTCATGAGGGTGTCGATCTCGGCGGTGTAGAAATCCCAGTCCTTCGATTGTGCTGTGATCATGGTCTTGGTGGCTGGGGAGGTCTGGACGGGTGGCGGCGTGGCAGTGGCGGCGGCGATGGCGGGCCAGCGCCAAAGGAGGACGCCGGCGGCTGTGGCTGTGCCGAGAAGGATGGCGACGATCATGAGGCCCCAGTTGGAGCCTTGTTTAGAGTCGTTTTCCGAGAACGGGTTTAGTGTGGGTGTGGTGGCGTTCATTTATGGAGTGGATGTGTGAAGGAAGCGGGCTGCGGTGACGAAATCCTCGAGTTGTTTTTCCTCGGAGCGGGCTGCCTCGGCACGGACGGTGGCGAGCCACTTGTCCTTGAGTTTGGAAACCAGTTGTTGGTCGCGATCGGCGACGATGAGAAGTTCGCGTTTTTGTTCGACTTTTGCCTCCTCTTGGGCGAGGCGGAGCTGGAGTGTGCGGAGAAGGTCACGCTGCGCGTTGAGAGCATTCCAACCTTGTTCGCGGACCCATGCGGGAAACCTCTCGCCAGTGATCATGCGGGTCAGTTCTTCGAGGCGGGCGGAAGCTTCCATGACGCGTGAGGCTGCGGCGTCGCGATCGCGGATGGCGAATGCGAGAACTTCGGAGGCCTGGTCTTTGGCCTTTTCCCGGAGTTCGAGAACGGTCTGGAGACTGTATCTTTGACGGCTCATCCAACGATTGCTTTGAGTTCGGCGAAGCTTTTTCCGCGGTCCCATTTGTCTTCGATGGGCTGGCGGAGCAGTGTGCGGAGGAGGGGAGATTTCTCGATGGCGAGGTCGACATGGGCGTTACTGCCTTTGGTGTAAGCCCCGATGGTGATGACGTCTTCGTTTTTACGGTAGGTGGCGAGGAGGTCGCGGGCTTTGCCGATGGAGGCGAGTTCGTCTTGGGAGCAAATCTCAAGCGTTACGCGGCTGACGCTTTCGAGGACGTCTACTGCGGGGAAATGGTTTGCTGTGGCGAGGGCGCGGCTGAGGACGACATGCCCATCCAGAATGCCCCGGACAGCGTCCGCGATGGGTTCGTTCATGTCGTCTCCATCGACGAGCACGGTATACAGAGCTGTGATGGAGCCGTGTTCTCCATTGCCGGTGCGCTCGAGGAGGCGGGGGAGGACGGAAAAAACGGATGGCGTGTAACCGCGGCTGGTGGGGGGTTCTCCCACGGCGAGACCGATTTCGCGCTGGGCCATGGCGTATCGGGTTACGGAGTCCATCATGAAGAGGACTTTTTTGCCCTCGTCGCGAAAGTGTTCGGCGATGGCTGTGGCGATGTGGGCGGCTCGACGACGGATGAGCGCGGGTTGGTCGGATGTGGAGACGACGATGATCGAGCGGGCCATGCCTTCGGGACCGAGGTCTTTTTCAATGAATTCGCGGAGTTCGCGGCCGCGTTCGCCAATGAGGGCGATGACGTTGATTTCGGATTCGGCTCCGCGGGCGATCATCCCGAGGAGGGTGGATTTTCCCACACCCGAACCGGCAAAGATGCCGAGGCGTTGTCCTTTTCCCACGGGGGTGAAGAGGTCGAGGGCTTTGACCCCTGTTTGGAATGGCTGGGAGATGCGCTGGCGGGTGAGAGGGTTGGGAGGTTGGCAGTGAAGCGGGCGGAGGGTGCCGGCGGGGAGGGGACCTTTTGCGTCAATGGGGCGTCCCAGCCCATCGATAATCCGGCCGACGAGGGCATCACTGACGGCGATGCCTGCGGTGCGACCAGTGGCGATAACTTCGCAGCCTGCGTGAATTTCCTGCATTTCGCCAAGGGGCATGAGGAGGACGCGGTGATCGCGAAAGCCTACGACTTCGGCTTGAAGTTCGGAGAGGCGGTTCGAGCGGATTTCACAGATGTCGCCGAGCGACACATTGGGGCCTACGGATTCGATTACGAGGCCGGTGACTTGGACGACCTCACCCATGCGGACGACGGGGGTGCTGGACTCGATGCGACCCCGAAGGTTTTTCATGAGTGCTGGCAGAATGGGGGAGCCGTTGTTCATTTGAGGGAGCGGGCCACGTTTTGAAATTTAGTGAACACTCGGGCGTCGATGGTTCCGAATCGGCTCTTGGCACGGCAGTCGCCGGGGATGAGTTCGGGATCCGAACTCAGGCTGATGCCGGGATACTTTTGGTCGAATTCTTTTTGGATGCCTTCAACGAGAGCGAGGTCTTTCGGGTTGAGCCAGATTTCCACATCGTTCGATCCCGGAGCGATTTCGGCGAGGGTTTCCGAAATGATACGCCGGACGAGGGCGGCATCGGGCTCGATGCCGACCAGGACGCGCCGTGCGATTTCAATAACTAGGTCGGGCAGGATTTCGGAGATTTGGTGGGTGAGCGAGTCGACCTGCTTGGAGAGGGATTGGAAGACGGCGTCTTGAAGCTGCCCGACTTCCGCGCGCTGCTCCATGATTTGGGCAGTGAGGAGGTCGTTGGCTTCTTGGAAGCCTTTCCGATACGAGGCCTCGCAGGCTGCTTCGTGCTCCTCTAGGGTGACGCGGGTATCGGGAACCTCTTCGATCTGCTGCACGATTTCCGGAACGATCGTGATGGCGATCGGGACGGCTGTGAAGTCGATCGTTTTAGCTGATGAGGTCACTGGCGTCCTCCTGGGAGATATCAATTTCACCAGCCTCCGAGAGCTGCATGACTTGGGCAATAATGCGCTCTTGCGCTGCCTCGATATCCTTCATGCGCATGGGGCCTTGGAGCTCGATTTCTTCCTTGAGTGACTCTGATGCACGTTTCGACATGGAGCCGTAGATGGCGCGGCGCACGAGGTCCGGTGCGGCTTTCATGGCCACAGCCAAGTCTTGTGTCTCCACATCGCGGAGAAGGCGCTGGATGTCGCGCTGGCTGAGACGTGAGAGATCCTCGAAGCTGAAAAGCTTCTTGCGGATTGCCTCGCCGAGTTCGGCATTGCGTTCCTCGATGCGGGTGAGGAGATTTTTGCTGAGTTCCTTGTCGAGGGAGTTGAGGAGTTGTGCGGCCGCTGTGGCCCCTCCGCGGCGGTGCACGCTGTATTGTTGCGGACCACTGGAGAGGTGCTTGCCGAGGCTCTTGAGGACTTTATTGATGAGTTCGCTGGAGATGGAATCCATCGAGCCTAGTCGCTCCACGATCTCCTCGCGGGCTTGAGGCGAGAACAGAGGAATGATCTGGGACACCTGTTTAGCGTCGAGATAGGAAAGGATGAAGGCAACGGTCTGAGGTTGCTCGCTTTTAATGATGTTGAAAATCTGGCGCGTATCCATCTGGCTGAGCTCGCGCACGGCGTCGATGGAATCACTCGCCGGAAGGGCGCGGAGAAGGATATTGGAGGCAGCCTGTGGGCCCTTGGCGGCTTCAAGGGCACGCTGGACAAATGACATGCCTCCGAGTGCTGTGGAAAGTCCATCGCCGATGAGTTCGCAAAACTCATCGAGAATTTTTTCCTGCAACTTGAAGTCTACGACATCCATGACGGACATCTCACGAGCTACGGCTTCGATCTCGGGATCGCGAAGCTGCTTCATGAGTTCGGGGGCGAGGTCGGGTCCAACGATGATGAAAAACGCAGCAAGCCTCTGCGTTTTGTTCATCATTTCATATTCGGCGGTGGGCATGTTTTAGTTCTCGTTTTTGGTAAGGAGCCACTCGCGGAGAGTTGCTCCCACATTTTCCGGTTTCTGACGAATGAGCGTGTTGAGGAGTTCCGGCGATACCTTCAGGCTCCTAGCGGCCGGAAGATATGATGCGATCGGTGACTCCTCGGACGCGATGGCATCCGGCAGGGCGGCTTTGGCTTTGGGTTCGTTGGTTTCGTCCACAAGTTCAAAGGAGATTTCCTCGGGTTTCGCCCGGCGGAGCATAAAGAAGAAAATGGCGAACACGATGGCCGCGATGGCGAGGGCGGCGATGGGGCGAACCATTTCCATGTAGCCGCTCACGTTGTCTGTGAGTGTGTCTCCGGCGGTGACAGAGGATGGGAAAGCGACTTCTTTGATGGAGACGTAGTCCGCAGGGCTTTCGTTTTTTGGAACCTCGATACCAAGAGCATTGATGACCATGCTGCGGAGTTCGTTGATTTGGTCGGAAGTGCGCGGCACGGGCTCACCGGTCTCTGCAGATTTCTCAGCAAGGAACACTGCGGCGGTGATGCGGGTGATGGCTCCGGGATTCTTCACGACGTTTGTGAGCGTCTTGTTGATCTCGTAGCTCTGTGTGCGAGAGGATCTGGCCGTGTTGCTTGACTTGGTAGGTGGTTTTTCGTTTTGAGGTCTGTCGGCGGGCACGTTGGCGGCTGTCCCCGCGCCGGCCGCGCCCTCGGGGGCGAGTTCGCTCGTCGATGTGGTGTCTTCGATCGCTGTTTCTTGCCGTGGCACTTGGCCCTCGGGGTCGAAGCGTTCTTCGGTCATGGTGGCGGCGTCGGTATTAATGGTCGCCGACACGCGAACGACGGAGTTGCCAGGGCCTAGAACTTTCGAAAGCATGGTCTCAACTTTGCCGGCAAGATACTCCTCCGTCTGCTGACGATATTTCACGACGCTTGATGCGGAGCCGAGTTGAGGGTCGGATTTGAGGTCCTCTGAAAGCACGTTTCCCGCATTGTCGATCACTGCAACATCATCGACTTTTAATCCTTCAACAGAGTTAGCAACGAGGGAGCGGATCGAATTCACTGCCGCAACGTCGATCGTTGAACTCCCTGTATCGACAAAAACAGAGGCCGTGGGGCGGGAGTCCGTTGTGCGCACGAGGAGGCGGCTCTCGGGAAGCACGACCATCACGCGGGCCGATTTCACGCCCTGCATCTGGGCGACCGTGCGGCTAAGTTCGCCTTGCAGCGCGCGTGTGTAGTTGGTGCGCTGCACAAAATCACTGATTCCGAAATTGCTGCGGTCGAAAATCTCAAATCCGACACCGTCTGTATTCGGCAGGCCTTTGGAGGCCAGATCCATTCGGACGCGATACACATCCTTGGCGTTGATGTAGATCGCGGTTCCACCTCCGCCAAGTTCGAAGGGAATGGCTTGTTCTTCGAGTTCCTGGACGACCTCGGAGGCTTCCTTTTCCCCCAGCTTTCCGTAGAGCAACTTCATGTCTGGCCGTTGCGCCCAGTAGAGCATCGCGCCCATGCCGAGAAGCACGGCAATGCCCGCTGTGCAGACGATGACACGGTGCGTGACGCTAAGTTCAGTCCATATCTTAACGACCTGCTGGAAAGCTTGATTCATCCTATTGAGACAACAATAAGTGGGTTAAGGGAAATGGATCAGACTTGAGCGCGCATCAGCTCTTGGTAGCTTTCCACGAGCTTGTTTCTCAATTCGACCATGAGGGTGAACGCAACGCTGGATTCTTGGCTGGCGATCATGGCTTGGTGGAGATTTGTGGCCTCGCCTGTAAGAACTTTATTTTTCTCGGTGGCGGAGGTTTTCATTGTCCCGTCCACATCGTTGACGAATTTTTTCATCAAAGACCCGAACGGATCAGCGCCCACTGGTTGGGTGGAGCCAGCGGTGAATCCCGCTTCCTTGAGGGCGTTCGTGCGCTCAAGGTCTGGCTGAAGATTGCGCATGGTCAGCGGTGCTGTCATGCCTTGCATGGAGGAAGGGATAGAGGCGATAGGTGTCATAAGATTGCTTGTAAAAGGTTAGCGGCCGATGGAAAGTGCTTGCGATGCCATCTGGCGGGCATTGCGAACGACAGCCAAGTTGGCTTCGTAGGAACGGGTGGCTGTGACCATATCGACCATTTCAAAGGGGATATTCACATTGGGCATCTGCACGTTGCCTTCTGCATCGGCGTGGGGGTGCTCGGGGTTGCTGATGATCTCTCCAGGAGTCTTATCCTGTTTGATTTCCGATACACGCACACCTTGCATGTTCTGGCCAGCGACCGCATCGAGCATAGATTCAAAGGCGACGATACGACGCTGGTAGGGCTTGCCGTCAATTCCTTTGGTGGTGTGGGCGTTGGCAATATTTTGCGAGGTAATGTCAACGCGCATTTTTTCTGCGTTGAGGGCGCTCGAGGTAATGCTGGTGGCAGACAGGACGTTCATGTCGTGGGATTTCTTTGGTGAGGATTAAACGGGGCGACCGACGATGGCGTGGCGCAATTGCTTGAGGGACCCGCTCGCAAACTGGGTGAGCGCGTCGAAATTCATTGTGTTTTTGGTGAGGGCAAGGAGTTCAGTATCGATTTGGACATTGTTGCCGTCGGCGCGGGTTGCTGCGGTGAGGGAGTCGATTTCGGTAAAAGGCTCGGCTTCCGAAATTCTCGAGGACTCGCGAGAGTCGATGCGGGCGCGAAGCTCGTCCTCGAACGACTTGCTCAAGTCCACGCGCTTGTAGCCTGGGGTGGAGACGTTGGCGAGATTGCTGGCGATGGCCGCGTGGCGCATGGCCGACACATCCATCATTTTTTTCACAGCGGTGTAGTTGTCGCTACTGAAGAGAGAGGATACGAGTTCCATGCTGATCTGTTTAGCATACCCTGTGCCAGCTTCCGAGTCGTTCGCTGCGGCCTGATTCACGCAGGGTTTCAACGACACGCAGATCGCTCTGCGGCGAGATCTCATGCTCCGGGGTGGCAGAAGATGCCTTTGCACCTGTGGGGGAGGGAAAAACTTGCCGGGTTTGCGTTTTTGGGGGGGCGATGCACAGAAGGGCGGGAGCTTGAGCTTTGGGGCGATGCGCTTCCTTGCGCTTCCATTTTGGCCTGTCCAACTTGATTGTATCAAAAGGCTGCTCGGCTGTTCTCTCTCTCCGGAGAATTCTCGGCCTCCCGATGGGGGAAAAAAAGGGGGGTGGGGTGCCTTGGCAAGGCCTGGCCGAAGTGAGGGGCCTCTGGTTTCTCCCAGAGGGGGTGGGGCGCCGACTTCGAGGGCGCGGAAGACTCTTTTGCGAAAAGAGGGGGACAGGAACGATGTGGAAGCGCTTGCCTCCGCTCCTGTGGGGAGGGCTACGCTTGCAGTGTGGCTCTGGCTCCCGGCACGATGCGCAGTGATCCGCCTAGCTCTTGAGAGGAAGAAGAGGCTACTTGGGGGTGCGCTATCTTAACGCTTTCGATAATGGCCAAAGCCTCTTGGGCGGTTCCCTTGAGATTTCCGTCGAGCTTGAAGACCTGCTCGCTGCCGTCGGCCTTCTTGAGCGCGACATTTCCGTCGGCCAGAAAGCGAAGTTCAAAGGGCTCGGAGCTTCCGGAAAGGGCTTTTCCGATCTCAGGAGATTGGAGGATTTTCTGGGACATTTGCTGGAGGCTCAACTCCGCGTCTGATCGGCTGGAAATGCCTTTGCCGCTAAGGAATTGGGTGTTTTTGAACTCCGGGGTGTTCGTCGCCTTGGCAAGCATCTGGGAAAAGGCCGCCTTTTTCAATTCTGCAGCAGAGGGACCGGCTTGGGCCTTATCGTTTGAGGTTCCCGAAAGACTGCCGAGGAGTTTGCTGCCCATTTTTGCAGCGGAGATGGCGAGAAGAGGATTCATATTTTTAGAAACAAAACAATTTTCCTCAGATGAGCATTCTGCGTGCCATCTGATTTCTGATAAAGGCGGAGCCCTTCACCGTGTTCGCCGCTCCGCGGAGTGGGAATCGCCCTATCGGCAGGGGGAAGGAAAAATCACCGTGTGGCACCGGCCGGTTGGGTTATTTGGCTGGCTGCTTGCTGGGTGGTGGGGTTGGGAGTTTTGGGAGGGGTGCTGTTTTCCGACCTGAGGAATGCGGGCTGGAGTTCCGGTGCTGGGGCGGCCTTGTCAAGCAGGGGTAAGAGTTCTTTCTCAGTGGCTTCAAGCCACTCAAGATTCTCGAGACGCCACTGGGCCATGTCGCGGAGCGTGGAGAGATTCATGCCGACGAGGGGGTCGGCATCGTCGGCGCTGGTAGTGGTGGGGATTTTATCAATGATGTAGCGGTAGGCCTCGCGGGCGCGGTCGAGATGGCGGAGGCGTTCGAAGCACAGGCCGATCTGATAAACGGTGGGTCCGCGCCAGTTTGGGGCATCGTTGAGTTCAGCGAGTTTCTGATAAACCGAGAGGGCACCGAGGGTGTCTCCGGACTCATAGAGTTCATTCGCGATCTCGTTACCCGTTTTGCGTTGCCAGTAGGCCCACACGGCAGGCTTCTTTTTGCCATATTCGCGTCCCGCCTGCAGGAGCTTGATGGTTTCCTTCATGGCCTCGTCCCTGCGTCCAAGAGCTTTGAGAGATTGAATATTGAGATACTGTGCCTCCGGAGCCAAGGGGCTGGCGGGATATGTGGCAAGGAAGGCCTGCGACTCGGTGAGGGCGATGGAGTATTCTCCCGAAAGGAACGAGATGTAGGCCGAACGGAAGGCCACTTCGCTGGCCTCGGTCTGCGTCATTTTAATGAGCTTGAGGCGGGAGTAGAGCTGTGCGGCCGTTTTATAATCGCCCGAGGCAAAATGCGTGTGCGCGATCTCCATTTTTGCCCGCAGAGAGGAATCGGTGTATTCCTCTCCCGTTTTAACCTGCAGGGAGGAATAAAGGACGCTGTAGAATTTGTTGAGTGCGGTGGCGTAGGCGCCGTTGTCGCGGTAAATTCTGCCGAGGCTGAGAAGGGTTGCGGGCGTTTCGGGATCGTTTGGAAACAACTTGACGAACTGCTCGTAGATGACAGCGGCTTTGGCGGGCTGCTTGTGGCTTCCCTCGAGTTGGCGGGCCATAACGAGCATGGCATCACGTTTTTGCACGTCGGGAGCACCAAGGCGCAGAAGCTCATTAAAAAGTTTCTCCGCGAGGGGAGTGTCCCCATTTTGCAGGGCCGTTTGGATGTCTTGCTGAAGGCCTTCGATGCTTTCGGCGCTGGCACGCAGGCTCGGTGCGTATTCCGGATTTTCCTCCAACTCGACTTCAAGAGCATCGAACTCAATGGGAGATGCAATGGAGGGTAGCTGGGCAGTGGGAGCGAGTGCCGCTTTCTCTTCGGGAGCTGCCGGCGATTCCTGCATCGATTGCGGAGTTCCGGAGGCGGGTCGGTCAAGAAGGGGGGGCGGGGCTGAAATCTCCCCATGAGCAGCTGTGGCAAGGAGAAGTGAGGCGATTCCGGTAAGGCGGCGCATAATTATTCGACTGTGTAGGAGGTGCTGCTGACGGGTTGGTTCGGGGGATTGGCTGGTCGGAAGACCGAGTCAAAAAACGAGCCGAGAACTGTCTCGCCGGCAGGACCATCGCCGGCACCTTGGAAAAAGTCTTGGGGTTGTTCGTTGTTGATGAATTTCGGCACGTTCGAGTCCACCGTGCTGGAATCTTTCGAGGAGATAAGGTCGTCAGTCATCGCTGTGGGTGAGTCGTCCTGCGGAATATTCGAGACCGTTTTTGGCAGGAGCGGCGGCTTGCGTCGTGAGGTATCTGCTTGTGCAAACCTCATAGGGGCTGGCTTTGGGAGTTTTGAAGGGGGCACGACCGCAGATTTCTTGGTAGCACAGGAGGTGAGTCCTGGAACAAGAAGCAGCCCTGCTATCAATGGGATAATGAGGCAGATACCCCTGCGGGCTACACCCCTGATAAGGGAGGTTCCGCGACGGGGAGTGGTGAAAAACGCGATGAGTTGCATACTTTCTATATCGAACGAGGAAGCCAAAACTTAAAGGGAAATCATTTTTCGACAAGTTGAATCCGCCCGGGGTATGGCATTTTTTCCGATACGGAGAAAACGATCGCGGATTTCTGTCGTCGGCGTGACCCAGTCGATCTTGTTCGCACCCTCAGGACAAGGCACGGGAATTGCTGCGCCCCTCGTTATGCCTTCTCGTCTCGTGTCATTTTCCCGTTTCCTTGGTGTTCTGCTTTCTCTCGGACTCGCATCTTGCTCAAACTCTCCGACCCAGTCGGTGAACGACAAAAGCAACAAACCACCGAACTCTGGCCGCATCAAACAGCTCTCTCAGCCCACTGCCAGCCAGCCGCCGCAAGATCTCTCGGCAAATCCCGGCGTCATCTGGCCAGTCGGCATGCGGCGGTTGGCAATGCTGCCGATTCACACCAACAGGCCGATCGACGATGCCCAGCGGGATATGGATGGAATCTTCCGCGGAGAACTCTCCAAGGTGGTAAAATACGAAATTGTCCAAGTCAGTCGACAAGAGATGCAGTCCCTCCTCAATCGCGAGTCCGTATCTTCAACCGAGATCATTCCGGCCGAGGTTGTCCGAGCATTGCGGCAGAAGTATGCAGCTGATGCGGTATTGTTTACGGACTTTACTCTTTTTCGCCCTTATCGCCCCTTGGCCATCGGTGTGAGGACCAAAATCGTGGACTTGAGAAATATGGACATCATCTGGATGGCGGACGGTATTCTCGACTCCGCCGAGCCGGGGGTCGCCGACCTTGCATCCAGTTTCGCCGATGCTGGGTTCCAGATGCGGTATGTGAGTCCTACAATTCCCAAGGGCCGTGAGCGTGAGCGGGGCAGTGGTAATCAAATCATTCTGCAAAGCCCCAGACTCTATGCCGCCTTTGTTGCCAGCGAGGCATTTGCGACCTTGGCACCGGCACCTCCAACCACTCCCGGGCAATAGGGGGACTTCCGCGATCCTGCCAAGTAGCCGCATTTTCTCTCAATGATCGAAACCTCCAACGGCGCGCACTCCAGTGCGGTAGAGATATCTTCTCCCGATCGCATCCTTCGCCGAGCTTCAAACGAAATCAATGCCGAATTGACTCCTGGCTTGATTCATGAAGTCAACAACATCCTCACTGGGATTTACTTTAATCTTGAGACTTGCAGTGAGTTTTTTGACTCGCAGCATCCCGTTGCCGAGGCGCTTCAGGAAATCAACCAAGGTGTCGAGCGCATCAAAGAAGTTCTAGGACGCGTCACACAGGTGCACCTCAATGTCGCCGAGCGCGAAATAAGCTATCACGACATGGAAACCCTCGTGTCATCCCAAATCGATCTTCTGCGCATCATTTTCCCAAAAACTGCAAAAATCGTCCTCGATCCGCCTGAGGAAGTCCTTCACACCCACGTGGCCGAGTTTCCCTTCCGCATCGCCTTTCTGGCTATTGCTTCCCGTCTGCGTGAACTGTTTCCCTCTGGAAAAACCCAGATTCCGCTCGCGATTCTCACTCCTGCAAGAGTCGCCGATGCCGCCGCTCGCGCAGGTGTCGTGGTGCCTCCGGACTCCGTGGCTGTCTCGTTCCGCTTACCCTGTTTTGCAGGCTCCGTTGAGGAAATTGATGAATACCTCTCCTCCGTGACCGAAGGCGATACCACCCTCGGTCACGCTGAAGTTCTTGCTGGCGAATTGGGAGGCCGCTTGTTAGTGTGTACGGGTGCAGATGGTAAGAGTTCCGAGGTTTTGCTGGTCCTCCCGCGCTTTGACCTCTCTGCATAAATGATCCCACATTCCGTGAATCCGACCCCATATTCCATCCTCTCGGTTGATGACGACCCCCTTATTCTCAAGGTTCTTGAAGATCTTGTAACGCGCGCAGGCTACCAATCCACCACCACGACCAGTGGTGACGAGGCGCTCCACCTTGTCGTGGAGCGAAAATTTGCTGTCGTCATAGCCGACCACAACATGCCAGACATGATGGGTGCGGACTTGCTAAGCCGCATCGCACGCATCCAGCCAGCCTCCTCGCGCATTCTCATCACTGGCATCAAGTCTCTCGACGTTGTCACTGCGGCGGTCAATAGCGGTGAGATCTTCCGCTTTGTTACAAAGCCCTGGATCTCCGCCGAGATGGTGGCCACGCTCCACAACGCCGTGCAACGCTACGAGCTGATCGAGTCCAATCGGAACTTGGAGAAAACGACCCACGATCTCAACCAGCGCCTCTCCGCCGCGAACAGCCAACTGGAGCGTCAACTCAAGGAACTGGAGGCTGGTAAAAAGGAGATCGATGCCTCGCATGAAGCACTCAAAACCAACTTCAGCCGCTCTCTGGAACTCTGCCACCGCATCCTGACCACGTTCAACCCTCTCCTAGGCGAACAAGCCAAGTCAGCCACGAAAATCTGCCAATTAATGGCGGAGACCCATTACTTCGACGAGGAGCAGAAACATGTCCTTGACGTCAGTGCCCGCCTCTATGACATCGGTCTTGCCGCTGTGCCTCCCGGCTGCATGACTGCCATCCAGAACAGTGCCGCAGATCTCTCTCCCGAACTCAAAGCCACGTTCCAGAACCATACGATCCATGGACAAACGCTGGCCTCCTTTGTCGACCTCCTCAAGCCTGTCGGCGACACGATTCGCGCCCACCACGAGCGCTTCGATGGCGGGGGATTTCCCGATGGAATCTCCGGGGAGACGATTCCCTGGCCGGCGCGATGCCTGGCGGTCGTTGTTTTTTATGTCACCTGCGGGCTCCCGCAGGAACAGGCTGTCGACCGCATCCTCGAGCAGTCGGGAACGGCCTTCGATCCCGACGCAGTGCGTCTCTTCCTGCGCTGCGCCCAAGCCACTCCGTTGCCCAGGTTGGTGCGCGAGGTGATGGTCGATGAACTCGATGTGGGTATGCAACTCGCCAGCGGAATCTACAGCTCCACTGGTGTGTTGCTCGTTGCCGAGGGCTACCATCTCGACGAGGGAACGATCACAAAAATCCGGAATTTTAACAGCTCGTCCTCACTGCCTCGACAGTTGCTTGTTTACTGCTGAGAGCCTCCCGCTTAGAGCAGGCTACCCACTTTTGAAATCAGTTCGCCGATTGCGAATGGTTTCTTGATGAAGGAAAATCCTTCCCCCGCTTGACTGGCGATCAACTGCTGCTCGGGGTAGCCGGATGTGAGAAGAACTGGAGTGCCGGGCCGTTTTTTCTGGATTTTCTGAGCCAGCTCAAGCCCTCCCATGCGTGGCATGACCATGTCGGTGAGCACAAGATCGGGAGCAAACTCGGGATCCTCATCAAAAAGACGCATCGCCTCCTCGCCATCCGAGGTCGTGATCACACGGTGCCCAAGGCGGCGGAGCACCGTCTTTGCAAATTGACGCATTGCCGAATCATCCTCCACCAGCAGAATCGTCGCAAAGTGTGTGATCCGCTCGGGCTGTGGCTTCGCGGGCACTTCGGGAGAGTCCTGCACGCTAGGCAGGTAAATGTTGAGACGGATTTTCCCGTCCCCCTCGCTGACCACCAACAATCGGCCCTCGTTCTTTTCAACCACCGAGGCCGCAGTAGAGACACCCCGGTTTTTCTCAAAGTTTTTCGATTTGCCCCTTCCTTTTTCAGGAGCGTGGATGAGCGAGATGCAGACATAGTCTCCAGCTGAAAGCATTGTGTCCCCTGCTTGCCGCGCCTCATGGATGGACTCGTTCGTGGTGGCGATGGTGAGGAGTCCACCCTGCGGCATCGTCTCGCGGGCTGCCACGGCGAGGTTGATGAAAACTTGCTCGATCTGGCTCCGATCGGCCTGCACAGGCCATAACGAGTCCGCCGGTTCGATCACTAATTCAATCTGTTCTCCAAGCAGACGCTTGAGCATCTTCACCACATCATTGAGGAGTTCGTTAAGCTGCAGCATGCCTTTGCGCACCACGAGCGGCTTGCTGAATGCAAGCAACTGATTCGTGAGGGACGAGGCACGGAAGGCCGCCTTCTCGATCTCCGAGAGGTAGGCCTGTTGCTCCTCGTTCTCCTGCATTTCCTCCATGAGAATTTGTGCGTAGCCGATCACCACGGAGAGCATATTGTTGAAGTCGTGCGCAACGCCGCCCGTGAGTTGGCTGAATGCCTCGACGCGCTGCGACTGGCGCAGGCGGGTCTCGATGTCGCGGAGTTCGGAGACATCGCTGATCACGGAGGAGAGCACCGGGCTGCTACCCTGTGCGGGACTGATGAAGTAGCCTCTCTCCAAGAGCAGTGTGTGCTTCCCGTTCCTCTTGCGAACGCGGTATTCGGTCTGAAAAGGCCCGCCCTCCATGAGCACCCGCTGGATTTCCTTGCGGTAGTTGGCACGGTCATCAGGGTGGATCAGGGACATCCAGGTCTCAAATTGGCTTGCGATCTCATGGGGCATGATTCCCAAAATTGATTCCATTGCGCCCGAGTAAAACGACTCGTCTGTCGAGGTGTCCCACTCGCGGAGAATCTGCCCAGAAGCCTCGATGGCTCCTTCCGCACGCAGTTTCCATTGTCGCAAAGCACGCAGATTGACCTCCATCTCAGCCTCTTTTCGAGACTGGGTGGTGAGCTTTAACGGTTGGCTGGGTGACTTGGTGTCCACTTTGTGTTACTCCTCAAATAATAAAACCCGTCGATGACAAGCGAAAGGACTAATTTCCCTCGATCAACGCCTTGGCATGCCTCCGAGCGGATTCGGCCTGCCCTCCGAGCATGCGCGCAATTTCATCGATGCGTGCTTCGCCGCAGGTCTCAAGCAAGTGCGTTCGAGTGCGCTCGTCGCTCGTGTCTTTTCTCACGGTGAATTGCGATGCCGCCGCAGCGGCAACCTGCGGCAGATGCGTGATGCAGAAGACCTGGTGGGTAGCCGCAAGTTCCCTCATCTTGGCCCCAACCTTGGCGCCGATCTCACCCCCGACATTGGCATCAATCTCATCGAAAATCAAAATCGGCACGCTGTCTTCTGCGGCGAGCGACGTTTTCAAAGCAAGCATCACACGCGAGATCTCACCACTCGAGGCAATCGAACGCAGGGGACGCTCGGGCTCTCCGGGATTCGGCGCAAAAAGAAAATCGATTTGCTCGCAACCCATCGGCCCCGCCTCTGCATGGTCTTCAAACGCGAGCGAGAAACCTGCCCGCGCAAAGCCGAGGTCCACCAGATGACGCTTCACCAACTCAACCAAGCGCGGAGCCGCTTGACGCCTTGACTGGCCGAGTTCCAAAGCCGCCGCTTCGAGCTCCGCTCTCGCACCGGAAATCTCGCCATCCAATCCGGCCCCACGCTCCTCGCGATTCCTCAAAATAGAAAGTCTCGCTCCAGCCTCATTGCCAAACTGGACCACCGCCTCGACAGAGGAACCGTATTTGCGCTTCAAGCTTTGAATCGTATCGAGACGGGCTTCCAGTGCGGCAAGACTCTGTGGATCCCCATCCAGAGAGCCCGAGTAGCGTTCCACATCGCGGACTAAATCCTGCAGGGACTCAAAAATCCCGGCGGCCGTTGCCACGAGAGGTTCCGTGCGCTCATCCAGACGCTGTAGCTCGCGCGTCAACCGCGAGACGTCACTCCATCGCGACACAAAGGATTCCTCCGAGTCGGAGAGCAGAGAAGTCAGCCCGCTGCAGATCGCGCCGAGTCGTTGGGCATTCACCGCCGTGCGTTGCCTCGCGAGCAGTTGCTCCTCCTCCCCGGGCTGTAGCGCCGCCGCATCGATCTCGCCGACTTGGTGCGTGAGCAAATCCAGCTCCCGGCCGAGGGCCTCCGCATTTTCCGAAAGGCGCTTTTTTTCCCCCGCCAACTCCATCCATTCGCGGCGCTTCTCAGTGTAGTTCCTCCTCAGCGATTCCGCGCCGGCAAAGGAGTCCAGCACGACGAGTTGCTGATCCCTTGAAAATAGACTCTGGTGGTCATGAGGGCCGTGGAGATCCACCAGCAAATCACCAAGCTCCCGCAGAAGCCCAAGAGTGCAGGGCGAGCCGTTCACAAATTGGCGCCCCGCACCGCCCGCAGCCACCGTGCGCTTGATGAGCAAAGCCCCTTCCTCGCACGGTTCCACGCCCCCCCCCTCCAACACCGCATGCACGGCCGATCCACATGGAACCAGAAAAAAACCCTCCACCGCGCACGCGTTCGCCCCCGCACGAACCAGAGATTTGTCGGCCCTCTCCCCGAGCAGTAGTTTCACCGCTCCCAAAATAATGGACTTTCCAGCCCCGGTCTCGCCGGTGATTGCAACAAAGCCCGCCGGAGGCTCCCAGAAGAGCTCCTCCACGAGGGCCAGATTGCGGATGCGAAGAGATGCCAGCGTTGCGGACATCTGGGAACTATGCCACCCTGCCTCGGAAATTCCAAGCGATGCAGGAGATGCAAATCACATTTTTGGGAACCGGCACCTCGCACGGGATTCCCGTCATCGGCTGCCAATGCGCGGTCTGCCGCTCAGAGGACCCCCGCGACAAGCGCCTCCGAACGGCCATCCACATCGCCACACCCGGGCACTCGCTCATCATCGACACCACCCCCGACTTCCGCACCCAGTGCCTTCGCGAAAACATCACCCGTGTCGATGCCGTTCTCTACACCCACTCGCATGTGGACCACATCCTCGGCTTTGACGACCTGCGCCGGTTTTGTGAACTCGAGAACAAAAGCATTCCCATCCTCGGTTCCGCTCAAACTCTCCAAGACCTGAGCCGCGTGTTTCAATACGCCTTCAACGGATCCGCCAGATTTTCAAACTATGTCCGCCCCGATCCCCGCGTCATCGAGGGCCCGTTCTCCCTCGGCGGCCTCGATGTCATTCCCGTCGAACTCCCCCATGGTCGCATGACGACGAATGGCTTTGTCTTCCAAAAAAACGGGCGGCGTCTCTTTGCTTATTTCACCGACTGTGCCGACGTGCCTCCCGAGGCGGGCGAGGCCGCACGCGATGTCGAAGTGCTCGTCATCGACGCCCTCCGCACCCATGCACACTCAACCCACCTCACCGTCCAAGGCGCACTGGAAGCGGCTCGGCGGGTAAGGGCCAAAAAAACCTACTTCATCCACATGTGCCACGACCTTGGCCATGCGGCCACCGAGGCCGAGCTGCCACCGGATGTGCGATTGACCTATGATGGACTCCGGCTCGACTTTTAAGGGCTTCCTTTGCGCCATCGCCGCGCTCCTGCTCACCCTCTCCGAAGCCCCCGCGCAAGACCGCCTCGCCGCGGCCACGCTCGTGCTCTACAATACCAACGACACCGACTCGGTCTCGCTGGCAAAATACTACGCCTCACGTCGCAACATCCCTCAAAATCAACTCGTCGGATTACCCTGCCCGCTCTCCGAGCAAATAACGCGAGCCCAATTCCAAAGCACCCTCGCCGCACCACTCCGCAAAATAATGCTCTCCAACGGATGGTGGAAAACCCGCCCCGACAGGGACGGCAAGAACAACGTCGTCGATACCACCATCCGCTTTCTTGCCATCATCCGCGGGGTGCCTCTGAAAATTGCCTCCGATCCCTCCATAGCTCCACCCACGAACACGCGCGGCATACCGCCTGCGATCTCCTCACGCAATGATGCCTCGGTGGATAGCGAGCTCGCCGCTCTTGGTCTCGAGGGCTTCACGCCGACCAGTATCGTTGAGAATCCCTACTTCGGCCGCTTTACCCCCATCCTCGATGAGTCCGTTTTTCCCGGCCTGCTTCTTCCCTCCCGCCTCGATGCCCCCACCCCTTCCCTGGTTCGTGCCATGATCGACGATACCCTCATGGTCGAAAAGGAAGGTCTTTGGGGCTGGGCCTACATCGACGGACGGGACATCACCAGCGGGGGGTATACCGAGGGCGATAATTGGATGCGCAATCTTGTGGATCTCCTCCGCCAACGCGGCGTTCCCACCATTTTCGACAATCTCCCCGCCACCTTCGGCGAGAATTTTCCCGTCACCGAGGCCGCCGTCTATTTCGGTTGGTATGCGGGAGATATCAATGGCCCATTTGCCAAAGGGGACTTCCGCTTCAAACCGGGAGCCATCGCAGTCCACCTCCATTCCTACAGCGCAAATACCCTCCGCAGCACCACGCTCAATTGGTGCGGCCCGCTTGTCGCCCACGGGGCCGCCGCCACGCTCGGCAATGTTTACGAACCCTACCTCTCGCTCACCGCGAATCTCGACGTCTTCCAAGACAGGCTCATGAGCGGACTCACCCTCGCGGAGAGCGGCTACATGTCGATGCGCGCCTTGTCCTGGATGGGCGTCGTCGTCGGCGATCCCCTCTATCGTCCCTACATGGCTTGGAATGAATTCTACGACCCCAGAGACCGCCCGCCAAATCCCTGGAGGCAATTTCGCAGCATCACCCTGTCCTCGAAATCCAATATTCTCAGTGCCATCCTTCCCCTTCACGAGGCGGCGAAGGCGACAGGCAACAGCATGTTTCTCGAGGCCCTGGGGGCCGCCCAATACGATGCATCCCATGCCTCCGCCGCCCTCGGTTCTTTTCGCTCGGCTCTCAGACTTGCCACAAGCGACCCCGTGCGTCAGCGACTCGAACTCGAAATTGCCGAGGCCTCCCGCCGTCTCACACCGGCCGAGGCCGATGTCCTCCTAGCGCCCACTCCACAGCCGACTCCCCTGGAGGTGATGTCCGATGCAAGAATCCCGTCCGCAGGCTCGGGGACGGCAGCTGATTCTCCACTGCTGAAGCCCGCTCCCTCCCCCCCCTCGGTGCCCCCCGAACTTCCCAACCTGCCCTATCCCGACCTGTGAAAGCCTGCAGCGGTCTCCCCTACACCACCGCTCGTCAGTCGCTTCAAATCAACGAGGCTCCTCCCGGTTGGCCAGGCGAGATCGAGGTCCAAGCCCGGCTCTTCAATGGCGAATACGGCACAACATGGCAGACCACAAACGGCCAGACTTTTGAAATCCTCCACATCGGCGAGTGGAACCGCGAAGCCGGTCCCGACTTCAAAGGCGCAATCATCCGCTTCAGCAGGGATGGCGAAAAAACAGGGGACATCGAAGTCGACCGGGAACCGCGCGATTGGGAGCGACACGGCCACGCCCTCAACGCCGCCTTCGCGGGGGTGGTTCTTCACTTCCACATCGACGGTGCCCGCGAAGAAGCCTTTGCCAGAACCCTCGACCATCGCGAAGTTCCTCAGGCTCGGCTCGCCATCGAAGCCCCGCCGGGCACCGCGCCTCCACCCACGAAAGAGTCCGTTCCCTACGAATCGGCCTGCGCCATGGTTTGCGAGGCAGCCGAATTCCGTCTTCGCAACAAGCATGCCGCATGCGCCCGCGCCGTATCACTCCACGGCCCGGATGCCGCACTATTCCACGCGATCGCAA